>Ga0209515_10003037_pt1 | contig 24582 bp, 2 predicted proteins | sample Subgroupgradi54m_FD_187454 | JGI IMG/M metagenome (GOLD analysis project Ga0209515, IMG submission 187454) | Subsurface groundwater microbial communities from S. Glens Falls, New York, USA - GMW60B uncontaminated upgradient, 5.4 m (SPAdes)... ... | reverse complement strand
ACTGACAAGCGGCATCGCAATTACGGATGGTTTATCAGGCGTGGCGCGAACAAGCGTAGTAACAACGGATGGGTTATCTCTTGCTCGAGCGGCAGAAACAGGCATTTCAGTCACTGATGGAGTGACCGGTGCCACCAACGTTATCCGAGGCGCGGAGGGCCTAAGAATGGTGGGAGAGATCCCTCGTATCGGTGTGTTGGTAACAGATGAAATCACTCCGACTCTTTCCGCAAGTTTATCCACCGGTGGTTGGCTGGCGTCAATCGGTCAATCGTTTGTCGGCACTTTCCTGGTTCCACAAGGAGGGGTTTTAGTCGGCAATCCGAATTTCTTCTGGAATTTGGAGAGGGCCATACTCCATGGCATGACCGGTTTTGGCGGCATGGAGATCATTCTCTATCCCGTCCATCAAGCGGTCGACACCTTGATCAACTGGCGTGACACCGATGTCCTGAAATGGACCGGAACATGGGCGAATTACGTGCTAAGTGTTGCAAACAGCGCCCGCTCCGGCGTTTTGATGGGCACAGGCCTTTCCATCCTCGCCGCTCCGGGGAGCGCCGGCATCTATCGTGTGGCAGGTTTGTCGGATCTGGCCGAGAGCATCGCGGTAAACCGCGGCATGTTGGGGGCTTGGGCAGGAAGGAATCTTGGTGAGTGGGTTTCCGGCAAGGTGAGCGGTGTTGTAGGAGAAGGATTGGCCAGCCGAGCAACGGGCTACCTGACCCACACCTTGGACATCGGTTTCTCGCTGGCGTACGCCCATGTGGTTGGTGAAGCCACAGGCATGCTGATCGGGCAAATCATCGGTGGGGCCGAGGGCGCCAAGCAAGGTCGTGAGATCGGTGGGGGGATCGCTGTATTCTTCCTGCCGATGAAGGCCAATGCGGACCTTGTGAGAACGGCAAACGTCGTGAGCTCTGAGCTTACGCTGGGCAGAACCGGCGTCGTTGAAAAGACGATGGTTTGGGACTCGCTGCGTGGGATTGATGAGTCGCGTGGCGCTCAGGAGTCGCGAATCGTTACAGAAATGCCGAGGGTTGGTGAGGAGACAACCAGAACTGAACCTCGGGAGATTGCGGCGCAAGTGGCCGCAGAGGCAAACGGTACTCCTCGCGTAACTGCAGAATCCCGAGACACCAGTGTTGCTGTCTTAGAGCCGCCTACTGGAGAAACCGCCAAGTCAACCCCGACAGTAGACACTCGAACAGCTGCACAGACTTCAGATACGACTCGGAATGCGAATCGGGCAGTCGAGACATTCGATCGAGCTGTTGATCAGATGAATCGAAATACGCCGAGGGGACAGGAGTTCTTCACTCCTTCGGAGAGAATTGCCATGCGAGACGCTTTGCAGACTGGCGACAGACCTGCTTATGAGCGTGCACTCAACAGCGCCGCACAGCGTGGGGCGTGGCAGGCGGTGCTTCCTCTGCTTGAAATGCCGCTTGGAACAGGTCCGCAATTGGCCGACTCCGTGACAAGGATGGTGTCCACCGCATCCCGGCTTATCCAAATGGATGCCACCTTCCGGCAGACGGATGGCACGCGGGGATTGATGGCCGACCCGGTGCGGCTTTTGTTGGATAGAACTATTCGGGAATCTGCACCTCTTGTTACGACAGGTTCTTGGATGGAAACCGGTAAATTCATTTTTACCCTGAGTGAAACGACCGCTCGAGGGCATGATATCCGGGCGGTAACGCCGGACATGGCCGAAGGACTCAGCCGATTACAGCAGACCACGCTCAATCGATTCGGCGCAGAAGCGCTCCGCCAGGTCGGCCTGGAAACGTTCCATGGGGAAGTTATCCCGGCCTTCAAGCTTACCGTAGGAGCAGTGGAACTGACGCGGCCCATGCTTCAGGATTTGGCACCGGGGCAGGTGAAAGAGACAGGGAAAGTTGAAGCTACTGCCATTGGTGCTGTGAGCGGGAGATTGGCGGAATTTGGAAAGAGTTGGGATCAACTGAATGCGGGTCAGAGAGTTCTTGTCGTAGAGGCCACCGTCGGATTTGCTGAAGCGGTGTTGATGGCGCTTCCGATGCTGGCCAAGGCAGGGGAGTGGGAGGCGGCTACGAACGCTTTCAGAACCGTCTCAGATATTCTGACCGGTCCACGGCTGACTTCCTTGGGGACGACGGATATCGATGGTGCGGCTCGAGTGACGGAAGCGGTAGCCGGCTTGACGAAAGCGCTAATTGACACCCAGCCCTGGTTGAAATCTCAAGAGGATGGGAAATCTTTCGGGGCGGAAGTGCAAAAATTGGTTGGCCAGCTGACCCAAGGAATCGAGGGAATCCGGGCTGAGATTCAGGCCAACTTGGAGCTGTGGGCTAACGGCAGGGCGGAAAATGTCGATCTCCTCTCCCGCACCTTGTCTCAACAGGGACAGACTTTAATCAACTTATACAGGTTGGCAGACTCTCAGGATCAAAACTTGAGAGGGGACATTCGCGACACGGCGGTTCGTCTGGCCGGCACACTCCGTGAGTTGAGCCTGTATACCCAAGGACACATGTCGGAGTTAGTGGCAGGCCGTGCCGAGAATGATGCAGTGGTCGGGAGAAGTCTGGCAAGAACAGCAGATACCCTTATTCAGCTTCGGCGCGCAGGGTTGATTACTGCGGAACAGGGTCGGGAGGCTGGCGATACGATGGTGGCTGCCTCTCGCGCATGGATAACAGAGACCGGCCGGATTTTAGATCGGGGCAATTTGTCTGTTCAGCAGACCACCACGTTACTGCAAACGATGATCCAGGTCGTTGACGGCGTGCTGAAACTTGCAGATCGTGACATGGTGGGGGATATCCACCAATTCTCTTTAGAGCTCGCTGAGCTTGCAGTTCGGGCGATCGGAACCTTGGTCGGAAAGCAGGTAGATCCTGCCTCCGTCAGTACCCCGCAGGCCGCGTTAAGAAAGTTGGGAGAGGTTCTTCAGAACAGCCGTTTGGAGGAAAACGGGAAAGAAGCCACAGAGGCAGCGGTAAAGGTTGCTGCCCAGGCGGTTCAGTTGATTCAGCAAGCCGGCCGCATGGAGGAAATACCGGAGGATGTCCGCGTTTCCGTGGCGGACGGCATCACTTCTCGGTTGGCTGCAGTCACCGATTCTCAGACAGCGGTTCGGACTACCGGCCTGGCGCTCGATACCCTCCTGAAGGATGCCCCAGAAGCCCGTCAAGAATTGGGCAAAAAGGCAATGGCCCGCGGAGAGGACCTCCTGAAGAAAACGCAAGATCCCATGGTCCCGGAGGCCCAGCGCCAGGCGGATATCGATCGAGCGGTGGGCGAATTCACCGTATCCATCATCCTGACCGCCGAAACCAAAGAGGGCGATGCGCAGGCCAAAGGCATTGTGGAAATGTTCTTGAAAGCGGAAGAAAGCGGGAATTTGCCTGGGACGGCTCTTGATCACCTCAGCACGTTGGTTACACGCGCGGTGGCCTTTGAGCGGAAGAACGACAAGGGAGACTGGACCCGGCCGGCGTTGGAGACTCTCCAAAAGGCGCTCCAGGCACTGCGGCGGGAATTGAACGGGGCCGATGCGACCCATCTGCATCAGCAGCAGGTCATTGATGCTCTGCTGAAGAAGATCGGTCAGTTCCGGCAGGCTGAGGTCATCGTCGATGCGCGCACAACGGCCGAGGGCTTCCACCAGAGCGAAACCGACGTCGAGAGAAAGTATGGGCCCAACATCCAGGCGGCAAATGCCTTGTTTAAGCAGGCAAAGGAAGCCAAGGACGCAGGGGAAGGGCAGAAGGCCAACCAACTTTATGAGCAGGCCGTCGATGTCATCCTCGGACATAAGCAGTCTCTGCTGGATCGGGCTCAGATAGCCAGGCAGGAAGGAAACCTTGAGAAGGCCACGCGGCTGGAACAGCGGACACAACTTTTGGATCAGAGCGGATTGGATGGCAAAGGCGTTTGGGACAAGATGCTCTCCCTTCGGCCGGACATTAAGGGCGAGGATACCAGAACACTCCATCAACGGGAAGCGCTGGAACAGCTCTTCAATGCGGACCGGGCCGCCATTATTCTTTCGACCGGCGGCGGCAAGACATTGGTTTTCCTGACAACCTTCGCCGTGGAAGCTAAGTATGGACGGGATGCCGGTAAGCTTCGCGGGGTTCTTCTGGTGCCCAGCGGAGATGCTGTGACGCAGGTTCTCCAAGAGGCGGGGGCTAGGCAACTGCTCGGCGAGTTCAATCTGAAGGTGGAGAGCGGGGACAAAGCGTTCAAGGAAGGACAGGAGCGGCAAGGGGGAGAAAATCAATACCAGAAATTGGTAGAGCACTTAACCGATTCTCACACCTTGACGGTCTTCAGCTATGCCCAACGGAACTTCGCCACCATCGATGGACGCCGTGATCCGGCCCTTCGGCAGGCGCTTCGAGAGACCAACTTCCTGATGATTGACGAAGTGGACAAATTCCTCTTGGATCCGACCAGCTACATCATGGGAGTGGCCGGCGATACTTATGTGCCTTCCGACATCGTCCGCAATACGATCCAGCCACTTTATGAGGTGATCCGAGACCTCTTGGGCTCCAATGAAATCGTGATTTACGGCAAGGAAAGACAGGGAGAGTGGGAGGCGCAGCGTACAAACAATGAGAAGGCGGCCGGTTTCTACACCCGCGAGTCGGATCAATCCGGCATGGTGGAGGAAGGGCTGGTCTTCTTAAACGCCAAAGCGATCCAACTGATCCGGAACCGGTTGGGGACGCGAGGCATTTTGCTGGATGCGGCGGATGCAGCGCAGCGTTCTATCATCGCCGACAAGACCGGCACGCGGTTCGTCGATTACCAGGAAGATGGCAACTATTTCCGGGGGAATCTCGTCAACGGCCATTGGGAGATTCGCAGGGAAGGGAGTGAGCCCGGTCCACGCGATACCCAAATGGAGAGATCGGTTCAGATCGGCATGATGCGGGTGAATCCTGAAACCGGCCGGTTGCAGTTGGCCCCGATCAGCGGCGGTTCAGGCGAGGGGAAGGTCGGCAAGGGGTTGGAGGTTTCCCTGTATGAAATCCGGGGCGTCATGAAGGCCAATTTGGATGTGTTTGGGGAAGATTTCGGAGCGGATGCCAAGCAGCATAGCGTTTTCCCGGTCCGGCGCGGCACGCCGGAACCGGACCGGGTTTTTGAGGACATGCCGTATTCCGCGGCATTGACCTTGCGGACGCTGGACATGATCCGGGACCCGACGATGATCAAAGATCTCTCCTCACGAGAGAAGTTCTTGAAGGAGGGTTTGACCGAGGAGAGTCTTTCGGCCGATAAGGTCCGCGTCAACCAGACATCTTTCCGAACAATCCTGCGGGAAATCTTCACCGCCAACCCGGAGATGCGGATCCTGGCCGGGTCCGCCACTTACCAGACCGCCGCCAAGATTTTGCTGGCCTATCTCGGCTTGGACATCCGGGTGGTGGAGGGTTCAAGGTTCGATCCCAGCGCTTTCCGGATCATGACAGGTTCCATGCTTAGTTTGTCCCCTGGGTTTGAGGGAGAGATGGGCGGGAAGAAAGGATTGATTGTGGTGTATGACCAGGCCAATTCAGCCGACGTGATGAGAACGTTTGTCCGGAACGTGCTGGTCTCCTATGGCGAGCGTGGCCAGAACGGCGTCTTGGTCTACTTGCCGACAGCCGAATTGCGTAAGGATTTCAAGCGGGTTTTGATAGAAGAATTGGGTAGAGACGCCGTGCGGGAAGCCGATCCGAGCACCCTGCGGGATTTGAAATCTCCGGAGCAGGTGGAAGAACTTCAGAAGAGTCTTGCCGATCGGAATTACATCGAGATTGATGCCAGTTTGGGAGCGGAAGGAGAGTCCAATCTTCCGGCCATCGCCAAGATGCTGGCGACCGGTGAGCCGGGACAAGAGCAAGGGCGATTCATTGTCACCAGCGACCGAGGCATTGTTGCGTTGAGCTATAAGGCCTCCACGGCTGAGCCCGTTGGTGGGCGGCCGGACCTGCGCGCGGATATTCACGCATTTGTCGGCGGGCTGCCCAGCGAGCTGGTTGTCCAGCTGTTGGGACGGACCCAAGAGGGGAGCCGGACCGGCATGTCGGTTCCGGTTTTGTACATGAGTCGGGCCGAGTTGAATCGGGATCTGGCCCGGATTTACGATCCTCAGAACCCGGAGGCCAGTCGTGAGATGCGGGCCGCTTTGGACCGGAACTTTGCCGATCCGGCGGATCGGGATCTTTTGGGTCAATATGTTCGCGGAGAACTCACAGGGGATAATCATCTTGGGGATCAGATCGCTCTGCGGGCTCGGTTCCTGGCGGCGGTGCAGGAGACGGTCAGCATTCGGCACATCTTAACCGAAGTCCTCTTTGGCGATCTGAAAGGATTGATTCAGGAACGAATCGCTGATTTGGAAGGGAAAGAAGGAGTTGCGGCCACGATGCGCGGCCATTTGGAGACGGCCCGCCAAGAACTTTTTGGGAGCCAGGATCGAGTCGCCAGGTTGGCGTGGAGCGACGATCCGATTTCTGGCGATCGCTGGCTGCAGGGAACCGTCGAGGCGGTGGCTCGGGAGCGGGTGCGAGTTTTGGAGCCGCTGATCCGGAGTCTGCAGGAATTGCAGGAGAAATTGCCGGCAGAGGATAAATCTGTTGTTAAGGATTTGCTGGACGGGCGGGAGTCACAGGATGGACAAGAGGGCCAGATGGGATTGCGGGCGATTTTGGTCGAATCTCGGGAATTCCGTGACGGCAATGCTTATGGCCTGCTGAAGACGGAACCTTTTGTGCCAGGGCAAACGCTTTCCCGGGAAGGCCGGCCATTATCCTTTGTCACCGCAACCAATCTGGCCGAATTGGTTCAGATCTCCCAATGGTTGGCTCGGGTGATGTTGCCCAGCCAAGCCGAAGCCGGCTTGGGCCAAGCCGATCGACAGATGCTGGCACAGCGCGGTCGGGAACTTGGCGTGGGCGGCACCTTCACGACCGTTGCTGCCGCTGCGGCCGCTGTACCGGAGAGCATGAGTGCAATGGTGCGCCAGCGTGCCGCTGATCTGTTGGGTGTTTCTCCTACGACGGTGGAGCCTTATCGGGAACTGCCGCCTGCCGTGCAGTTGGCCCTGACCGAATGGATCTCGTTGTCGCAAGATTCCGATCGCCTTGGCCGGTTGGAAGCCGCATTGAGCACAGTGCAGTCGCCTCGAAATGAGGAGGAAAGAGCCTGGGCGATCGTGAGCTGGGCTGTTGCCAACGGTGCGCTCTCCATGAACCGCAATATGCTGGGATTGGCTGGATTGGATCGCGTTGCCGATGCCTATCAGGTGATGAGTGGGTTGTCGCCTGTACCTCTGACCATGACGAGAGAGAATCTTTTGGGTGCTCTTGCGTCAGATCATCCTGCGCCAGCTGTCGTGATTTCTCTCAGGTCTCAATTAACTACTCCTCCTTCAGGTGTAGGGCAAAAAGAGTGGGAAGGCTGGTTGAGCGATCTGCCTGAAGCTGTGGCTTGGACCGCGACCTTGACGGAAGCCCGTCGGCAGGTTTCCATTTACAGTCGAGCGTTTAGAGAGTCGGCTGATCAGGGTGAAAGAGACCAGTACGAGAAAGAACTGACCTACTGGCAGGGACGGATGGCAAATGCCGAACAGGTATTGGCCGGCTCTACCGGTCAGGCGCTTGATTTCGGCCGGCTGGACGTGTTTGGCGGAATCAATCAACCCCGACAGGTAATCCAGTTCCTGAGAATGGCGGCGCCTGGACTGACAGATGCAGAGTTGGCCCGCTATTACGATACTTATCAGGTGATGAAAGACACCTTGCATCTAAATCTGGATCAAGTTCGTCAGAAGTATGGCCCGGTCAACCTCGTGAACCTCCAGCGGTGGTCGAACGACCCGGCTGCTTGGCTGAGGATCCTTCAAGATCCTGCTGTGACCGGAGAAAACAGCAACGTCGGAGCCGCCGCGCGCGTCTTCCTGGGCATTTTCCAGAAAGATCATGCCCTGCCGACGGTCTGGATCCAGCAAGCTTCCCAGGGGCATAGCTTCTCACCGGATCTTTCCGCCCGGCTGGTTCGGCCGGATGGGGCGACCGGTCGAACGGCGGTCTTCCAGCAGATGTGGGATTCCACCAATGCGGCAAGCTACATCGGAGCGGTCGCCGCGGAAAATCTGAAGCTGACCACGGATGCCATCGCTTTGGGCAGAATGGTCGCCGTCTTGGAGACGGTGCAAGCCCGCGCGCAAGGCGGTGCGGCCCAATTGGAAGAGCTGCTGCGGGCAAGCCAAGAGATGGGGCTCGACCTGATGACCCCGTCCCAGGAAGGGCAGACGCTGACGCCGGAGGGGGCGATTCTGCTGTTGGCATTGGCGCCTCACCTGGCGCAGATCAGCCATGAAGTGGACGGCAAGAGCGTTCTCGGTTGGTTGACCTCCCTCTTCTGGAACATGCTGGCTGGCGGACGGGCACTGCAAATTGCGGTTCCTGGAGGGGCGCGCGAGGTCTCACTTCAGGATTTAGGACAGATGGCGCATGACGCCACCCAAGAAGGAAAAGACCGCACCGCATTGCTTCAGTTGGTCGCGCAGAGAGTTCCGCAGGGAACTGAACTCCATCGGTTGACCACCGCCGTGCAGCAAGTGCTTTCCTTCTATCCTCGATGGGCGGAGGCGCTCCGGACGGCGACCCAGACCGCCAACTTCGATCAACAGTTGGTGGCGGCCCTGCAGGCAGACATGCAGAAAACCTTTGCATTGATCTTTTCGGAGATGGCTGCCGAGCTCGATCAGAGCGTCCAAAATCAGGTGGAAGTGCTGGTACGAGACTTGACGGACCAGGTTGTGCAGGCTGTTCGAGCCGGACCGAATGATTTGGAGCCGCAGCTGCAGGATCTGTTGAGTAGGCACCAGGGACTTCGGCAATTCCTGGCCCAGTGGGCGCAGGCCAAAGAGCGCGCTCTCCTGAGGCAGTTGCGGTTCGCTCAGAATGGTCCTGAAATGCAGGAGCTTGCCAACCAGTTAGGAGGAGAAGGAGCGCCACAGAATGAAATTGCATTGGCGGTTCATGCAATTTCCCAGCGAGATTATGGTTTACTGCGCGTCGATCCTTCCCTCCGGCCGGCCCGCGCCCAAAGCGATTCGGAAGCTTGGGCCCAAGAGTGGAAGGGGCTTTTGGAGCACAGCTTCAACGATCTCCTGCATTCTCAAGCGGAAGTTCAACGGCGCCTGCATGCCCATCAGGAATCTCAGAGGATTGCACAGGTGCGTGCTCAATTTGCAGCAGGTTTCGCCGGGGCACTGGTAAAGGTGGTACATCAGATTCCTGCAATCGCTCAGCCGGCATTCCAGTCGTTGCTGACTGAAGCCGAGCAAGGTCACACTCCGGAGACGACGATTCAGGCGGCTCTCTTACGAGACTTTGTAGTGGATGGCTCGATCCAGTTGTTGGCTTTCAAAAATGCTTTAGATCGGCCGACGCAGTTCCTCCGACAGCCGGCGATGGATCGGCTGAACCTCTCTGCTGGACAGCGCTCCATCGTCGCCCTCTTACTGGATCCGACGCTGGTCTGGAGCGATCGGTATCGGAAAGCCGGTGAGGCGATTGCTGCAGAAAGAGCTGGGGCGGCTCTTGCAGCAAGCAACCCTGTCGCCGCACTCCAGAAATTCGGATGGGCTGCCACGGTAGATCCGGATGGGTTTGTTGCTTGGCAAGATGCTGCGGGTGCTGTAGGTGTAGGTCGGATTACCTCGCGGGATGTAGCTGCTCAGCCGCAACTGCGGTCTTCGGTCAGGCTCCTTGCAGACGCCCTGCGCCACCGGCTGGAGGAAGCGGAAAAGACCCCAGGTTTGACGGCACACTGGGCAGGGGAGTGGCAGCTTCTCCAGCAATTAGAGATGGTCAGTCACGACTCCGACATGGTCGAGTCTTCCAGCGAATTAGCCCGGTATCCGGAAGCGATCGGAACGGCCCGTTCAGTGATTGAATCGATGCGGGAACCTCTTCCAACGGAGCGGCTCTCTCAGCAGGAGCTCCGTCGGGATCAGGCCAGCAACCATCGGGCTGTTCAAATGCTTCAAGAGGCGGAGGATGCGAACAATCTTTATGTCCAGGAACTGGGCCAACTCATTGCCTTGGGCCGTCAAGGCCCTGCAGGGGAAACTAAGGCCCAGGATCGCCTGAACGCTTTTGCGCACGATCCTCAGTTGCATGATTTCTTAACGAGAACGCACCGCCATTACACCACGACCGTTGCCCCGCAGCTTTCCACAGGGCAGCCGGTCCAGCAGGACGCCATCACCATTGCCTCAACCGCTGAAGCCAAACGGGATTTTGTCCGGAGCGAGCTTCTTCCCAGCCACATTGCTCCGCTTCTGCGCGAGGTCTTGGAGCTAATGGCCAGCCAGGTCCGGCAAGCCCAGCGGGATGCTACGACGCTTGCCCGGCGGCTCGGGTTGAGCGAACGGGAAACGGAAAAGTACGTCACGCGCGTAGCGCACGCAGTTTGGAAGGATGCTTCTCTTATCGAGATTTCCAGAGAGCATCGCCTGCAGTTGGCCGACATGCTGCACCGGTTGGAGAATTTGTACGTCGCCAACGACGCTCAACGGACTCGGCTCGTTGATCAGCAGACGCTTCTGCGTGGGGATGGTTCGTTCACCTATGCTCAACTGGTCACCGGCGATCATACCTTAGGCGGTTTCTTGGAAGGGCTCTTGGAGGGCTATGGCGTGCTCCTTCAGGTGCAGGCCTCCGGCGAGTTTGTGGCAGCCCCGGTCAGCATCTGGCTGACGGAGACATTGAATGGAATGGTTTTGAGAACGGCGCTGCTCTCCAAAGATTTTGGCACCTACCGTCGGTCGACTTCCCAGCATGACCGGCGCAAGGCATGGGTCTATCTGCCGGGTAGCGAAGCGATCGTTTACAACACCCGCTTCATGATCCAGGATCAGGCGTGGATCGATCGCCAGTTGGCCCGGTTCGAACAAGAGTTGCCGCGCCTCTTTGAGAGACAAGGGTTGGCAATGCCGGCGGACATGGTTGGCACGATGGATCGGGTGGTCAAGGCCGTTGCCGCTGCCAGCCAGGCCGGCAAGCAGCAGATGCGGCAGGCGCTCCGGGGCCATCAAGGAGGCATTACGACAGAGGAACGGACCCACCTCATCCAGGAGGTGTTCGAGCAGTACATGGCGGCCCTCGGTGATACCAGAGCTTACCTGCGGATTCGTCGGGACTCGACATTGTCTCTTCAAATGACCGAACTTCTTTTGGGTGTTACCAAAGCGGAGTTGCAGCGCATGTCCGAGCAAGATCAAAATCAGCTTCAAGAGCAGGCGTTGCAAGGGGCCCATGACACGCTGGGCAACTTTATTCCGGAGTTGGAAGCGATCCTGGCTCGGTGGGGTGAAGAAGATGAAAGCAACCTGCCTTCCCGCGATCTTCTGGCCCACCTGCGCGTCATCGCCGAGACGGTAGCCGCCGAGCCGCACCTCTACGGGACCGCTTTCGCGATCGCCTTGACGCTCTTGACGAATGCCGCCGACGGCGTGGAGAACTTCCAGCGCGAGTTGCAGAACGCAAGCTCACCGGAACAGTATCTGCGCCAGCTGGCCCGCCAAGCCTACGAAGCCAACTTCTGGAATCACCAAGGTCGCCAGAGTCAGATAGGCGACCGTCTTAAGCAGATGGATAGGACGCCCGAAGGTGTAGTTCAAGGCCGCCTCCTGCCGACCACCACAGATATCATGGATCGTGTAAAGAGTCGGGCGGATGAAAATCGGGTCTTGGACCCAACTGAAATACAAGCTTTGCGCGATGCGACTCGGCGACTGAGAGAAGCCCTCCAAAGAGATGCTTCCCATCAGGCTGTAGAGGATCTCTTGGTGGATGGGATGACGGTACGTGATTTCTACAGATATCTTGAGGTTCTGAACGAACAGATTCTTTTGCCGAAGGACCTTGTATTGGCGGCTCGGCCGGAGGGGATCGCTGCTGGGAAAGCGCGCGTAACAGGTCAGCATACGGTCAACGACGGATCAACCGATCATATTGTGTGGAAGGTATCCCTTTGGGAGGAGACGCGGGCGCGGTACGCGGATTCCTACACCGTGACGGGCCTGGATAAGCTCATTCCTGACGTTCAAACTCCTCAGACGGACATTCCTTTTAAGTTTTATTACAACGGACTGAAGGTACCGGTTCAAGCGGAAGAACCTCAGGCAACGATCATTATGGAAACCTATCAGGAGGGAACGCTCGGCCCCTGGGCTTATACGACCCTTCAAGCATTGGTTGAAGCAACGGCTGACTTGCTGAGACAGCGGCATACGGCTGGGGAAGCTGTGAAGGTTCGAGTTCTGGATGCCGGCACGGGAGATGCGCCATTTGTACTGGCCTTGAACCGGATTTTTGGCGACAAAGTAGAGATTGTTGCTGTTGAGATTGATCCAATCCGATATGAAATTGCCAAGAGAAATATCCAGCGTTATGGCTTAGAAGGAGAAGTGGATTTGCGGTTAGGGGACATTCAAGAAATGATTCGGTCGGATGAGCGGTTCGACTTGGTGGTCAGCAACGTTCCAGGTCGTCCGACTCCTGCACCCGATCGGTTGAAGAAAGCCAATCTAAAATCGGATGGAGTATTAGAGCATACCAATGAGGGTGGTCCTCAGGGGCGTGCTTTCATCAATCTCTTGATTCAGTCGGCTTCCAATTGCTTGAATCCGACTGGCCGCCTCATTATGACGCACAACAGTTATTTGGACGTCAAGAGGACTTTTGCAGATATGGCGGCTCATGGTTTTGAACATCCTGAAATCATGGTGGAAGGGGGAAAGATAAATCCGGATTTCGTTATGGGTGGAGACGAACTTTACACCGATGCGCTCACCGACCCGGAGAATAAGGGTGAGAAGACGCTTGCGGATTACATTGACGGCTTGAAGGCCGATCCGAACTCCGGCGTGCGGGGCTTCGATCGGGACCATGAAGGGCGACGGACTTTTCAACCATTGGCGTTGGTGGCGATGAAGCCATCAGGCTCAGAAACTCCAAAGATGACCACGGCCGGATTGGAGGAGAGCGTGTTGACGCAGGAGCGGCCGGCGTTGGGACCGATCCGCCGGACGAAGGGTGGGGAATCGGTCAGGCAGCCTCCACCGCCGCCAGAAAAGTTGGAGGAGAAGCTGAGGGAGTTGGCGGGGGTAAGGGTGCATGCGGTGCCGGCGGAGTTCCGGGAGTTGGCGAGCGTACTGGTGTCGGAGTTCCTGAAACGCTTGCCGGAGATCAAGTCGATGGGGATGGCGGAACCGAAGATGTTTGAGCCGGTGCTGGAGAATCTGACCGATCCGAGGACGCTGGGGAATGTGAACTGCTGTGTGATGGCCGTGAAGCACTGGGCGCAGGAGATGGGCTATCCGACGGAGTTGGCCCGAATCAGCCAGGCCGTTGCGAGCACCTTGTTGACAATCCCGCAGGATGGGATGGCCGGTGAGCCGATTCTCCTTCGGTTGCTGCAGAGCAAGCCGCCGGTGTCGGTGCCGATGGGATTGGCGATCCCGGTAGTGAAGTTCCTTTATGGCGATGCGTTGGTCGGCGTCCAGGCGGCTTCCACCGCTGCCTTAGAGCAGGCAAATACCCCGCTGATCGCCCATGTGCAGGGGCCGCACGACCATGCCGTCGTGGCTGCCAATATTCAGCCGGGGCAGGTCACCGTGATAGAGTCAGGCGCGGATGAGGAGATCCCGGTCCGACGGCCGATCTATGATCAGCGTGCTACCGGCGTCGTCCTGCTGCTCGGCGCGGCGGCCCAGCGATTGAATCTTCAACCGTTGCCGATGAGCCGCCTGATGGAGATCGGCGTTCGCGGCGAACCGGTCTTCACGAAGCAGGATGCGGTTCCCTCCGCGCCAGCCGCCTCCGGCCTGGAGGAATCCATCAAGCAGAGATTGCTGCAGCAGGTGGAGACGCTGCACGGGCGGGATTGGCTGGAATGGGAGCTGGAGCGGCTGGCCATGCAGTACCTGGGTCTTCCCAGCCAGATGAAAGACCCGACGCTTTTGGTTGAGGGCCTGCAGCAGTTCGTCCCCTCCGCCCAGCAGCTTCTCTGGAACAACTATGGGTTCGGAGCGGTGATCCGTCACAATGGAGGAACCTTCAAATTCGAAACGTCCACCGGCTCCGGCCATCTGACAGATCTCCAGGGAACAACTCCCGGCGTTTATGACTGCGTGCAAGGCGCTCTGGCATTAAAGAGAATTGTGGATCCTTATTTGAGGCGCGTCGGCATGTCCGAAAGCCAAATTGTTATCGGCCCATGGAAGCGGGGTTCCTCCGGCGTCACCGCGTGGGACAATGATGCCGCCCTGCTCATCGGTGGGCGCCTTTACAGTCTCGTGCCTGGCGCCGACCCGTTGGCCCCGCCGGTCATTCGGGAGCGGGTGGTATCCGAACCGGATGCGGCGCGGGTGGTTCGCCAGCGTAACGCAGGTGAGGGTGACTACCTCTTCTCGGAAAAACTCCGGCCTTTGGGAGCCAATCATCTGGACAACGGCCAGGTCCTCCTGCGGTATTTCAGCGCGAGACTTGAGAGAGGTCAGGTGGTCTTTGGCGTGATGGAAAGATTGATGCAGGGGATCAATGTTCAAGGGCAGAACTGGGCTATTGTCCGGGTTCCGATGGATGACATCATGTTGCGGGCTGGTGAGGGCAAGAAGGAGTCTCAGTTGGCTGCAGCCCTTAAGGCGGTTCCTGCCGCAGGACTTTTGGAGAACCTGCCCGAACATGTCGAGATGACTCGGAGCAACGGTTCGTTGAGTGAAGAAACTTTGGCGGATCTGAAGGGAGCCCTGTCGAAGCCGGCGGAGATTGTTAAATCCGCGGAGCCGACAGCATCTGAAAGAACGGACGAGTGGGTTGCTTTCGCCAACGTTCCGGCATGGGCGAGAGTGGCCGATCAGGCCCTGTCTGAGCGGGACCTTGTCGTGGTACCGGAGAGCTTGTTGGCGGGATTGAATCCGGACGAGCGAAAAGAATTCGCTCGTTTCCTTGACAGCGTACCGGACTCCATCGCCGGTCGCACGTTCCTTTACGGCGCGGTGTGGAGATCAATGCAATGGCATCAAGGTCATCATCTCCAGGTGGTTGACGGAGGAGATCAGCATAAGCTCCTCTTCGAGCGGCTGAGCCAAGTGATCTCCAGAAGGGCGGAAGATCGGGTGAGGATTAAAATCTTAAGCCAGGATCGCAGCTTCCTGACGGCGGCGGCGGAGTTTATGCTGGCAGACCGCGTGGAGTTGGTTCAAACCAAGCGGGAGTTGTCCGAAATTCTAGGGTCCCTCATTAGGATGCTTGCGCCTCGAGTGGCGTTGAGCCCGATGGAATGGAAGGAACTGCTCGCGGAGGTGCGAACAGTTCTACCTTTGGGAACATAAGCGATGCGTAAGAGGAGGGTGTGCTGATGAGAAACGGTTCGTTAGTGGGCGTGCTTCTGATGGTGTCTTCGCCGAAGGAAATAATTCTCGATGCCGATGCCAATCAGAACGGCTAATCCGATTGAGATGAAAATGCCAAGCATAGAGACAATATCCATTCTCTACTCCTATGGTTTCTTAGGTGGACAAACAAAGATAGCAACTACTGTCATTCCGGGAATACCAACCCACACAATCAATTGTACCACTGTAGGGAATTCAAAGAAAAATTTACCCGCAAGAGCAGTCGCAGCGGCAACCTTTAACAGGTCAAACAACGTCCGCGCGATCATCTCGCGCCTGAAGTCAGTGAAAATCGGGTGCCACATACCGAGTATTATATATTATAGTAATAAATTTGCAATTAGAAAAATTTCGGGTATAATTAGTGGTAGATATACTCAGAATATTTCAGGTATGGCAACTTATCCCATGGTATACTTAATATGAATGGATGCAAGAGCATCTGGTGGCTCAAGTCCCCTGAAGGGGGGATTTGTTTTTTGGTTCCTTTGTGTGGTAGTTTTTATATCTTTTTAAAGTTGATCGAAAAAGGCAAACCCGTCGAGAGGCGGGGACGCAAAGCCGCGGGTCCTTCCTATTATAGGGACTACCGGGCTGCCGATGACAACGAAAGAATGGAGTCGACAGTCCGGTGAATGGAGCCAGAGACCAATCTCAGTTAGCTAGTTGTCATTGCAAGTCCACCGAAGGTGGACGTGGCAATCTCGTTCTTCAAGAGAGATTGCTTCGTCAGCCCTTCGGGCCTCCTCGCAATGACGGGCAGGGCGTTTTACTGCCTGCTCGGACCCCGCGCCTCTGGCCGTGGGTCCGCCGCATCGCCGCCGTCACCGTTTTCGCCTTCACCCTGACCTCTATTCTCCCCTCCGGCATCGCCGCGCCAACGCACGACTCCCAAACCCTCCGCGGCCAGCAGACGGTTGAAGGAAAGCCGGAAGTCAAGACCGGCTTGGAAGAGAGATTGACCGTTCGTGCTGAGCCGGTCGAAGCACGAACGCCCGTGCAATCTGCACCTGCTTCCGCTACTCGAACGAATCTCTGGCAACGCAGGATGGGAGTAGAAAAACCTTCGATTCAGACTTCTGGTGTCGAGGAGAGGCCCCACGCTCCGCCATCTTCCGGGATGATCCGGCGGGATTTCCTTAAGACAAGCAGTTGGGCTGCTGTGGCCGCCGCAATATTGGGAATAAATACTTCCCGAGTGTTATCCCAACCCCCGATGGAAGCCGCTCCGCCCAGAATTTCTGTGTCTCCGCAAACAGGTTACCCTCGGGTTTTGGTGGCTGAGCCGGGAGACAGGCTCTCCATGATGGGCCTGAATCTTCCAATCTTTGAAACTCAGACGTTCCCTCTTCGACGTGATCAATTGCCATCTCGTATTTTCCTTCCTGAATCCCACCACATCACCGGTCCGAAACCTAAGGAATCATTAGTTGGTATCATGATGGCGACCCAAAATCCCAATGGCTCGGAGATCAGCAAGTTGACCCCTCCTCGGAACGAAGTGGTAGTCCCGCCGATGATCTTCGCCCCGTCGACCAACGAGCGGGTGATGGCGAATAATTTGGAGCAAGATTGGGTGAAGATTCGAAACTTGGCGGCAAGGGTTTCTCCGTGGGAAGCGCCTTCCATCGGCAAGGCTGAGCTAGCCGTGACCCTATGGGATCCGTGGGAATTGGGTCGGCTCCCCCCTGGACAACTGAAGGCTTTCTTCGATGGGATCGGCCGGGTCAAGGGAAGAATCCTCTATGGGACGGAAGGGGCTTTCTATTGGAAGGGATATGCCGCTTACCCAAATCCGCGGGCGATCGTGAATGAGATTGTCAGCCATGTCCGTCAAGCAAGGCTTGCCGGTGCAGCCGTCTCCCCCCTGATGGGACATCCGGTATGGGCTCTCTCAAGAGGGCATGCGGTGGGGTTGCAGCATCTGGAGCAGTTGTGGGGGAGCTACGGGGATTCAACGTTTAACTGGGATCAAGTCTATTTAGACCTTGAAGTGTGGACCACGCCGGAGTGGCGCGAAGCTCTTGAAAAGAAAGACGAAAGCCGTCTCAAGATTCTGGCATGGAATTGGTACACCTTCCATTTGGAAGCCCTAAAACGCTTGAAAAGGAATCCCGTCACTTTGTATACATTTATTCAAGCCCCACCTCCCGATCCTGCTGGACGAGAAGATCCTTTGGCATTTAGCGCTGTGCTTGCCGAAGCCCTGAAGGAACATGAGATGACGCGTGATCCCCGCATCCAGCCGGTCTACATGGGATACACAAGCCAGGATAAGATCTTCGCCGCCGTGAAAGCGGCGTCGTCTACTTTCGGAGGGGAGGGTGTTGTTGCCATCAATCTCGCTCCTTCGGAGGCTCACGTGAATCATCGGCCGGCCAAAGCTCGAAATGACGAGACCTTCTACGATGAGTTTCTGGCTGATCCGGGCAAGGCCGAAGCTACTCTTCAACAGATTACTCAAGGGACAGGGACACAAACCCTGGTTCTGCACGTCTCGGGTGTCCAGGGTGCGTTGGCACTGGGAACGTCTCAACGAGTTTCCCGGCTTGAGGGAGAGGCGGCCGCTCTGGAACTTGCCAAGCGCGGTTCCGATCTGCTTGATTTCGTCAGATTTATGGTGGGTGAGGGCGAGCGCCCGATCGCGGAACGGGCCCTGATGCCGATTCCTGAAGACGTGTGGGACATTCTCCGGAAGAACTGGTACAGCTTGATTCAAGGGCTGGCGACCGGTCCCATTGGAGGGGCCGTTCCGTTCCGCTCCTCGCAGATGTTCACGGATATGGTCCGGGGCAACCCGCGAGGCCAGTTCGATGCCCTTCCGGGTGGGACCGAGAGCATGTGGATCCGTTTGATTCGGTTCGTGCAGGGTTATTTCGGCAGCACCGGCCGGCCCAAGATTAAGAAGGTCCAGTTCATGGTGGGCAAGGGGGATGCGGCGAAACCGCTCACCGGCAACGTCATCGGCACCGACGCGGGACTGTATCTTCCCTCCACGATGGGGCCGCTCTACCTGCGAGTCACCATGGAGCGGGATCGCGGTCAAAAGCCGGGTCAAGGAATCGATCTTTCCATCGGGCTTCGCCGGGCGCACAGCTTTTGGGGAGCTGGCCCAGACCAGCAAAGAGAAGACTGGAAAACGGTACACATCCCTCCGGACAAGCCGGAAGGGTTTGTCGACGTTCCGATCGGTAATCTAGTGAACGGCAGCAACTTTTTCAGCCTCAAGCTCATCGATGAGCAAAAGAATGTCGTCGGCTGGGTCGGGGCTGGTCAAGACCCACCGCTTCTTGCCGGTTTTTGGCCGCATTTGGTTGAGCAGGCTGAAACCCGCCTTGAACGGGCGGCACAAGAGTTGTCTAAACCGGCCCGGGCGGGACAAACGGTGGAGGATCTCCTGGAAGAAGGGCGTCATGACCTGGTCGTAGCCAAAAGCACCCTGGGGCTCAACTCTTTCGGCATCCAAACCGGCGGGCGCGCGGCTTCTATTGCCCGAATGCAGATTTCGGATGCCGCCGACCCGGCTGCTTTTGAAGCGGCGCTTCGAGTGCTCCGGTCCAGCTCGGTGCGGGCCTTGAGCCTGCGGGTTCCGGCTTTGGAAAAAAGAGCATTAGACATCATGCGGTCCGCGGACCGAGGTGTCCCCGGCCTGCCCTTCTTTGTTCGGAAACAGTCACAGTTGGTGGAGCAAATTCAAAACATCGTTACGCTTGCCTCCAGGTATGGAATTGAGGTGTGGCTTGAAGTGGATGAGGAGCGGTTGAGGGCAGTAGCCGTCTCTACGGCCACCCAAAAGCAGACCAAAGCCTTGCCGGACCTTCTGCGCCTTCTGATCGGCTTGAATGATGAGGGGTGGTTGGGGATAACCGGTTTCACTCTTTACAATCCGCTCGGCGATTCTCAGCTTCGGTCGGAGGTCGAAGAGATCATTGTCGATAGGTTTGGTGCACCTTTGATTGTTCTTGGCCCTTCCGCTACCCCTCAGCATCTGGGCCGGCAATCCACCGAAAAAAGTTTGTATGCCCCCATTGTGTCGCTGGCCGGGAAAGGCAAAAAGCCGGCCAAGGAGGATGATGTTCTGGCTGAAGTCGGAAAAATCGTGGATGCGCCGAGTCCACCGCAGCAGCACAAGGACATCCGATGGGAGAGAGCGCTTGTTTTGGAAACAGCGAGCTTGGTTGACGCCGTCGCTTGGTTGAAAAAGCTGTCCACGGTGGCTGATGCGATTGAGAACCATGGCCGGACCTTGCAACTGCTTCAAGAGAGGGTGCGTGTGCCAACGGCCGATGATCTCCAGAAACAGGGATTAAGTTTCGATAAGGTCGCCGGCGCAAAGCTTTATGCTCGGCATGTGACCCAACAGGAGCTTCTGGATGCCCTCGCAGACCGGAACCACCCTCAGCGCCTTGTGGCCATGGCGGTCCTCGGGGCTTGGGCGGAGGAATTGGCCCGCATCGCCGATATTCAGCAGCAGCCCCGATTCATTTCCGACATGGAACTTTATTTGGGGCAGGGGGTGGCTCGGAACCAGCCGCTTCCCATTGTGTACGCGGGGCATGATTTCGCAGAGGCCGAGTTGGCGGTGCCCTCCTATCAGTATGTGGATTACGGGCGGCCGGCTCCCATCACCGTCAACTTAACGCACCACGGCACGAGCGAAGGAGGTCTTTATGCAGTCAAGGTCACGGCCTATCACATGGAGATGCGGGAGAGGGCCGATTGGGAAGCCCTTGTTTTCCTCAAACGAGATGAGACGCGTCAGCTGACCCTGCGGATGGAAGGCTTCCCCATCGGAACCCTGATCTACCGGGTGGCGGCTCTCCCCTGGACGATTGAAGGAGTAAGAGGATGGATGCCCAGTAGCATGCTTCCGATGGAACGCAACCTTTCTGTGACGGGGAGCGCCGTCATCGAAATCGTTCCGACCGAACGAATCGCCCATCAGTACTCGGCAAGCGCAATGCCTCAGGTTCTCGATGGGGACATCCAACTCTTTCTCAAGCGTCTCCGGTGGCTTGAGGTTGCGGATGCCCTTAAACAGGGAAAGGATCCGCGGGAAATCTCTCCTCTGTCTTTGGATCAGATCCATCAGCGTGTGCAGAATCGTTTCCCGTGGGTCCGGCTTGCCATCAACACAAGAGCTCAAGGGATCGCTATCGAAAGGGTCTCTGGCAATCAGCAGAATCCCTACGATTTTCTTCAGGAGACCTTGGGGGGGATGGATCAGTCCACGGCCAGGCCTCAGGTCGGGGTGTGGGAAATGTCTCCTTATGTTCCCCCACCGTGGGGAAACCGGCTCGCGGAGAATTTTTGGACTCTTGCGGCCCGTTTGGGAGCCGTAGGTCTGACCGTGTGGTTTACCCGCTGGATTCTTGATTGGCGGCGGGAAAAGCAGCAGAAAGAGATGCGCCGCCGAACCAATAACGGCCCTGCCCGAACGGCCGTTCCGCCAGGCTGGAAAGTGGTGCCCCATACGCCACAGTCACCGGCAGGGCCGAGTGCATCCCCCCCCAATGCTGCTTCTACAGCCGGTTTGGAAGAGTCTCCGCATGAAATTCGGACTGTCACCAGCAGGAATCTGGAAGTCACCAAATCAGGCGGCATTCGGGGGATTGAACGGGAGCAGGTGGCTAGTCAGGAATCCCGGTTTGATCCGATGACGCGGGTCAACACAAAACTCGGCATTGGAACCGACGAGTTTTTCCAGCGGGGCATGACCCTGGCGCCGGTCTCTGATGAGCCGGCCCGTGAGATTCTCCAGGCCATTCGGGATCAAAGAGTTGATCTTCAAGACCGGCAGGCAGTATCGAATTTCCTTCAACCTTACTTCGGAGAACGGTTACATCAAGATCCCCAATGGTTCGATCAGCTTGTTTCCGGCTTCATGGAGAACCGGCGGCAGATACTGGCCTGGAACAGAAGCAGGGCTGTTGAGACGGTCACCGGTTTGATTTGGCGGCCGGCCAAAGCGGATGACCAGACGGAGTTGGGCCTGTTCGGTCAGGAATCGATCAGCAGGTCTCTTTCCATGTCCGGCCCCGGCTGGCTTACCCAACAGATTCTCATTGGGAGCGATTTCACTCGTGGAAACCCGGCTTGGCTGAAGGCGGTCCGGCAGACGATTCAGCAGATCGATCCGAATGCGGACATCAGCGCTGTAGTGGAGAACGGTGGACAAAGATGGATTCGAATCGACATGAGTTTGCCGGTTGAAGTGACACAGGCATATTGGTTTCAGGTGAAGCGGTTGCGGAGTTTGGTGGGACGTGCATTTTTGCAAGTGGCTGAACGGCAGATCCAGGTGGACGGGAAAGTGCTTCAGCTTACCGATCCCACCGCTTTCTTTCAGCGGTTGTACGCCGACTCCGCCAAACGGCTGACGCCCCAGCGGGATCAGGGAATTTGGCAAAACCAGGATGTCAGCGCCGAGATGTATGGTCCTGCCAAGAAAGCGCTCCGGAAATCGATTGAGGCTCCTCCGATCCACTTGGATTGGAGACCCTGGACGATGGTCCAGCGTGCCTATTATGGCATTGACCCGAAGGATGGAGATTTAAGAGAGGATATTCGAAAAGTGCGCTCGGAAGAAAAGAGTGTTTGGGAAGTTGTCTTTAAACCAAGCTTGAAACGGTACGGGTTTGCTGCGCCTTTCATGTGGCTGGTTCGATGGGGGTTGGAGAAACGGGATCGGCCGAGCATGAGAAAAGAACTATGGAGTTGGACGTTGCCGACCAAAACATGGGCGGCATGGGGTTTGTTGGCGATTCCGTTCCTCATTTGGGGTGCGCCTGCATTAGCTTCAGCGTTGACAACCGCGAAAGTGGCCGCCTCCCTAATTCCTTGGATTACCTGGGGAATAACCGCGCTTTTAGGTGGTCGAATGACCGCCTTGGTTGGGTTTTACGCCGTTGAGCTTATTCAGACGACGATCGCTTGGGCCATCGGCTTCTTCCTCATCTTAATGCCCTGGCTTGGGCATGAGCAAGTTCAACAGAAAGAGCAAGAGAAAAAGCAAGATGTCACTCCGCCTCCAACTCCATTGGATCGCTACTTCGCTTGGGCAAGACAGCTCTTCAACGACACGTTTGTTCCGCTTATTATCCTCTGGCAGGTGCTTGGCTACGAGACGTCGATGATTATGCGGCGCTTCATGGATTTCACCGCCGAGCATCCGAACGTGGATCACCCAACTGGTTTCGGCCTGGGGCTGACTGTGGCGCTGTTGGTGGCGCTTATCGCCACCTCTACTCCGATAGCCACCGGGCTCATGCTTGGGTTGGTTTTTGTGGGTTTGGTGGTCAATTTCCTGTGGGCTCTCCGCGATGAAGACCCCAGTCGTTTGAGAGGTTATGGCGTGGGGTTGACTGCTGCAGCGGTTGTCGCGTTTGCAAGCGGCGCTACGCCGTTTGTGACCTCCATGCTGGTAGGAATAGGAGTGCCGATATTGTTGTTTAACCTGGTGGCGGCTGTTCGGGATGGAGATGCCGGTCCTCTGGTGGACCTTAGCCGGTTTACTCCGGCAGCTGTAGGACTGGCGCTGCTGCTGAGTCCTTCGCTTGCTCCATTTGTGGCGGCGCATCCCTGGCTCATTATCGGAACGGTTTTTGCTGTTGTTCATCTCGCCCCAGCGCTTCTGATACAAGTTGTTCTTACACTTAATACGACAAAAGGGTTGGCCGAGCAGGCACGTCGTCAAGCAGAAGAACAAGCGGAGAAAAAAGAATGGAAAGGCAAACAAGAATGGATAAAAGACCGAAAAAAGAAAGAATGGATAAAGAAGCAAGTTCAAGATGCGCTCATTCAAGATCGGCAGCTAATTTTGGAACACCATCCGGCGGGAAGGGTTTTAAATGCTCTTGATGAATTCGTTAGCCGGTACCATGGCCTGACCGATGTCCTATTCCTGATGCGGGATTCCGCAGGGGCGCCGATGACTTTGTCCGAGCCGGAGGGTCAATGGCTGGGAGCCCTGGACCAGCGAGGACGATGGTACATAGGGGACATCTTCGTCAAGATGTTCGAGTTGGCCGGCTACCGGATCGGTCTGCCGCTGTTCCATTGGGCCCATGCCCAGGTCTTCAAGCAGGAAGAGCTCCCGGATACGGTGGAGCGGTTGCTGGCCAGCCGTGAGAGGGGTTGGCTTGCTTCCGGTTTCTTCCGTTTGATTGAAGATCCTTTCCAAGAGAAATGGACTGACATGTCTGCAGTTGCCCCTTTTGCCGCTTTGCGACCATTAGAGGAAACTAAGGATGAAAAATTCATAGAGCAAAGAGATGTGGACGTTCCCCCTTCTTTTAATGGCGCAGATGGGAGGATCGTTACTTACTTGGTGGAGGGAACTGGATCGGATGGGGTCATGGCATCGCCCGGGCTTGTTCTTCCCTACACGGTACAGGCGTCACAACCGAATGCCTCTATGGTTTATAACGTGACCTTGGTACCGCAGATGTACAGTATGCGGTTCGTGACGTTGGGAGTCCCCCCCCGCTTGTCCAAGGGGCAGAAGCTGGCCCAAATTCGAAGCTGGCAATACCAGGAAATGGTTCCGAATCTGAACCCGGTTCCAAACAAGAAGGAAGGCACGTTGAGCTTGGCTATGTCATCCCCAGATGAGATGCAGTACCGGTTCCCGGTTCGGGAAGAACGTGAAGAACTGTTGGTACTGGAGCATATCCGCACGATGCAGGAATCGTTGGCCTCTCATGCGGGCACCGTGGCCGCCGAGCAGTTGGACGATTTGACGGGAGGTCGTTATCTGCTGGGACGAAACCCAGCTGAAATCACGCTGACCCAAAAGGCGTGGCGGGCCTGGACCAATAAAGTCGTCTCGGTCTTCTTCGGTTCCGTAGTGAGCGCTTCTCCTTTCGGCCGCATGCTCAAAGGCACTGTTCCATTGATCAATACCAAGCAGTCTGAAGAAAGCCGCCCTCCTTTTGGCGAATTCGATCCGGCGGCTTTGGAGAGAAGTCTGCAGGCATTTGATCACGGATCTGCCGCTGGATTGGAAGAGGATGCCGTTTTGGCCAAAGACGCCATTAAACGTGCCGGGCAAGCCGTGAAGGGACTGCTTGCCGGGCTCAAGGGGCATCCGGTAACAGGGGTTTCCTTCATAGCACAACCGA
>Ga0209515_10003036_pt1 | contig 24586 bp, 22 predicted proteins | sample Subgroupgradi54m_FD_187454 | JGI IMG/M metagenome (GOLD analysis project Ga0209515, IMG submission 187454) | Subsurface groundwater microbial communities from S. Glens Falls, New York, USA - GMW60B uncontaminated upgradient, 5.4 m (SPAdes)... ... | reverse complement strand
AATTCCAGTTCATCTTTGTTGTAGCCGAGACGGGTCTTGAGCGAGACAGGCAATCCTCTTGCGCCTTCTTGCGCCGCTCGCAGAATCTCACGCGCTCGGCTCGGATTCTTTATGAGCGCGGCACCCGCTCCCGACTTCTCTATAGAGCGGTCTGGGCAGCCCATATTTATATCAAGACCGTCAAAACCGAGTTCTTTCACCATTCTCGCTCCCTCATACATTTTTTCTGGCTTTCCCGAAAAGAGTTGCGCGACAACGGGCCTCTCCGACTCGCTATACAGCAAATCAATCAAGAGTTTCTCTCTGCCGGCGCTCAAGAGTCCGTCTGCCGAGACGAATTCGGTAAAGAAGATCGCGGGCTTACCGTACTTCGCGATGATGCGACGGAACGCCGCGTCGGTGACATTCGCCATCGGCGCAAGCGCAATAATCGGTCGCCCGAGTTTCTCCCAAAATCCGCAGTTCATTTATAGAGCCGTTTAACGCGCCTTGAAATATACCTTGTTGCCGTAGCGCAAGTCAATATAATCTACCGCAAGTTCTGCTGTCGTTCCTTGTCGGGGGATAAGTCCCGACTCTCGGAGGAGCACCGTGAGCCGTTTCAGAGCCGTATCGTACCCTTCGTTCTCTTGAATAAAGAGCCGCGCGCCACTGCGCAGCGTGACGACCACGCTGCCTGTCTCGGTAAAGTTCGCTTGAAGAGGAACAAGCCCTTGATTCTCTAACTGCCCGAAGAAAGAGAGAAGAGATTTAAGTTGTTTCGAGTCAATCGCTTCTCCGCTCAATTGATAATACAGGCGTTCGGAGCCGAGAGGGGCTTCGGAAAATACGACACTTTCTTCATCCAGATACGCGCACGCTCCCTTCGCGCACCAGAGCGCGACGGGCGTGCGCGGCGTTATCTCTACCCGAAGTTGAGAGAGTCCTTCTCGCGATACATCAACCCGTGCAAACTGCGGAAAAGCGGCACGCACCTGCCCGACCAGTTCTATCTTCGGATAAAAGAAAGGGTGCGCTCGCGAGATAAAACCAAGATAAGTACCCGAGAGAGACCGCTCTGCAAGCGTCCTCACTTCTTTGGTTGTTGTTTCGTCTGTCCCGTTCACGGCAACCTGTGAGAGAAGAAAGCGCGGCGTGTTGAAGATGTAGAGTATGCCTATCGCAAGCCCCGCGCCAAAAATGGAGAAAAAGAGAAGCCGCCGCGTTTTGCGGCGACGCTCTTTGCGCGCGAGCCGCGGTGAATGGAGCGTTTCGTTGCGCCGTCTCATATTATTTTCGCGGGAGAATGCGGGCAGTGCCGACGAGTGCGCGCAGAACTTCGGGAATGGCGATAGAGCCGTCCGCCTGCTGATTGTTCTCAATGAGCGAAATCAAGATGCGCGGCGTCGCGAGCGCGGTATTGTTGAGCGAGTGCGCGAAACGGGTCTTCCCTTCCGCATCTTTGTAGCGGATATTGAGCCGTCGTGTCTGAAAATCGTGAAAATAAGAAGACGAGTGCGTCTCGCGGTACTTCCCCTCCGAGGGTACGAAGCACTCAATATCGTATTTCTTCACCTGCCCAAGTCCGAGGTCGCCACCGCAATTTATCACGACACGGTACGGGAGACCGAGTGCCTGCAAGAGTTCTTCGGCGTTTGTTGTCAATTCTTCGTGAAGCCGCACCGAGACCTCGTGCGACGCCTCGCAGAGTACCACCTGCTCAAGTTTGAAGAACTCATGCACGCGGAAAATGCCCTTTGCATCTCTCCCATAACTGCCCGCCTCGCGCCGAAAACAAGGAGAAAACGCAATCATCTTTTTTGGAAACTCTTCTTTCGGTATCACCGTGTCGGCAAAGTACGCCATCGTCGCAACCTCGGCGGTACCGGCGAGATAATCGCTGTCTTGGGTTTTATATAAATCCTCTTCGCCCTGCGGCAGGTAGCCCGTGCCGAGCAACGTGTTGCGCTTTACTAAAGAGGGCACCATAAGGGGCGCAAAACCCTTTTTGGTAAAGTGTGCGAGCACAAACTGCCAGAGCGCGAATGAGAGTAACACGCCTTCATTTTTTAAGAAATAACCGCGAAAACCGGCGACCTCTCCCCCGCGGACAAAGTCCGCCATCTCGGTCTCTTCCATTAGGTCCAAGTGGTTTTTCGGTGTGAATGAAAACTCGGGTTTCGTGCCCCAGACACGAATCTCTTTATTTTCTTTATCGCTCGCGCCATCGGGTACCGAGATGTCGGGGATATTGGGAACGGTGAGCATAAGTGCTTGCCATTTCTGCATCACCTCTTTCAGTTTCTGTTCTTCTTCTTCAAGACCGCTTTTGCGCATGCGCAATTCTACAGCGAGCGCCTTGCGGCGGTCTCCATCCATCGCGTGGCTCATCTGCACGCTCTGTTTGTTCTGCTCCGCGCGTTTTTCTTCAACGATAGAGAGGAGCGCGCGGCGTTTGTCGTCCAGCGCGAGAAGGTCGTCCACCGAAAACTTGAGATGCTTCTTTGCGGCGGCAAGGGCAATGAGTTCTTTGTTCTCTCTGATGAATTTGATATCCAACATATGTTAAAGTATATCATAATGACGATAAAGAAATTAACAGCAAGCGATTTTCCCCACCGCCTGCGCGAGATTCCCGACCCGCCGAAAGAACTCTTCATAGAAGGCAGGATGCCGCCCGAAACGCACAAATGGCTCGCGGTAGTCGGCTCGCGCAAGTGCACACACTACGGTCGCGAAGTAACGGAGCGGCTCATCTCGGGGCTCACGGGCTACCCCGTTGTCATTGTCTCGGGACTCGCACTCGGAATTGACGCGCTCGCGCACCGCGCGGCGCTCGACGCGGGACTTTTGACCGTAGCCGTACCCGGCTCCGGCCTTGACCGCAGTGTGCTTCACCCACCCTCCAACCGCGCGCTTGCTGAAGAGATTCTCAAGGCAGGCGGTGCGCTCCTCTCGGAGTTCCCTCCGAAGTTTCCCGCCTCACTCTGGGGATTTCCCCAACGCAATCGCATTATGGCGGGGCTTTCTGACGCGGTGCTGATTATTGAAGCAGAAGAGAAGAGCGGTACGCTCATCACCTCCAAACTCGCGACCGACTACAACCGCGATGTGCTTGTTGTCCCCGGCTCCATCTTCTCTAGTTTCTCTGCGGGGCCGCATATGCTTCTGCGGCTCGGCGCGACACCCATCACGAACGCCTTGCAACTGCGCGAAGCACTCGGGTTTAAAGAAGAACGGGACGAAACGGTGCAGAGCGCACTCCGCCTCGCCTGCTCGCCTGAAGAAAAGAAAGTCCTCGCGCTCCTCGGTTCACCACTCCCGCGTGAAGAACTACTTGAGGAACTTGGTCTCCCGATTGGGAAGGCAAATGCCCTGCTCTCCACAATGGAACTGAAGGGCTTCATCAAGGAACAGATGGGCGAGATTCGTGTCGTCTAAATTTGCCTATAATTTCTTTTGCGTGTAATACTTAACCAAATGCTGCAGAAACTCCTCATCGTTGAGTCGCCCTCAAAAGCAAAGACAATTGGAAAATATTTGGGCGACGAATACCGCGTGATGGCGTCTGTCGGGCATATCCGCGACCTCCCGAAAAGCAACAAAAACGCCATTGACATAGAGGGCGGCTTCATCCCCCATTATGAAGTGGTGAAGAAGAAAGCGGCTATCGTAGAAGAGATTACCGCCGCGGCGGCGAAGGCAAGCGAGGTCATTCTCGCGACCGACCCCGACCGTGAGGGCGAAGCCATTGCGTGGCACATAGCCGAGATTCTTAAAGATACATTGGGGAAGAAAGAACCTCCCGTTTCGCGCGCCGTCTATCACGAAATAACGAAAGAGGCAGTAGAAGAGGCGCTGACGCATCCGCGCGCCATTGACCAGAACCTGCGCCGCGCCCAAGAGGCGCGGCGCGTCCTTGACCGCCTCGTCGGCTACGACCTCTCGGGCCTCATTTGGAAGAAGGTGCGCTACGGGCTCTCGGCAGGCAGAGTGCAGTCACCGGCACTACGCATTCTTGCCGAACGAGAACGGGAGATTCAAGCGTTTAAGACAGAACAATTTTGGGTCATTACTGCCGAGACCGAAACCCCTCTCTGTGAGAAGCTGCTTCTCACTTGTTCTGAAGAGCCGCGTGACGAGAAGAACGTAAACGAAATTCTTCGTCTAGGAAAGAGCGGAGAATGGTGTGTTAAAGAGGTAACCGAGACGAAGGCGAAACGCGCGCCCAAGCCCCCCTTCATCACCTCCACTCTCCAACAGTCCGCTTCAACCCGTCTTGGATTTTCGCCGGGACGCACGATGAGCATCGCGCAGAAACTCTATGAAGCCGGTCTTATCACCTATATGCGCACCGACTCAACGAATCTTTCGGCAAGCGCGAAGAGTCAGATTGCCGCTGTGATTGCGCAGAAGTTCGGAAGGGAGTTTGTCGTTCCGCGCGTCTTTGCGGGCAAGGTCAAGAACGCGCAAGAGGCGCACGAAGCGATTCGCCCAACGCATCTAGAACGCGAGGCAGCCGGCTTTACTCCCGAACAGAAGAAACTCTACCAACTTATCTGGCAGCGCACGATTGCCTCGCAGATGCCCGATGCTCTAATGTTACGCACTAAAATCACGGCAAACATAACTGCGGGCGCGATTCCCGACTTTTCGGCAAACGGCGTACGCCTGCTCTCCCCCGGCTGGCTTCTCGCCGACCCGGGTGCGAAGGGCGAAGAGGTTGAACTGCCGAAAGTCGCGGCAGACGAGCCGCTTATTCTGTGCGATATACAGAGCGAAGAAAAAGCGACGCTGCCGCCCGCGCGCTACTCCGAAGCCGGTCTCATTAAAGAACTAGAGAAACGCGGTATCGGCCGCCCCTCAACCTACGCCTCAATTATGAGCACCCTTGAAGAGCGGGAATATGTGACGAAAGAAAATCGTTCGCTCAAACCAACCGAGACGGGAATGGTCGTCTCGGGTTTTCTTGAAGAACACTTCCCTTTCTATATCGGCGACACCTTCACCGCGGAGATGGAGAACAACTTGGACGAGATTGCGACCGGAGAACGGGAATACGAAAAGACACTGCGCGACTTCTATACGCCGTTTAGAAAAGAAGTGAAGTCAAAAGAGAAATTGGATAAAGCAACGACTCTTGGTGATGTCCCCGCCGCGTTCAAATGTCCAACCTGCGGAGGTCCGCTCGTCTGGAAGCTCAGCCGTATGGGCAAATTTATGTCCTGCGCGCGCTTCCCCGATTGCACCGGTGCGCTCACCGCAGAAGGCACCGAAATAAAACCCGATGAGCCAATCGGCACCGACCCAGCGACTGGCCTCCCCATCTTTCTCTTGAACGGACGGTTCGGCTACTATCTGCAAATCGGAAAGTTAGAAAAAGAGAGCAAAGAAAAACTGCGCCGCGCGAGCGTGCCCCGCACGTTTGACGTCTCGAAGCTCACCATCACGGACGCGCTCAAACTTTTGTCGCTCCCGCGTGCACTCGGTGAGCATCCCGATACCAAAAAAGAAATTAGCGCAAACAATGGTCGCTTTGGCCCGTATATCGTTCATAATGGCGACTTTCGTTCGCTCAAAGTCCCTGATGATGTCTATACGATAGAACTCCCCCGCGCGCTTGAAATATTCGCGCAAGAAAAGAAGAGCCGATTCACAAAAAAAGAAAATGCCCACTCCTAAAGAAATCACTGACCTGCTTCGCGATCCGACACCCGAAAAGATTGCGCTTATCGGGAAGGCGTACGGCTTTGCCGAAGAAGCGCACAAAGACCACAAACGATATTCGTGCGAACCCTACTTCAATCATCTCTTTGAGACGGCGAAGATTCTCGCCGAACTCGGTATGGGAGCGGCGACGGTCTCGGCGGGTCTTCTCCATGACTCTATAGAAGATGTCGCCGTCAGTCCCGAGACGCTTAAAAAAGAATTTGGCGAAGAGATTGTGATGCTCGTAGAAGGGGTGACGAATCTCGGACATATCAAGTATCACGGGCACGACCGCTATAGCGAAAATATGCGCCGCCTTTTTATCGCGAGCTCGCGCGACCTGCGCGTGCTCATCATCAAACTTGCCGACCGCCTTCATAATATGCGCACGCTCGGATTCGTGCCCCGAGAAAAACAGAAGCGCATCGCAATTGAAACCCTTGAAATCTACGCTCCCATCGCCTACCGCCTCGGCATCAGAAAGGTGAGCCGCGAGATGCAGGACCTCGCACTTCCCTTCGCGCACCCCGAGGACTTTGCGCGCACGACGGCGCTTCTCGCCACCAAACAATCCGAGTTGGAGCATCGACTCACGAAGTTTCATCCCGCGCTCCTTGCCGAGTTTGCAAAACAGAATATCACGGCGAGCGAGGCAACAAAACGGCTCAAAGGTCTCTATAGTTTATACATCAAACTTACGCACAAAAACTGGGAGATTGAGAAGGTGTACGATATGCTCGCGGTGCGCGTCATTATGAAGACGGTTGAGGACTGCTATAGAGCCCTCGGTGCCGTTCATTCGCTCTGGCGACCGTTGCCCGGGCGCATCAAGGACTACATCGCTTTTCCAAAACCAAATGGCTACCGCTCACTCCACACGACTGTTTTTACGGGCGATGGCGGAACCGTAGAAATTCAGATTCGCACCGAAGAGATGCATCAAGAGGCGGAGTATGGTATCGCGACTCACTTCGCTTACAAAGAACTCGCGCGCGAGAAGACGCGCGATGCTTCGTATCTTGACTGGGCAAAACGATTCTTCTCGGCGCTACTTTTATGGCGTCCAAAGCAACAGAAAACGACGTCGGCGCTACCGACAGAGACACCAGGAGGTGAAACCCCACCTCACTGGGTGCGACAACTTGGCGACCTTGATTCGTCTGGTGAAGAACGAGAGTTCTGGGAGCGACTTCGCAGCGATGTCTTCAACAATCGCGTCTTTATCTTTACGCCGCGCGGTGATGTCGTGGACCTCCCCGCCGACGCAAGCCCGATTGATTTCGCCTACGCCATTCACTCAGACCTCGGCGGACATCTGGTCGGGGCGAAGGTTAACGGAAAACTGGTCGGCATTGACTCGGCGCTCAAAAATGGCGATATTGTTGAGATTCTGACCAAAAAGAACGCTCGTCCCTCGCTCAAGTGGTTGGAGATTGCGAAGACCGCCGTCGCGCGAAAGCATATCAGAACGGCGCTACACGCTAAAGTTCTTCACTGAATAGATATCGTCTATTATCTCTTGGACTTTCTCTGGTTTATTTTGCGCAACTTCTGGAGCGGATGTGCTCGGTAACTGCGCGATATGACGGTCCAAGAGCTCGGTCGGGCTCTTCGCTTGATTCGTCTGCATCAGGTCTAGAATGCCTTTCAGGTCTTCGTTTGAGAAGAAGTCAATCATAATCTTACCCCCGTTCTGCTGCCGTTCAATCTTGACACGGGTGCCGAGCGACTCACGCAGTTTCTCTTCAAGGGCAATGAGTTCGGGGTCAGCGGTCAGTTCTTTTGACCGCGCGCGGTCGGGTGCCTGCCGTCGCGCGGTGAGTTCCGCTTCGCGCACCGTTATCCGCTTGAAGACAATCTCCTTGAAGAGCGTCATCTGCTCTTCGGGACGACTAGAAAGCATCAAGAGCGGACGGGTATGACCGTCGTTTATCTTGCCCTCCGAGACCGCCTTCTGCATCTCTTCGGGCAGATCTAAGATACGCATTGAGTTTGAGACATACTCGCGGCTCTTGCCCACCTTCTTGCCAATTTCGTGATGCTTAAAGCCGAACTCCTGCACGAGCCGCGCGAAGGCATGCGCACGGTCAAGCGGGTTCAGGTCCTCCCGTTGCAGATTCTCAATAATTGCGAGCTCCAGCTTCTCGCGGTCGCTCTCTTCGCCACGGCGAATGAGTGTCGGTACCGAGGCAACGCCCGCGATTCGCGAGGCGCGCAGCCGCCGCTCGCCCGAGATGAGTTCATACTCAACGGCAAGTCCGCCGTCGTCGCGCACAATCTCTTTGCGCGTCACGACGAGCGGCTGAAGAATACCATACATACGGATGGAGTCGGCAAGTTCGTTTAACTTCGCCTCGTCAAATTCCCGCCGCGGCTGAAACGGGTTGGGCTTTATCTTCTCGGTCTCTATCCAGAAGACCGCGTCGTTGAGAAATTGCGGCATAGTGATGCAAGTATTTTAGCACAAAACAGCAAAACGCAACCTGTGTATAATTTGAGAAGAAGGGTCTTTTGTTGTAAAGTGTAGGAGCGCCGCGGTGGCGGAATTGGTAGACGCACACGACTCAAAATCGTGCGGAGCAATCCATGAGAGTTCGATTCTCTCCCGCGGCATTCGTAATTAATAAAATCATCTGTCGCCCCGTTTCCACAGAGAGCTCCGAAGCAGGGGCGCGTACAAATCATCTGCAAGCGGAATGGTGAGGAATGCGAGTTCGTCTCGCGAAGGGTTTCTTTGTACGAAAGACGCAGAGGGAATCTCCGAAATGAGCGCAAGCGGTGTTCGCTCGCTCCCCTCTCCCATCACTCCCACCGCGGCAGCGGCGATACTGTTCATTACATTAAGACGCGAAACTTTGAACGGACGCCCAAAGAGGTCTTTCTTTCCGACATAGTCCTTAAGCGCGTCAAATCCACTATGCGCGAGGGCGATTCCGGTCGTGCCGCGCCGTAATGGAGTTGTCGTGCTGTCGGTGATGATGACACCGAGTTCGCGCCGCCGAAAATGTCGCGTAAGATACGCGCGGAGCGTGTTCGCTGTTTTTTGCGGATTTTTTGGCCAGAGAAGAAAGTGTCCGTCCGCGTTTGATTCATCAATACCAGCGCTCGGGATGAGTATGTTTCGCGTAATGGTGAGTGTAATTCCCCAGCGGCTTTGGCGCGGGTCAATGTAACGAGTTGCGTCTCTCTTTACGAGTGCCTCTTTGGTAGTTTCTTCCTGTGGTACTGCATTTTTCTCGCAGAGCGAAACAATCTTTGAAGTGACAGCCAGAATGCTTCGCTCAGGCATGTCTTTGACTGCTTTATCAATGAGAGAGAAAAGAGAAATCTTCCCCACACGCACGAGCGGCGTCTTAATTGGCGTAATTTTCATCTGCAATTTGTCTCTATCTCATTATCATATCGGTCTCAATATTTACTTGACCGCCGACCGTGAGGTCGCGCAAACTGGTGTGCGAGAGTGTGTAGGGAATGAGCGCGACCGAAAACCAGTTCTTTCCCACATCCGCAATGGTTAAACTCACCCCATCAAGCGCGACCGAGCCCTGCGCAACCATTCGCGAAAGAATCTTTACACTCGTCTCAATCTTGAGTAGGCGCGACCTTCCTTCCCGAACGATTGCCGTTATCTCCCCGACTCCCTCTATATGACCCGAGACCAGATGCCCCCCCAATTCTTCACCGAACTTTAAACTCCTTTCTAGATTCACTTTTTGTCCTTTCTTCCAAAAAGAGACCGTTGTCTTTCGGATCGTCTCGAGCATCGCGAAGAAAGAGAACGAGCCGCGTGAGAACGCCGTTACCGTCAAACAGATGCCGCCGACGGCAATACTCGCGCCTTTTTCTATCTTGCGCAAAGAGCGAGCAGAGACCACGAGCGCGATTCCTCCGCGGCTTTTCTTAATACTTTTGACCTTGCCGACCGATTTGATAATACCCGTGAACATTCGTATAGTGCAGTATGTGAAAAAACGAGCATTTTTGCAAGAAAGACGGAAAATTATTGTGGTCGTTGGACCGACCACCGTCGGCAAGAGCGCGCTCGCCGTAGGGCTCGCGCGCCGCTTCGGCGGCGAGGTCATCTCTGCCGATTCTCGGCAGGTCTATCGCGGACTCAATATCGGTACCGGCAAAATTACCAAAAAAGAGACGCGAGGCATTCCCCATCATCTGCTTGATGTGGCGAATCCAAAGAAACAGTTCTCGGTCGCGGAATATCAAATTCTGGCGCAAAAAAAGATTGACGAGATTATCTCACGGGGCAAGACCCCAATCATCTGCGGTGGCACTGGTCTTTATATAGATGTGCTTTTGGGAAAGATTAGCATTCCTGATGTGCCGCCCGACCCACAACTGCGTAAGAAATTGAAAAAGAAATCGGTAGAAGAACTTTTTGCGCTTCTCAAGAAACTTGATGCAAAACGCGTTGAAAATATTGACTCAAAAAATCCCCGCCGCCTCATCCGCGCGATTGAGATTGCCAACGCAAAGCGAAACGAAAATCACGACCCGCGTCGGAGCCCCCGCAGAGAAGGTGAAGCGGTCGGGATTTTCGCTTCGCGAAGCGTTTGTTGGATCGGTCTCACGCTCCCGCCAGAGAAATTAAAGAAAAAGATAACGATTCGCCTACTCGCGCGAATGAGCCGAGGTATGATTGCTGAAGTAAGACGACTTCATAAAGAAGGTCTGTCGTGGAGACGGTGCGAAGAACTCGGGCTGGAGTACCGCTTTATCTCTCGCTACCTACGCAAACTCTTGACGAAAAGAGAAATGACCGAGAAACTCCAGACCGAAATCTGGCGCTACAGCAAACGGCAGATGCAGTGGTTCAAGCGAAACAAAGATATTCGGTGGTTCAACTCATCACAAAAAGCGCAGATTTATGCTATGCTAAAAAAGAAGGGAGATTAGTTAAGTGGTATAACGAGCGTCTCCAAAACGCTAGTCGAAGGTCCGATTCCTTCATCTCCCGCCAGTTTTATTTCTTGCCCTCCTTATGCTTGGTGCGCTTCATACACCAATTGCAAAACTTCAAGAGTTCAATCTTTCGTTCAACTTTTTTCTTGTTCTTCTCGCTCCAATAATTAGTGCGCTTGCACTTCTCGCAGACGAGTTTGATGAGCCGTTCTTGAGACATAGTTTGGTTAGGATAGCAAAATCAACGAAAATTGCAACTCTAATGATAGAGCCGCTTAATGAGTGGGTTCAAGCGCGTGATAAGTTCATACACTGAAGAATCCGCAAGGGATGCGGTTGTCTCATCAAGAATAATCTCTACGACATTTCCTACGCGCGCGTTCGGCACGTTCGTTGTATCAATCGTCAACATATCCATAGAGACACGACCAAGGACGCGGCATTCGCTCCCGCGCACCACCACGCGCCCGATACTTGAGAGAGAGCGCGGATACCCGTGCCAGTACCCTATCGGTACGACGGCAACGCGCGAGTCGCTCGTGAGCGTCTCGGTGAGGTCATAACCAACACGACTGCCTTTTTTTAGGGATTTTATTTCGGTAATGAGCGACTTCCATACGAGTAGTGGCATAAGAGTAAGACGGTCTTTGAGATACGCCTTCACTTCTTGCGCAGGCCAGTACCCGTAAAGTCCGATACCGATACGCACCATATCAAAGTGCGTTTCGGGAAAAAGCAAAGTACCTGCCGTCGCCGCCGCGTGGAGAATCGGAGTGAGTCCTGCTTTCTTGAATGCTCCAATCCACTGCGTAAACTCTGCAACTTGATTTTGAGTGTCTTTCGGAAATGCCGGATTCTTCGCCGCGGCAAAGTGCGTAAATAATCCTTCAACTTTTATCTTTGCGGTTTGCGTTTTTAATTTTGATAGCAGGGTTTTTTGTTGTATCAACAAAAAACCCTGCCGGTGCATCCCCGTGTCCACTTTAATATGAACCTTGAGCGGCTTCGGTAATCTCGCTTTTTGTATTGCTTCAAGCGCCTCAAACGAAGAGACGGTGAGAGAGATGTTTTTTTCTGCTGCTTCGGCAATTAGTTCGGGGAGCGTGTAGCCCAACACTAATATAGGTATCGTGATGCCCTGTCGCCGCAGGGCGAGCGCCTCGGTCATTGAGTCCACACCGAGAAAGTCCGCGCCAAGCCGCTCTACCTCCTGCGCAAAATCCACCAGCCCGTGCCCATAGGCATTGCTCTTCACGACCGCCATCAATTTCGTTCTCTTCGGAATCAGCCCGCGAAAGACCTTGAAATTATACGCAATCGCCTTTCGGTCAATCTCTATCCAATTCCGAAGACCCTGCCTTGCTGTGTGAGACATAATTGCGTCGGGCAGGATTCGAACCTGCGTAGGCCGATGGCCAGCAGATTTACAGTCTGCCCTCGTTGACCACTTGAGTACCGACGCACCTACGAAATACTAGCAGAATCGGCGACAGCCGACAACACTTCTACCGGCACCTCCTGCTTGGCACGACCATTGCCGTTGCGACCCTTCTTGACATCAAAATGAAATTCCGTGCCTTTCATCGTAACGACAACACTCCCACCCTTGCCGATACCCCTTTCAATAATGAATGAGGCGATGGGGTTGAGCAGTTTGCTCTGAATGAGCCGTTTGAGCGGTCGCGCGCCGTACTGCGGGCTGTACCCTTCTTTGGCGAGATACGCCGTCACTTCGGGCGCGACGGTAAGCGCGATGCCTTTACCCAAGAGTCGCCCCGAGACCTGACTCAGTTGAATCTCCACAATCTTCGCGACCGCTTCGGGAGCCAAGATATCAAAGAGGAGAATCTCATCAAGACGGTTGAGAAACTCGGGTCTGAAGTAGTCCTTGAGTGCCGCCATCACTTTACTTTTTGCTTCGGCATAGTCGGCGACTTTACTCTTCTCGCCATCCACGAAACCCATTCGCTCCATCTTGTCTATAAACTGGGAGCCGATATTTGAGGTCAAGATGATAATCGTGTTTCTGAAGTTGACGACGCGTCCCTTGGCGTCGGTCAATCGTCCATTATCAAGAATCTGAAGCAGGATGTTGAAGACCTCGGGATGCGCTTTCTCTATCTCGTCAAAGAGCACGACGGCGTAGGGGCGATGGCGAATCGTCTCGGTGAGTGTGCCTCCCTCTTCGTAACCCACATAACCGGGCGGCGCGCCAATGAGTTTACTGATAGCGTGCTTCTCCATAAACTCTGACATATCCACGCGAATGAGCGCGCGCTCGTCGTTGAACATAAACTCGGCGAGCGCCTTGGTAAGTTCGGTCTTGCCGACTCCGGTCGGTCCGAGAAAGAGGAATGAACCGATGGGGCGGTTGGGGTCAGAGATGCCCGCGCGGCTGCGTTTGATTGCTTCGGCGACCTTCTTGACGGCCTCGGTCTGACCGACAATGCGTCGCTTGAGTTCATCTTCAATGCGCGAAAGTTTCGCCGCCTCCTCTTCAAGCATCTTCATCACTGGCACGCCCGTCCACTTCGCCACAATCTCGGCGATGTCGTTCCCCATAATCTCTTCTTTGAGGAGGCGACGAGAACTCTGCAGTTTTTTGAGCCGTTTTATCTGTATCTCAATCTCTTTCTGGAGCGCGGGAATGCGACCATAGCGAATCTCCGCCGCTTTTGAGAGGTCGGCGCGCGCCTCTGCCTGCTCCGCCTCTATTCGTTTCGCCTCCATCTCTTTCTTCGCTTGCTTGATGATGGCGAGCGTTTCCTTCTCGTTCTTCCACTTGAGTTCAATCTCGCTTGTCTTCTCTTTCAAGTCCGCAACCGCGGTCTCGATCTCTTTGGTGCGCGCCCGCGCCTCTTTGGAGGTCTCGCTCTCTTTCTTGAGTGCCTCGCGCTCTATCTCAAGGCGCATCACCTTGCGCCGCGTCTCTTCAAGAACGGGCGGCATATTTTCCAGAGAAATCTTGAGCGAAGATGCCGCTTCGTCTATAAGGTCAACGGCTTTGTCGGGGAGATACCGGTCGGTGATGTAGCGGGCAGAGAGATTCACGGCATTCACAATCGCCTCGTCGGTGATATGCACGCCGTGGTAGAGTTCGTACTTCTCTTTGAGACCACGCAGAATGGTTACCGCATCTTCTATAGAGGGCTCGGCGACGAAGACGGGCTGAAAGCGGCGGGTGAGCGCAGGGTCCTTCTCAATATGTTTTTGATATTCGCGAAGCGTCGTCGCGCCGATTGCACGCAACTCGCCGCGCGCGAGGGCGGGCTTGAGCATATTGGAGGCGTCGAGCGACCCTTCAGCCGCGCCCGCGCCGACAATCGTATGAATCTCGTCAATAAAGAGAATAATCTTGCCCTCCGAGCGTTCAATCTCCTTCATAATATTCTTCAAGCGTTCCTCAAACTCGCCGCGATACTTGGTACCGGCGATGAGAAGCCCGACATCAAGTGAGACAAGTTCTTTGTCTTTGAGCGACTCGGGCACCTCGCCCTGCGACATTCGCAGTGCAAGTCCCTCGGCAATGGCCGTCTTCCCCACTCCCGCCTCGCCGATTAAAATCGGATTGTTCTTGGTGCGCCGCGAAAGAATCTGGATGATGCGCGAAATCTCGGTGTCCCTGCCGATGACGGGGTCAAGCTTGTTTTCACGCGCGAGCACGGTGAGATTGCGAGTATATTTTGGCAGAAACTTGAGTCGTTTGGGTACGACCGTCGCGTCGGTCGCACGCGTATTGCGCAGTTCTTCTAGGACACGCAGCGCCGCGCTCTTATCAAGCCGAAAACGCACGAGCATCTCGCGGGCAGAACTCGCAATATCAAAGAGAGATAAGAAGAGATGCTCGGTAGAGACAAATTCGTCTTTGAGCGTCGCCGCGACGCGGCTAGAGTTCTCTAAAATCTGCGCGAGTTCGGGGGTGAGATAAATCTGATACGATGGCGATAAGACGCTTCCGCTCTCGGTCCCCTCAATCGCCTCAAGAATCGCATCAGTCAGGAGTACGGTATCGGTATCCAACTTATCTAAAATTGAAATGACAACGCTCTCTTCTTGAATGAGAAGCGCGGCAAAGAGGTGGAGCGGGCCGACATGATTCTGACCGCGTTCTATCGCGAGTTCGTGTGCCTTGCGAATTGCCTCTTTTGCTTTCGTCGTAAAATGATGGAATGGCGGCATAAATGGATTATAACACGCTAGTGCGCGACTGGCGAGGAGGAGGCCATCAACGCCCGAAGTGCCTGTACCTGCCCAATGGGAAGAAAGGTATGTCCGCTCTTCGGGAGGACTCCCGCGTTGATGCCGATTGCCTCTCCCGAGAGATTGAAGAGCACTGAGCCGGAGACAATATCGTCAGAACGAATATCGGTGCGGATGACCGCGTGCTCGCCAATGTTGGCAATGATGCCCGTGCTGACGGCATTGGTCTCGGCACCGCCAATAGCAAAGACCGCCTGCCCGAGTTTGAGGTCGGTCGTGCCGAAGAGCGGTGGCAGATAGAGTATCGCCGCGGTCGTCGTCGCGAGCGGCTTGAAGAAGAGAAGTCCCGCATCTTTGTTGGCAAAGACGACATCAAGAGGAAGGGTAGTTCCGTCGGCGAAGACGCCGATATACCGTTCGGGAATGGGGTTGCCCGCGCTGTCGTCTTTGCGATAGACGACCTGGATATCGGCGACGATGGTGCCGTCTTTTGAGAGGATAAGACCAAGACCGGCGAAGTTTGCTGCGTTCTTCTCTCCTTCACTGGTCACTTCTTTTATTCGCACGATGCTCCGCGCGTTCTTCTCAACCGCCGCGACGACGACATCATCCGCCTTCACGACGACCGTCTCTTTCGTTACCACCGCCGCAGTCTGCTTTGAGGGTTCAGTAACGACTCGTTCAATCGTCTTCTCTACGACGCGGTTGATGGTCTGCGTGAGTGCTGGCGGCGCCTGATTGACGAGCGAGACCGTTACGATGCCCGTCGCGATGGAGGTCACGAACGAGACGAGCAGGGCGAGAAGGATGAGTTGTTGTTTGGTGAGACCTTCCATAGGTACACCTATTATACTATACGCCCGAGAATTGTGACGACACGCGCAAGGTCGCGTGCCGTGGTTGCGCGACCAAGCGTAAAACGGAGCGAGGATTCGGCTCTTTTCTTGTCGCCGCCAAGGGCGGCGACGACGAACGAGCGTTTCTCGTCTTTGAGACAAGAACTTTTGGTAGAACAGGCAACGTCCGCGGCATCAAGTTTTAAGACCAGCATCTCGGTATCAACTTTTGGCAACGAAATATTTAGATTATTGGGGAGGCGATCTTCACATTCTCCATTCAGAATGACTTTATTTGTTTTTATGTTTTTAAGAATATCAGCGTAGAACTTATCTCTTAATTCTTTCAGACGCAGTGATTCGGTCTTGCGTTCTACAGTCGCGAGACGGAGCGCTTCGGCGAATCCGACAATTCCGGGAATGTTTTCGGTGGTAGAACGCAGCCCTTGTTCCTGCCCTCCCCCGAGCAGTTGCGGCGCAAGTTTTGTACCTCTCCTCACATAGAGCGCGCCGACTCCCTTCGGTCCATACATCTTATGCCCGTCCAATGTAAGCAAATCAACGCCGAGTGCGTTCACGAGGCAGTTCAAGTAGAGCGGTGCCTGACAGGCGTCGGTGTGAAAGAGCGGGCGTTTCTTCCCGAGGGCGCGAATTCCTTTTCCTATCTTAGCAATGGGTTGTATCGTGCCGATTTCGTTGTTCGCGTACATTACCGAAACCAAAACCGTATTCGGTCTTATTGCCGCGAGAATCTTCTCTGCCTTAACGATACCGTTTGGTTCAACAGGAACATAAGAAACATAAAAATCTTTAAGTGGCTCCAAAATAGAACTATGCTCTATGTTGGTCGTAACAATGTGAGGGCGAGGCTCAACCTCGCCGACAAGAGAGGTTGAGCCTCGCGAGATTGCATCAGCTGCTCCAAAGAGTGCAAGATTGTTGGCCTCGGTGCCGCCACTGGTGAAGACAATCTCGTCGGAGTGGGCTTCAAGCGCGCGCGCCGCGACGGCGCGCGCGCTATCAAGTGCCTTCTTCGCCTCAACTCCCTCGGCAGAGAGTGCACTGGGATTGCCAAACTTCTGGGTGAAGTAGGGCTCCATCGCTTTCTTCACTCGCAGGTCAAGTGGCGTCGTCGCGGCGTAGTCCAGATAGATTCTTTTCATAACGATATAAAAACACAAAATCCCGCCTCGCGCTAGCCATCAATCCGAAAGTAGCGTATAATCGTCTCCCTATGAAGACCGAGGCGATAGAACAAAAGAGTCAGCCAGTCGTGGTAGTCGTGGGTCATATTGACCACGGCAAGAGCACTTTGCTTGACTACATCCGAAAGACGACCATCACTGAAAATGAGGCGGGCGGCATCACCCAACGGCTCGGTGCCTATGAGGTTGTGCATACCGGCAAAGATGGCGCGGTGCATCATATTACTTTTCTTGACACGCCGGGACACGAGGCATTCAAGGGCATCCGCGAGCGAGGCGCGACGGTTGCCGATATTGCCGTTCTCGTCGTCTCGGGTGAGGACGGCGCAAAGCCACAGACGGTAGAAGCATTTCAGTTCGTAAAAGCGACGAAGACACCTTGTGTCGTTGCCATTACAAAGATTGATAAGCCAAACGCCTCTGTGGAACACGCGAAACAAAGCTTGGCGGAAAATGAAATCTATCTGGAGGGCTATGGGGGAGAGATTCCCGTCGTTGCCGTCTCGGGCAAGACGGGTCAAGGAGTGAACGACCTGCTAGACATTATCTTGCTCCTCGCCGAGATGCATCAAAATAAGACGCGTAAAGATGCCGCACCGACAGGATTTATCATTGAGGCGGAGGTGAGCAAGACGAAAGGCATCTTCGCAACGCTCATTTTAAAAGAAGGCGAGTTGAGAAAGGGTTCGTGCGCCGTTGCGGAGGGAGCGTTCGCGCCGATTCGTCGACTTGAAGATACGCATGGCGCGACTCGTGAAGTGGCGACGGTTGGTATGCCTGTCCTGCTCTCGGGGTGGAGCATCCTCCCGCGAATCGGCGCGCTCTTCACCGCAGTCGCGAATCGCAAAGAGGCAGAGGTACTTATAGAAAGATACAAGGCACAAAGAAAGACACCGCAAACGTTTGTAGCAACGACCAGTGAAAAGACCATCATTCCGATTATTCTCAAAGCGGACTCCAGCGGCTCGCTAGAGGCGCTCGCGCACGAGGTCGCGAAGTTGGAGACCGAGAAAGTTGCGTTCAAGATTGTCGCGTCAGGAGTCGGACGCATTGGCGAGACGGACGCCAAGACGGCGCAGGGTTGTCGCCTGCCCGTCATCGCAGGTTTAGCCGTAGAGATTGACTTTGGCGCGCAGTCACTCGTGGAGCGCGGCGGGATAGAGATGGGCGTCTTTCCGATTATCTATAAACTGACGGAATGGCTGCAAGAGATTGTCAAAAAGCGCACGCCCAAAACAAAGACCGAAGTGCTGACGGGTTCGGCACGAATTCTCAAACTCTTCAGTCAAGAAAAAGATAAGCAGATTTTGGGCGGTAAGGTAGTGAGCGGTGAATTACGACTCGGCGACGAGATAAAAATCTTTCGCCGCGAGGTGGAGGTCGGTTCGGGCAAGATTCGCGAACTTCAACGAATGAAGGAGAAGGTCTCGGTCATACCGACAAACTCCGAGTTCGGCGCGGCAATCGTCGCGACGGTCCCGATAGCGGCGCAAGACCGCATAGACGCCTTAACGATACAAGAGACCTAACTCAAAAAATCTGGTAGCATTGGTGTGTCGGCCATGTGGCGAAGATAGCAACGCGACGGTCTGCAAAACCGTTATGCGTGGGTGCAAATCCCACCATGGCCTCCATGCCCGGGTGGCGGAATTGGTAGACGCACAGGACTTAAAATCCTGGGAGGCCCTAAAAATCCTCGTGTGAGTTCGATTCTCACCTCGGGCATATGCGATTTTCGCTCTCATCCAACGCGCTGAAAGTCATCGCGATTCTCGCGATGCTCGCCGACCACATCGGCTTTTTGTTCTTCCCCGATCAACTGTGGTGGCGGATTGCGGGACGACTCGCCTTCCCTCTCTTTGCTTTTCTTATTGCCGAAGGGTTTGAGAGAACGAGCAATGTTGCCCGTTACGGCAAGCGGCTCATTCTCTTCGCCGCAATTTCGCAACTCCCCTACTCTCTTGTCCTCGCCGCGGTGAATACACCTCAGACCCTCAATATCTTCTTCACGCTCTCTGCCGGACTACTTGCACTCGCACTCCTGAAGCAGTTGCCTTATAAAAGATCCGTGCCGCTCGTTCTCGGCATCATTGTGCTTGCGCAGTCCCTCAACTTTGACTACGGCGCATACGGAATCCTGACGATTCTTGCCTCGCATCTCTTCATTCACCGAAGAACTGTGGGAGTCGTTGTGCTTCTCTCCTTACCGCTCTTCTCTGCGCTCTATCTCGCGCTTGCGGGCGCGATACCGATTCAGTTCTTCGCGCTCTTCACCGTGCCGCTCATCGCGCTCTACCGAGGCGCACGCGGAATGCATCTCCCGCGCGCGCTCTTCTATTGGTTCTACCCAGTGCATCTTTTCGCGCTCTGGATAATTTGGTACTATCTGTCCTATGTTGCTTGGTCAATCTCCCTGTCCTGATTGTGAGCCCGCGCAGGTTAATCATCTCGTGATTCGTAGTGGCGCGTATCTGGGGCTTCTGCTCAAACCGCTTCTGCACCCGTTTGATGCACTTGTTCGCACCACACTTCCCTCTCGTTCGTCTTCACTTTTTGATACCGCCGCGCCGCTCGCGCTGCGCGCGCTCGCGGCACTTCGTCTCGGGACACTGACCGAAGAATTAAACGAAAAAGACAGCGACCGCACGCGCTGTCTGATAGAAGAGGCGAAGCGGCGCGAAATTGTTATTCATCAGTTCAAACTCGGCGCGTTTAAGGACATCTTCATCGCCACGCACGGCGGCACCACGCGCTGTTTTGACGGACTGCCGCGTCCCACTGGTCCTGAAGCCGAATCGCTTGGCTGGATGGACAACAAACCGAAGATGCGGAGGCACTTCGCGAACGCGCTCATCCCCATTGCGCGAGGTGCCTCCGCCTTCAGCGAAAAAGAGGCGGTGCGTATCTTTCACTCACTCACGAAGCCCGTCATCGTCAAACCCTACAGCGGTTCGCGCAGTCGTCACACAACCATTCATATCGAGACCGAGGCGCAGTTGCTTGCCGCTTTTCGGAGCGCGAAGGTCTTGAGTCCCCTCGCACTGATTGAAGAAGAACTGGAGGGTTTCGTCTTTCGCGGCACGCTGATTGGCGGTAAACTGGTCGCCGTGATGCGTCGGGAGCCGCCCCACATTATCGGCGACGGGAAGAGTACGATTCGCGCGCTGGTGGGAAAAGAAAACACGAGACCCGAACGAAAGACACATACCTTTCACCCCATCGCGACCGGCAACGAAGCCGCGGCGGAACTGGCGCGGCAGAATCTAAGATGGGAAAGTGTACCCCCCAAAGGCACACTCGTTACTCTCCACCCAAAAATCAGCCGCGGGGTGGGCGCAAGCACCACAGATGTGACCGACCTCATTCACCCCGAAAACAAAATGATGTTGGAGAAGATAGGGGCGGTACTCAAAGACCCGCTCGTTGGCGTGGACTTCATCGTTGCCGATATTGCGAGACCAATGCGAGAGCAGAGGCGCGCGGGCGTGATAGAGTGCAACTCGCTCCCCTTCATTGACCTGCACCACTACCCGCTCCGCGGCGCGTCGCGCAATGTTGCCGGCGCGCTCTGGGACCTCATCTTCCCCGCCTCTGCCTTGAAAAGAAGCGAATAAATCGTTATTCTGTAGTAGTCCCGCCCATAGCTCAGTTGGTAGAGCAGCTCCCTTTTAAGGAGAAGGTCCCAGGTTCGATCCCTGGTGGGCGGAATCGGTCGGGCGGGTGGTGAAATGGTAGACACGCCAGTTTTAGGAACTGGTGCCGCAAGGCATGGAGGTTCAAGTCCTCTCCCGCCCATAAACTTGACGATGCTCTCTATATATGCTAATATGCCGTGCAGTAGAGTCGCTCATTGAAAACTTGAACTAAACAAAACCCTGACTCTACAGAAAGGCAGTTTATGATTGACTGGAAGATATTCTTAACTATCGCCCTCTCCGCAGGGCTTGTCGTATTATGCTTGGCAATCGCGGTCATTATCCGCGAGCGGTTCTTCAAACGAAGTTCCGTCTCGCCTACCACATCAACCACACCACCAACAACCAACGAAAAAGAAACCGAGGAGGAGGAAAAGGAAAAGAGCAAAGACCGTAATTGGCCGTGGCTCGCACTTATCGGAATCGTCGTGGTTCCGTTAGGAATTGCCATGTCTATCGTCTTCTTGACATTCAACTATACTTGGACATTGCCGATTGTCGGCACTCTCCGCACGCCGTTTCTTTTTCTAGGATTGGCGTTGGTATACCTCGGTTTCTGTTTGAAGACAGTCAAGAAAGAAGAATACGGCGTCATCACCCTGTTTGGACGAATGGTCAAGACGGTTGATGAAGGCCTTGTCTTTGTGCCTTTCTGGATTTCTCAACTCTTCCGATTTTCTACAGAACAAAAGACCATTGAGATAGGAAGTGGAGAGCAGATAACACCGGACACAGACGGAGAATCACCAATTATTCAGTGTCCAAAAGAGATAATGGTTACTTTTGGTGACTACGAGGAATTGGCAACAACTCCACTTCCGAATGGACTACCTGAATGGGATGGAAGGAAAGACGCGAAAGATCCATTCAATCGTCGCGTACGCGCAAGTGTGAAAATTACCATTGTCGTAAAGATTGCACGCCAAGCAGTACAACAATTCGTACGGGAGGTCGGAACCTTTGAGCACGGAATCGCGCAACTTGAGAAAAATGCGCGGGGAGTTGTAGATAATATCTGTACAAAAATGACTTGGGCACACTTCAATCACAATCAAAAAGAAGTGGCGGCGTGTCTGTTAGCATCGCTTGAAGCGTTTGTGGCAGACCCGAAGCCACAATCTTTCAAGCATCCCGCTTGGCGTCCCATTCCGAAAGCAGTATGTTGGGGTTTGGACATTATCAGTGTTGCCGTCCAACCTTCTGCGTTTGCCGAATCGGTGCAGACGGCTTTTGACTCTGTCGCCAGCGCGCGCCAGAAGAAAATTGCGACCATCACAGATGCTGCGGCAGCACGAAAGAAATTAGAAGAAGACGGGGAAGGAAACGCGGCAGCACGGAAGGCGATGCTCTTCGCCGAAGCAGAAGGAGCAGAAAAGTTTGGGCAAATCTGCGCGGAATCACCTGAAGCGCTCGCACTCGCAACCTTGAAAGCACAAGAAAACATCGCGAAGGAGGCGGACTTTATCATCGCCCCCGACGCGGATTTAGTTGGTCTGCTCGCAAAAGGTAAAAAGGTGTTAGACAGGGTCGGAAAAGGAGGGACACCGTGAAAGAAGTGTGGCTCATCATTGGACTGGTTGGTCTCATCGCTGGAATCATAGTGATAGTAAAGAAAGGGGTCCCTCTTTTGCTTCAGTATAGAGCAAAAAAGAAAGAAACCCTTCCATCAGCACCACCACCGATACCTGCAGCCGCTCACGGAGCGGCGAAGCAGAAAAAGTCGGAAAGAGCAAAGAGTTGGGTCTCGGTAGTTACCTACGGGCTCTTGGTGCTCGCGCTGACTGGATGGGTGGTAACATGGATTCGCGACAGCGAGGTGGACCGACCGAGGCGCGAGGAGATACTCCAAGCGAAGTTCGCGCTCGTTGAGGCACAGAAACGGGCGATTGACCTCCCGAGCAGGTTTTCGGTCATCGCTCCTACAATTGGATGGAGCGAATCGGTCATCAGACCCGATGACTACACCGCATACAGCTTCTCGGTTCCGCAAGGAATGGGGAGATGGATAGAGTGTTGGGAGGACGGCCGAATCAGTACCTTCGGTGGCGAGAGCCATCCAAGAGAAATAAAGTTCCGTTCACTGGTCAACGAACCGATAGCAATATCGGTTTTGCGTCAGGTGAAGCAGTAGTTAGTTAAAGTTAAGACGAAGCCCCGATTCGCTCACGCGAATCGGGGCTCTTTATTTGACATCTCGGCAGTACTTGTGCTATGCTGTTTCCAGAAAGGAAATCTATGAACTTAAAAAACCTGTTTCTCACTTCCCTGCTCATTGCAATCCCATCATCTGCACAGACGCTCCGCGTCGTTCAACTCCCGCCCAATCAGTCGGTCGTCACCCTTGGAACGAAACCGCCGATTGAGTATCGGCTCTCTCTGAGCGGAGACGCCGTCTCGGTAACACTCGTTCGTTTCGGCATCTACCCGCTCTGGCCGCTCACAACAGAAGACATCGGCGAGGTTCAGATAACCAAGGGAATAGGAAGCGGTCTTGTTCTTGCGAAAGGAACTCCAACGAAGCGCGACAACTCGGCTCTTGATATGACGATACAGAATTCGTTTCTTATCGGCAATCGTTCAGAAGAGGCATTACTCTTCAACATCACTCCAAAACCAGGACGCCCCGAGGGAGTGATTGTCATCAAACTTGAAGAGGTAGTCAGTGTCGGCGACAAAACGCAGACAGTTGAAGTGCTTCTCGGTAATGAGCGATTCACTGTCGCCATTCGGCTTCCCGCAACCGCACTGCGTCCGACGATACGACGCGAGGGAGTGCCACCAAGCGAGACCATCACGATTCGCTGGGGAACCGAGCAAGAGAAACTCTATCAGTTGGAGACGACTTCGTTCTTCTCAAGATGGAGTCCGGTCGCAAGTATGGTGAGCGGCACTGGTGGGGAGGTACGCTTGACTCTACCGGTTACCTACGACCAGACACCACACTTCTTCAGAGTTGCGGTAACTCAAAAACCCGTACCGAGTGCACCGCCTCCGGTAGTGCAACCTCCGCCGATTCAACACCCTCTACCGATACCACCGACTCCCCCTCCCCCCACCTCGGGACAAGCAGGATTCGGCTACTCAGGAGAACCGAAGCCGGGAGAGCCGAGTTTCGGCTATCCATAAAGGGTCTTTGGCTCTTCGTGTCCCTCTGTTCTACGGCAGAGGGACTTTTAATAACTTGACAGAGAAACAGGTATAGTGCTATAATGCTGACTATGAAGAAATATGCATATTTGAGCATCTTCGTCTTGTCGCTCGCCGTCGCGCAGAGCGCAGACGCGCTGTACTTTCGTTATGAAGGCGGCAACTCCGGCGGCTCTTACTCTTCTCCCTCCTCAAACTATTCTAGCGCCTACGCGCTCTCGCAGCCCCTCACCGTTTCGTGCGCGCCGATGCAGGCAAGCGCTCGCGTAGGCGAGGTTGTCTCGTGGTACTCCTCAACTGAGGGCGGCACGGGCTCATATCAACTCTATTGGAGCGGCACCGACGGACTCGGTGGCAATACGAGCAGCATACAGCGCGCCTACGCTACTCCAGGTGAAAAGTTCGCCACCCTTACTGTCTCTTCGGGAGGTCAAAGCATCACCGCCTCCTGCACGCGCGCCGTCTCTATCTTCGCGCTCTCCCCTGCCCCTGTAACGGCAGCGGCAGTGGTAACGGCAGTCAAACAGCCAGTCAAGAAATCTGCGGAAGAAGACAAAACCGTTGTCCCGTGCGAGAAACTCGCGACAACAACAAAAGAAGAGATTCTCCCGGTCGCAGGAGTTGTGAACGCAGGCATAGATAGCCCATTTCTGCTTATCTTGCTCGCCCTTGGGGCAGTCGGCACCGCCATCTTCCTCGCAATGAAGAAGAAAGAGAAAGAAGAGAAATCAAAAACCGCCCACTAACAGGGTTGTTTTTAGTGCTTGACAGGTGAGTACGCCATATGCTATAATACACGGCAGAAAGGATACAAATGAAAACACAAAAAAATTGGTTCTTTGTCAGTTTCTCACTCATCGCTCTCACACTTCTCGGCACCGGCTGTGCAAGCACTCCG
>Ga0209515_10003035_pt1 | contig 24595 bp, 28 predicted proteins | sample Subgroupgradi54m_FD_187454 | JGI IMG/M metagenome (GOLD analysis project Ga0209515, IMG submission 187454) | Subsurface groundwater microbial communities from S. Glens Falls, New York, USA - GMW60B uncontaminated upgradient, 5.4 m (SPAdes)... ... | reverse complement strand
ACTTGAATGTACTCCCAAGAATTGCAATTGAACCACAATTGCAATTCTTGCCTCCTATGAAATCCGAAAGATTCACGGGACTAACCCCAAACAATCCGTTTGGATTGTCTGGGGCGCAGGACCGCCAGTACTGTGTCGGGTCAATATCTCAACGATTCGTCCCTTGGCTTTAGTTCATTAGTTTGTTGCAAAACTTGGTCGACACGGATCATGAACGAAACATTAAAAGATAGAATCATCAAAGCCCTGATCGAATTAAAACATATCAAGAAAGAAGATATTGATTCGACGATTGTTCTGCAAAAGCAAAAAGGTTTGAGCCTGGATAAAGCACTGATTGCCCAGGGGTTGATCAGCGAAAAAGACTTGATGGTTTTATTGATTAAAGAACTGCATATCCCATCGATCAATCTGACAAAATATAAAATCGATCCCAGTCTTCAGAAAATTATTCCTGAAAAGATTGCCCGGCAGTATCGCATTGTCCCGATTTCTAGATTAGGAAATACAATTACCATTGCTTTATCGGATCCCCTTAATATTTTTGCCATCGATGATTTAAAGAGTGTGACGGGAAAAGACATTGATGCGATTATGAGCACTGATAGCGAGATCATGCTGGCGATCGACAGTTACTACGGAAAAAAGACCATGGCAACCGTCACCGAGATCAGCAAAGACATTTCGATGGAGGATTTTGAAATTGTTTCCCAGAAGGAAACCAGTACCGAGGATATCAATCCCGATGAGAGTAATGAAGCCCCGATCATCCGGATGGTGGATTTGTTGATTAAAGAGGCGTTGAAACAAAGGGCCTCCGACATTCATATTGAGCCGATGGCCGATAGCGTTCGGGTGCGTTACCGGATCGACGGGGCGCTGCAGGAAATCTTACATATCCCTAAAGAGAATCAGAATGCGGTGATTGTGCGTATCAAAATTATGTCGCGGTTAGACATCACCGCTTCCCGGGTTCCGCAGGACGGACGATTCAAATTACGGATGGCCAGTAACGAAGTGGATTTTCGGGTTTCGTTATTACCGACGAGTTATGGTCAGAAAGCGGTTTTGCGGGTTCTCGACAAAAAGAAATTGGGGATTGGGCTAGAAGGTTTGGGCTTTTCTCCTCATTCTATTGAACTGTTGAAAGAAGCTGTCAAAAAACCTTTTGGGATGATTCTCATTACCGGACCAACAGGCAGTGGCAAATCGACAACGCTTTATTCCATCCTTAATCAGTTCAATACGGTGGATAAAAATATCATCACTATTGAAGATCCCGTCGAATATTTGATTGAAGGATTAACTCAGATACAAAGTCGCTCGGAGATTGGACTCACCTTCGCCTCCGGGTTAAGATCGATTTTAAGACAGAGTCCGGATGTGGTGATGGTGGGAGAAATCCGCGATGCAGAAACCGCGGATATCGCCATTAAAGCCTCGCTGACCGGTCAGCTGGTTTTCTCAACGTTACATACCAATGATGCCGCGGGGGCTTTGACGCGGTTAGTTGATATGGGGGTCGAATCATTTCTGGTTGCCTCAAGCTTGGTGGTCGTGTGTGCACAGCGACTGTGTCGAAAGGTTTGTGTGCATTGCAAAAAGCCCGTGGAGATTCCCCACCGTATTCTCGAAGATTTAGGTGTTCAAATTCCCGCTGGAACTGTATTTTATCGCGGGGAAGGCTGTGAGCATTGCCGTTATACAGGTTATCTGGGAAGAATCGGCATCACTGAGGTTTTGAATGTGGATGATTCCATTCGTGAGATGATCATTAATGGGCTCTCATCAGATGAAATCAAGGAGTATGCCAGAAAGCATAATCATATGGTGATTTTAAGGGAAGACATTATAAAGAAATTTATTGAAGGGGAAACAACATTGGAGGAAGTTTTTCGTATCACAACCAGTGATTAAACCAAAAAGGAGTTATCATTATGAGTTCACCGGAGAGTTCTTCTGTCAGGAAATCCCCCTTGATAGGAGAAATACTTGTCAAACGAAAACTGATCACTGAAAAACAGCTGAATGATGCTTTGCTTCTTCAGGAGAAGCAGAAAGAATTTCTCGGTGAGATATTGGTAAAACTCGGGTATCTCCAGGAAAGAGATATCGTGGTCGCGCTGATTGTTCAATGTGGACTTCCTTATATTGCGGTTAATAAATATGATATTGATCCGAGCGTGATCAAACTTATTCCTGAAGAATTAGCACGTAGTCTGCAGGTGGTTCCGCTGGATCGCGTCGGAAATATTTTAAGTGTGGTGATGATCAATCCTTTGAACCCGTCTATGAAGGAACAACTCGAACAAATTACTGGATGTGGTATTGCAACGTTCATCACGACCAAAAGTGAGATCACTGAGGCCATATCTCGCTTTTACCGGAAGGGGAAATAGGATGCTTACTTTTAAATATGTGACCAAAGATGCCAACGCCCGTACCGTTACGGGGAAGATGTCTGCCGAGAACCAGGAGGCAGTTCTCGATGAGTTGAGAAAACGTAAGCTAACGGTTATCTCCATTATTCCCCTCAAAGAGTCGAGTTCTGCCAAAACCTCTTTTCGTGGTAAAAAAGTCAAAGCAGATGATATTGTTATTTTTTCCCGGCAACTGGCAACCATGGTCGATGCCGGTATCCCTATTCTGCAGGCCTTGGAAGCTCTTCAGGAGCAGATGTCGCAGCCGTATTTTCGCAGCGTGATTGTTTCTATTCGAGATGATATTCAATTAGGCAGCAGTCTTTCGGCGGCTTTTGCCAAGCATCCCAGAGTTTTTGATTCGCTTTTTGTGAACATGGTGAAAGTCGGAGAAACGGGAGGTGTTTTAAGTATGATCCTCGATCGAGTCTCCGGCTACATGGAAAAGACCGTCAAATTAAAAGGGAAAGTGAAATCTGCTTTAGTCTATCCGACGGTTGTGGTGTGTATGGCGATCATCATCACAACGGTGTTGTTGGTCAAAGTGGTTCCTACCTTTGCCTCGATTTATTCCTCTTTTGACCAAAAACTTCCGCCGATGACACAATTTCTTATTTCCATTAGCGATGTTTTAAAAAAGCAGTTGATCTGGTACGTAATAGGTATAGGGGTGATTGGTTTTTTGTTGAACCGTTGGCAGCAAACTGAAACCGGAGCCATCGCAATTGACCGGATGAAATTAAATATGCCCATTTTTGGTGATTTGATTCGAAAAGTTGCCATCAGCCGTTTCAGCCGCACGCTGGCCACTCTTATTCAAAGCGGGGTACCGATTTTAGAATCTTTGGATATTGTGGGCAAGACATCAGGCAATAAAGTTATTGAACTGGTTGTGGAGAATGTGAAAAATAATGTGCGCGAAGGCGAAAGCATCGCCGCCCCTTTAATTAAGAGCGGGGTATTCCCGCCGATGGTTACCCGGATGATTGCAGTCGGTGAGAAGTCGGGGCAGATGGAGAAGATGTTAAATAAGATCGCCGAGTTTTATGACGATCAAGTGGATGCCGCTGTCGCTGGTTTGACCAGTATCATTGAGCCGGTCATCATCGGGTTTCTGGGAATTGTGGTGGGGTTTATTGTGATTGCACTTTTCCTGCCCATCCTAACTATTACTCAGTTTATTAAATGAGCCTCAGAGAGCTTTTTTAAAAAATGATCCTGCTTCGTTTTTATTGTTTTTTTCCCTCTCCCAGATGACTCCACCATCGATGGGTGCAACACAAGAAGATTCGAAAATCGAGATTCGTTTCCAAAAGACGTTAGCGGATTTGCAAAAAGAGCGCAGAGACTTTACGAAGAAGCAACGATTTTCTGCGTGGGCAGAACAAAATTTTACGTGTGAAGATTACGCCGTTGCCTCCTCCAGAGAATTTGGAAAATACCGATGGGGCCGATATCCTGCGATTGAACGAGCAGTCACAGAAGCTCAAAGCACAAAATAACATCCTGCTTGACAAAATTGCGCAAAGAGAACAAGAAGATATGCAAATACAGTTCAAACTGAGAGATTTCAATCAGCGCATTATGATTCTAATCAAATAAAGATACTCAAGTAAGATTGTCGACAAGATCATGATTTTTTTGATTTTTCTTTTTTTGGCACGGAGCCATTTCGTATGTTATACTTCTGTTGACAAAAAAATTTGGTGTGCTCAAGGTAAACCACTCGTAAGGGTGGGACCCAGGCTTCGCTGAATACTTAGCGTGTTCAGTTTTGCCTGGCCCGGCGAAGCCGGGACAAAGCTATAGGGCCCAATACCAGTCATGGTAGGGTAGCCAGTTGCCACAGAAAAAAGGTTAGCTTGTGAACCCATTCTTCGAGTTTTACCCGAAACGAGGAATGGGGTTTTTTATGGGAAAAAAATTGACAACGAAAGGAGCAGTGATAGAATCGAAGCACTTTATAAAGAAGCCAGTAGAAATATCATGATCGAGCGATAAGTTACAAACTATTCGCCAACAAAGACCACAGAGAGTTATGATCGTAATCATTCCTTCATTCCAAAACTCTGATCTTTCTGGATGAGTAGAGGTAGCTTAAACCCAAGAGTTTCAGTTGACGTTTGTTGTGTTAACTCGTAGTGGAAACTGAAATTCGGGTTTAACCCCGCTGCACAGAAAAAATCTCTCCGAGATTTTTTCTAGCGGCCCTCCGGGCAACAATTGCAATTGGTTCAATTGCAATTGTTGGGTTAAAGCGAATCTTGATCCAGAAAGGAGGAAAGAAAATGAGAAAGTATAATCAGGGTTTTACCTTAGTAGAAATTATGATCGTTGTTGCCATCATTGCTTTATTGGCAGCGATTGCTATCCCGAACTTACTTCGGGCTAAAATATCGGCCAATGACGCGGCAGCAAAAGCGACCTTGCGGTCCCTGTCGACGGTTACTGAAACCTTTGCAACGTCTAATTCCGGAAATTATCCGCTTGATATGGCGTCGTTAACGGGTGCAACACCCCCGTATATCAGCAAGAATTATTGCGATGTAACGGTTTCTGGTTACACGTTCAAGTGTACAAACACAGCCGGGGCGTATGAGTATGTAGCTACACCGGTGAGTGTCGGGACCTCAGGTACGACCACTTTTACAATGACAACCGGAGGTGTTCTATCACCCCCTTAAGTTGTTCTTTGTTAAGTGTTGAATGGTTTTTAAAAAAGGGGCGGAATCAATCGCCCCTTTTTTTTCGATTGAAACGAAAGATATACACTTATGAAAAAAATTTTATCGCTTCTGACATTTGTTCTAATTCTTTTTTTCGGCACCATAACTTTAATTTTTGCTCAAGAAGTAACGAAAAAAAGTTGGGTTGTCCGCGGCAGTGATTATATCGAAAGTGTTTTTTACTTAGGGAATCAGGAGATCGCTCGGGAAAAAACTTCTGTTAAGGGAATTTATGACCAGACCGGAGAAATTCCCAATGGAAAAGTGACATTTTCTGATGAAGGCAATAAAACATACGGAGAAGAGTATTATCAAAGCGGCAAAAAAGACGGTGAGGCTAAAACATTTTATGAGAACGGTCAATTGAAGACTGAGGCATATTATAAAGACGGCGTGTTACAAACCACCAAAGAATATTACAATGATGGTCATTTAAGGTTTGAGGGGGACTACACGGATGCAAGAGATTCTAAAGATTATAAAGAAGCGGGAATCGGAAAATTATATTTTAAGGATGGCAAGTTGAAGTATGAATGGCACTTCACCCAAACGGATAAAGTAGGTTTTCGAAAAGCTTATAACCAAAATGGCGAGCTGGTCTACGAAGCGTACTACGATGAGGACGGTAAACTCATCGAAGAACATAAAGGTGGTCAGGAACATGCGAGTGCTGAGAGTAAACAAAAATAACGGATTTTCGTTGATTGAGATCGTCGTCACTGTAGGAATATTAACTATTCTTCTGACGAATCTCTTGGGACTTTTTATTTATTGTTCGACGTTAGCACAATCTGCCGGCAACATGACGCTCGCCATCCGGGAAGCGCAGGAAAAATTAGAAGAGATTCGAGATCACAACTATAGTCTGATCACAACGGATTATGCGGCGGGAGGAAGTCCGGGGAATATATTTAATTTGAATCAACTCAATGGTAAGGGGGCCGTTTATGTTGATTCCTCAAGCCCCGACCTCCTGCAAATAAAAGTTGTGGTGAGTTGGAAAAATAAAGATACCCGGGTGATCGGAGAAGACACGAATCTCAATGGTATTTTGGATGCCGGCGAAGATAAAAACGCCAACGGTCAATTAGACTCGATTGTCTCTTTGGTAACTATGATCGCCAAACGCTAGAGCTTTAAGATTTTTTGAGGGAAGGTTGTTATGAAAGATTTTCGACATAGAAGAAGGGATCTTTTAAAAGACACGGATGGTTTTTCCCTTTCCGAGACGATGGTGACTCTCTTCATTTATTGTTTCATTGCGGCCGCGTGTTATGGAGCTTTAGTTTACGGCAGCAATTGCTGGAAGGTCAATAGTGTGGCGGTGGAATTGCAGCAGGAACTGAGAAAAGGCATGGATTGGATCACCGAGGATTTAAGACAGTCCGGGACTTCAGCGGTTGTGGGTGTGCCCGTGGATGGGTATTGGTATAACACCATCACCTTTAAAACGTGCACGGGTATCAATAATGGGAATATTTCGTGGGCCGGTCAAAACACCCAGTATTCCAAAGGAGGAACCGGTTCCGCCCAGCTTTTACGTACGACGGGAGGGACAAGTAAAGTGATTGCTCAGGATTTTCAAACTGTGCAGTTCCGGCGGCAAGCAGCCTCGGCGAATATTGTGGATGTGGCTTTAACGGTTCAGAAAAATATGATCGGTGGAAGAACGTTGACCCGGAGTTCCAATTTTCAGGTGAAAATGAGAAACTAAAATATGTTTATGAAACTGCAAAATAAAAATGGGAGCATATTCATCATCACCTTGCTGTTGACGTTGGTTTTGCTGATTCTGGGATCCGCTTTTGTGGTGTTGATGATGAATGAGGGAAAAGTCGCAGAGAGGCAAAGAAGAACGTATATTGCTTTTAATATTGCGGAAGCCGGCATCGAACGGGCGTTATATGATTTAAGACAGGATTTTATTAATGGTTTAAAATCCAATGGGGCGGGCGGTTGTATGACTAGTTCAAGTCCCAGCTGGTCGGACGGTTGTATGAGTACCTATCCCATCGGCCCCGATACAACGAATTTTTATACGATTCCTTATGCCTCGACCTCTTTAAATGGAGGAAGTTATACAGTGAAACTTAAAAACGTGAGCGGAGCAACGGATGCGGTTTGGGTGCAATCCACAGGAACGTTTGGAGATACCACTCAGAAAATTCAAGTTTATGCAAAAATTTTTAATATCTCCCCGTGGAATAACGCGATCTTCGCCGGGGTCGGAAGCGCGGCAGGCCTAGTGAATGGAAATGTTGATATTAATGGCTCGGTCCATATTTTAGGAAATGGCCTTAGCAGTACCGACTATGCGGTTGATTTAGGTGGAACCGCGGAACTGATTGGAAATAATTATAATGGCTTGTCCTCATCCTTGTTGGCTAAAATACCAGCTCTTCCAACGACAACCTTTAATGGAGAAACAGTGAGTACCTTAAATGCAGTTTTGCGGGTAAAACGCGGACTCGTTGGTTTAAGCGGGGCCGCCAGCGTTGGAGACGTGAATGTCGCTGGCAATAGCGTAAAAGAAACCATCGACGCCGTTTATTCGAATGATGGTTTTGGAGGAAGTGCGGGGACTGCCAATGTTCACTCCGATAATGGCTGGTCCAATGCCTATGATCTGGGGAATTCTGTTATATTTCCGAGTCTTTCTGATCCTTTTCCGGGGTATTCGACCTATCAAGCTTATTTGAAGGCCAATGCGTTAGTGATTAATAACGCTAGTCAGCTTGCCACATTGGCGAGTATCACTCCCAACTCGAATTTTAATTTTACCGATTCCTTGAATGGAAAAGGCAGCATCAAGATGGACGGCAACGGCAATTTAACGATTTCGGGGATCGTTTATATCGACGGTGGAGATCTTAATATGAATAAAGCAGGTTCTAATAAAACCATTAACTATACAGGTACCGGTTCTGTTTTTGTCAGCGGAAATGCCCAGATTAATCTCAATTTGTTAACAAGCGGTAACAATTCTTTTCCAAACAATATTTTAGGAATTATGACGCCGAAAAAAATCTCCTTTAATGCGGCCAACATCAGTGTGATGGGATTATTTTACGCCGAAGGTCAGACTGGTCAGGTTGATGAGGGTATTGAGGTAGAAAAACAGACCGTCATTGTTGGTACTCTTGTATCGAATTATTTTGATATGACCAAGAATGTCCCCGAAATTTATCAAGTCCCCTCCACCGTTACCCACCTTCCGCCGGGGATGATCGGCCAGACGTCTTCCTGGTCCATGAAAGTTGTCTCTTGGCAGAAGCTGTAAAAATATTTATGAATTTCCCCTAACACAAAAAATTTTGGTACAATAAAACCAATTATGATTCCATTGTTGGAAAAATATTTTACCGTCGTAAGAAATATTATCGCGCTGAAGAAAGGCGTTCCTGGCGTTGGTTTGGATATTGGGGTGAATTCCTGCAAGGTCATTGAGCTTGTTCCCTCGGGCAATTCATTTGAAATTTTGCAATGGGGAGTGGAACCGATTGAAGGTGCCAATGCGCAGGCGGCGGTGCAAAAAATTTTTAAGCGCTTAGAAATTCAATCTAAAAATCCGGTGACTGCTGTTTTTAGTAAAGGGACGATTATCCGCTATATTGACATGCCGCGCATGCCGCTCCATGATTTAAAGAAATCTTTTGATATCGAGGCGGACAAATATTTTCCGTTTTCTCAAGAACAAATTTATACCGACGCCTATATTCTGGATCCCAAATCAAAGGACAAGCAGATGTCGGTTTTGGTTGCTGCCGCCAAGAAAGATCTTATTAATGACCGTATCAAAATGCTTTCGAATTTAGGGTTCTCGGCGAATTTTATTGGCCTTAATGCCGTGGCGATCACCAATGTTTTTAATATCTTGGGACCGCACGAAGTCCGTACATATCCATCCTCTTTAAAATTTTCACCATCGGCGCCGGTTGTGGCTATTTTGGATATGGGAGAAACCATGAGCAATTTGAATATCATGACCGGTGGCTTGCCGCGATTCACCCGTGATGTTTTTATAGGCGGTCAAGACTTAACCAAACGAATCAGTTACGCACTGGGAATGAATATCTTAGAGGCCCAAAAATTAAAATGCCAGCCGAACAATCGAATCCAAGAAATTCTCAACGTCTGTGATTCTGTGCTGCTCAATCTTATCTCCGAGGTAAAACTTTCTTTTGATTATTTTGCCACCGAACGAAACGTTCATGTTGCGAAATTATTTTTGACGGGAGGCTCTTGTTTATTAGAGGGAATGGTTGACTTCTTTGCGAAAAATTTGGAGGTGTCTGTTGAACGTTGGAATCCTTTTGCCTGCGTAAAATTGGCTGACAATATTTCGGCCGATGAGATTAACCGAAATGCAAGTCTTCTGACTGTTGCCTTAGGTTTGAGTTTATATCAATATGATTGATATTAATTTAGTCCCCGAGAATTTAAGAAAAAAACACAAGACCGCCGTGATTCCTACCGTGACTTTTAATCTTCCCTCCGAGGCAACGATTGGTTTGATTGGAGGACTTGTTGTTTTGTTAATCATAGTTGATCTTTCTTTATTGACCATCACCTGTAAGAAAATAGCGCAAAAAAAGAAATTAGATAAAGAGTGGGAAGAGCTTTTACCGGATAAATGGAAGGCCGAGCGGATGTCGAATGAATTGCGCTCTCTCCAGGGAAAAAAAACAGCCATGGAGAAAATAACCAAAGGACAACGAATCCTCTGGGCTCCCAAGCTCAACACAATCAGCGATAGTATTCCCCAAGGACTCTGGCTGCATAGAATAGCGCTGGAGCAAGGGGTGCTCACAATCGAGGGGAGTGCGGTTTCTAAGATTGCTGATGAGATGATGAGCGTTGGTAATTTTACTTCTCATTTAAAAAATCAGAAATACTTTGTTGATCGCCTGCAGAATCTTGAAGTCGGATCAATCCAAAGACGCAGGATCGGGGCTGTTGAAATTTCAGATTTTTCAGTGATAGCTAAATTCCAATGAAAATCCCAGAGAAAATTTCTAACGCATTTTCAGCAAGCACCGAAAAGCAGCGTTATTTCTTTTTGGGAATTATCTTGGTGATTATTTTTCTGCTGGATTATTTTTTTATTATGAAGGGGCAGCTTGAGTTTTTAAATACTATTAATCCCAAATTGACTATCCTGCAGCAGGACATCAAAGAGGTAAAAGAAGATATCCCGAAGATCATCGGTTACCAGAAGGAGATTAACCTCTTCCAAGAACAATTCCGAAAAACCGGATACGAAATTCCCTCCAAAGAAGAAGTGTCTTTAATCTTAGAAGGGATTTCTCTTTTGGCCAGTCAAACCAAAATCAAGATTGAACAGATGATGCCGGTTAAAGGAGCCCAGGAATTATTGCACAAGAATAATGAAGGTAAATATTTTTCGTTTCCTATTTTTGTGGAGGCCCAGGGGAGTTATCATGACATCGGCCGTTTTGTTAACAAAATCGAAAAAGACGCTATTTTTAAAAGTATCGTAGCGTTTAATATTACCGCCAATCCGAAGGATGTGGCGCATCAGGTCGTTAAAATGACGATCAAAGCCATTATTCTAGAGAAGACGCGAGGACAAAAAGGGTCATGAAGAGATTTTTTTTGATTGTTTTTTTATTGCTGAATACAAATTGGGTGTGGGCGGATGGGCCGCAAAAATCCCCGCCCTCGCAACCGCAGCCACAAGAGCAGGATTTTGTGTATAATGATCACGGAAAACGTGATCCGTTTTGGAGTCTGGTGAATTCGAAGGGGGCGATGATAAATTATGATAATGACATTTTGATTTCGGATATGATATTAGAGGGAATCATCGTGGGTACGGATGGAAAAAATTTAGCCATTATTAATAATATAATAGTTAAACCGAATGATAAAGTTGGTCTCTTTGTTGTTGAAGAAATCGAATCCGATAAGGTTCTGTTGCGTAAGGAGCAAGAAAGCTTTGTACTCAAAATTAAAAAGGAGGAATAGGATGTTTAAGAAAGTTGCCATAGTCGTCATTATGATTGGACTGGCTTTCTCATGCTCTTATGCCGAGGATGTGACAGAAGCTCTGCCGCTTAATTCTCAAATCCCATCCTCGTCTAACAATCAGGTTCAAGATAACTCAGAGAATAAACAACCGGAAACACAACCGGCAAAAGAGACCATTATTCAAGAGGGCAACGTCAGTTTAGATTTTAAGGATGCGGACATTAAAAATGTTTTACGGATTTTAGCTTATAAAAGCGGGGTGAATATCGTAGCTGGGCCGGAGGTGACGGGGCCGGTGACGATTCAGTTAGATAATGTTCCCTGGCAGCGAGCCCTCGAGGTGATCCTTTCGACCTATGGGTATGGGTATGATCAAAAGGGAAATATCATTACTGTCACAACAATTGAAGATTTGAAAAAACGCCGCGAAGATGCCCGGCTTTTGTCCGACCAAGAACCATTGACCACCAAAACGTTTGTTTTAAATTATGCCAAAGTTGCGGATGTCATCAAATCCATTGGAACAATGAAAACCTCCCGCGGCACCATTAACTATGATGAACGAACCAACACGCTCATTGTCCGAGACACAGTAGCGAATGTGGAGTTGATTTCTGGGGTGCTCAAGACACTCGATAGCACGACCCCGCAAGTGCTGATTGAGGCCAAAATCATTGAAACGACTTTAAGCAATAAAGAAAACATGGGGGTGGACTGGACGGCACAGATCACTTTGTCCGGAGCTAAATTGCCGACCACTTTTCCTTTTGTTTCTGAGGCAACAAGTAAAATGGTTCCTTATCAGTTTGTTAAGTCTCCGGCGGGCGCATCGCAACCTCAGGCCGGTGCTCCCACCTCCGCCACTGATTTTGCCTATGGAACTCTTAACTTTGCGCAGTTACAGATGGTATTGCAGTTATTAAAAACGCGCACCGATACAAATATTTTATCTAATCCGAGGATTGTGACTCTGGATAACCAGAAAGCGAATATCAATGTGGGCAGTCAATATCCTATTCCAACCTACACTTTTAATGAACAACAGGCCAGACTCCAGGTCTCGGGTTGGGAATACAAGGATATAGGAATTCAGTTTAATGTGACTCCCCATGTCAATCGGGCAGGATATGTGACTCTCGAGATTGAACCCAAAGTAACGGACATCCTAGATTATGTGACGGTGGAAAACACCCAGTTACCGCGTTTGAGTAATGAATCAGCCAAGACCAATGTGATGGTCAAAGACGGGGAGACACTGGTCATTGCGGGTTTGGTGAAAAATAAAACAGATGATGTGAAAACCAAGGTGCCGTTTCTAGGTGACATTCCGATTGTGGGGTATGTATTTCAGAAATCCAACAAGACTGTTTCCAAGACAGAGTTGTTGCTTTTCTTAACACCCCATATCATTACCTCCGATAATTCCGCAAAGAAGTAAAAGGTTTAAACACAATCCCTGCTCCCACTCTTGCTTTCGAGGCAAGCTTAGGGGGCTAAAAAACTCAACACATTAAGAAAGTAGATAGGTGGGAAGAAGTGTCCAAAGAAATACTTATTCATATTCAAGCAGGTGAACGAAGAGTGGCAATTCTTGAAGAGGGGAAATTAGACGATTTTTATATTGAAGTGGATCGTCATCAATCCATCCTGGGCAATATTTATAAAGGAAAGGTAGAATCGATTCTGCCCTCGATCAATGGAGCCTTTGTTGATATTGGTCAGGGAAAAAACGGCTTTCTTTATTTAACGGATGCCGTTAATCCTCTCATCGAGGAAGAAATTACGACTGGCCCCAAGAAATTTCTCGAGAAGATTTTAAACAAAGGAGAAAAAAGAAAAGAAAATAATAAAGCAAGCAAAGAGAATAAACCCGCGAGTCTTAGTTCGGGCCAGGAAATCCTCGTGCAGGTCGTGAAAGAGCCTTTTGGTAACAAGGGTGCGCGTCTGACAACGCATGTGACTTTGGCTGGTCGGTTCGTCGTGTATATGCCGTATGATCAGCAGGGGGGGATTTCTAAAAAGATTGAAGAGCCGCTCGAGCGGCAAAGACTCAGAGACCTTTTAAAAGAATTGAATTTTGCTAAAACCGGTGGATTTATTGTCCGCACCGCTTCTTTACAGCAGGGCAAGCGAGAGCTTCTGCGTGATGCGAAATTCCTGTGCACGATCTGGCAAAGGATCCAAAGATTGTCCGACGAGAAAAAGGCCCCGGCGCTCATTTATAAAGAGTATGATCTGATCTGGAAGATCGTCCGGGATTTTTTAACCGAGAATGTGGACCGTCTGATCATTGACTCCGAAGAAGAGTTTGTAAAGATGCGCAAATTCGTTCATACCTTGATCGGGCGAGAGATGGTCAACAAGATTCATTTTTATAAAGGAAATGTTCCGCTTTTTAATGCCAAGAATGTTTCGCATGAGCTGAATAAAATTTACGATGTCCGGATTCAGCTAAAAAGCGGCGCCTATATTGTGATTGAACCCACCGAAGGATTGACGGTTGTGGATGTCAACAGCGGGAAATTCCGTACCAAAGCGAGCCCCGAAGATGCCGCTTTTATGGTTAATATGGAGGCCGCCCCCGAGATCGCCCGGCAGTTGCGTTTAAGGGACTTAGGTGGTATTATTGTCATCGATTTTATCGACATGCTCAAGGACATGCACAAAAGAAAGGTCTTGGAAGCACTGCAAGAGGCCTTAAGTCATGATCATGCCAAAACGGAAGTTAATAAAATTTCCAGTTTAGGATTAGTTGAAATGACCCGGGAACGCACGGGAAAGACGATTGAATCGATTTCTTTTACCGATTGTCCTTATTGCGATGGGAGAGGACGGGTGAAGATTGATTGAAAATTTACGTCCCTCGTAACTTTGTGTTTATTTGAAAAAGGGAGGATTAAAAATGTTCGCTATAATACAACTAGGTTCATTGCAGTATAAAGTTTCCGCAGGGGATGTGATTGAGTCCCAGCTTCTCAAAGAAGAAAAAGGCGAAAGCATTACTTTAGATCAAGTTCTGCTTTATAACGACGGTTCTGATATAAGAATCGGCCAACCATTTTTGCATGATGTGTTGGTCACCGCGCAGGTTGTTCGTCAACATTTAGGAGTGAAGGTCATTTCCTATAAATACCGTCGGCGCAAGACCTCTGCCTGGAAAAAAGGCCATCGTCAGAAATTAACAACCCTTAGCATTCAAAAAATTCAAGCCGGAAACGGCGGGTAGTTTTTAACTATGATTTTCGTCGATAGTGCTAGGATCTTTGTCAAAGCCGGCGATGGCGGCGGGGGGTGTGAAAGTTTTTATTCGGATAAATTCACGCGTTACCCGCGCCCCGATGGAGGCGATGGCGGAAAAGGTGGGGATGTCGTGTTTGTCGCCGAAAAGGGAATGCAAACTTTATTAGACTATCGCTTTAAACAGCATTATCAGGCTAAGCGCGGGGGCCATGCCAGCAGCAAAGGTAAAAAAGGGAAGACCGGCGAGGATTGCCTCCTCAAAGTGCCGGTCGGAACGATCATCCGTGATGAGGGAACAGGATTGTTGATCAAAGATTTGGTATCTGATCAGCAATCGGTTGTCGTGGTCAAAGGTGGTCTCGGCGGGCACGGCAACGCTCATAAAAAAACGCCGACACCTGCGCGCCCTGGCGAGCAACGCATACTTCATCTGGAATTAAAGCTCATTGCGGATGTAGGGATTGTGGGTTTCCCGAATGCCGGAAAATCAACGCTCATCTCCAATATCTCAAAGGTCAAATCCAAAATCGCCAATTATCCTTTCACGACCCAACAACCGATCTTAGGGATTGTGCAGTTGGAAAATTTTAACTTTGTTGTGGCGGATTTGCCGGGTTTGATTGAAGGGGCTCATCAAGGACGCGGTTTGGGGGATCGGTTTCTGAAACACGCCGAACGCACTAAAATTTTACTGCACGTCATCGATATGGCTGGCAGTGAAGGCCGCGATCCGCTGAAGGATTACGCCAAGATCAACCACGAGTTAGAATCCTACAGCGATGAATTATTTTTCAAACACAGGATTGTCGTTGCTAACAAAATGGATCTTGAGGCGGCTTCCAAAAATCTCAAAAGATTCAAAAGAAAATACAAAGAACAAATTTTTCCCATTTCCGCCCTCGAGAAAACGGGTTTAGAGGAGCTGGTTAAGTTTATAACACAACAAATCCGCAACTAAATTTACAATACACAAATCACAAACAATATACAATACCAAATAAACAATGCGTAAATAGTAACTTGGTTTGGTTATTGGGATTTTGGAATTGTTTGTGATTTGTGTATTGGAATTTATATTTTAAGTTTATGTCTAGAACCTTCCCTAGAGAAATCAAACGCCTAGTCGTTAAAGTCGGTTCAAGCCTCATCGCTACTTATAAAATGAAACCGAAAAAAGCCATGCTGTCTTCGCTTGTCTCTCAGATGAGCGAAGTCAGTCGTCAAGGAAAACAGGTTGTGCTGGTTAGTTCTGGTGCGATTGTCCTGGGGATGGGAGAATTGGGTGAGCCTGTCCGTCCGTCGGACTTAGCCTCTTTGCAGGCCCGTGCGGCGATCGGCCAGGCCGTTTTGATGCGGGTGTACAGCGATTTATTTAAGAAAAATAAAACCAAATGCGCGCAGATTCTTTTGACGTGGGAGGATTTTGATAATCGTGTGCGTTATAACAACGCGCGAAATACTTTTTTATCTATCCTTGAAAGCGGCGTCATTCCGATTGTGAATGAAAACGACACGATTTCAACCGATGAGATAAAATTCGGTGATAACGACAAACTCTCAGCACTGGTCGCTGGTTTGATTCACGCGGATTTACTCTTGATTCTCTCGGATGTGGAAGGATTGTATGATTTGAAAAGCAACGAAAAAAAGATTTTTGATGAAATAAAAGAAGTGACCGATGAGATCAAGCAGATCGCCTCCGGTTCCGGCTCTGCTAAAAAGCATATATCTAAAGGCGGGATGTCGGCGAAGTTAGAGGCGATTAAAATCGCAACGCAGGCGAATGTCCCGTGTGTGATCGCGCATGGAGAGACACCCGACATTTTGCGTCGGGTTCTAAACGGCGAACGGCTGGGCACATTTTTCGTCGAGAAAGAAGAAAAGCTTCTTTCCAAAAAACACTGGATATCCTTCGGCGCTAAACCCAAAGGGAAATTGGTTGTGGATGACGGAGCGAAAGTTGCTCTTTTAAAAGGCGGCCGGAGTCTGCTTTTGGTTGGGATCGTCAACTTCGACGGACATTTTAAGGCCGAGGATGTGGTGATTGTTGCTGATCGTGACGGCCACGAAATCGCCCGGGGCATCAGCAATTATTCGATCACGGATTTGCATAAGACCATCGATAAAAAAGGCCGGCAGGAAGTGATTCATTGCGATAATTTGGTTTTGTGCGAGAGGTAGAAACTGATTTTCAATCTCAACGGAGACTTGGATGAAAGAAAAATTGCTAATTGGATTTAGGATAATTAGCATTTATTTAATCTTAATTGCCTTTTATCTTATTATTACGAGTTCCCTTTGGTATTTCGTGGAGAAAGACATTAACAGATCGGTCTTCAAGGCCATGGAACGTCGAATCGATGATGTCAAAACTGGTGTTAAAAAGATGGGATTACTCCCCGGTAAAGATCAGAAAGAATTTGATTCATTGTTGGAAGGATATAAACAATTTGTTTCTAATTATAAAGTGAATTACGTTGATAATTTTAGGATATTATCTTTCATAACTGTGATAGTTGGAATTCTTGCCGGTTTTCTATATTTTTTTTCCGCGATGTGTCTTGCGAATTTATCGAGGAAAGCGAGGAACAGAATATTTTATGCCATGGTTAGCTTTCTTCTATTCAATTTTATTCTATTATTCTATAGTTATTCCACTCTGAATATTATGCACCAGTCTTTTGAAAAGTTAAGTTTCCTTTATTCATTTTATGGGAAAGAAAAGATGGTTGATCATTTTGGAAAAATATACTCTATTACCATAGCGTACTATTTATCCCATGTAGGCATAATGATTTTAATATTTGTTATGATTCCGTTTTACTTCATCACAAAGAAATCTGTTAGAGAGAAATTGTTATGAAACTCGAGCGAAAAATAACCCAAATGGCCCACTCCGCCAAGAAAGCGGCTTTGGAATTGGCGCTTGTGCCGACGAGTAAGAAGAATCACGCGCTGAGACTCATGGCCAAAGCGCTTGTCGTTAAGCGCGATTATTTGATTTCGGAAAACCAAAAAGATTTATCTGCCGCAAAAGATCAAGACTACAGCAAAGCCCTCATTGACCGCTTGAGCTTGACGGAGAAAACCATTCAAGAGATGGTGCAATGTCTTCTCGATACCGCCAAACTCAAAGATCCCATCGGAGAAATCCTGAATTCCTTCAAAAGACCGAACGGATTGTTGATTCAAAAAATTCGCGTTCCTATCGGTGTCGTCGGTATTGTTTATGAATCCCGTCCCAATGTAACGAGCGACTGCATCGGCTTATGTCTGAAATCCGGCAACGCCGCGATTTTAAAAGGCGGGCGCGAGGCATTTCATTCCAATGAAGCGATCTTTAAAATTTTACGCGCAGTTCTTTCCCAAACTGGACTTCCTCTGGACGCCATTCAACTGATCCCTTCCGTCGACCGTAAGGCCTTTGAATTTCTTTTGCAACAGGATCGGTATGTCGATTTGATAATTCCTCGAGGGGGAGAGGAGCTGATTCGGTTTGTCGCCGAGCATACCAGAATTCCCGTTATTAAACATTACAAGGGAATTTGTCATACCTATGTCAGCGAGCACGCGGATTTGAACATGGCGCAGGCCATCTGCATGAATGCCAAAGTGCAAAAGCCCGGTGTCTGTAATGCGATGGAGACGATGTTGGTGCACCAGGATGCGGCCATCCGATTTCTTCCCGTGATTGTGGCCGATATGCACCAAGCGGGTGTTGAAATCCGCGGTTGTCCCGTCACCCGGCGCATTGTTAAAAAACAGATTCAAGCCGCAACTGAGGAAGATTGGGATACCGAATATCTTGATTTGATTTTATCGGTTAAGGTGGTAGATAATTTAAAGGAAGCGATCGACCACATTAATACCCATGGATCGCACCATTCGGATTGCATTGTGACGGACGATAAAAAAGAGGCCAAGGAATTTTTGAAATCGGTTGATTCTGCCTGCCTGTATGTGAATGCCTCAACGCGTTTTACCGACGGGCATCAATTCGGTTTGGGCGCGGAGATCGGCATCAGTACCGATAAATTGCATGCCAGAGGCCCGATGGCGCTCGAAGAATTAACCACCTACAAATATTTGGTGTTTGGAAAAGGGCAGGTTCGGCTATAAATTTATTTAGGGCTTGATAATTTTGTCCATCCGTTCATCCGGGAATCAGGGACATAAAAATGTCGGTATTGTTTTTATTCTATGTCCCGGGTTTCCAGATAACCTAATCTCCTAGTTCCGGTTGACCTTGATCACCGGATAACCTTTTTAAAAGAGTGAACATGAATCGTTTAGGAATACTGGGTGGAACCTTTGATCCGATCCACCTCGGGCACGTGAGAATGGCTGAGGTCGTTCTGGAAAAAATGCGGTTGGATAAAGTGATTTTTGTCCCGTCTCATCTTCCTCCGCATAAAAGCGGCTTCGGGCTTTCCTCATCGGATATCCGTTTAAAGATGGTTTGCTCAGCCATTAAAGGGAATCCTTATTTTGGAGCGTCGTCATTCGAGGTGGAAAGAAGAGGTAAATCCTATTCGATTGATACCGTTGGTCATTTTACGAAGAAATTTCCCGGGGCCAAACTGTTCTATATTATCGGCTATGATGCCTTTGCTAGGCTGCATCAATGGAAAGCCATTGATGAGATTTTAAAGATGGTGGAATTCGTCGTCGTAAACCGCCCGGGAAATTTTACCAACCCTCATTGTATCAAACATCACGCTGTCTTAATGCCTGGGATGGATATTTCCTCCTCGAACATCCGGCGGCTGGTGCAGCAGGGAAAAAGTATTCGGTATCTGGTGCCGGATAAGGTGAGAGGATATATTGAGGAGAATGGTTTGTATAGAAGGTAATGGTTACCATATACTATTCTCCTTCGCAAAAGTAATAGAACTGGTTCTTTTGCTTCGGAGCAATGATTCTGCTCGAGAGTATTGCTGCGAAGCAAAACTGAAAAATCCTATTAGTTTTGCGTAGCAGAATAATCAGGAGAACTGAATGGGATCAACCGAGAAAATTAAAATTAAATTCGGCACCGACGGCTGGAGGGCGGTCATTTCAGAAGATTTTACTTTTAAAAATGTGGCAATCGTCGCCCAGGCCATCAGCGAATGGCTTATGGAGCTTCCTTCTCTTAAACAAAACTCCCCATCTCCCTGTCCGCCGATTTACGATTCAACTGGCAGGCGGGCTGATAGCGTCTATGGAGCCAATGGGAGATTTGGAGTTGGAAAGGAAAAGCTCAATAAGTGCGATTGTCCACCGCAAGAAGGACACCCTCAACGGGTAGCGGTGGGTTATGATACGCGATTCTTGTCGGATGAATATGCCCAGGCACTGAGTTGTGTTCTGGCGCAAAACGGAATGGAGGTTTATCTCTCCGACACCGCCATTCCAACACCCGCTTTAAGCTTCGGTGTTGTGAAAACAAAGAGCCTGGCCGGTGTGATGATCACCGCCAGCCATAATCCGGGGAGGTTCAATGGGATTAAAATAAAAACCGCTGAAGGTGGTGCTGCTTCCCGGACGATCACCGACAAAGTGGAAGGCTATCTTTTTCAAACGGAAGTGAAGAAAGCAGATTTTCAAGAGGCGTTAGAGGCTAAAAAAATCGTCCGGCATGACTACAAAATCGAGTACGTCAAATTCATCCGGAATTATTTGGATTTAAGACGTATCAAGAATGCCACCTTTAAAGTTTTGACGGATGTGATGCACGGAAGCGGCGACAGTCTCATGGCGGATATTTTGCAAGGAACCAAAATTCGGCTGTCCTTGATGAGAAATGACATCAACCCCATCTTCGACGGTGGCAAGCCCGAACCGGTGGTGGAATATTTAGCCGTAATCCTTTCTCGCGTAAGAAAAGAAAAATTCAATTTAGGGCTTGTTCTCGATGGGGATGCCGATCGTATTGCGGCGATTGCCCCGGGCGGTGAGTTTATTTCACCGCAAAAAATTTTAGGGCTTTTGATTCTGCATCTGGTGCGTAACCGCGGCAAAAAAGGAGGTGTCGTTAAAACCTTGTGCAGTACCACCATGATCGATAAAATCGCCCGGAAGCTCAACCTCAAACTTTATGAAACCCCCGTTGGGTTTAAATATATTTCGGATTTGATGGTTTCGGAAAAAATCGTCGCCGGAGGTGAGGAAGCCGGCGGGATGGGGCTGCCCGATTATATCCCGGAACGCGACGGGACCCTCGCCGGGCTTTTACTTCTGGAAATGATGGTGTACCAGAAAAAGGATATCAAAAAGATTCTGCAAGAGATGGAAAGAGAATTCGGGCGTTATTATTATGAACGGCTGGATCTGCAGTTGACTTCTCAAGAACCGGTTGATATAAACCGCCTTAAAGCCATTGATACTATCTTAGGGAAGAAAGTCGTGACGGTGAAAGATTTCGATGGAGTGAAATTGATTTGCGAAGATGAAAGCTGGCTCATGTTTCGTCCGTCGGGAACCGAACCATTGGTGCGCATTTATGCCGAAGCGAGTTCTTTATCTAAGGCCCAGCAGTTGATTCGTTTTGGCGAATCTTTTTTAAAAAATAAATAAAATGATTTATACAATCGCTTGGTGCCTCTGGCATATTTTAAGAATAATATCCTTTCCTTTAAAGATTCGGGGAAAGGAGAATACCCCTCAACAAGGCGCTTTCATTCTCGCCAGCAATCACCTCAGTTATCTGGATCCGATGACGATCGGCGGGTGTTTCCCTCGTCGGATAAGTTACATGGCCAAAGAATCTCTTTTTAAGAATAAGATTTTTGCTTTTATTTTAAATAGCGTAGGCGCTTTTCCCGTAAAAAAAGAAACGGGTGATATCGGCGCCATCAAAGAGGCTTTAAAGCGTCTTAAAATGGGGTGTCCGCTGGTGCTTTTTCCCGAAGGCACCAGAATTTCTACCCAAAAACAAAACTATCCCGGGGTTGCGTTCATTGCGGCCAAAAGCGGAGTTCCCGTCGTCCCCGTCTGTATTCAAGGATCGGATCAAGTTCTCCCTTCGGGGAAAAAATTTTTAAGGCGCCGGCCGGTAAGCGTCTCGTTCGGAAAACCGCAGGTTTATGCAAAAGAAAATTCTTATCAAGAGATTGCCGATTGTATCATGAAGGAAATTCATTCCTTGTATGGTTAAGTTTATTTCGATTGTCGTTAGCATAGAATTCTTGCTCTGGCTGATTCCGCTGGGGGCATTCATTGATCCTGCCAAAGAAGGCTGGGTTTGCGGCGGACAGCGGGCGATTTGTTTATGCAGTCTGGTTGCAAAGTCGCACGGCCGGCATAGCGCCGCGATATCCTTCAAAACTAATCCACAGACACAAAAAGAAAAACTCAATCCATCCTCGAATCATTACCTGGTTCTGAGTCGCGGGATGAATTTTAAAAACATCCAAGAGTCTTTCTCTCTCAACGAAGATTCAACCCTCTACCATCTGTTGGTCAGCCGTACCGTCGAGCACGTTCCCAAAATATAACCCTCATCACCAAAAGTTTTAAAGACAGAAAAGAGCTGTGTCCTTTTTTGTCTAAATTTTATTTCATAAAAAATTTTTAGGAGGGTTAGATGTATTGTAAAATATTTCATTCCATTCTTTTATCGTTATTGCTTGTAAATTTTGCCCAGGAAGTTTTTGCCTGTGAAAGTGGTAAGAAAAAAAATGTTAAAAAAGTTTTACAGCGATTTCAAAACACTATCCTCGGTTATGAAACCGCTTCTCGTACCCCGACAGTTTTGTTTTTGTATGTTGATTTCCTTAAATTTAGAGGAATCAACATACAAAAACGAGTTTGTCGGGGTACTCGTTTACAAGGCGAGAAAAAAATGATATAAGAGGCAGGAATGAGAGTTGATCGCTATTGTGAATATGAAAAAAAACGACATTTCCAGAAATAAAAGAAAGTCAACTTCTCTGACGACCACCCGCGTCACCGGCTTCCCGCCGATCGTCAACGAACACTGCACGGCATTGATTCTGGGAACCCTCCCCGGCACAAAGGCCTTGCAGAAGCAAGAATCCTACGGAAATATCAACAATCATTTCTGGCCGATCATGATGCAACTTCTTAACGGGAATTTAGATTGGGACTACACCCGGCGGCTTCACTGGCTTTTGAAACATAACATCGCGTTGTGGGATGTGTATGAAAGCGGCTTGCGAGACGGCGCGGCGGATTCGACGATCAAAGACCCCAAGCTGAACAATTTCGTAGCCTTTTTCAAAATTTACCCGAGCGTTGAACACGTTTTTTGTAATGGCAAAGAGGCCTTCGGCATGTTTACGAATCGTTTCGGGCATTTGAAAAGGCCAGTTCATTACCTTCCCTCAACGAGTCCGGCTCTGGCGAAGTCTTTGGAGTGGAAACTGAAATACTGGACGGTCGTGGTGAAACCGTTGCCGCAGCCCTGAGGCTGGGGATTCCATCGATTGTAACGCACGAGAACAATTTCGTCTTGTAAATCCGGGAGGGATCACATAGCGCAGCAAAGCCGCAACCAAATTGACAATACACAAATGACAAATCACAAACAAATCACAAAACCAAATGAACAAATGGTCAACGCCCTTGTTGCTTAAAAGCTCAATAACGAGCGGTTGCGAAATGAAAATATGACAATGATTGATTCCTCATCCGAAAACTTCAACTGCCCTTATTGCGGCGGCGAGAACATGTTGATTGTGGATTCTTTCGTGAATTCTTCTCAAAGTTTCGTTCAGGATTGTGAGGTGTGCTGTAAGCCGATCGTTATTCAGTTGAGGTGCCGGTCGGGAGAAATCCTGGAGCTGAGGGTGCGACGGGAAAATGAATAAGACGGCAGCGTATGAGGAGGTGGTTTCATGAAAAAATTATATCGATCAAAAACAGATCGCAAAATTGCCGGCGTTTGCGGCGGGCTGGGAGAATATTTTCAAATGGATTCGATATTCTTTCGTATTTTATTTGTTGTGGTCGTTCTATTAGGCGGCATGGGTATCTTGGTTTATTTCATCATGTGGATTATGGTCCCGGTTAATCCCGTTAATAACTCTATAACGGTGCAGATCCCGACGAATAAGAGATTTTATTTATCCAACACGGATCGTAAGATCGCGGGTGTGTGTGGGGGATTAGGAGAATTTTTTCAGATTGATCCGGTCATCTTCCGAATTATTTTTGTTGTGCTGAGTTTTCTGGGCGGCGTTGGAGTGTTATTATATCTCATCCTCTGGCTGGTTGCGCCGAAAAGAGTTGCCTAAATGACTGAACACCAATAGCAATGCTATTTATTTTTAAAAATATTTTTGATTCCCAATTGTGGCTACCGAAAATTTCGGGGACATGTACTTTAGAGCAACGCAGGAACTAACGCAGCATGCCCAACAACTCCACCTCAAAAAATAAAACCGCCGTCATCGGCGGCGGGCCGTCGGGATTGGCGTCTGCTAAATCGTTATGGAAAGAAGGTCTTTCTTCCCGTCTTAAAATTGTTTTATTCACGATTTTTTTCAATGTTGCCGCGGTGATTGTGTTCGCCCATCTGCCCTCATCGGATTGGCGCACGGGAATGGTGTTGAATTTGTTTGATAACGCGCTTTTCATTGTTTATGCTTGGCTGCGACGGGACCGGTTCATGGAGCGGCTGTTATTTTTTGGGATCGTTTTGGGATTTACCGAACTTCTGGCGGATGCGTGGCTGGTGGATTTTACTCATACACTGGATTATTCAATTGGCGGCGGTCCCATGATCTGGCGCTCACCCTTATGGATGCCGTTTGCGTGGGAGATTGTGGCGGTGCAATTTGCGGTTTTAGGCGGATGGCTGATCGATAAATTTAAGGCAGGAGGAATTCTTCTCATCGGGTTAGTCGGTGCCATTAACATTCCTTTTTATGAAGAGATGGCGCTGCAAACCAAATGGTGGGCCTACCATGGCTGCCGGATGTTTTTACACACGCCGTACTATATTATTCTGGGAGAATTTTGGATTGTCATCGCCATAACAATTCTTTCCCGGAAATTATATTCAGGACGGGTAAGTGAAACGGTTTGGGCTGGTTTCTCCTCGGGGTTGACGATCTTTATTTGTTACGCGGTGGCGTTCTGGATTTTTGAATTTTCATTCATTCACTAGAACATATCCGAAAATTATCTCTGTGAACGTGCTGCGGGTCCTGTCCCTGCGGCACCCTGCCGTCCTCGTAACCTGCGGGCGGCAGGGGACCCGCCTCCGGGCCA
>Ga0209515_10003034_pt1 | contig 24597 bp, 23 predicted proteins | sample Subgroupgradi54m_FD_187454 | JGI IMG/M metagenome (GOLD analysis project Ga0209515, IMG submission 187454) | Subsurface groundwater microbial communities from S. Glens Falls, New York, USA - GMW60B uncontaminated upgradient, 5.4 m (SPAdes)... ... | reverse complement strand
TTGGTTTTTATCGATTTCTCCGCTATGGCAAGGCAAATATGGATACGCTCATCGGCATTGGGACTACTGCGGCCTTTCTCTATAGCTTTACGGTAAGCGCTTTGGAAGATGTTCTCCGCCCTTTTATTAATGTTGAGTACCAGTACTACGATGTAACAATCGTCGTTATTACCTTTATCACCCTTGGTAAGTATCTTGAGGCACAATCAAAAATTAAGACCGGAGATGCTATTGAAAAACTTCTCAATCTTCAGGCGAAGACTGCTTTAGTAATTCGTGATGGAAAAGAAGTAGAGATTTCTGTGAATGATGTTATGCATGATGATCTAATAATTGTTAAACCCGGTGCAAAAATTCCTGTTGACGGTGTTGTAACTCTCGGCAGTTCTTTCATCGATGAGTCCATGGTCACCGGAGAATCGATGCCAGCACAGAAAAAAATCGGCGACAGCGTTGTATCCGGAACACTCAACACGAGCGGCTCATTGACATTCAAGGCGACGAGAGTCGGCTCCGAAACACTGCTCGCGCAGATTATAAAAATGGTTGAGGATGCACAGGGAAGCAAGGCTCCGATACAAGCGCTTGCAGACAAAATATCGTCAGTTTTTGTACCTATCGTGCTGATGATCGCTTTTCTTTCTCTCGGCACATGGTTAATTGTTGGGTCGCAATACTTAGGCTTCTCCCAAGCGCTTTCATTCGGTCTTGCTTCGTTCGTGGGCATTCTGGTTATTGCGTGTCCGTGTGCCCTCGGTCTCGCTACACCGACGGCGATTATCGTCGGTGTCGGAAAGGGGGCAAAAGAAGGAATTCTTATTAAGGATGCCGCGACTCTTGAAAAACTGCATAAGGTAAATACGGTTGTGGTTGATAAAACAGGCACGTTAACCCGCGGAAAACCAACACTCGTTGATATTCAAAATCTTTCGAACTTCAAAGACGACGAGTTCGTATCGATTCTGGCGTCGCTTGAGAAGAAGTCAGAACATCCGATTGCTCACGCGATTGTGAACTATGCAAAGGAGAAGCATCTCCGCACATCCGAAGTTTCAGATTTTGAAGGAATACAGGGCAAAGGACTGAAGGGGAAAATTGACGGCATGGAATATTTTGTCGGCAATGCAAAACTCATCAGCGATCTTAAGATTTCCTTTGATGCGGCAAAACTTGCCGAGTTTACTTCGCAAGGGAAAACGCCGGTTATTCTTGCAACAAAAGAAAAAGTACTCGGCTTCGTTATGGTCGCCGATGAGATAAAACCGGAATCAACGCAGGCTGTTGCTGACCTTCATAAGCTTGGAATCCGAGTCGTGATGCTTACCGGTGATGACGAAAAAACAGCAAAGTATATCGCATCGCTTGTTGGAATTGATGATGTGGTGGCACATGTATTACCGCAAGACAAACTTGAAAAGATACGAACACTACAGTTGCAGGGGCGAGTAGTTGCTATGGCGGGCGACGGTGTGAATGATGCCCCTGCGCTCGCTCAAGCGGATGTCGGCATCGCGATGAGTACCGGGACAGATGTTGCCATTGAATCGGCGGGTATTACTCTCCTCGGAGGCGACATCTCAAAACTGGTGAAAGCTATCAGACTTTCTAAGATCACCATGAGAGGAATCAAACAGAATCTCTTTTGGGCATTCATCTACAATATTGTCGGCATTCCTCTTGCGGCCGGGGCTTTATATCCAGTCTTCGGATGGCTCTTAAACCCAGTATTTGCAGGATTTGCCATGGCAATGTCATCGGTGTCGGTGGTGTCAAATTCCCTGCGAATTAAGGCGAAGAAATTATAATGATAAATAATTAATAAAATACTATGAACAACAATCAAAACAATAAAATAATGTACGGGGTGGGAGGAATTGTGATCGGACTCATTCTTGCCGGAATCTATGCCCCCATGATGAGGTATGGCGGGATGATGTCTTGGAATTATAACCAAAATCCGAGCGTGCGGAGCGGAATTATCAGTTCCATTGATCAGCATTTTATCGAGCAAATGATCCCACACCATGACGGGGCAATTGCAATGGCAAACCTTGCCCTAACGAAAGCGGTTCATCCGGAGATCAAGACTCTGGCAGAGGCGATTCTCAAAGCACAGACAAAAGAAAATCAGGAAATGCGCACATGGTATCAGGATTGGTTTGGGAAAAGCGTTCCTGCCGGTGCGAACCTTGGGATGGGCGGAATGATGTCGCAGGGCGGTATGCACATGGGAAGCACTCAGGATATTGATGCACTTCGAAACGCAACCGACTTCGACGAAGAGTTTATCGAGGCTATGATCCCGCATCATCAAATGGCAATCATGATGGCACGCATGCTTGAAGCCGGAACAAACAAGCCTGAAATGCAACAGCTCGCCAAGAATATTATCAAATCACAGTCAGAGGAAATACAGCAGATGCAAAGTTGGTATGAACACTGGTACAAATAAAAATTAGAAATCAATTATTAAATCAATTTTTAAAAAACCTTATGAAAAAATCATCACTTATCCATGGAGTTTCAATCGTAGCAGCAATCTGGGGAGCATTGGCATTTGTCGGCGCATGGCTGGCAGGAGAAGGCGGAACCATCTGGGGTTTTACGTACCAGCATTGCATCAATGATGCCATCGTGCTCATGCTCATCTCGATTTCAGCGGGAGTATGTGCCGTTTACCGTCGCCAGCTTGAAAAAGAAGTAAGATAATCTGAAATTACGCAATGTCTACACAAACACGAAAATATATATTTCACGTTAGCGGCACTCATTGTGCTTCATGCAAAATCTTCATCGAGGACACGTTGCGCGAGCAGCACTTTATAAAAAATGCTCATGTCAATTTACAACAAGAGTGTGTCGAGGTTGAGACCGACAGCAATCAAAGTCCCGAAGAATTAGCGCAAATCCTGACAGAAAAAATTAAAAGAAATGGATACAAGTTATCGGTGGAAAAGTCTATCAAAGAAAAACAGGGGAATGATGTCATTTGGAAAGCGTTGCCGATCGGACTTTCGTTCCTTATCCTCTTCTTTCTGTTGCAAAAATCCGGAATTTTAAATCTCGGTATTGGCGGGCAAACAACCCCCGCAACAAGCTTCATCATCGGTCTTATCGCTTCAGTATCAAGCTGCTTGGCGATAGTGGGAGGACTTGTGCTTTCTCTGTCGGCAAAAATATCAGAAGACAATGTAAGCGATACAAAAACCTTTCTGCTTTTTCACGCAGGACGACTGGTGAGTTTTGCTGTATTGGGTGGAATCCTCGGAGCGGTTGGTGGTGCGATCGGTATTAACTTTACCTTTACGGCAATACTGGGACTTCTGGCTTCTGTCGTCATGTTACTGCTTGGCTTAAATTTGGTTGGAGTATTTGCAAAAAACAACATTGCGTTGCCTTCAGGAATTTTTCAAAAAGTTTTTTCTGTTTTCAGGAGAATCGAGCACAAAACTTTCACGCCACTTATTATCGGCTTCGCCACTTTTTTCTTGCCGTGCGGTTTTACGCAATCAATGCAGGTTTCCGCACTCGGAAGCGGATCATTTATGTCCGGACTTCTTATTATGCTCGCGTTTGCACTTGGAACATTGCCAATGCTCGCACTCCTCTCGTTCGGGTCAGCGTCGTTTGCGCACGGAAAACATGCGCCGCTCTTTTTCAAATCCGCAGGAGTGGTGGTAATCGGTCTTGGGTTGTTTGCATTTCTCACCGGGCTTGCCGGGCTTGGAATTATTAACCCGTTGAACAATATCGACTCGACATCAAAGCAGTCTGTGCAAAATGTCGAAATAAGAGATGGGATTCAGTATGTTACGATTGCCGCGAAGGCAGGATATTCACCTGAAATCTCAACGGCAAAAGCAGGGATACCGACAAAATTGGTTGTAGAGACAAATGGCACCTACGATTGTTCGGCGGCACTGGTTATCAGATCAATTGGCTATCAAAAAATTCTGCCTCAGACGGGTGAGGAAATTATTGATCTTGGCACTCCACAGGCCGGAGTGATTCAAGGACTTTGCAGTATGGGCATGTATAATTTTGCAGTAAATTTCATTTAGCTGTTCCGAAGAGCAGAGTTTGGCTATACTGAAGTGGTGAGTCAATTGATCATTAAACTTTCGGATTATAGCCAACACCTTTCTTCTTCCGAGCTTGCGCGCGCGTTGCGTGGAAAAGTTTTGGGAGAAAAGGTCCTTTTTGATTTTTCCGATGTACAAAGCGTGAGCGAGTCATTTTTCGAAGAACTTTTCGGTATGTTGCTTGAAAGTTATGGGGAGAAAAAATATACCGAACACGTAAGCTGTATCGGACTTTCACTGGGTCATCAGCAGCTACTTCAAGGTATTCTAAGGAACCATATGCATAAACGATAATTTTCTCCACCGTCTTTTTTGTTGACAAGGATACATTCGGATGAATAATAGGGGAAAGATGAACCTTATAAAGGAGAGTAATGATGGATACTGTTTCCACGTTTTCCGATGACTGGGAAAGCAGATTTATTGCGAGGGTCTATCCGCATGATCTTGCACGGATGATACAGGAAATCGACACCGAAATTTTCGGTCCGCACAATCAAGCGCTTGCGCCGATGATCTTTGATGAATATTTTCCTTGTCATCAAATCCCGATCCACCATGTGCATATTGATCGTTGTGTGACGTATTCCAAAGGCACACACGGTCCCGGGCAAAATGAACTTGAAACGTACGTCGTATGGGGAAAAGAAGTTGAACGCAAGGCGGAGGAATTGATTGCTCATTCGAACATTGAGAGCATCAGCGATGCCGATTTTGGAAGGATCCTTATTGGGTATGCACTTGCGACGGTGCGTTATCGTGTGCTCTGTCATACGTCGTTGTTTCCGAATGCAAAACTGCGCACATTCGCCAATCTCTTCAATGATGAAACAATAGCGGAGCAGTATCGTAAGCAACTTTTTCGCAGGAGACAAAAAATTACTTTTAACACCCACGAAGAAAGTGCGATAACCACTGACTTTTGTATCCTCGTTGATCTCATTGGTATTGCCATGGGTCAAGATGGAAAAACGCTTCGCGAGACGCTCCATTTTCTTACCAATACATAAATGGTTTCTCGTGGACACAATCTCTGAGAAACTCAACACCCCTTTTCGGGGTATTTTTTTATGATGAACAGGTGACACATCTCCTCTTGGCGCATCGTGCTATAATCTCATTTATGCCCACAACACCTGAATTTGAGTACGCATATCAAGCCCTCAACCCTCCTCAACGCAAAGCGGTGGACACCATCGAAGGCCCCGTGATGGTGATTGCGGGGCCGGGAACGGGAAAGACGCAAATCCTCACTCTCCGGATCGCAAATATTCTTTTAAAGACCGACACACAACCGGAAAATATTCTCGCACTTACCTTTACGGAGGCGGGAGCATATGCCATGCGCAAGCGTCTGGTGAAAATGATGGGCACGCGCGCATACAAAATCACCATCACGACGTTTCATAGTTTCTGCAATGAATTGATCGCGCAATATCCCGAGCGCTTTCCGCGCATTGTGGGAGGACTTCCGGTTACCGATGCGGATCAAGTGGAGATCATCGCCACGTTGCTTGATACGGGAAAACATGAACTCCTACGTCCGTACGGAGATCCGAGTTACTATGTGACCAAAGTCCTGCGCGCAATTCAAACGTTGAAGCGCGAGGGGGTGAGTCAAGAAGAATTTCAAAAAATTTGCAACAAAGAAGCCGAGATACTTCTTGCGCGACCCGATCTCTATCATGAAAAAGGCGCCCATAAAGGCAAGATGAAAGGCGAGTACAAAAAAATCGAAGAATCGATCGCGAAGAATAAAGAACTTGCCCTCTTGTATGCGGGTTACCAAGCGGAACTCGCTCAACGGAAACGCTATGATTATGACGACATGATTGTTGAAGCGGTGAAGGCCCTTGAGCGCGACGAAAATTTCCGTCTTATCCTTCAAGAGCAGTATCAATATATTCTCGCGGATGAACATCAGGATACCAACAATGCGCAAAATCGCATTCTTGAACTTCTCTCGAGCTTCCACGCATCACCGAATCTTTTTATCGTTGGTGATGAGAAGCAGGCGATCTATCGTTTCCAAGGTGCCAATTTGGCGAATTTTTTATATTTTCACGGTAAATTCCCCGTGGCAATACTTATTTCACTCGAAGAGAATTATCGCTCGAAGCAACAAATTCTTGATGCGGCGCATAGTCTGATTTTGCACGCGGGAGGTGATAAGACGTTACGCAAAGAATTGAAAGCCACTCACGGAGGAGGGGAGAAAATTCATGTCGCGGAATTTCCCGACCAGATGACCGAACAGCTTTTTGTCGTTGATCGCATTAAAGAACTTATCGAAAGCGGAGTAGACCCCAATGAAATCGCAGTCTTTTATCGCAACAATAATGACGCACCGCCCTTGATTCAATTATTTGAAAAAGTTCCTTTGCCGTTTACCGTTCTTTCGGAAACACATCTGTTGACTGATGATGATATCGCTTCGCTCGTACTTCTGCTTCAGGCGATCAATGCTCCCGGCTCCGATGAGGCACTCGCCCCCGTGCTTTATTTGCCTTATTTGGGTATTCACCCGATTGATGCGTTTCGTATTATTGCCCATGCGAACGATCATCGTCTTTCCCTTGCACGTTTACTGGACGATCCGAAAACGCTCGCATTGGCAGGCGTTTCCGAGATCGAAAAAGTCACAACGATTGCACACAAGCTTCATCAATGGGCAAGTTTCGCACGCGCAAAGAGTCTGCTTGAAACGCTCGATACCGTGCTTTCCGAAGACGAGTCGCACTTTATCGGATATTTACTCTTCCAGCCCGGATCGCTTGATCGCATCGAAAAACTGGAACAATTTATCAATCTCGGGAAGAGCCTCGTTCAAAGTCATCGTCGTTTTCAGCTTGCGGATTTTTTGGCATATCTTGATACGCTCGAAGCGCATGAACTGCGCGTCCAGTCCGCTTCACGCGCACTGCCGCGCGGTGTACGCCTTATGACTGCGCATAAATCAAAAGGTCTTGAGTTCGATCATGTCTTTATTGTGGGTGCCAATGACGGACACTGGGGAGGGAAGCGCTCGGTAACTCATTTTAAAACTACACTGGTTGACTCGCCGCTTTCGGAAGGAGAGAGGGGGAATGATGATGACGAGCGACGGCTCTTTTATGTCGCCCTCACACGGGCACGTTTGACCGCAACCATTACCTACCCCCGCATGAACTCCGAAGGAAAAGAACTTCATCCGACACGCTTTATCGACGAGATTGATTCAAGTGTGCGCGAGATGATTGAGACTGCCGCTTTTGCACTACGCGCACGCACCCATCCCGTGCACATCAACGGGCGTCATACCGCAAAAACAAATTTCGGCCCCGAAGTGGTCGAGCGTGATTATTTGCGCAAACGGTTTCTCGACCAAGGTCTTTCGGTCTCGGCACTGAATAATTATCTTGAATGTCCGTGGCACTATTTTTTTAAGAACCTTATTCGCATACCCCAAAGTCAAGACAAATTTGCCCTCTACGGTACCGCCATTCACAGCACTCTTGAAGCATTTTTTCGAAAATGGCGTGAGGAGGCGAAGGATCCGGGAGAAAAATTTCTGCTCGAACGTTTTCACTTCTTCCTCGAACGTATGCCGCTTGCGGAATCGGAGTTCACCGAATTACTGGAAAAAGGAACTGCATCGCTTCCCGGCTACTATCGCGAATACCACAAGACATGGACAAGCAATGTGCAGTGTGAATTTCCGGTGCGAGGAATTCATCTCGACGTTCCGTATGGGGATGATATCATCCCGCTCCTCCTTAAGGGTAATCTCGATAAAGTAGAATTCCTCGATGAAGTTCCTCATGTGAATGTCGTAGATTATAAAACCGCAAAACCAAAATCACGCAATGTTATCGAAGGAAACACGAAATCTTCGGACGGAAACTATAAACGCCAACTCGTTTTCTATAAACTGCTTCTCGATTCCTATGATAACGGGAAGTTTGTGATGCAGTCCGGGGAAATCGACTTCACCGAGCCTGACGACAAGGGAAAGTATCATCGAGAAAAATTTATCATTACCGACGAAGAGGTGGAAGCGCTCAAAGCGGAGGTGAGACGTGTTACTGTCGAGATTTACGATCTTGCATTTTGGAATAGCAAATGCGAAAAAGAAAAGTGCCAATACTGTCTTCTCCGGACGCTTTTTGCCGAGAAGACCCCCGAGTGAGATATTTTTCGTTTATTGCCGACCTCGAGCGAGCGACCTAATTTCACGACCAAAGGGTGAGCCATGGGAAGGGACCCATGGTGCAAGACTCATTGAGGAATTTTGTCTTCAAAAGACCCAATGAGTGGACATCTCCGGTACGGAGATGAAAATGGAAGTACTCCTGTGGTGCGACTAGATTTTCTTAACGATACTCCGTTATAGAAAATCGAAGTACCCCTGTGGTGACCTTGGGTAATTACATGATGAAAAGAATTATAAATCTTGTAACGGCCGTTACAAGATTTATAATTTTTGCTTTCACGTTGACATTAATTTGATGCGGGGTAGTTTGAAATATAGGATGTTCGTGTTATTAAATATGGGAGAATAGTGATGACGAATCAAGGATCGGTACAGGGGAAGCAAATGGCTTCCATGCAAGATTTGTTGCTACAGTGTTTAGAGAATTCTGTTCCCTCGGAGGAATTGTTTCGCGAACTTGCGTCAGAAACTCTTAAATTTCATCCGCAGAATGTAGACACGCTTGCAGCGATTGAAATGGAAGTTTTTGAGTCGCTTGATGCGAGTGTTGCACTGCTTGGACACTCGGTTACAAAAGATACTCAGCAACAAATGCTTTCCTTCGCACTCTCAAGGGGAATGGTGCTCCATGCGGAGACAATCGTGCGGACGCTTTTACAGCGATCGCTTTCGGCGCCGGAAATCAGTGCACTCGGGATGAATTGGACTGGCGAGAGTAAAACCCCGCATGCGTCATTTGCAAAAATGGTTGAGCTTATCGGGGAGCTTCCCGATGGCTGGTTCAATAAAAAGAATTTGTACACAAGATTGCTCACAATGGATAACTTCGGTATTTATTGTTAGCAAATCAAAAGCGGAGATTTTTCTCCGCTTTTTTATTACCAAGAAAAGGGTTACCATTTTTCTCCGCTCTCGGTTAGAATGAATGGAATGGCAAATCTCAGGCAAACGTTATATGCGTGGCGGGACAATGAGGCGGCAAAGAAAAACATCGAGCTCTTTCGCGTGCTTCCGGGAAGTGCGCTTGATGAGATCGTGAAAGCACTTCCGCGTACAAAAGAAGAATTAACCGCGATCAAAGGTATTAAAGAAGCGAAGTATCGCGAATATGGTCAGGCAATTCTCGAAATTGTTGATCAACATGTTGCCATTCATACGCGCAGTGCCCCGGGTGATGAAGTGCGGAGCGTGAGTGATATTATCAATAAACAACATCCTCCTTCGGCGACATTTGTTCCCGAAGAGACAGCTCCGTATTCGGTGAGCAGTTATCTCGATATTGTGAACAATGCGCTCTGGCGCTTTTCCGCTCGCGTGAAAGGTGAGGTAACAAGTTGTAAGTTTCAAGGTAACGCGCTGTACCTCACGATCAAAGATCCTCAGGATGAAAGCGTGATGAGTGTCTTTATGTGGACGCGTGATTTTGAATTGACGGGAATTGAAATCACCGAAGGCCTCGAAGTGATTGTGGAAGGGAAGAGCGAAATTTACAAACCTTCGGGACGTTTCAGTTTTCGCGCGCAAACGCTTGAACTTGCCGGTGTGGGTGCGCTCAAAAAGGCATATGAGGCACTCAAGAAAAAACTTGAAGCAGAAGGTGTGTTTGCGATGGAGAAAAAACGTGCGCTTCCCGAATTTCCGACTCGCATAGGACTCATCACCTCGAAGACCGGAGCGGTGATCCATGACTTTCTCAATAATCTCGGCAAATTTGGCTATCAAGTGCGCTTTATGAATTCGCGCGTTGAAGGGGTTGCGGCGGTGCGCGATATTTTGACAGCACTCGCATATTTCAAAACACAACCCATCGACGTACTTGTACTTATTCGCGGTGGCGGCTCGCTTGAAAGTTTGCAGGCCTTCAACAATGAACTCGTCGTGCGCGCGATTGCGGAATTTCCGGTGCCGGTCGTCTGTGCGATCGGTCATGACAAGGATGTACCCCTTGCACAACTTGCCGCAGATATGGCCCCCTCGACGCCGACTGCGTGTACGGTATTACTCAATGACTCATGGGAGGAGGCGAATGCGCTGTTTGCACTTTCCGAACATCAAATTATTTCCGCAATGAATGATGCACTCTGGCATCTGCGAACCGAACTTGTGGAGCGACAAACGGGACTGCGTGGATATTTTACCTCACTCGCGAAATCGTTTGAGCGGCATGTGGAAACATTGCGTGCCTCCATTCTCGTACTTGAAGCAGAGCTCGGAACGCTTCGGAGAGCGGCACGGGAATATATCCGCGCGAGCTTGGTGCGTTACCGGAATACCCTTGCCGTGTTCGATGAAATACTCAAAAAATTAAGTGCGACACTTGAAGCGAATAATCCGCTTCGACAACTTAAGCTTGGTTACAGCATCCTCTCCGCAAATGGAAAGGTGCTGCGCAGTGTGGAAGGACAGCATGCAGGGGGTCATTTTGAAGCACGCCTTTCCGATGGTATACTCGAAGCACAGATACAACACATCCGACCAAACTAATTTTTTATGCCAAAGTCCGACGGAACAAATTTAACGGAAACGATCAAAAAACTGCGCGCCATCGCGGAGTGGTTTGAATCGCAAAATGAAGTCGATGTTGAGAAGGGTCTTGAGAAAGTGAAAGAAGGTGCGGAGCTGATCAAAAGCGGACGAGTACGGCTCAAAGAACTTGAAAATGAATTTGAGGAAGTGAAGAAAAAACTTGGTGATGAGTGATGTTACTTTTTAATTTACGTACCAAAAATGGAAAATGATATACAGGCAAAATTAAATGTTCTTGAAGCGAAGATTGATGCGATTTATGTTTCAGTGGAAAAAACGCGAAAATATTTTCTTTGGACGATGATTGTTACCCTCGTGCTTTTCGTACTTCCCTTAATCGGTCTTGTCTTTGCAATCCCCGTCTTCTTCACCGGCTATGTTGGCGGCATGGAAGGTCTCGAGGGGATAATCTAAAAAAACTCTTCTATGGTGAGGGGTGATATACTAAAGGTATGGTTGTCCAGAAGAAATTACTATTGAACATTGGTGGAATTTCCCTGATTCTCTTTGTAATGTTGGGAGCGATTTATTTTTTTGCCAATAAGGCAAATGAGGAATATTTTTCTCGTGAAGGGGTGGTGTTGTGCACCATGGAAGCGAAGATGTGTCCCGATGGGTCCGCAGTGAGTCGCAAAGGCCCGAACTGTGAATTTACCCCGTGTCCCCCTGTGCAAAAAATTGAGCCTGTTGATATTGTTCCGCCGTCCGGAGGTCCCGGTGGAATCCCATCCTCACCACCTCAAGGAAGCGGTGGAGCGAGCGGAAGAAAAGTTGTCTGCACAATGGATGCAAAGATATGTCCGGATGGCTCTACCGTAGGTCGCAAAGGTCCCAACTGTGAATTTGCTCCGTGTCCCGATGCTTCTTCCACAGGGCGCACGTCGGGAAATTGTACCAAAGAGAGCGATTGCGCCCCGGGCTATTCATGTATTGATGCATCACCGGTTGTTCGCGAGGGGCAGCAGAATTTACAGTGCTGGAAAGACGGTACGCCGACGCCGATCTGCCTTTCGGGAGAAACAATGATTGCCACTCCGAAGGGGGAGCAGATGGTAAAGCACATGAAGGCGGGAGATTTGGTTTGGAGCATCAATGGCAGAGGAGAAAAAATCGCCGTGCCGCTCATTGCCGCAGCACACACCGCTGCTCCTTCTGATCATCGGGTGGTGCACCTTTTCTTGAGCGATGGTCGTGAACTTGTTGTTTCTCCGGGGCATAAACTGGCGAACGGAATTCCCGTGGGTTCGCTTCGGGCGGGGGATAGTGTCGATGGGTCAACAGTCAAAAGCGCATCACTCATTCCCTACGGAGCAAAATATACTTATGATATTTTACCGGAAAGTGAGACGGGTATGTACTGGGGAAATGGAATCATATTGCAGAGTACGTTGGCTCCCTAACATAAAAATTACCTTTCACTGTCTTTCAAAAGAAAATATTTTATGCTAGCATCGCACTATGAAAAATGAAACGCTGATCGATTTTCTCCTTGAACACAACAAGAAACAAAGTGAGGAATTCGCCAATCCTGACGCAATGCTCTTGCGCCGCCAATATCGTGCAAAACATCCGACTGAGATTGCGGCACTCAAGTGCATGGACGGTCGACTTCATTTGCCGATCATGACGGAGATTCCACTCGGCGTTATCCAGCCGTTTCGCAACATCGGCGGGCAATTTGATCTTGGTTGGCCATTTTTCGGACTGCTCATGAAAGAGTGGATTGATTACTCCATCGGTCGCGCCCGCAATTGTATCGTCTTGGTAACATATCATTATTCAAAGAGTGATACCCATCTCGGCTGCAAAGGATTTGGTTATGACACCGAAGGAGCAAAAAAATTTACCGCAAATTTAAAAGTGCAATTCGAGCGCGTTTTCGGACAGAATCATTCGGTGGTATATCCCATTCAGGTGGGAATTGAAACCGACGATGATGCACTTGTCTTTCACGGAAAGAACGGAAATCTGCTCAACTTGGCCGAGGAAAAAGAAGCTGATGAGGAACTTCTTCGCATCAAGCTCCAAAAACTTTTTCCCGACATGCAGCGCGTGATGATTGAAGATCTCTTACCGCTCGTACTCGGCAACATTCGTCATATTGCCGAAGTGCGGACAATGCGCCGGCCTGTTGAGGATATCGATCACAAAGAACAAATCCTCGGTATTGGTCGTGGCTTCGACTGGCTTCACCTTCACAATAAAGCACTCATTGTTGGTCCGTTTAGTTACAATCTTCAAGATCCGATCGCCAAAGCTGCGGGAATACTTCTTGAAAATATTAAAAAAGGACAAGTCCCCAAAGAAGACGGGGTTGTACTTATGGCTTCGGCCGTTTATCGCGATGAAGTGGGTATTGAACGCCAACTTGCCAATGAAAAAGCGATTTCGCTCGCCACCCTCGGCTATCAGACGATTAAGGAACAGGTTCCCGAATTACTTCCGCATCTCCATATGCTGGTTGGAACTGTCGATCTGAACACCCGCGCATTTACGCGCATGCCGTTTACGATATAAAACATAAAGTATTTCCTCCGTTCGGTGATAAAAAACTACCCACAAAAGGAGTAGTTTGGAAAAGTGCATAAATCATTTTGCACTGAGATTATTGAAGAGGCGTGTCTCCATGTCAGTTGTTCCGACAAGCACCGAAAGATGTTTCGCCAATTCGGGCAATTCGCGTCGAATGATTTCAAGGCATTCATCAGCGAGGTCTTTTGCCTTTTCTGCGGCCCACGGTGCTTCGACACCAAGACGATTTTTGCGATACAATGCCGAAGTGATCAGCACCACATCATGATTGGGCAGTCGTCCCGAGAGAAGATTGTCCAACAAAATTTCTCCCGCGCGAAGTACCGGAGTCCGTAAATCATAGCTGAATGGCCCGATAATGAGCGCGAAGTTCGGCATATGGAGCCAGTCAAAACCGCGTCCTATCGCAAGTACTCGTTCCTTGTGATAGACATCGAGGAGTCCTCTCGGTTTTCTTGTGAGCTCAGCGGTGTGTTTGATATTTCCGATAAGCAACGGCAGAAAATCACGAATAACTCGCCGACTCATTCCGGGATAGAGTTTTTCAAGCGCACCGAACAACTCTTCGCCGCTCCAATCGAGGCAGTCGAGCATTGAAAGTGCCTTTCCGTCGTATCCATGCAGAATCAGCGTATCACTGTCGGTTTCAATCCCGACAACAACCGCATAAAGCGGAACGACCGATTCCCGAGAAGTACGGCGCAATGTTTCCGAAAGTTTGAGCGCAGCACTTTTTGCGGCTTCGGTGTCATAACCAAATCCTTTGCAGCCGAGACTTTTATCGCTTTTGGAATAATGGTAGGTGACAAGCACCAAGCAATCTCTTCCTTCGCGATAGGAATAATCGAGCACTTCATAGAGGTCTTTCTGAAACGGGTGCCAACCGAGTTTAAAGTGGCCACCCAAATTCCGAAATGGCTGAATGATTCCGAGAGGAACCTGTGTCATGATCGGCAAATGAAGTCGGCCATCCATGCACTTGAGTGCAACAATTTCTGTCGGATGTTTTCTGCGATGTTCGGCTCGCCGATCGCGCGCCTCCTTTGACTGAAACTCATTTGATTGGTTCAAATTATGTTTCAAGAGCCAATCCGTGAGACACGTATTGCTTGGACAGCAGTGTGGGGTATCAAAACCATGCGGCATTTTTACTCTCCTTTTGGGACATCAAAGAACCATTGATCAACAAATTCTCCTCCGTTTTTTTCATTTTGTCAAGTTTTTGGGCATCATCATGGCTTTGGAAGAAACACCATGGATAATGCCTCCTATCAACATTCCATTTTTCACGGAAATATGTTACGGTACAGCCACTTATATGGAAGAGGGAATTCATGTTTCTATTGCCGCGGAACGTCTCACTGAGTGGATGGGGATTCCAATTACCAACACATTGGTAATGAGCTGGGTGGTTGTCCTTGTGCTCGTGTTCTTTGCATGGAAAACAACACGGCAAACGCGACTTGTGCCCGGAAAATTTCAAATTATCACGGAAACCCTTTTTGGTGGTCTTACGGATTTTGTTGCGGAAACCCTGGAAAGCAAAGACTTGGCGAAGCGTTTTACCCCCTTTCTCCTTGCAATCTTCCTTTTTATTCTCATCGGCAATTGGCTCGAATTTATTCCCGGCGTGGAAAGCATCGTCTATCATCATCCCGATGGAGCACATATACCGGTTTTGCGCGCCCTAAATACGGATTTGAACGTTACCCTCGCGCTTGCCTTAATCGCTTTCATCACTATTGAGGTTACCGGAGTTGCGGTGCTCGGATTCTTTAAATATGCCGGGAAGTTCATCAATTTTCACTCATTTGTGGGGTTTTTTGTCGGTCTCCTTGAGCTCCTTTCCGAAATGATCCGTCTGATCTCGTTTTCTTTCCGTTTGTTTGGTAATATCTTTGCGGGGAGTGTGTTGGTGATGATCATCACGTTTCTCGCTCCTTATATTATTCCCGTACCCTTTATACTTTTTGAAATTTTTGTGGGCTTGATTCAAGCGGCGGTGTTCAGCTTGCTGACACTCTTCTTCATCAAGCTCGCAATTATGGATACGAGCCATTGAGGTCGGGAGAATATTTTATTCGTTATCAATTAATTACATTCAATATGGATCATGAATCAGTAAAGTTGATCGCAATGGCGATCGCAGCGGGAGTCGGTGTTATCGGTCCGGGTATCGGTCTTGGTATGTTGGTCGGCAAAGCACTCGAAGCAATCGGACGCAACCCTGATGCGTACGGAAAGATCTTCTCAACGATGATCTTGGGTGCGGCACTTACCGAAGCACTCGGTATCATTGCACTTGTGGCGGCATTCCTTATTCGCTTCTTATAAAAATTCCTCGCAACCGGTCTTGTCAAAATGACAGAACCGGCGTCTCGAGCGTTTTACTTCTATGGAAATACTTCATGCATTCGGCATTGAATGGAAACTGATTGTTATTCAGGCACTGAATTTTGCCGTGGTGCTTTTTGTCTTGCATCGCTATGCGTATAAGCCGGTTATGGCAATGCTTGAAAAACGCGAGCAAACGATCAGGGAAGGTATTGAAGCAGCAGAGGGGGCAATGAAGGAAAAGGAACGTACCGAGGAAGCGCGAACACAAATTCTTCTTGAAGCGCGCGAAGAAGGCGGAAAGATCGTCGAAGATTTGCACAAACAGGGTATTGAAGCGGAGCGTAAGATGCTTCGTGAGGCTCAGGAAAAATCCGCGGCAACATTGGCCGAAGCCAAATCAAAAGCCGAAGAAGAGCGTGACTATATTCTCAGGGAGAGTGAGAAAGAAGTGGCGCGGATGGCAACCTTGGCAGCGGAGAAAATATTACGAGGAAGTGAAGTAAAGGCATAATCATGAGAGCGATTCATTACGCACATGCGCTTCATGAGGCACTCACCGAGCATCCGGAACATACGGAAAAACTGCTGAAACAGTTTGTGGAAACCATTATGGCAAACAGCCATACACACCTCTTTCCGAAGATTATCAAATCCTACGCGCGCATTGCCGCAAAAGATGAAAAAGCCGGTACGATTGAAGTTACCAGTGCCGTACCGCTTTCCGAGTCCGATGTGCTCGCACTCCTTAAAAAAGAACCATTTAGCCATGCGATCCACGCCGCACATAAGCGGGTGGTGCGGAAGACCGATCCCTCGATTACGGGTGGAGTGGTTGTCCGAAGCGGTACTGTGCGTATCGATGCAAGTTACAAGCAGATGCTTCGTGAATTATATCAACAACTGATCGCTCAATAATTTTATCAATCACCTCATCACAAAAATTTTATGGAACACATTGTCGAAAAACTGAAGAAACAAATTGTCGAATTTACCCCCAAGGCCCGCTCGGAAAAAGTCGGAGTGGTGGTTTCCGCTGCGGATGGTATTGCCGAGATCGACGGTCTCGACGATGTGATGATGTCGGAGATGGTGATGTTTGATACGAGCGAAGGAAAAACACTTGAGGAGACACTGAAAGACGGAAGCGCACTTCTTGGTATGGCGCTCAATCTTGAAGAGGATACGGTGAAAGTGGTGATCTTGGGTGATGCGAATAAAATCAAAGAGGGAACAACCGTGAAAGCAACGGGTCAGATTCTCTCGATTCCCGTCGGCAAAGACTTGATCGGACGCATTGTCGATCCGCTCGGAGAAGCAATTGACGGTGGACTTCCCATTAAAGGAGAAAAGAAAAATCCAATCGAACGCAAGGCGTACGGTGTGATTGAACGCAAATCGGTTTCAACACCACTCCACACGGGTATTAAAGCCATTGATGGAATGATCCCGATCGGGCGCGGACAGCGCGAGCTTATCATTGGGGATCGTCAGACAGGAAAGACGGTCGTGGCAATCGATACGATTCTCAATCAATTGAACGAACCTGCCGCAAATCGCCCGGTGTGTATTTATGTCGCAATCGGACAGAAAGACTCGAAAGTTGCACGCATCGTACAACAATTGAAAGACCGCGGTGCGATGGACTATACGATCGTTGTTTCCGCTCCCGCTTCTTCTTCTGTGGCACTTCAATTCTTGGCTCCTTATGCGGGTGCAGCGATTGGAGAATATTTTATGGATGCCGGAAAAGATGCGCTCGTGATTTACGACGATCTTTCCAAGCACGCCGTTGCCTATCGCCAGATGTCGCTTCTGTTGCGCCGTCCGCCGGGTCGCGAAGCATATCCGGGTGATGTGTTTTATCTCCACTCTCGTCTTCTTGAGCGTGCGGCACGACTTTCCGACAAAATGGGAGGAGGGTCCTTGACTGCGCTTCCAATAATCGAAACGCAGGAGAATGACGTGTCGGGGTATATTCCAACAAACGTGATTTCGATCACCGATGGACAAATTTATCTTGAAACCGATCTTTTCAATAAAGGTATTCGGCCCGCGATCAACGTCGGTGTTTCCGTTTCGCGTGTTGGTGGTGCGGCGCAGACGAAGGCCATGAAGAAGGTTGCGGGAAAACTCCGCCTTGAGCTTGCACAATTCCGCGAGCTTGAAGCGTTCGTGCAATTCTCTTCCGATCTCGATGCAAACACCAAAGAACGTATTGAAAAAGGAAAGCTTATGGTTGAAGTATTGAAACAGGATAAGCACGTTCCGCTTCCGTTTGAGAAACAAGTCGCGATTATTTTTGTCGCAAGTTCCGGAGTGCTTGATGATGCTGACAAGACTCGCGTCGCCGAGATTGAAAGCAAATTCTTTGCCATGCTTGAAAACCAATATCCGAGTGTATTAAAAGATATCGCCGAATCCCGCGACCTCTCCGATGATTCTCAAACCACCTTGAAGGAAGCCGTTGGCACATTTAAAAAAGAATATCCTGAACTGTTCGGGGTGTAATAAATTATGTCCCTCAAGTCAGTAAAAAACAAAATAAAATCCATCGATAAAACTCGCCAAGTGACGAAGGCGATGGAGGCAGTTTCGGCGGTCAAAATGCGCAAGTCGCAAGGCTTGGCGATCAATACGCGCCCGTACGCACTTTCGGCACTCAAGATTTTACGGAGTATCTCCGGTTCCATTGAAGCGGCCCAGCATCCGTTAATGACAGCTCGCCCCGTGAAAAAAACATTACTCGTCATCGTTTCCGGCGATAAGGGCCTCGCGGGAAGCTATGGTTCGGCTCTCTTGAAGCAAGCCCACAAATTTATTGAAGAAAAACAATTGACCCAAGCAAACACTGCGATTATTGCCGTCGGAAAAAAAGCGCATGAACATTTCGCCAAACGCGGATGGACAATCGTTGATCATTTTGAAAAATGGAGCGATCAGGTTACGTTCGAAATCGTCCGCCCGCTTGCGGAAGAAATAAAGAACCGCTATCTTAAGGGGGAGTATGATGAAATATTTATCGTCTATACGCATTTTATTTCCACACTCAATCAGTCGGTCTTTGTGCGGCAGCTTCTTCCGGTAACATTTGCAAGCGTCGAAGAAATTGTGCAAGGTATCGTTCCTGCTCGAGGAAAATTTTCCGAATTGGCAAAAAAAGAAACCGCCCAGACCAAAGAATATACATTTGAACCGACTCCCGAAAAAATCCTCTCCGAACTTATTCCCGTCCTTTTCAATATTCAAATTTACCATTCCGTCCTTGAAGCCAATGCATCGGAGCATTCCGCGCGTATGATCGCCATGAAGAACGCATCCGATAATGCCGGAGAAATTTCCCGAGGACTGAAACTGCATTTCAACAAGGTGCGCCAAGCGGCGATTACCCGGGAAGTTTCGGAAATCGTCGGTGGAATGGAGTCAATGAAAGTAAACGAATAGTCAGCAATTAATAATCAATTAAAAAAACAATTATGGACGACACACAGATTGATGGTATTAGCGAAGCAGATGTACTTGATGCGGTGAATGATGTTGAAAATGCGGAAGCGGTGCCGCTCATGGTGCAATTTTTTAATGAAATAAACGGAAAAGCTCCCTCGCTTGAAATGCTGATCAGCAATGCAAAACGCTGCGCAACCATGTTTTACGATGCAAAGCGTTATGAAGATATGCTTGTGTTACTTGATCTCATTGCGACACAAATCTCAGACGCACAAGGACCCGACAGTGAAGCGTATATGGCCTTTACCGAAGACGAAGCACTCGAGGATCTGCGCTTGAAAGCCACCGACAAAAGCTTGGGCGAAGAAGACGATGAAGACTATGAAATTGAGGATGAATAATTTCACGCACATTTCGTCTCAGTGCAATTATCAATTAGTATTACAATTCCATGCAAACCCAAACGAATAAAACACCCCACAACTCCGAGAAGCACACCCCACAAATTGGAACAGTCACCCAAATCATCGGTGCCGTTGTTGACGTACATTTTCCGGGAGAAGTTCCGGCAGTGTATACCGCAGCCTCCATAAAAAGTTCGGATGGTAAAGGGGAGAAGACGACGATGCTCGAAGTCGCCTCCCATTTGGGTGGTAATGTCTTGCGTTGTGTGGCGATGGAATCTACCGACGGGGTGCGTCGCGGGGACAAGGTGGTCTCAACCGGCGCACCCATGCAAGCCCCGGTCGGAGTCGATGTGTTGGGACGCATTTGGAATGTACTTGGCGAAGCGATTGATAATGAACCTGCACCGAAGGGTATGCCGCATTCCTCGATTCATCGCGCCGCGCCGCTTTTTAAAGAACAATCGACAAAGACGGAAATTTTTGAAACGGGAATCAAATCAATTGATCTCATGACCCCATTTATTAAGGGTGGAAAGGTCGGACTTTTTGGTGGAGCGGGAGTGGGGAAGACAGTGCTCATTCAAGAATTGATCCGCAATATTGCCACCGAGCATGGCGGCTATTCCGTGTTTACCGGTATCGGCGAGCGTACTCGTGAGGGTAATGATCTGTATTATGAAATGAAAGAGTCCGGCGTACTTGCGAAAACCGCGCTGGTCTTCGGTCAGATGAATGAAGTGCCCGGTGCGCGTGCGCGTGTCGGACTTGTGGGACTTACCATGGCGGAGCATTTCCGCGACGAGATGAAAAAGGACGTCCTGCTGTTCATGGATAATATTTTTCGCTTCACGCAGGCGGGTTCCGAAGTGTCCGCGCTTTTGGGTCGTGTACCTTCCGCAGTGGGATATCAGCCTACTCTTGCAGAGGAAATGGGTAAACTTCAAGAGCGTATTACTTCAACGGCAAACGGTTCGATCACCTCGGTACAAGCGGTATATGTTCCCGCAGACGACTTGACCGACCCCGCTCCGGCAACCACTTTCGCACATCTCGATGCAACGGTGGTGCTCTCCCGCCCGCTTGCCTCACTCGGTATTTATCCTGCAATCGACCCGCTTGAGTCTTCATCGCAAGCGCTTGATCCGATGATCGTTGGCGACGAACACTATCGTGTCGCCACCGAGACAAAGCAGGTCTTGCAACGCTACAAAGATCTTCAAGATATCATCGCTATTTTGGGTATTGAAGAACTCTCCGATGAAGACAAAACACTCGTATATCGTGCGCGTAAGATTCAAAAATTCCTTTCCCAGCCATTCTTTGTCGGCGAAGCGTTCACCGGAATTCCCGGAAAATATGTACCGCTTGCAGAGACGGTTCGTTCACTGAGTGAAATTCTCGAAGGAAAGCATGATGACAAAGACGAACAAGCCTTTTACATGAAAGGTACTGTTGATGAATTATAAATCGCATGAAACTTATTATCTCAAAAATCGACAGCGTTCTTTGGAATGCCGAAGCGGAATCAGTTACTGTGCCGGCAGCTGAAGGAGTGATGACCATTTTGGGACATCACATGCCGCTTATTACAACATTGCGCGCCGGCACGATTGTCGTCAAACAAAAATCGGGGAAAACCGAAACATATCCTATTACTTCAGGCTTTGTGGAAATAGGGAAGGAGGAGACGGTAATCTTGGTTTAAGATGACCGGTTTTTCGTTTTAAGTTTATTTAATTTATTTTGATACCAATTTTTATGTCCCGATCATTCTTCAAAATCATTTTCGCAGCACTCCTCTTCGCGGTAAGTTTTCTTTTTAGTGCTTCATCGGTATCGGCCGCAACATTATTTTCCGATGGTTTTGAATCAGATGATTTTTCTTCATGGTCTTCAACTTCCGGAAATTGGAGTATCGTGAACAGTACGGCACTTGTTGGTGACCATAATGCAAAAGTTGTCGGCGAGAGTGATGAAGAATTGATCCCCGTCTCGATTCTTGAGAAAAGCATTTCCACGTCGGGCAATGGAAGCATCGTGCTCGCTTATCAATATAAAATCTCAAGTGCGCTGGAAGCGAGTGATCATCTCTATGTTGAGTGGACTGCCGACGGCACCACGTGGACAACACTGACTGATTATTCCGGTTTCGGTACGGGGGTGGGAAGCGAATCATTTGCCCTGCCTATTGATGCTGTGGATAATCTCAATTTTGCCATCCGTTTTCGCGCACAAATGAATTCAGCCAGTAGCGATGATTTTCGTCTTGATGAGGTTCTCCTCACCGGTCTCCCTGACCTTTGTCCGAACATAAGCGGAGTGCAAACTGAAGTTCCGGAAGGGTTGATAGTCAGTGAAGGGTTGTGCATCGCTCCGGAGGAGGAATCTCCTCCCGAAGAAATTCCTCCCACTCCAACCCCAATTCCACCCCCTATCGGCAGCTCACACTTTGACTATTGGGGCTGCATCGACACCACGGCACTCAATTTCAATTCACTTGCCAACAAAGACGATGGTTCCTGCACCTACCCCACTCCTCCCGCTCCTGAAAGCACCACTACTCCACCTATGGTCGGTGAAGTCCTTGGTGCAGCAACCACGACTGCCGCATTCACCCCGCCACCCGCTTCCTGTGCCGCTGCACCCTACCTCAAAGACTTCCTCAAGTTCGGCAAAGCAAACGACCCTGAACAAGTGAAGCTCCTTCAGCAATTCTTAAATGAGACTATGGATGCCAAACTCCCTGTTACCGGCTTTTACGGTAAGCTCACTCGTGCCGCAGTCAAGAAGTTTCAAGTCACCCATCATGATGCCATTATTGCTCCATGGCGCGCTGCTGGCTACAAGGGTCATGACCTCGATGAAGGATCGGGCTATGTCTACAAAACCACCCTGCGCTACATCAATATGCTCAGGTGTGCGGAGCGGGAGATTCCACTTGCGGAGTTACGGTTGGAAGAGGAGGTGTAATAAAGTGCGCAAAAAACCGTCCTCATCTTAAGAGGGGATCGCTAAGTGATGAAATCTATTGCGTTCTAGTTAAATTTGTGCCATAATATTTTTGTGAATAACTTTTTTTCTTCTTTGCATAATCACTTCATTCCCCACGAAGGGAATGAGTTCCAGCCGCATTTTTTACGCCTCAAGATCGTTGGGGGAATTTTTGCCGTTCTCGTGCTTATTGAAGGATTTTATCTTGCGCATAACTTTTTTGTTATACCTTCCAATGATTCACTTGCGGCAATATTCGCAAGCGTCCTTGTCGATCAAACAAATAAAGAACGTTTGGATGCACAACTTAACCGCTTAATTCCCAATCCTCAACTTGAAGAAGCGGCGCGACTGAAAGCGGAAGACATGGCAAAAAATGGCTATTTTTCGCACGTTTCTCCTGATGGCAAAGATCCATGGTATTGGTTTCAGAAAGTGAACTACGACTATGCTGCGGCGGGAGAAAATCTTGCGGTGAATTTTATTGATTCTCGCGATGTTACTGAAGCGTGGATGCATTCTCCAAGTCATCGGGAAAATATTTTAAGTGAAAATTATACGCAAATCGGAATTGCTACGGCAGAGGGGATGTACAAAGGTAAGCCAGCGATTTTTATCGTCCAAGAATTCGGCCGTCCTTCTTTTGTTGCACGCGACGTGGGTGTACCGAGTGCGACAACATCAATTGAAAATATCGTTGCTGCCGGAAAGCCTTCGGTCAAACCTCCGGTTATCAGCGGGAGCGGAGTCTCGCAAGCGGTAATATCTTCAACAACAAAAAGTAGTGTTGCGGGAAATGAGACAACAAAGCTCGCAGTGGTATCTGCGGAAACACCCTTAACGCCATCACCTGCCACCACTCCTCCCGAGGAAAAGCCGGCTCAAGTGATCACGAGCAACCCCACTGCGCTTGAAAATGTCATCGCATCCCCGCGCCAAAGTACGGCATTCGTATATATCGTTTTCGGCCTCGTTATTGCACTGGCCCTTGGATTTGCGATTTTTATCAATATTCGCGTTCAGCATGCGCATATTATCATCAACGGTGTGCTCCTCTTGGTGGTGCTCATTGCATTCATTGTTTTAAATGCAGTATTGAATTCTCTTCAGGGAACAATTTAATCCTTCCTTTATTTGAGGCTGGAGTATACACAAAGGAGATGCAAGGCTAAGTAAGGCTTCTTGCGCGCGTGAATAATCCCCATTATGGCAAAAAGGGCTTTTAATGCATTCTCGTTATATGTTATTCTTAACAAAGCGAATTAATTATAATTTTTATCATTATTTATGGAACAATCTAATCAGACAGCGGGTGCGGCTCCGATTCCTCCTCCCGCACTTACCTTACGCTCGGTGGGCGATCTGCTCACGAGCACCTTTGATCAACTCAGCACGCATTTAAGCACCGCGAGTTTTATCGTGCTTCCCCCTGCCGCATGTTTCGCCATGGTTGCGGCATTTGCGTTCGTGTACCCGCGCATCGACGTTACCTCCGCCCTCATTGAGGCGATTATTACCTTGGCAGGCGCAGTGCTGTCCGTCTTTGCGGCAATTGGAATCATGCAAGAAATGAAATTCGGATGGACGCTTTCCGCGCCTGCTGCCTACCAAGCCGCCCGACCATATTTTTGGTCGATTATCTGGGTGTCGCTCCTTACCATGTTTATTGTTGTTGGTGGCGCAGTGCTGCTCATCATTCCGGGAATTATCTTTGGGATTCTTCTCGCCTTTTCACGCTTTGCGGTCGTGATGGATGATGCACGCGGCTTAAACGCACTTTCCTTTAGTCAGGCATTGGTGCGCGATTCGTGGTTTGCCGTATTCTTCCGAATGCTAGTGATGGGAATTATCATAGGGGTCGTCTCTTTCATTGCCTCAAAAATTCCTTATGTGGATATTTTGTTGCCTTTTTTCAGTATCCCATTTTCCATCATTTATATGGTACTTCTCTATAATGATCTGAAAGCCAAAAAAGGGATTACCGTATCAGCCACTGCGGGCAAAAATCGCAGCTTCTATATTACCTTTATTGTTATCGGTGCAATTGCGATTCCCGTGATACTTGCACTCATTGGGTATGTTCTGC
>Ga0209515_10003031_pt1 | contig 24621 bp, 25 predicted proteins | sample Subgroupgradi54m_FD_187454 | JGI IMG/M metagenome (GOLD analysis project Ga0209515, IMG submission 187454) | Subsurface groundwater microbial communities from S. Glens Falls, New York, USA - GMW60B uncontaminated upgradient, 5.4 m (SPAdes)... ... | reverse complement strand
GCAGTTCCAAGATAAAAACCCACTGGCCTTTCTCAAAAAGGCTTATCTCGAACACCGCCAAGGCAATCCTCTTCCTATCCTCGAAATCGCTTCAATCGGCTAAACAATTACTGGAAGGCTCCGGCATTCTCAGAGACTCCTACGATCGTGCATTCACGCATCTGACTTATCGTGGCCATAATGTGTATCCATTATTTAATGAAAGCTCAGTAGTAAAACGAAGGCCAGCAAATAGAGCAGGAGAAGATATGACAAAATCTCAAAACTGGGTATTGATTTTGGCAGCCCTAATCTTTTCCGTCGGTATATTTTTAAATGCGTTTAATGGTAGGATATAAGCTACCGATATTGGAAGACCCTGAGTATAACCAACAAGACCCTCACAGCATGACCTTCTATTCAGCTCGATATGACACTTGGTTCGGGAAGCTTGAGGTAACACATCCGACAAACCAAGTGAATAAGTCAACGGGAGAATATAAGGTTTATTGGAAAGAAACCCCAACTTGTTGGGTCAAGGATTTGAAGTAATTGAGTCTTTGGAAATTCGGCGAGAGAAAATAAACGGTACCGTTTCCAATCCTAAAGGACTGCTTCGCTGAAGTGTCAGGTTGGAAGCGAAGCGGTGATTGCCGGAGCGAATTCAGCGGGCGTTAACGCCTTTCAGTCATCAAAGCTTTTAGCGCGCTGTCTGAGCGGAGGCAATGCGCCGCTGAGGTTAGTCGTTGGCGCGGTCGAGGAAAAAGACCGACCCCACGGAAAAGATAAAATCATTGCTCCAGGCGCTGATAAAAGGGGGAAGTAAAAAACCGGGACGGTTCTGCTGAGCAGGCAGTTGACAAATTATGTACATTAGTGTACAATTATGTACTGTAGGAGGGTTAGATCATGACGAAAACAACGTTTACAGAATTTAGAAAACACGCCAAAACTTATTTTGATTCTGTCGAAAAAGGGGAGATCGTACGGGTGATCAGACATGGTAAAGTTATCGCCGAGATTGTCCCTCCACATGAGGCTTTGGATAGGAAGGCATGGAAAAAACGAGGTCTCAGATTGCTTGTTCCGGGTGTTTCAATTACCAAAGTTATTTTGGATGAACGCAGGAAATAGCTCCGGTGAAAGTTTTTTTTGATTCATCAGCGCTCGCCAAACGCTACATCGAAGATGAAATGAAAAGCGATCAAATTGACCGTCTTGTATTTGAGGCAGATTCTGTCGTCGTGAGTAGTATTTGTTTACCAGAGATTATATCGGCGTTCGCACGATTGCGTAGAGAGAAAAAGTTAAGTATAACCCAATATAATCAGTGCAAAAGAAGTGCAATCGAAGACTTTTCAACCTTCGAAGTTTGTCAGCTATCACCCGAAGTGATTAGAAGAAGCATTATTCTTCTTGAAAATGCTGAATTACGGACTCTAGACGCTCTGCAATTGGCCTGTGCAATTGAAACTAAGGAATCCGTGTTTGTTTCAAGCGATAAAAGGCAGAACGCCGCGGCGGAACAGTTTAGCCTGAAGATCAACCCAGTTTAGTGAAAAAAAATGGGTCAGTCGTTGGCGCGGTCGAGGAAGAAGACCGAACCCACGGAAAAGATAAAATTATTGCTCCAGGCGCTGATAAAAGGGGGAAGCGTTCCGGCTTTTCCCATGGCAAGCGAAACCGCGCCTATCACGTGAAACGCGAACACCAGCCCGAGACAATAAAGAACGTTTAAAGCAATGACTTTTTTCCTCCGCGCCACGGTGAGAAAAAGGATGGCGATCAGCATCGTGATCAGGCTGTGCCAGGGCGCGGAAAGCTTATACTGAAGCTCCACCATTTCCGGATAGGCCTGTAAACCGTTTTCCTTGAGCTGTTCAATATAGTATTTAAGTTTCTTGTAGCTTAAAAGAGTCGCCTCGCTTGAGGCGTTGGCAAAATCCTTGGGCGACTCGGTGAATTCCGCGTAAACTTTCTCCGGATAAGTCCGCGGATCTCCCCGCATTTTTCCCGTGGCTGTTGATTCATAATCCGTGACGTTCTTGAAGCGCCAGCCGTTTTCCTCCCAGTGAGCCTCCTTGGCAAAGATCCGGCGCGTGACCCGTTTTTTCTGGTCAAAGAAAATAATGATCAGGCCGTCAAGTGTTCCGGTTTTGGTGTTAAAGCTTTTGGCGTAATAAAGCCGGTTCGCCATTCCAAAATAGGTGAAATTATTCACGACCGGCGTGGACGGGTTTTCGCGCTGCGAATGTTCGATACGCTCCTCCAGGATGGCCTGCGCCTTTTTGAAGGTTCGTGGCACTAGGCGGTCATTGACCAGGAAGGAAACAATGCCGATGAGGAATCCGATATAAAGGATGGGGAGTGTGATTTTTGAGATGCTCAGCCCCGCGACTTTCATGGCCATGATTTCATTGTGTGTGTTGAAGTCCACCAAGAGAAAAATAGTTCCCAGAAAAGTTGCCCAGGGGATGGTTTGGACAAACGCATAGGGAATCAGATGGAGATAATATTGCATGATATAAAAAAAGGAAGTTTGATTTTTCATCAATTCGCTCAGGTGGTCAAAGAGATCCGCAATCACCATGAGAAAGATCAGAGTGAAGGAGCAGAAGATAATCGGAACCAGGAGGTGCTTGATCAGGTAGCGGTCAAGGATTCTCATGGCATGTCCTTGCCCAGGCTGGCCCTCGCCAGCGTGAAGGCGCATACTGAACCCGCACCGGCTTCTTTAAGGATGCGGGCGCATTCATTCACCGTGGCTCCGGTGGTGTAAATGTCATCCACAAGAAGGATATGCCGTCCGCGGATTTTTTCAGCTTCCCGGACTTTGAAACTTCCCCGGATGTTTAAAAGGCGTTCTTTTTTGGGAAGGGTGCTTTGAGGGGAGGCGGTGCTTTTTTTCTGCAGAATACGATGATCGATGGGAATTCTGAGGAATTTTTCCAACAGCAGGGTAAGAAGATAGGATTGGTTGAAGCCCCTTTCCCATTGCCGGATCCTATCCAGAGGGACCGGAATCATAAAGTCAAAGGCCGGCCAGTCAGTTGCTTCGGCAAAATCCTTCAGCTTATTTTCAAATACACGGAGGAGAGCCGGCTTGCCGCAAAATTTGATTAAATGAAGTATTTTTTTAAATGGCTCATTATAGGAAAAAAGGGTCCAAGTCCTGTCCACCTCATGCCGGACGTGGCGGCAGTCCCCGCATACCGATACGGCTGCGCCGGAAAAAGGGGGCAGTTCCCGGGCGCATTGCAGGCAGAGCGGCGCCCGCAGCTCACAAAACAAGCTTTCGCAAGAGCCGCATATCTTCTTTTCCCAGGTGCGCAGGAAATTAGCACATAAAGGGCAGGTCTCGGGGAAAAACAGCCGTGAAAACGCCCGGCCGTAAAGTGTAACAGGCTTTGCTGTCATGGGATACATAGAAAGGTACTATATCGGAGTTTAAAGCGGGTGTCAATGAAACCAAAGGGGCGGGGAAGGTTAAATTGACAAGAAGAAAGCCCGTCGTATAATGAAATTAAAATAAATTCTATGACCATTCGACCTCCTTATGTCGCAGGCCAATTCTACCCCGGCCAGAAAGAAAAGCTTCTCCAGTTTTTGAACCGTGCGATTGATTTTAAAAGCTCCAGGATCCCGGCCAAGGCGGTGCTGGTCCCCCATGCCGGCTACGTTTATTCCGGAGAAACTGCGGCCAAAACTTATTCTCAGGTTGAGCTTTCCAGCACGGTCCTCTTGATCGGTCCTAACCACACGGGAATGGGCAAGTCTCTCTCACTCATGTCCCGCGGAATATGGCAGACTCCTTTGGGCGAGGTGCCGGTTGACGAAGAATTGGGTGCTCTTCTTTCGGAGAATCCGCTTCTGGAAGAGGATGAGGAAGCTCATTGTTATGAGCATGCCCTTGAGGTGCAGCTTCCGTTTCTTCAATCCCTGCGGCCGGATATCCGGATAGTGCCGTTGATTGTGGGGACTCTCGATCTGAAAAAATTAGAGGAAGCGGGATATTTTATCGGAGAAGTGTTGTCCCGCTCAGCGGACCGAATTCTCATCATTATTTCCAGCGATATGAATCATTACGAAGATGAAAATTCGACGCAGGAAAAGGATCAAAAGGCCCTAGCGGCTTTGCTGAAACTGGATGCAGCTGAGTTTGCGAAAGTGATCAGCCGCCATGACATTTCAATGTGCGGATTTGCGCCGGCCTATCTGGCGCTTTCGGCCTTTAAATTTTTGGGCGTGCGCAAGGCCGCGCTGGTGGATCATACGACCAGTGCCAGGGTATCCGGCGACTATGAACGGGTAGTCGGCTATGCCGGCGTTTTATTCGAATAACGAGTCCTCTGCGAAGCCCCCTCAACAATTGAAGTTTTAATAGCGCCATGTTAATATGTTGCTTCTACTTACAGCGAGGCCCTTGAGAACTATGCAAAAATTTCAGGCGTTGAAAGGTATGCGTGATATCCTGCCGGGGGAGATTGAGCAGTGGCAGGATATTGAAGGAAAGGCGCGTTATTTTTTTGAGGCCCATGGCTTTGAAGAAATAAGGACGCCGCTTCTTGAATCCACGGAGCTCTTTGCGCGCTCCATTGGCGAAGGGTCGGATATTGTTCACAAACAAATGTATACCTTCGATGACCGCGGCGGCCGCAGCATCACTCTACGGCCTGAGATGACGGCCTCTGTTCTGAGAGCCGCCCTCGAGAGCGGCATTTTGCGGCCGTCGAAAACCTCGCGGCTTTATTACCTTGGGCCCATGTTCCGGGCCGAGCGGCCGCAAAAAGGCCGGCAGCGGCAGTTTTATCAGCTCGGCGCCGAAATCCTGAATGCCAAAAAAATCGAGGCGGATGTGGAGATTGTGACTCTGGTGCAGGGACTGCTCACTTTTCTGGAAATTCCGGGATTTCAGATCAAACATAATTTCCTTGGCACGGAGAACGAGAGGCAGGCCTATATTGAAATTTTAAAAGATTATTTTTCAAAGGCAAAAAGCCGGCTTTGCGAAGATTGCCACTACCGGATTGAGAAAAATGTTCTTCGCGTGCTGGATTGCAAGATGCCCGGCTGCCAGCCCTTGATTGAGGCTGCTCCGTTTCTTAAACTCAGCGCGGAATCTCAAGAAACGTATAAGGCCATTCAAAAAGCCCTGGAAACGCGCGGAATTCCGGCCGCGCATGAGCCGCGCTTGGTGCGAGGGCTGGATTATTACACGGGTCTGGTGTTCGAAGTAGTGGCGGGCGGTGATTTGGGATCGCAGGACGCGGTGGCGGCCGGCGGCAGGTATGATAATTTAATTGGATCCTTAGGCGGACCGCTGATGGGCGCCATTGGTTTTGCCGCAGGCATGGAGCGAATTTTTCTTGCCCGGCAATCGTCTCAGGCGGACGGAAGCCGGACCGTGTATGTGGCCGCGCTGGACGCCTATCCGGAAACGGAGCGTTATCTTGACGTCATTTTGAAAAAGTTGTATCAGGCGGGCCGAAAGGTTAAACGCGATCCTTCGGTGCATTCGCTCGGAGATCAATTGAAGAAAGCCAGCAAGCTTGGCGCCCGTTTTGCCGTTATCATTGGCGAAAAGGAAGTTAAAAATCAACGGCTGACCGTGAAGGATCTGGTCAACAAAAGCCAAGAAGAAGTGGCTGTGGATGAGCTTCCGGTGTACCTTGCGAGTCATTCTCATTAAGTAAGGAGGAATTGTGCTGAGGACTCATCATTGTGGAGAGTTGAGAAAAGGCGATGTGGGCAAGGAAGTGACTTTGTGCGGCTGGGTGGACACGCGCCGCGATCACGGCGGGCTTATTTTTATTGATGTGAGAGACCGGTGGGGCGTTACGCAAACGGTTTTTAATCCGGCCGTGAGCAAGGAATTGCACCGCAAGGCCGAAGAGCTGCGTTCCGAATATGTCGTTCAAGTGAAAGGAAAAATATCGGAAAGGCCTGCCGGCACGGAAAATACTAAATTGTCTACGGGACAGATCGAGCTCATTGCCGGAGAGCTTGAAATTCTCAACACGTCTCCGACTCCTCCCTTTGAAATTTCCGGCAATGAACCGTTGTCGGAAGAAATCCGGTTAAAATACCGCTTTCTGGACATCCGCCGTCCGGCCATGATGAAAAATTTGACCACTCGCCACAAGGTGACCCAGATTGCGCGGGAATATTTTAACAACCTGCAATTTATCGAAGTGGAAACCCCTTACCTTACCAAAAGTACACCGGAAGGAGCGCGCGATTTTCTAGTGCCGGCGCGTTTGGCACCGGGTGAATTTTACGCGCTGCCTCAGTCGCCGCAGCTTTTCAAGCAAATCCTGATGGTCTCCGGCATCGACAGATATTTTCAGATCGTGCGCTGTTTCCGCGACGAGGATTTAAGGGCGGACCGCCAGCCGGAACACACTCAGATTGACGTGGAAATGTCTTTCGTGACCGAGGATGACATCCTGGGTGTGATTGAAAATCTGATGGCAGCGGTGGTCAAGGGCGTGCTTGGCTTGGAGGTTAAGAAGCCTTTTCTACGCATGCCTTATGATGAGGCCATGAACCGATACGGTTCCGACAAACCGGATCTCCGTTTCGGGATGGAATTGCATGAAGTGACGGGTATTTTAAAAGGATCTCAATCGAAAATTTTTGAAGAGAGTTTCGCCAAAGAAGGCGTGGCCAAAGCCATTTTAGTCCCGGGCGCTGCAACTTATTCGCGGAAAGATCTGGATGACCTCACGCAATACGCCAAGGATTTTGGTGCGCAGGGATTGGCCTGGTTCAAGATTCAGGATGAGGTGGAATCGCCGATCCGCAAATTCTTTTCCGATGACCAAATGAAACGGCTGGCTGGAGAATTGAACGCGGAAAAAGGCGGTTTGATTCTCGTGGTTGCGGGCGAATGGAAAATGGCATGCACGGTGCTCGGCGCATTACGCCTTCATCTTGGCCAGAAGCTGAACCTGATCCCGCGCGGTCAAGTCTCGCTTCACTGGGTGGTGGATTTCCCGCTCTTTGAGTGGAATGAGGAAGAAAAAAAGATCCAAGCCTGCCATCACCCTTTCACTTCGCCGCAGGATAAGGATGTGCATCTTCTTGAAAGCGAGCCGTTGAAGGCCCACGCCCGGGCTTATGATCTTATTTTTAACGGCACCGAGGCGGGCGGAGGCAGCATCCGTATCCATCGCCGGGACACGCAGAAAAAAGTTTTTCAAATTCTGGGGATTCAAGATCAGGATGCGGAGGAGAAATTCGGGTTTCTTTTAAAGGCGCTTGAATTCGGCGCGCCGCCCCATGGCGGTATTGCGCTCGGATTGGACCGCCTGACCGCGCTTCTTCTGGGTCTGGATTCCATCCGTGAAGTGATTGCTTTTCCCAAAACCCAGAAAGGAATATGCCCTCTTTCCCAGGCGCCTTCGCCGGTCAGCCCCCGGCAGATGAAAGAGCTCCACCTGGCCCTTAAATGACAAGGGACCTTTCCATGTGCTATAATTTTTTTATAGCTAAAAAAGGAGGCGGGTAGCTTTTTGGAAAAAGTCATCAAATTAAGCACGGACGAAGAAGCGATCAAATTATACGGCAGTCTCGATGAGAATTTGAGACACGCCGAAGAAAATTTCAACGTAAAAATTTACGCCCGTAATCACAAACTCACCATTTCCGGCGATCAGGAGGATGTGGTCCGCGCAACGGATTTTTTCAATGATCAGCTCACCCATATCCGATCCATTGCAGATGCTCCCCAACGTCACAAAGCCCGTGGTTCAGAAGATGAAGCAGAGGGCGATTCTTCCGCAAGTGCGCCCGGGCGCGGCGATTTTTTTCATAAAGGGAAAATCATCCGCGCCAAAAGCAAAAATCAGGAAGAATACCTCAAGGCCGTCAGGGAGAATGATATCGTGCTCAGTATTGGTCCGGCCGGAACTGGCAAAACTTATTTGGCCGTGGCCAGCGCGATCGATCATTTGAAGAAAAAAAGAGCGAATCGCATCATTCTCACGCGGCCTGCGGTGGAGGCGGGGGAATCCCTGGGATTTCTGCCCGGGGATCTTTTTGCCAAAATCAATCCCTATCTCCGGCCTTTGTATGACGCGCTTTATGATATGATGGACATGGAGGAAGTGGCCCGCTCGATTCAGCGGGGGCTCATCGAAATCGCGCCGCTCGCTTACATGCGAGGCCGTACCCTGAATGACGCGTTTGTGATTCTGGATGAGGGACAGAACACGACTCCCGAACAGATGAAAATGTTTTTGACCCGGCTCGGCTTTTCTTCCAAAGCCGTGATCACCGGCGACGTGACCCAGATTGATCTTCCCAACGGCAAGCGGTCTGGTCTGGTTGAATGCCAGAAAATTTTAAAGGGGATTGAAGGCATTGCCTTCGCTTATTTTACGGAACGCGACGTGGTTCGCCACCGGCTGGTTAAGGAAATTGTAAAGGCTTATGAAAAATATCACCAAAAAGAATCTTCTTCGAGCTGAACTTTTAGGGCCGCTGGGGGTTTTCCTGGTCTCATATATCTTTGCGGTTCTTATTCTCTGCTGCGAGACAGAACCCCGGCAAGGCGCCTTTCTTTTTCCGGAGGGCGAGCCGTCTTCCCGCAATGTTTTTGCCCCGTTTGAGATTTCCTTTGTGAATGAAAAGGCCACGGCTGTACAAAGAGATGCGGCGAGCCGGACGGTTCCGGATCTTTATGAAATCGACGCTAAGCTGAATGAAAAAGCTTACTCGACCCTGAACGAATTATTCGAATCCCTAAAACAGAGCAAGGCCTCTCCCGCCCATCAGATTGTCTGGGACCAGATCAAAGTCAATATCTCAAACTCCGCGGCGAAGACGCTCATGGCGGAGGATCTCGCGTTTCTTCAGGAATGGTCCAAGCGCACCGCACGGCGGTTTCTCGTTCAGGGTATCATGGATTTTTCCCGGAAGATGGAGCTCATGAATGAGGGCAAGAAGATGGTCATGGCGCGGGGATTCAGCGAAGGCGAGAAGGAAAGGCTGGTTTCACTGAAATTGTTAAAAACCAAAACCGAGATCGCTCAGGAAATCGAGAAGCTGGCGCAGGAGGATTTTTCCAAAAACCGCAAGCTGAAGGCGGCCCTGGTGGAGTTGATGGGAGAAGTTTTGCAGCCCAATCTTGTTTTCAATGAAGAGGAAACGCAGGCCAGGCAGAAACACGCTTACGGCGAGGCGCTGCCGGTCATGGAGGAGATCAAAAGAGGCGAGATGATCGTGCAGAAAGGTGCGATCGTGACTCCCGATATCTTCCAGAAACTTGAGGCCACCGCGGCCAAGCAGTTGACCAAGCAGGTGCAGCTCAAGATATTGGGCACGGGATTGCTGGTGTTTCTTCTTTACCTTGTTTTTGGGTTGTTCCTCCGCCATTATGAGCAGGCTACTTTTGGAAGTTTCAAAAAACTTGTTCTGATTCATGGCTTTCTCCTCATGGTGCTTCTGGGCGAACGGTGCGCGCTGAATATTCCGTATGGATATATTCATTATCTTTTGCCTGCCAGTGTTTATCCGCTGGCGTTGAGTCTTCTCCTGAACCGCCGCATCGGCTATTTTTCAGCCATCATCATTGCCATGTTCAACGCGCTTCTCACCAATTTTGACACCGAGGTTTACCTTTACTCGTTTCTGGGGAGCGTGATTGGGACATTCTCCGCGATTGGGCTCAGGAAACGAAGCCAGTTTCTGTTGGTGAGTTCCGCGATTGGATTGGCCAATTTTTTTGTCATTTTCAGCTACAATATTCTGACTCAGGTGCCTTTTCAGGAGGCGGTGCAGCTCGGCACATTCGGTATCGTGAACGGTTTCGTTATTTCCATGCCGCTCGCTTTCCTTTTGCTTCCGATCCTGGAGCATATTTTCGGGCTGGTCACGGATATCACGCTTCTCGAACTTTCAGATTTGAATCATCCGCTTCTCCGGCGCATGGTGATTGAGGCACCGGGCACTTATCATCATAGTCTGGTGGTGAGTTCGCTGGCCGAATCTGCCTGCGAAGCCATTGGCGCGAACAGTCTTTTGGCCCGGGTGGGCGGCTATTTCCATGATATCGGAAAAATGGAAAAGGCCGAATATTTCACGGAGAACCAGGCCAATAAACAGGATGACCGCCACGGCAAGCTCAGCCCCTCGATGAGCTACCTCGTGATCGCAAGTCATGTAAAGGACGGCATTGAGTTAGCGAAAAAGTACAAGTTGAAGCAGGCTATCGTTGATTTTATTCCCCAGCATCAGGGAACATGCCCGGTCTACTATTTTTATAAAAAGGCATCGTCCAGTCCCAACATGGATGAGAGGATCAATATCGACGATTACCGCTATCCCGGGCCCAAGCCGCAGAGGCGGGAAACGGCTGTGGTGCTTTTGGCGGATTCCGTGGAGGCTGCCTCCCGTTCGTTGACCAATATTACGCCGTCCAGCATTGAGGATATGGTGAAGGAGGTTATTAACGGAAAATTTATCGACGCCCAGCTTGAGGAGTGCGATCTCACGCTTCAGGACGTGCGCAAGATTCAGGAAAGTTTTGTCCATAATCTGATTGGAATTTTCCACACCCGCATTCAGTACCCCAAGTCGGATGCCGAACCGCTCTGGCAGAAAATCGTTGGCCGTAAGACTGAGTAATCAGCAGAATCGCATCCCTCTCCCTTTTTCAAAACTCAAAGCCGTGGGAGCCGTGATTCTTCATGCAACTGGTTTTCGCCGTGCAGAGGTGAGTTTCCTTTTTGTTTCCGGCCAGTGCATGAAAACTTTGAACCGGCGCTATAAGGGAAAAAATAGGACTACGGATGTTCTCGCCTTCAGCCAGCTGGAAGGGAAGCAAGGGCCAGCTTTGAAGAAGATTTTTTTGGGTGATGTGATCATTTCCGCGGATGATACGCGTCGCCAGGCACCCCTTTACGGAAATTCGTTTGAAAAGGAGCTTGTCCTTTACATGGTGCACGGCGTGCTTCATCTTTTGGGCCATGATGATGAGAGGCCTGGCCCGAAAAAAATCATGCGGCGTGAGGAAAAAAGAATCATGAAAAAAATTCATACGCGTTTTCCTTCGTTGTGGCCATGAGCACGTAATTACATGAGTATCCAAAAATCGCAGGCACTCGTCCTTCGCTCCATCAAGTTCCGCGAGACTTCCCTTATCACTTCTTTTTTCACATCCGAATTCGGAAAAATCAAGGCCTTGTCCAAAGGGATCCGAAAAGAGAAAAGCGCGCTGATGGCGTATTATGAGCCTTTTGCGCAGGTGGAGATTGTTTTTTACGAGAAGATAAAATCAGACATCCATTTTCTTTCCGAATGCTCGCTGGTTTATTTTTTTTCTAAAATCCGGTGTGACTTTGAAAAAATCGGATGGGCCAGCTATCTTGTGGAGCTTGCGGATGCCGTGCTCCCGGTGCATGAGAAAAATACACGCCTTTTCGGGCTTCTTCTTGAAGTATTGCGCCGGATGGAAGACGGCCCGCCGTCACGGCTGGTCAATATTTTTGAGTTGAAGCTGCTTGAAGAAATTGGATTTTTCCCTCGTCTTGAAAGCTGCACCCGCTGCGGAAAAGAGGATATCGGCGGAATGCTCAATCTGGCCGATGGTGGAATAGTTTGCGCTAATTGCCGGCGTTATTCGGAGGAATATTTCCCGGTGTCCAAGGGCTTGATCAAGAGCATGCAGTATCTTGCTGAAAATGAGCCGGCCCAGGGATTGCAGTTAAAAGCCAGCAGGGAAATGGAAGAGGAAATTCACCGCATTGTCTACCGGTGGGTGCGGTTCCGTTATGAGCGCGACTTATCCGCGTTTCGTTTCTTGCGCGAAGTTGACCTGATCAGGCAGCTTTAAGCCCCTTTAGTCCACGTAACTTAAAACCACCAAAACGACCACCATCAGCACAATTTGGCTCAGTTCAAATAGATACATGTGTTTGATCTTTCCCATTAAAAAATTTACGGCCATACTGTTTAAAACTTAAATCGTAATATTTGCTACGCCTTATCCATATATATTTAAATATGTTATAGGCTATTAACGCCACTTAGTAACAAAATTTGACACCCATGTATCCAAATGTTAAACTTGATTTTGAGTACTTTGTAAAGTTATTTAAAAGTATTTAGTACTAAAATCAGGATTAACCCATGAAAGAAAACGAAGACCTGTATTTTGACTTTTCCAAGGAAGAAAAGGATTACGCCATCCGGTTCCTGCTGGATGCCGTACTTCGTTCAAGAGGCACCTGCGGCTTTCCTTCCAATCGGGAAATTTATGATGAGGACGTTAATATTTACCTGGCACATCTTCTATTTGCCATTTCCACCTCGACTTACCAGAAACTGGTCAAAAAATATCTGGTTTCTTACCCCAGCGATTTAACTAACCTTGTGGACACTTCAGACGATAACTATATCAGGTATTTCATATACAAGATCAACGCTGATAACCTGTTGGTCCACTTGGGGGTTTTTCAGGACCTGAGGCAGAATATGAATCTCCCGCGGCAGAATATATGCCCTAAAACAGAAGAACAATTCAAGGAAGCGGCGCGGGCTTATTACGAACAGGCGGCGATTTACAATCAGCGAATTTACCGGAAAAAAACAGCCGTGGGCGAAGTTCTGGGAAAACTGGCGCATCATTTTGACCAATATTGCAATGTACTCCAGGTCACGCGCAAGGATTTTTTCCATTTTGCCAATCATTTCAAGGACCGGGAATTTTCCGATTTTCTGCAGAACGTGCAAACGTACGAAAGCAAGACCTGTTTGAAGGAGAAGCAGGACGCTTTTCTTGACCTTTATCTGGAGTGGCTTAAGGACAAGGAGAATCAGGAATTGAAAGAGCGGCTGAACAGTATGGGTGAAGAGCTTAGCCGTCTTGATCCGCAGTTTCGATTCCGAAGAATGTAAGGCTTAAAAGCAGGGAGGATGAGATGGAAGATACAGCAACGGCAACCAAAGTGAAGGACCCGAAAGAAATGCAGCTGGAAATTAAAAGAAAACAGGATGAGTTTCTGGATGTCTATTCGCTCTACCTCAGAACCGGTCTTCAGTGGATCAAGGAAGAGGTCTTTCTAAAGGCCTATGAACTGCACATGCTGGACCGGAATTTTTCGTTTGAAATTTAAACCGCAAGCTGAAAAACTCGCCGCATATTAGAGGGTGCCTTTTCTTGACAGCGCCAGTACCCTTTGTTATAATTCCCGCCCATTTCTAAATAATTGAATTGATTGAAGTTATCTTGATTTTCCGGAGGAATTCATGATGGCGTCCAATATTCAGGCCGCGGAACGGCTGATGAAGCTCCCCCCGTATCTTTTTGCAGAAATCGATCGACTCAAAAGGGAAGCCCGCGCTCAGGGCAAGGACATTATTGATTTGGGAGTAGGCGACCCCGATATTCCCACGCCTTCCTTTATTATCAATGAGCTCGAAAGAGCGAGTCGTGACCCCGAGAACCACCGCTATGCTCTGGATCAGGGCTTGCCCGAACTTCGCCGCGCCATTGCTGAATGGTACAAGAAAAGATTCGGCGTGGTGCTGGACCCTGAAAAAGAAATCCTTCCTCTCATCGGATCCAAAGAGGGAATCGCCCACATGCCGCTTACAGTGGTAAACGCAGGGAATGCTGTTCTTATCCCGGATCCTGGATATCCTCCGTACCGTTCCGGGACCCTTTTTGCGGGCGGAGTTCCTTATTTTATGCCGCTTTCCGAGGAAAACGGCTTCTTGCCTGATCTGAGGGAAATCGAGCCGGCTATTTTGGAAAAAGCCAAAATGATGTTTCTCAATTATCCCAACAATCCCACAGCCGCTTGCGCGCCCAAGTCCTTTTTTGAGGAAGTCATCCGGTTTGCGGAAAAACACGGCATTCTTATCTGTCATGACGCGGCCTATACGGAAATCAGTTTTGACGGTTACCGGCCGCCCAGTTTTCTGGAACTTAAGGGTGCGAAGGACGTGGGTCTTGAATTTCATTCGCTTTCCAAGACTTTTAACATGACCGGCTGGCGCATCGGCTTTGCCGCGGGAAATGCGGAGGCCATCAGGCTCCTGGCCAAGGTGAAGTCTAACATTGATTCCGGCATTTTTCAGGCCATCCAGTATGCGGGCATCAAGGCCCTGCGCGAGGGCGAGGCGGAAACGCAAAGGAACATTAAAATTTATGAGGAGAGGCGGAATATTCTGGTGGAGGGAATGCGGAATCTTGGCTGGAATGTCCGTTCTCCGCAGGCGACTTTTTATGTTTGGGCGCCGGTTCCGCCGGGATACACTTCCCCGGAAATTGCCATGAAATTTCTTGAGGCGGCCAACATCGTGGTGACGCCGGGCAATGGTTTTGGGATGAACGGGGAAGGGTATTTCCGCATGGCCATCACAGTCCCGAAAGAAAGAATTCAGCAGGCCCTGGAACGCGTCAAAAAAATGGGGCATAGCCGAGGAGGGAAATGAAGGTGGTGCGCGCCTATGTCGGCGTCGGTTCCAATCTGGGTAACCGCCTTGGCATGATGGGCAAAGCCAAGGAGCGGCTTGAGGCCAACCGATTTATTTCCATACGCAAGGTCTCGAAGGTTTATGAGACTCAGCCTGCGGGATATTTGCCGCAGAACCAGTTTTTAAACGCCGTTTGGGAACTGGAAACGGAGCTTCCGCCCGCGGCTCTTCTCCGTGAACTGGTCACGGTGGAGAATTATCTGGGCCGGAAGCGCGGTGTGAAAAATGGACCGCGGGTCATTGACCTCGATTTGTTGGGCTACGGTAATTTTATTTCCCAACAGAGCGAATTGATGGTTCCGCATCCGCGGCTTCACGAGCGCTATTTTGTGCTTAAGCCGTTTTCGGAAGTGAATGCCCGCTGGATTCATCCCAAATTTCATTGCACGGTTCAGGAACTTCTTGCCAAAGTTTCGAGCCGCCCCTAGTGTTGTGAAAATTATCCGCTCCGGCCGTAAACTTTTTGTCTTAATAGCTTCCCTCAAGGCCCGCGGCAAGAGCATCGGATTTGTGCCCACCATGGGTTATCTTCATGAAGGGCATCTCTCTCTTTTCCGGCGCGCCCGCCGTGAAAATGATTGCGTGGTGGTTAGTATTTTTGTGAATCCAACTCAATTTGGACCCAAGGAGGATTTTAAACAATACCCCCGGGACATGAAGCGGGATTTGCGGTTGTGCAAGAAGGAGAAAGTGGATTTTGTATTCACGCCTTCAATCATAACCATGTATCCGGAAGGTTTCGAGACTTATGTGGAGCCGGGAAAGCTTGCAGAGAGCCTTTGCGGCCGAAGCCGGCCCGGGCATTTCCGCGGAGTAGCCACGGTGGTGACCAAGCTCTTTAACCAGGTGCAGCCCACAGCCGCTTATTTTGGCCAGAAAGATTATCAGCAGGCCTTGATCATCCAGCGGTTAGCGGCCGATCTTAATCTGCCGGTGCGGGTCAAGATTTGTCCTATTGTTCGTGACCCGAGCGGCCTGGCCTTGAGTTCGCGAAACGTTCATCTTGACAGCGAGGGTCGGCAGCGGGCGCTTGCCCTAGTCAGAGCCATCCGCTGGTTCAGGAAGGAAGTGAAAAAGGGAAGCCGGGACGTGGCTTTTCTTAAAAAGGGTGTGCGGCGGATTCTCGCGCAAGGCGTCTTGCGTATCGATTATGCCGAGATTCTGGACGCGCGAGAACTGTCGTCTGCCCCGAGACTTTCTGGTAAAATAGTGCTTGCCTTGGCGGCTTTTGTTCCGGCTGGCAAAAACCAAGGGCGCCACCAAGTCCGTTTGATCGATAATTATTTAGTGAAAGTGTCCTGAGAAAGGAGTCATTTAGAATGCTTCGCCAGATGCTAAAGTCCAAAATTCACCGGGCGACCGTGACCGATGCCAACATCAATTACGAGGGAAGTATCACGATTGACGTGGATCTCATGGATGCGGCCGATATTCTCATGAATGAGAAAGTCCTTATCGTAAATCTGAATAACGGATCCCGGGTAGAGAGCTACGCCATCCCCGGCGACAGGGGATCGGGCGCCATCTGCCTCAATGGCGGTGCCGCGAAACACGGCGCCAAAGGAGACCTTCTTATTATCATGAGCTTCTGTGGTCTGGATGAGAGTGAGGTCAAAACTCACAGCCCCAAGGTCATCCGGGTTGACAGCAAAAACAGGATTCACGAGCCCGCCGGAAAAAATTTTCAGCCACGCAAATGAAAAAAAGGATTCGCGTCGGAATTGTCGGATGCGGAGCAATCGGATCCTATCTGGCCAAGGCCGTCACCGGTCGGTTCCAGGCCTTCGCAACCCTTGAAGCCCTCACCGATCTCCATCCGGAAAAAGCCCGTACCCTTGCCGGAAAACTCAAAGCCGGAGTCAAAATTCTAAATCAAGAGGCCCTGGTTCGCCGTTGCGACCTGGTCATTGAAGCCGCTTCCACCAAGGCCGTGGGGCCGCTGGTGCGGAAAGCGTTGAGCCATGGGAAGTCGGTTTTGGTGATGAGCGTGGGCGGTTTGGTCTCGGATCCCGCCCTTTTGAAGAAAGTTCGTTCGTCCGCCGGCAAGGTTTTCCTGCCGTCCGGCGCTTTGGCCGGGATTGACGGGCTTTTGGCCGCAAGAATGGGAAAGATTAAAAAGGTCTCTCTTGTGACGCGCAAGCCGCCGCAAGCTTTCACGGGCGTGGAGTTTTTGAAGAAAAGAAAAATTGCCGTCGAAAAGATCCGAAAGGAAACCCTTCTTTTTAGCGGGCCGGCGATTCTTGCGGTGAAAGCCTTTCCGCAAAATATCAATGTCGCGGCCGTGTTAAGCTTGGCCGGAATAGGCGCGGCCAGGACACAGGTCAAGATTTATGCCGTGCCGTTTCTGAAAAAAAATATTCACCGCGTCGAAATCGAAGGCGATTTCGGGCGCATAACCGCGGAAACCGAAAACGTTCCCGCTCCCGGCAATCCCAAAACAAGCTACCTTGCGGCTCTTTCGCCTGCGGCCATGCTTGAAAAAATTTTTGGAACCTTGCAAATCGGCACCTGATTGAAGGGCCCCTATGGAAACTCAAATTGTGATTCGGGGTGCCCGGGAGAATAATCTCAAGAATATCAACATCTCGCTTCCGCGCAACCGCTTCATCGTGATCACCGGGCTTTCGGGATCCGGCAAGTCCTCGCTTGCCTTTGATACCCTGTATGCCGAGGGCCAGCGGCGTTACATTGAAAGTCTTTCCTCTTATGCCCGGCAATTTCTTGAAAAATTAAAAAAGCCGGATGTTGATTATATCTCCGGCCTTTCGCCCAGCATTTCCATTGAACAAAAACATTTCACCCACAATCCACGCTCAACCGTGGCCACGGTGACAGAAATTTATGATTTTCTCCGGCTTCTTTATGCCAAGGTGGGCGAGGTCCACTGTTATCAATGCGGCACGAAGCTCGGGAGACAGACGGTGGAGGAGATGCTTGCGCAGATTTTTTCGCTCAAGTCCGGCGCGGAATTTTATGTGCTGGCGCCGCTCATCCGCGGGAGAAAGGGCGAGTACCGCAAGCTTTTTGAGGACCTCAAGAAAAAAGGATACAGCAAGGTCTCGGTGGATGGAAAGATTCATGACCTTCAGAAAGTGCCGAAACTGCACAAGGCGCGACGGCATGACATTGAGCTGGTGGTGGATTTTCTTAAAGCGGAAGACCGCTATAAAAAGCGGATTGAAGAGTCCCTGAAAACCGCGTTGGAGTTTTCGGGCGGAAGCGCGCTTGTCCAATCCGCCGCTCGCGGCCAGCGCGAAATCCTTTTTTCGGAAAAGCTGAATTGCCCCCGCTGCGACATCAATCTGGGGGACCTGGCTCCCAACATGTTTTCCTTTAATAGCCCTTACGGGGCCTGTTCTGCCTGCCGGGGACTTGGCCGCGTTTCCCAGGTGGTGACCCATCTGGTGATCAAGGACCCAACCAAACCTTTGCTGCGCGGAGCCATTAACGAAGATATTTATTTTTCTTTTAATCGTTATGTTATCAGCGATCTGGTGTATGAGCTTAAAGATTATTACGGTTTTGAACTGAAAACTCCCTATCAGGATCTCCCGGATGAAGTGAAAGACGCGTTTCTCTGGGGCAATGACGAGATCAGCGGTTTGATTGAAGAGTTGAGGGAGCTTTTTTACACCACGACTTCGGAAGAAATCAAAACCAAGACTGCGAAGTTTTTAAAAGAAGATGTCTGCCCGGCATGCCATGGTGGACGGCTCAAGAAGGAAATCCAGGGAGTGCGACTTCGCGGCAAAAATATCATGGAGCTTTCGCAGGTTTCCGTGGAAGAGGCGGACCGTTTTTTTCAGGCGTTTCAACCCACTGGAAAAATTTCACGGATTGCGACCCCTATTCTTAAAGAAGTCAAAGAGCGGCTGCGTTTCCTTCTCAATGTGGGCCTGGGGTATCTCACGTTGGACCGTCCGGTGAATACTTTGGCCGGAGGGGAAATTCAAAGAATCCGCCTGGCCCGGCAAATCAGCGTGGGGCTCACGGGAGTGCTTTATGTGCTGGATGAACCGAGCATCGGGCTTCATCCGCGCGATAATGAAAAACTTCTCAAGACCCTGCGGAATTTATGCGAGCTTAAAAATACCGTCATTGTGGTGGAACACGACGAGGAAACGATCCGGCAGGCGGATTATGTGGTGGATTTGGGTCCGGGGGCCGGCGTAGAAGGCGGACGGGTGGTCGCGAACGGCTCTTTGAGTGAAATGAAAGACGCCACCGAGTCGGTCACGGTTCAGTATCTTTCCGGAAAACAAAAAATCGAAGTTCCGGAAATGCGGAAGGATTACCGCAAGGCCAAGAAACTTATGATTCGCGGAGCTGCGGAACACAATCTAAAAAAAATCAACGTGGGTTTTCCTCTTGGCCTTTTTATTTGCGTGACGGGCGTTTCAGGATCGGGAAAAAGTACCCTCGTTCACGATATTCTCTTCAAGGCGCTGCACAATCGGATCTGGAAAACGTCCTACCGTGTGGGGAAGTTCCAGGCCATGACAGGCGCGGAGGAAATCGACAAGGTGATTGCAATCAATCAGGCGCCTATCGGCAGAACGCCGCGTTCCAATCCCGCCACTTACACGGATCTTTTTGTGCATATCCGGCGCCTTTTTGCGCAAACCTACGATGCCAGGATGAAAAATTTTACGCAGAGCCGCTTCAGCTTTAATTTAAAGGAAGGCCGGTGCGAGGCCTGCCAGGGCGACGGCAATCAGCGGCTTTCCATGAGTTTTCTTCCGGACCTTTATGTGATCTGCGAAACCTGCCGCGGCAAAAGATACAATGAGCAGACGCTGGAGGTGAAATATAAGGAGAAAACCATTGCGGATGTTCTGGATATGTCCGTCAAAGAAGCCCTGGAGTTTTTTCACGCCATTCCTATGATTCGCGAGAGACTGGATTTATTGGACCGGATCGGCCTGGGCTATCTTAAGCTCGGTCAATCTTCTACCACATTGTCGGGCGGAGAGGCGCAGCGTATCAAGCTGGGCAGTGAATTGGGCAAGCGGGCAACCGGGAAAACCCTCTATATCCTGGACGAACCCACCACCGGCCTCCATTTCGGCGATATTCAGAACCTTTTAAAGGCGCTTTTTGCGCTCCGGGCGAGCGGCAATACGGTGCTGGTGATTGAGCACAACCTGGATGTCATCAAAACAGCTGACTATCTCATTGATTTGGGCCCGGAAGGGGGTTTCGGGGGCGGGGATATTGTGGCTTGCGGGACTCCGGAGGAGGTTGTCCGGGACCCCAGGTCTTATACCGGGCTTTACCTCAAAAATTGCCTTGCGAAAAGCAGCCGCACGGTATAAACTGAACCAAGTTATAGGATCTTAAAGCCGCAGCTTTAAGGTAAAAATTCAATTTTTCCGGCTCGCTTCTGCGAGCGCGGATCAAGGAGTTTAACATGAAAAAGTGGTCATTTTTTTTCACGGGAATTGCGGTTCTGGCAGGCCTCCTCTATTTTGCAATTCAGAAAAATTTGTTCCTTGTTAGAAATAAACAAAATGTCTCTCCAGCCCGGCTTCAGGAAGTGATCCGTCCCATTCCAGTCCCCGAAACGCCCGTGCCCCAGCCGGTTATTCAGACCGCGGCGCCGGACCAATCGCAGGAAACGGCAGCAACGGTCGCTAAGATTGTCAAGTTGAAGGAAAAAGCCGTCAAGGAGCCGAGTTTTATCGAGGGCGTTTTCCGGATCATGGAAATTTACCGTGAAGGGAATCAGAAGTTTCTTAATGAAGACGTGACCAAAGCCGATCCTGTTTTTGAACGCGCTTTTGAATTATCCTCTGAGCTTCAGGCCACAAATTCTGCCGAGGAAAAATTGAAAAAGCAGCTCATGGAAGCCACCTGGGCGCGTCTCGGCAGTATTCGTTTCTCGAACAAGATTGTCGAGAATCCCGACGCCGAGACCGTGGATGCCTGGTGGCACCGCAATATCGATCTTCTCAAAAAGGCCAATGAATCCATCATCAACGTGGTCCGCATGACCGGACAGCTGATTCAGGCCCAGTCCGAAACCGTGGGGGATGACAAGGATTCAGGGCTTCTTCTCCAAGACCTCGAAAGAAATGCCAAGGGCGTCTTGGTGGTGTCCAAGAGCCCTCATTCATAAGCCGCTTCTCTTAGGGAGATAAACGATCCCGCAAGAAAGATGAGAGCCGTGCCGGCAATCATCTGCGCGGTGATGCTTTCTTTCCAGAATAAAAATCCCCAAAAATAAGAAAACACCGGCGTAAGATAAGAAAAAGGGCTTACCAGAGAAGCCGGTGCCTTGCGGAAGGCGATGGTCATCCACAATTGCCCGTAGAATGAGCCGATAGCTACTCCCAGCAATCCCACCCACTCCGGCGGTCCGGGCCAACGGACTCTCGGGACCAGAAAAAAAAGAGATCCCACCATGGAGATAAAAGTGAAGTTAAAAATAATGGTAAACGGCGATTCGTGGTGTTTAATGGCTCGAATCGAAGTATAAGCCACGGCTGCGGCCAGGCCGGAAAGCAGGCCGAGCACGATAAACAGGGTTTTATGGCCGCCGGCGTGTAGATTCGCGCTGGAAGGAAAGGTAAGCAGAATGACACCCGCAAAAGACACTAAGATCATGGCCCATAAAAATAATCCGGGTCTTTCTTTCAGGAAAATCACAGCGATTACGGCAGCAAAAACAGGTGCTGTGAAATTCAGCATGACGGCTAGGCCAAGCGGCAGTTTTGAAATGGTGAAAAAATGAAGCGCCAGGGCCGTGAATCCGCTAATTCCTCTTAAAAAAAGAAGCCCGCGGTCCTTGCCCCAGAACGAAACCCTTTTTCGCAGAATAAGAATGCTGATGAGAAGGGTTCCTGAAAGACTCCGAAAAAAAACCACTTCAAAAACAGGCAAAGTCCTGACTGTCCATTTCACGCACACGGCCATGAGCGCAAACGCGAGCGAAGCGCCCGTCATGTAGAAAATACCGGAAAGATGATGGTTTAGTTTTGAGAGCCGGTTCTCTCGAGTCATCCGGCTGAGGCGGTCACGCGCACGGCATTGGCCACGCCCTGCGCCACTTTGCAGATAAAATCAAGATTAAGCGTGCTCAGGGTGTCGCTTGAAAGGTGATAATGCGGGTTACGGAAAAAAGAAGTGTCCGTGACCAGGAGTGCGGGATATCCCGCGTCCCAAAAGGGAGAATGATCGCTTAGCCGCGAAGCAGGCAGAAGCCAGCCGTTAAAGGGGAGTGTGAGAGGTTCAACCGGCAATCCTTCGATTTTTTTTATTTCTTTATAAAATAGCTCGAGAAGATTTTTGGATTTGCCGTTTGCGAGCAGTCCGATGAAATCGCCCGTGTCCCGGAAGCGGCCTTGAAGCGCAGGCGGAAGCTTTTGCGCGCCCTTTCTTGAATCCGTGTACCCGATCATTTCCAGCGAAATCATTCCGATAATTTCCCTTTTTTCTTTTTTCAAATCTTTGGCATACTGGGAACTTCCCACCATGCCGAATTCCTCCAGATTGAAACTGACGAACTCGACCGAATGACAAAATTGTTCTTTGGCAAGGACGCGCGCGGTTTCGAGGAGCGCGGCAACCCCGCTGGCATTGTCGTCCGCACCCGGGCAATTGTCCACCGCGTCAAAATGCGCTCCCACGATAAAGCAGGATCTTTTCTTTCCGGCCCGCCGCCCAATCAAGTTTGGAAAAGACTTTCCTTCATAATCAAAAAAATGTTTTTTGACCTCCAGACCGTAACTTTGAAATTCGCAGCAAATATAATTTTCAACTTGAGCGAGCTTGGATTGAGGAGAAAAAGGATAGCGGTTGCCTGTGACGGATTCCAGATGCTTGACAATTTCTTTTTTAGAAATCAATTCCGCCATGGGCGCATTATAGCATAGCGAAATTTTCTTTTTAAATCTTGAACAAACAAGTTATATCTTGTATTCTGATGGCCATGGGCAAGGCCATCGCAATAAGATTAAAAGAACCGCTTCCTCTTTTTCAAAAAGTGGGAGCAGAGATTTTACGCCTCAGAAAAGAAGAGGCGCTTACCCAGGGCGCATTGGCGCAAAAAATCGGAGTGACCCAGCAGGAAATATCGCGGGTGGAGAAGGGGGACAATTGTTCGCTTTCCACGCTCCACCGGATCGCAAGGGCTCTGGAACATGACATTGAAATTCTTTTTAAAGAGAAAAAATCATGAAAAAGTTTGATGCCGTGGTGGTGGGCGGAGGCATTATCGGCTGTTCCATCGCGTGCGAGCTGAGGAAATCCAAGCTTAAAGTGGCGGTTTTGGAAAAGCATGTTCCGGGCGCCGAAGCTTCGGTGGCTGCGGCCGGCATACTGGCTCCGCACGGCGGTCCTCGCGGCAAAACCGTTTTTTTCAGCCTTCTGCGGGATAGCCTTGCTCTTTACCCGCAATTCATTGAAGAGGTGGAAAAGGAAACCGGGCTTGAGACAGAGTTCCGCAATTCAGGATTGTTTTATCTGGCATTCAATGAGGAAGATGAGACGTCGCTTCAGGAAAAGTTTGATTGGCAGAAAAAATCCGAGGTCGAGGTGGAATGGATTTCCGGTTCGGAGATCCGGAAAAAGGAGTCCTGGGCCGGCCCGAATGTGACCAAAGGGCTTTATTTCCCCGAGGATTGTCAGGTGGACAACATTAAACTGGTCCGCGCCATGGAGGCCTGGGCCAGAAAACTTGGGGTTGAATTTCTTCTCGGGAGCACGGCAGTCAAGATATGGATTGAGGATTCCAAATTACGGGGAGTGGTCGCGGGAGGCGAGAAAATTGAAAGTCCGGTGGTGATCAATGCGGCCGGCGCATGGGCTGATTTTGACAAGACGTTGCCTTTTTCGATTCCCGTCAAGCCGTCGCGGGGACAGATTCTCGTGCTGCATCAGCACAAGCCGCTTTTCAGCCGCATGATTTATACCCGGAAAGTTTATATGGTGACACGGAATGACGGGCGGATCATCGTGGGATCCACGGTGGAATCCGTGGGCTATGACAAGGATGTCACGGTCAAGGGGCTTCACAAGCTGGTCAGGGGCGTGATGGAGGTGAATCCGGACCTGGGGGCGCTATCCTTCCGGGAATGCTGGGCCGGGCTTCGGCCGCGTTCCAAGGATAACCTTCCTATTTTGGGTAAAACTCCGGTGGAGGGACTGTTTCTTGCGGCCGGTCATTTCCGCAACGGCATTCTCCTGGCGCCGATTACCGGACGTTTAATCACTCACCTGGTTTTGGGAAAACAGGTTACCCACGATTTGACGCCCTATGACATCCGGCGCTTCGCGACAAAATTTTTTGCACCTCACACCGAGGTCTGATATATAATATCTTGAATTTTTACATGGAGGGCATTCGATGATCACGGAAATTGGAATCACGGCAGGCCATATCTGGCATTATCTGGATGAAAAGCGGCAGGCAACCCTGGACGAGCTGATAAAGAGTATCGGTGAGAAAAGGGAAATGATTTTGATGAGTTTGGGATGGCTTGCCCGTGAAGGTCATGTGAATCTCCGCGAAGACAAAGGCGTTTATCGCGCCACCCTGGCCCGCAAGTAAACCTTTCGAAACGTGAACTTTTGCCTGGTATTATCCACTGTCCCTTCCCCTAAGACAGCCCGCAAGCTGGCGCTTGCTCTGGTTCAAAACCGCTTGGCCGCCTGCGTCAATGTCGTGAACGGCCTTGATTCCTTTTTCTGGTGGCAAGGCAAGGTAGATCAAGCCCGGGAATCCTTGCTGGTGATAAAAACCACGAGTTCTCATTTTCCCCGCCTGGTGAAATTTCTGAAAAAGCAGCACCCTTATGAGGTACCCGAAATTATTGGCCTACCGATTGAAAAAGGAAATCGCGAATATCTGCGCTGGATTGAGGAAACTCTTAAGCGGTCAAAAAAAAGCCGCTGAGAGATCAAATCGTCGGTGGGGATACAGCGCAAAACACGCGCGCTTTTTTCGGGCCACGGTTGCCGAGCTGATGGGGCAGGGAAGCGTCAAAATAAAGCGTCTCGCCTTCCTTTAAAATAAATTCCTTCTTATCGATTTTGGCAGTGACTTCACCTTCGAGCACAAAATAAAATTTTTCCACTCCCAGCTCCAGTTTTTCAGAATCGGTTTCCACCCGCGGCTCCAGCGTGAGCAGAAGAGGGGTGATTTTTTTTTCATGGCCT
>Ga0209515_10003030_pt1 | contig 24625 bp, 22 predicted proteins | sample Subgroupgradi54m_FD_187454 | JGI IMG/M metagenome (GOLD analysis project Ga0209515, IMG submission 187454) | Subsurface groundwater microbial communities from S. Glens Falls, New York, USA - GMW60B uncontaminated upgradient, 5.4 m (SPAdes)... ... | reverse complement strand
CTGCGCGTGCACCTGGCCGCACTGGGCATCCCGATCCTCAACGACGCCTTTTACCCAGTGGCGCTACCTTGCAAAGCCGACGACGTTTCCCAGCCACTGCAACTATTGGCCAAAACAATTTCGTTTCAGGATCCATTGACGGGGCAGGCGCGGTTTTTTGAAAGTGATCGAACGCTTGTATTTGAATCGCCTATTTGTCCGTAGCCTCGTTTTTTGAAGACCACTGCATAAGTAATGCCCGTTCGACCTCGGTTGTTGAGACTGTATATTTTTTCATCTGCGCCTTGATCTGTTCAAGTCTCGATGCGTTCTCTTCATCTGGGTCTAATTGTGTGCGCAGGCTGAAAGGTCTCGTCGTCTCGCCTTTGACCAGCGTGCGCACATAGGCATGGTAATTCGGCAGACCCGTGAGATCGTTGGCGTTAACGATAGGCAGGTACTCATCTTCAAGTAGCTCGGCGTCTTTTCTGCCAATCCGGAAGCTGATAAATGTTCCGACGTTGCCGAATACCGCATCGCGCACTGCCTCTGGAATTTGATGCAGATACTGATTCGCCAGCACCAGATTCAAGCCATACTTTCGCGCTTCCGAGAGCATGCTGCCGATACCTTCTGTCGCAAGATTTTGGAATTCATCGAGATACAGATAGAAGTCACGCGATGTTGATGCTTTGCCGGAACGGCCGCGCGCGAAAGCTGCACGTTGAATCAAGCTGGTCAGCACCATGCCCAGGAATGCTGAATTGGTTTCACCCAAGCGACCTTTGCACAAATCTACGAGCACGATTTTTCCGCTGTTCATGACATCGAGAAAATCAACAGTAGATTTCCGCTGGAGAACAATGTTGCGGACAACTCTGTTGTAGGTCAGGCGCGTGAATTTGGAGGTGACATAGGCTCCCATATCTGCAAGCGAGTTCTCCCGGCTTTGCATTTTGAAAACAATATCCCTCCAGAAACTGGTGACCATGACATCCTTGCATTGTCTCAAGCGATCTTCCAGGAATGCTCTATCTGTGAACACGCGGAGAATATCGCCTAAGGATGCGGGTTGAGCCGGATCCGAGGTCACCAGCAGTGCACTGTTTCGAAGATAGTTCTCGAAAACAGGCCCGCCCACTTCACTCATGTTGTAGAGCTTGTCGAAAATTTCGAGCAGATGGTTGATCGCGCTGTCACGATCGACCTCATCCCGATAGTCCAGCAGGTTGAGGCCGACGACGGCATCGGTATCTTCCGGGTTGATATGAATCACGTCCGCGACGCGTTGTTCTGGAATCCGGCTCAGAATCGCCTCCACCAATTCCCCATGGGGGTCGAGTACAGCAACTCCCTTGCCGTCGCGAATATCCTGCATGATCATGGAAAGAAGTAACGAGGACTTCCCGGTACCCGTCTGCCCCACGACATAGGTATGGCGTCGCCGATCTTCGCTGTGAAGATTCACCGGTTGCCGGGCACCGCCATGGAAGTTATTCCCAAGGAACAACCCTGACGATGGCAGATTTGCCGGCAGTGATACCGTGCGCGCAAGCCGTGTTTCAACGCCAGGAAATTGCATCTCGATTGGAACTGGAAAACGAAACGCACTATTCGCCTCCGGGGCCCCCATCATGTAACGCAGCCTCTCCGCGTGGGGCGGTGCCAGCGTTTTGACCCACGACGCGCAATCGACATGGTTCAGGTTATGCAGGGCAATACATTTTTCGTCTGCCGTTTCCGCGCGCTGCCAGTCATATCCTCCCGCCAGCGCAATCGGTTCCCGCCCGGTATCTGCGTCCGTGTCGGTTGAAGAAACATGCTCAGTGATCGTGACGCCGAGCGCTTCCATCAATGCCGCAGGAATCGCTTGTTGACTGCCCACCTGAATCTTCAGCATCAGACTATCGTCGCGTAGCGTGAATGAGGCCCGTTGCAACATCTCCAATACCTTGCCGGCCTTGGTGCGGTATGGCGGCAGAAATTCGGCTGGCCGTGACACAGGCCCAGACATCGGCAATTGAAGGTAGCGTTCACACTGTTCCATCTGCGCAAGTAGAGCGTCTAACTCCTCCGCGCGCAATTGGGCGGGTGTGAGGCTGATGCTCACAATCACAGGTGCAGATTGCATCAGCAGAATCTTGAACATTCGTTCCAGCGTGCCGAAACTGCGCACGAATGGAAAGCATAGATATGCAGCCGCGCTGGAATCTTCAGTGATAGTTGTGTTGCTTGACTGTGCGGAAAACCCAATTGAACGTTCTTTCTGAAATAAATCCGCACGATCAAAAGCGATCAAGGCTTCCCGGCGTACCAATTCCGCAAAATGTGTTGGCGTACTCTCGCAAAATGCCGCGCGATAATCCGCCTCTGTTTCAAGCGGACTCCACTCGTAGGAATCCGAAATGCTCACCAGGTTCGGCCAGAGACCGTTAAAGGTTTCTGCAGCGATCAATCGCGCCGCATCAGCAGTCTCTCCATCGACGCGCACTCGCAGCAAAACGTCAACATGCCCATGCACGGTAGATCCGGCTTCTGGTCGGCTGGAAAAGCGCAGCTCGATCGCATTGTTCTGCCCCAGCGCCGGCAAGGTTGCAATAAAATCAATTTGGCTGTTGAGCATCCATGCGGCATAGTCGCGTTCACGGCTTTCACTCAACCATCGTCGGCTGATCGCGCCCAGCTTTATCCCGAACCAGGCGCCGTGGTTTTGTGGTGTGTTCGATTCAAGCGTCGATATATAAGGTTTCACGCGCAGCCCTGGTTGGAGTACTTCATTTTGACAAACGATTCCCAAATGATGCCAGATGGTATGAAAATTGGCATGTCCGAACACCTATCGGATGATGGTCATCAAATCAGCCTTGGCTCACAGATTGGCGGTTTGAGTTCACCCCCACCACATTGGAACGGCCTTGTATTCCTGCTGACACTGAGTCGCCCGTGTTGAGAACATGGATGCGTAACGCTTGAGCGAAACCGGGCTCCAGCCGGAATACCGCATAGCTCAACGCGCCGGGATTTGGAATCAGCTTTTGCAGTCGATTGGCAATCTCAGCAGTGAGCAGACTGTACTCGCACTGATGGCTCAGTTGTACCGCTGCGTTCTGGTATGTCAGTGCACGTGCAGCTGTAAGCGCCATGGGGCTGCGGCCATTGGGGATGACAATAAAGTCACCCTCGTGCATCGGGAACCAATAAGACAAAAGCACGGTAGCCCAACCCAAAGCGCGCTGTGGGTAAACCGGGTCATCATCGAGCACAACCCTGCCAACCTTGGCGCGCTCGTCCATCTGTTGCGATGCATCCTTATGCGTTGGCAGCACATAGAATAGATTGACACCAGCACGTGCCAGGAACGTAGCAAAACCAGCCAGCGCACGCTGCCACCAGCGCGGAAACGCGTGAGCCTTTTGCTTGAATTCCGCCAGCATCGTCAGTGGTTGATATGGCGAGACAACCGGTCCGATGCGTTCGGCAATCGCACCCGTCAACAGCACGCAGATTTCCAGCAGCGCGGCCAAACCAAACGGCAGCGTTTCCCGGTTCACCCAGCCTTTATCCAGAGCAGCCTGCATCAGAGGGTCATCTGCAAAACTGCCCATCAAACCGACCGTACCAATTTTGAGCAGTCCATTGAACGAGCGAATCAACGCACGTGCAGCGATGTCTTGTCGATTGGATAAATCAATGGCCGGACTCAAGGGCTCTAGTGACGGGCTTTTCTCAAGTTGGTTCAATGCAGCGATACTGCGCTCCAGCAGTTCATCTCGCGCCGCGTCCCCGCACTTGAACTTATGGTTCGGCCATGCAATTTCCGCGTCAAGTTGCCTTTGCAAAGTTTCGCGAGTGGTTTTGAGATACGCACCGCGCGCCAGGTTTTCACCCAGCTCAAGCGCAGCATTCAGATCGCTGCTGATCTCCTGAGATTCCCTGAAAGTTTTTGGTTTGCGCTCTTTTGCCCCATCGAATTTTGCTTTCAGCGCGCTGACCCGTGTGGAAATTTCGCTGTGCAGGCTCTGAGCGGTCGAAGACTCCGCATCACGCCAGATTGCAATCGGCCCACGTGTCGCATTCGAGCCAGACCTGTTAGGGCAACTGCCGCCTTTGTTTTCTTCAATCGCTTTCATGCGCGATGAATGATCAGACCAGCCTTTGAAGGTATTCTCGACCGTCTGGGCATTACTGATCAATTGTTCGATGGGGCGCTGTATCGACAGGCGGGTCCCCTCAAAGCGATTGAGCGCACTGGTCTCAGCAAACAGATTTGCATAGATTGAGCCATACGACAGACCAACAGTCACCCCAAGAATTGCCAGTGCTGTCAGGCCAGAAGCTGCACGTCGCAGTCTGCTGATCGTGCCGAAAGGCGCCGTGGCGCGCTTGGCAACGATACTGAACGTATACGTCAGCGCCAATCCAATCGGCAGCGCCACGAACCAATTAAGCAATTGAGCGATCGACCATGCAACGCTCCCTGCCATCAGCGTCACCATGAGCACATGCATCGCGCGCGCCGGATTAAAGGTGGCTGCGGTTGTGCTGACCGAGGGGACAGTGGTGAGGTTGTGGTTCATGTCAATCCTTTCGAGTAGGCGGGTTGAGGAGAATGCGGTGGGCGATGCCCAAAGTGCTTCCATCAATGAAATGTTTGGCCAGTGGTGTGCTAGGCAATGGTGATGCCACCATCCAGAGGTTGATATCTCCCGTCGCCCGTTGGTACGTCACTGCCCATTTGCTGTGGTTGTAGTGGTGGCCATCAGATGATTTGACTGCGGACTGAACTGTTCCAGTCTTGCCAGCAGTCACATCCGAGCTACGAACATAACCGAGCGTGCCGCGTTCCACAGAAACAGGTGCGGCCATTAGCGCCCGTACAGTCTCCTTCTGCGCAACTTGCGGCAGCATCTTGGCAATTGCCGCAATGCTGTCGTTCTGATCCGCAGAAATATTCTGCAAAATGCGTGGGGCAGTCCCCGTCGTATTTAATCCCCAGGTCACAGAGACCAACCCTTGTGTCGCGCCGAGCAACTGCCTTGGGGTCGCACCGAAAGTGCCAAAGGCAAGGGCGTACGGCAGATGCTTTTCAGTATCTGGTTTACCCAGTCCCAAGGCTTTAGCCGCCGCAGCGAGTTTTTCTACGCCCAGCGTGGTGGCGACGTCATAGAACGCTAGATTGTCTGAGCGCGCGATAGCCTGCGCAAAACTGATCGTATTGCGTCCGTTGTTGCAGTCTGCAAAGCCATACTCAGGTTTGGTCTCTCGTTTGAGTGGATGCTGCCCATCCCATGCTGCACGAGGGCAGACAGGGGTGGCTGCGGTGTAACCATCGGCTACTGCCGCCAGCATGATGACCCACTTGTTGACAGAACCAAGCGACTGTACCGAGTCCATCAGCAATGGGGTCGTGGCATAGATCTCCTTGATTCCCCCCGTTTTGGCATCAACCTTTACCGCCAGAACATCGGCTGATGCTTTGCCGTCACTCTTCGCACAACGTTGTGGTGAGAAGGATCTGTCGCCGTCCTTTGTCAATGGCATGCACAGTGCGGCGCGTCCAGCTGGCGAACGCTGCACGCGATCCAATGCGCTGCGCATTGCCAGGTTGAACAAATGTTGATCAACCGCATCGAAACTAACCGTCAGCGACTCCCCCGGCTTGTAATTGCCATCATCAGCTTCACGCTTGATTTGCGCCAACACGCCGATGGGCAATGCATCCTTCGTACGCGTGCTGAGATTGACCAGACGTTTCTCGCTGATTGGCTCGAACGGGTTGGCAATCGTGATGCCATCACGTTCAAGACGAACCAATTCATCCAGTGCAGCTTGTCTGGCATCACCGGAGAGCACAGCACCTACTGCAGATTTTGCACGGTAGATGACGCGGCACTGGTTCTTGCGCGCAGCATGCGCCTTGGCCAACACAAGGTCGAAATCCAGATTGCCCGCCACAGGGTAAACCTTGCTGCACGGCACTTCGACATCGCCGTCTTTGAGCAACATCAGAGGCTCCTTGGCAGAGGCAGCCAAAAGCGCTTGCAGTGCATCGCTAAGCTGGTCTGGCGTTGTGTCAAAAAGCGCCCGAGCGCCAGCTTCGATGCCGCGCAACGTACCGTTACCCTGCCATACAGGGCTATAGGAAGCAGACATGCGCAAGGTTTGTTCCTTACCCAGAGTTTTGTATAGCTGACAGCTCGCACCCAGCTCGATAAATTTCCGGAAGAATTTTTTGTACGCAGGATCCTCCGACGACCAGTCATTCAGATTCTTGGTCAGTTGTTGAGACAAACCAGATCCGCCTGCGCGGCCGAATGATTTCAGCATCTGCCACACCATCACAGGCGCATCAATGCCACACAGATTGTGGACGCCACCGGCCTCAAAACCCCGGTTTTCCAAGTAGAGTAGAGCGGCTTTATAGGTGGCTGGCAGTGCACCTTCTAGTGGAATGAATGCACGATTCCCCTCCATCTTCGGGTCAAGTTTTCCGACCGTATCGACGGAGCCGATCAGCGTGCCATCAGTACCTAGAATGGGCGATTGAGTGCGCTCCATGATCCGCTCGTTCCAATAAGTTTTTGGATAGGCCACATAGCCGTAGGTCGCCAGCGTTGCGGCAACGGCCAGGCTGGATACCATGGTCACCCCTACGCCAATCCCGGCTTTCTTGACCCAGGGATGCGACAAGACAAAACGGAGCTCCTCAAGCGCCAGTGACAGAGCCCCAGCAATTGGGCCGAGCGACAAACCCATACCAACCTGTGGTCGGTGAGCGTGCGAGAACCCTCCAGTCGCAGCAGCAACAAATCCGCGTGACCCAAAAACAGTTCCGCCGTGTCCGCGAGAAATGCGCCGCGCCCATATGCGTTCAGCGCGCAAAGAGCGTTTGCGTTGGGTACGGTCTGCGAGGGGTAATTCCTTACTCATGATTGATCTCCACTCCGCCATGAAATATCACCAGGCACATCGGTTGATGCGACTGACAGACAGCATCGCCACGCAATAGCGCTGGTGCCGCGTGTTCGTGTGTTGAGTGATGTCATGGATAGGCTCCTCTTTTCAAATCAATCGTGAAGTCGTTACAAAGTGATTACCGTGATCCACCCGAAGGCGGATCCGCAGCTGTTTAAAATCAATCAACGAGCGAACGCAATACGCACACCGTGCGTGCGAATCTCTTGTTGACGGGGTCAATGCCAAACTTGCGCTCGGCATTTACCACTCACTTTGTTCAACGGTCTTGCACTTGGGTGCTGATCCGTTGATTACTCAGACGGTCTTGCTCTGCCAAATGGAGAGAAAGAAACGCCAATTCACTTTTGAAAAAAGAAACCCTTACGGGTGAAAGCCTCGCTGAGGAAAATCCTTGCGCGGTCTTGTTGGGTGTAACGCAATACCTGTGCCAGCTTTGTTCCGATGTATCTAGAGAGTAAAACTGATTAAGTAGTGATTCATCATTCCCGCGAACGCGTCCTGCTGTTCGGGATAAATATATGGCCGGTCTGAAAGGGTCACCGTGATAAGTGCGGTCCGCTGTTGCACCACAGCCGGCTTGAATTTGGTGGAGCGCTTCCCCTTGAAAGGGAAGGAGGAAAGTAGTGCAACCACAGATTGCTGCTGCCAAAGCGGGTTGATGCGCTGTTCGACTTGTAACAGCTGATTCCGTGGATGTAACGCCATTATTACGGTTCTGTCCTTGCTCGCAAAGTAGCGCTATATCGAATCTACCCCGTGCTGATGCTGGGGAAAGCCAGAGTGCGTGAGCCTTGTGCGACAGCAAGCGCAATCGGGCGGTGATAACAGGACCCAAGCAGTCCGTGTTCGTCCCTTGGGCCGCTGTGCCAGACTGGGCCCACCGTATGAACGATGAGCTTCGCCGGCAGCTGGCAAGCCTTCGTTAGTTTGGCATCTCCGGTATTACACCCACCCAGAAGGCGACATGCCTGCAGCAGCCCCGGTCCGGCAGCGCGATGGATCGCCCCGTCGACGCCACCGCCGCCAGCAGGGATGAGTTCGCGGCATTGACGATAGCGTCAACAGTGAGAGCAGCGATATCGGTGCGCAGTGCGCGAAGGCTTGTGGACATGGTAGATGGCCTCACTGTTATCAGGTGTTTCCATAGACCTTGATGTAACTGCTGTGTAGCAATTCATATTTTTCATAGAGCGGGCGAACCAGTTTTTCATACGCCTCAGTGTCTTCGTGCACCATGTAGCCAATGAGCTCAATCTCAAGTTTTGCCTTCCAGCAATCTGGAGGCAATTCCTGATCAGGTGCTTCCTCTAGTTTGAACCGTACACTTTTTACGGCATCAAAAATGATTTGCATGTGAGTCATTCTCGGTCTATTCCCGATGATCCGAAAATACTCAAGAAGCTCTTTGCTTAATGCTTGCACTTCAATGGCAAGCTCAAGAACGTTATTCATCTGCTTAAAACTCCTTGCTTGCATGTTTGCGATTTCTACCGTTGATTCTTCCATGTGGATTCCGAGTGACCTGCAGCAGGTACAATCTGGCGATAATAAATCAGGTAAATTCAGCTATTTTCATGCCAGATAGCTATGTGAGAAGGTGGTATGGTTTTTGCGCCTCAAGCAGACTGCTGTTCGATAGGCAGTTGAGCGACAAGAAAATTTCAAATTGCCACATCTGATAACGCCGAATAATACGAATCTCAGAATGATGCAGATATTAATCAATGGTTTTTTACAAGGTGTACTGATAGGCGGTTTGGGCCTCGCCTTTGCACTCGTATACAGAACCACGCGCGTGTTTCATCTTGCGCTCGGCGGGCTCTATGCACTCGCTCCCTTTGTCCTCCTGGCTTGCTTGACGACGGGACTGCCGATTGGGTTCTCCATTGGCGTAGTTCTCATCGTTAGCATCCTGCTGGCGCTTTCGCTAGAAGAAACGATTCATTGGCCTTTTGCACGCAAGCGCGCACCAACCGAAGTTCACTTGATTGGTTCATTAGGTGCCTATTTGATTCTGGTTCAATCTATCGCGTTGATCTGGGGCAATGAAAATCGCGTGCTTAGATCGGGTGTGGACACGACATGGAGTTTTCTGGAGATTACGCTTGCGCAAGCGCAGTTACTCGGTGCTGCATTGACACTGCTTGCGGTGATTGCTTTATCTGCATGGCTGTCCCTTGCAAATCGCGGGCTTGAACTGCGTGCCTTGGCAGACAATCCGGTGCTGGTTTCACTGCTGGGTCGCAACGTCCGTGCCTTGCGTCGCTGGGTGTTTGGTCTGAGTGCTGCACTTGCAGCCACTGTGGCAATGGCGCAAGCGTGGGACGTGGGTTTTGATCCCCATGTCGGTCTCAACGCCGTGCTGCTCGGCATGGTCGCGATGATCATCGGCGGTACCGGAAGTTTCATCGGCCCATTCATTGGCGGCATTCTGCTTGGCGTCCTGCGTGCCGAAGTGGTGTGGTTCGGTTCCGCGCGTTGGCAAGAAGCCGTCACGTTTATCCTGCTTGGGTTGTTCCTATTCTTCAGGCCGCAGGGAATCTTTGCGCGAAGAGTGAGGCTGGAGGAGAACGTATGAACTACATCTACCACCTCATCATCTACTTCGAGATCTACGCTATCGTGGCGATGTCGCTCAACCTGCTGATCGGCTATGGTGGCCTGTTGCAAGTGGCGCACGCCGCCTATTACGGTATCGGGGCTTATGCCGCAGCATTGGTCTGGACCAAACTCGGTTGGGGGTTCTTTCCTGGGCTGCTGGGTGGAGCGTTTGTCGCAGGTGTCCTTAGTCTGCTGGTTTCATTGCCGGCCTGGCGTTTCAAGGGCGACTATTTCGTGATGATCAGCATTGCCGTACAGACACTGATTTATACGGTGTTGTACAACTGGACAGAAGTAACCAATGGCCCCTTCGGCATTTCCGGCATTTCCCGCCCTGTCATTAGCAATTACGTTTTTGTAACGACAGGTTCCGTAACGCTGCTCTATGGCGTTCTCCTGCTGGGTTTGGGAATAATCATGGCACTCCTCAAATGGTCGCCATTCGGCAGGGCTTTACAGGCCATGCGTGACGACGAGCTTGCCGCGCGCTCGATTGGTATCCCGGTGGATTGGCTCAAACTCCAAGCCTTTGCGCTCGCCTCCGCCATGGTTGGCATTGCGGGCGGGCTTTACGCTGCCTACGTCAGCTATATAGACCCCACCTCATTTTCACTCAATGAGTCCATCCTCATGCTGAGTATGGTCATCGTCGGCGGAACCGGCAATGTGCGCGGCCCGCTCACCGGGGCCGCCGTCCTGATCTTGCTGCCCGAGGCGTTACGCTTCCTGCACCTGCCAGATGCGATAGCCGCTAACGTGCGGCTTTTGGCATATGGATTGCTATTGATAGTGATGATGCACCTGCGACCGCAGGGTTTGGCAGGAACCTACAGATACCAATGAACACGCAAGCCTGCGCAATGATGGAAAAAACAACTGGCACGCCGCTGGCTCAGGTGTATCAGGCATCGTCGCCGTCCCGCGTTCGGCTACATGCAGAAGGTCTATCCATCGCCTTCGGCGGGCAACAGGTCCTCCAAAGCGTGAATCTCGATCTCACAGGCGGGCAGATCGCCCTGTTACGCGGCCCAAACGGCTGCGGCAAAACCACCTTGCTCAATATCCTTTCCGGTTTTATCAAACCCGATACAGGCTCGGCCAGGCTTGAATTCAATGGCACCCGTGTAAATATCGTGAAAGAAACCCCAGATCGTCTGGCGCGCCTCGGTCTCGCACGGCTGTGGCAGGACATCCGCTTATTCCCCACCATGACAGTACTGGAAAACGTGCTCGCCGCATCACCTCATGCAATCGGCATCAGTCCGGCACACGCGCTTTTTTCGTTGGGTAAAGTCAAACAACAGGAACGGGAGTTCCGTGCACAGGCGCTTGCCTGGCTCGATATGCTGGGCATGGCCGATCGCGCCAACTCTTCTGGCGACAAACTCTCCGTAGGCCAGTCCAAGCGAGTTGCCATCGCACGTCTGTTGCAGACCGGCTCCAAGGTTCTGCTACTTGATGAACCGTTGGCAGGCCTCGATACCGACGCAGCAGCAAAACTCGTTGAAGACCTCAACCGGCTCGCAGATGCGACGCACCATGCCATGCTGATCGTGGAACACAACCACGATGCCATCACGCCGGTATGCGACCTCTGTTACACCTTTGCAGAAGGTGTTCTGATGCGTGAAGATATGGGGGGCAAATGGGCCTGTTGAATTTTGAATGGATCGGCGGGCGTAATCCCTCGCCAGGCAGTGCCCCGCTGCTGCAAGTCGAGCAGATCAGTGTGCGGGTTGGACAGCGGCTCGTGCTTGATAATGTCAGCCTGGAAGTGTTCAAAGGTGAGCAAGTGCGCATCACCGGGCCGAACGGTGCAGGCAAAAGCACGCTGTTCAACGCCATCACGGGCGTCCTGCCGCTAAACGAAGGCCGGATACTGTTCAAGGGGCAGGATATTTCCCGACTGCCCACGCATGAGCGCACCGCACAGGGCATCCGTTACATGCGGCAGCGTGACAATGTATTTCCCACCCTTACCGTGAGCGAGAACCTGCAGCTTGCAGTAGGGAAAGAAGGCTATGCACTCTTCCAGGAAAAATTTCCAGAATGGGCACAAGACATAGCAGCTAACCAATCCGCCGGGATGTTGAGTGGCGGCCAGAAACAAAAATTGGCATGGGCAATGGCAGTGTTATCGGTCAACGAAATCATTCTCGCAGACGAACCGTCAGCGGGGGTCACGGCCGATGCAAACATGATGCCGCAGAACTTGCCGACAGCCATCTTTATAGAGCACAACTAGGATTATTGGAGTCCATGATGAATTTACTTAAAGTGCGTTATCTGCTCACACTATCTGTTGCATTGTTGCTTTGTGGTTGTGACTCAGGGCAAAAGGGAAAATCTGATTCGACAAAGCCCGGCGAGATGCGTGTCGTAGCAATTCTTCCTCTGACCGGGGCGCTGGCCAAGTATGGTGAGGCCGCAAAAGCTGGTATGGAACTTGCCGAGAGTCATTTCAAGTCGTCAAATCCTGACGTCCAGTTTCACATAGATTATGTGGACGATAAAGGAGAGGCCGCCACTTCCTTGTCAGTATTTGAACAGGCGCTCTTGCGTGATCGCCCTGTGGCGATTCTTGGTCCGATTCCATCAGGTATAACGCGCGCGTTGCTACCTAAGCTCGAAGCAAACAAGATTGTGGCTATAACCCCCACATCCACATCGCCAAACTTGCGTGGTGCAAGCCCATATCTATTCCGTACATGCGTTTCCGATGATATGGAAGCGATGTCGGTTGCGGAATATGCGGCAAAAAAATTATCCCGTCCAGACATAGCTGTCCTGTATATCAATAATGAATACGGTAAATCACTGAAAGAAGTATTCGCTGCGAAATATTCTCAATTAGGTGGCAAGGTAATTTTTGACGAAGCCTATGCACCTGAGACAAGAGACTTTCGGGCTGTGCTTGCCAAACCGGGCGTGAAGGGGGCGCGCACGATTTTCATCATAGGGCAAGACGAGCAAGCGCAACTTATATCTCAGATTGGAGAACGGGGAATCAAGTCTTCGATACTTGGGACGACCATGTTCGAAGATTCGAAAATATTGGCGCTGCCTAACAGCGATGGGATCTCGTTCTCGTACAGATCATTCGACCCTGAGCGAGCGAGTGAAATCGTAAAGCGATTTGTTGCAGATTATCGGAAGAATCACTCTTCGCAACAACCCAACTTCTTTGCGGCATCAAGCTATGACGCAGCATCGGTTTTGTTGCAGGCGCTCAAGTACAAACATAGCCACCCCCAAAGCACTTTGGCAGATGCATTGCACGTCATGCCACCACTTGAGGGCGTGAATGGTTCGCTACGTTTTGACGAAAAGAACGATGTCATGCAGCGGTTTGGTATGAAGATAATTAGGAGTGGAGTCTATGAATGGATTGATCGCCCCTTCTGATGTGAAGATCACATCAGACGTTGAGGTTTCATTATCATGTGTTCAAAAACATCTGCGGGATGCAGTGGACTTGTTGTTGCTCGGAAATAAGGAACAGGGCATTGAAGTCATTCTTTCCGCCTATCAGCTGTTTAATGAATATGCGTGCAGTTGTGCCTACAATCCTGAGTGGAAGGTCAGTTCAGAAAGTACGCGGCAGTGGGATAGCGCATTTGCCGCCTTGCTAGGGTTAACAGCCCAACTCATTAAAGAACCGTCACTCATTAAAGGATTGATGAAAATCTTATCCGGCCGTGAAATAGATCAGGAAATTCGAGAGGTCCTCTACATCGTCGCGTCAGGCGGGGAATACAAATATCGAACTTTGTTCGTCACTCTTGCAGTTGGTATATTGTGTTCTTTGTTTTATCCAACTGAGGTTCATGGCAATCGATCGGTAACCGGATGTGGTTGTGGAAAATTTGCTGAAGCGGATATTCTGGAAAGTTATACGAAGGATCGACCTTTCCCTTTGGAGCCACTAGTTGATGGTGTGAGCTCCTATGTGGATGAACAGTTAGTTAAGCATAATTTTGCTTTTTCATATACTCAAGCGGCCTACCCAATATTTTGGAGATTTGCTGCTAGCCGAGGAAATGCTGGCTTGCGGGAACCGCTGAAGCTGGCCGGTACCCTGGCCTCTCCGTATCGCAGCAGGTATGCATACATGGGTCTGTGGTCTGCTGAGTTATTTGATGTTGCGCACCAGGCATGCTCAGACTTGTACGAAAATTTTGTTCTTGTCGTAGGGCCAGATAATCTTTGTGATGAGATGCTCCCGTCTGGGGGCAAATTTAGGTACAAAGGATCGGCAGCGAAAGATGTAACCCATGGTTTTCAGAACGTTGCAGACTGGTCGGTAATCGAAACTGAAGATGGCATACCCGTCAGTGAAGAGTTGCAGCGGCTTTCCAGTATTCTCGCGCCCGATGCGATTGATTCCGGAGATCTATTAACGCGCATAAGATGCGAGATGGCAATTGTTAACGCAGCATATGCGTTGTCAGTATTGCCGCAGAACAATGAGAAATCAATTGAGACATTGAAAGATGAAATCAAAACAAAAATATCTAACGGAGAGGCAGCCAAAAAACTTGAGGGTCTTAAATCATTGGCATGCGCCGAATGACTTTGAGTTTGATCGTGTTGGATAGCTCAAATCTGATAGCAGCTTAAACCTGCCAGATCATGGGGTACCTTGGACAAGGGAAGGGGGGGCAATGCTAAATCATCCACTTCATTCAGGGGAAGATTTTGACAGCCTGATAAAGAGATTTACACCGATAGTTAGATTCTTTCGCGAAAAGCTTCCGAATCAGTCAAGTGTGCAATTGTTTCTTCTGTACCTAATTCGACATTCTGCCTCGGGTCATTGGGCAAAGTTAATTCATCCCGAAGCTATGGGGTATGAGCAACAAGAGTGGTGGCACGAGGAATTCTATAGCGCCAACGAGGAGGCAATAAAAGTTGCAGTCGAGACAGGGCGGGCAAAACCGCCGGATGAGAATCGCTGGCCATATATATACAAGGCGACCCGTGACTTCGAGGTGTCTAATAATGAAGAACTCGTTCTTCTGCAACCTCCTGCAAAGATGTGGAAAGACCTGAAGATTGGAGGCTTTGAATGGGAAGGTCCCTCGATAGATAATTATTACCCGATGGTTGTTTATCTCAAAGTGAAAGTGGATGGGGAGCGTAATCCATGCGTCGCAGTGATCTCTGTCTCCTATGATTCTCTGGAGACATGCGCGGGTTATTGTTTAAGGGAATTGAAACAGTTTTTGGAGGAAATATCGAAACATCTTCACATCCCAATAAGTTATCTACAATCCAAGTTGGAGGAGGCTGATTGGCGCGAATGGAATCTGTTCAGGGCGAGGACAAAGAGCTTGGCAGCTCTGCATCACGCGCCATTCGGTGGCGGTGGACGGGCGGTACCTTGGCTTGTCGCTGATGCGACAGAACTTATCACAATTTTTCGCACGGGAATTGGCCAAGAGGCGAGTGCTGCCCTTGATGTTCAAGGGTATAGCCAAAACGTTGGAGAATACTTTGGACAACCAGCTGATAAACCAAGTGTTCGTGAGTTGCTGCAGGAAGACAATGGGGGTGGCATGCCAGACGATTGCTGTGGAATACAGGTATGCAATGGAGGGAAGTCACTTACGCGTTTGGTGAATGGAGGAAGTTCCTTTTGGCGCGCAAGCTTGTTAATTAAAGGCCAACTCCACAGGGACTATTGGTGGTTTAATCCTTTCGCTCTTAAAAAATTTGTTCACGCAGCAAAAGGTGCGTACGACGGGCTGGGTTTGCCTATTGAGGGGGGCGAGAAAAATAATTTCTTCATATCTATTGCTCAAAGGCTACGGAGGTTGTTGGGTGCAAAACGAGGGAGGGAAGAGGGGTTTTCCGTATCTCTTATGGAAGTTGATCGGGATGGGGAATGCGGCATGTGGTTTTTTGTGGAAGAGCCAGGGTTCGAAATTGCGAAAGGGGACCCTATCAAGATAAGCGGTCAGCCTGGGCAAATGGATTTCGTAGGTGGAATGGGCGCAGTGGCTGCTACTGTGCGATCGCTTGGAGCATCATCTATCTATGTGAAAGATTTAGAGAAAGTGCTGGAATACAAAATTCCGATGCACTTAGACGCTGAGCACACTGACGGCATAAATCCGGTTCAAGTTAATGGTGAGATATGCCAAAAGATTTGTATGAAAACAGGCATAGCTGTATTTTTAAAGGCTCAACCAAGCGCGGGTGGGTGGGAGATAGCAGCCCCGACAACTTTACCTGTGGACACGCATGATGAGTAACTTACTTTTAGTCGATTACCAACCAAGGAATCGCTGTAGGCGTGAGATCCTGGCGGGGATATTGAGAGCAGGGGACATGACGGTAGAGACACCGGACAATATGACTCTGGTTTCCGAACAATATACGCTTGCCCTTGTGCATATAAGCGATATTCATGCTCCTGACTCACCAGGGGGGTATGAGCAAGAAGCGGGAAGCCACAAGACACCCGTTATTTGGTATTCAGGGGCAGCACAGGTGGAAGAAGGTGTACTGCAGATTGCAAGGGGCAATGAGTATTCGACTGATAAGTGGCAAAGAGCGATTAAAGTTTTGCAGGGAAATAATGGCAAGAAGGCGTTCTTTGATGTTATGAAATGGTGCCCCATTAAGGATCTCGTGGCTATAGTCGCTCCAATCTGCCTTCTTGGAAAGAAAAGTGATTCAAGCTTGCTGGCACAATTTGTTTTTAACGAATTGGACACAAAAAAGGAAATATTATTGCGTGAATTGAAGTATTTAGGGAAGGAAGATACGTATGGGCTAATCTGTACGCATCTCAGTACTCTTGCAAGCAGCTCCAAAGATGAAAAAGCACCGGGCGCGCACGACGAGCTCAATATGATATTGATGGATCTTTCCCGGGGGTATCTTTAACGAAGTTGCATGGGAACAGCAGTGTTCTACGCTCCATCACAACGATTTTCATCACCGTTTTTATCAGTATTTTGGGGCTGTTGGTTCAAGTGCGGAAGACGTTTCGGTCAGAGGGATTAGTGACATGCTCTCTGTCAAGTTTTCGCATTTTCCAGAGCCAGTTGCAAAGGCTTTTAATCATTGGCCGGCAATATCAAATGACCTTCGCGACCTTTTTAACCGTGGGCCAGTAGAGGCTGTTGTTGATACATCGGCAGCTTTGGCGAGGCTGGCATTTAGTACGGTAGAGGAAAACGATTACCCCATCGACTTGGCGCAAAAGATTCGCGATGAGGCGCAAGCTATTCTTGCACGTAACGCGGAAGCGAATCGCGAGCGAGTCGCAGCAGCTATTGCCGAACCCATGCGCTTACTCAAATCAATCGATGATTTCATTGTGTTGGTACAACAACCCGGTAATGCGCTGTCACGTGCGGATGCAGAGGCCCAGGCTCGCAAGTTTTTGGAGTGGTGTGGGCAGCTTGACCGTGCCTTGAGTGCCATTCCTGTTCGTTTGAGAGAGGGTGTGGCGGATGACCGTTGAAGTCAATAACAACAGCACTATCCTGATTCTGGATGACCATTACGCGGTCGAGTCGGATGAGTCTTATGGCCGCAAGGATTTTGAGCGTGACTTTGGTGCGCTGCCGTTCAAGTTTGTTTTTTCATCTGCCTGGGATGATGGTGCACGGCAATACACAGTCGAGGCAGCGCTTCTTGCGGTGACCCGTACAAACCCACAGGGCATCTTGCTCGACGTGATGTTTGGCAGTAATCGGACTGATCGCTTGGGGGTGGATATCCTGCGTGAGTTGATGCGCACTCATCCTGAGATTCCCGTTGTCATGATGACTTCCGTGGCGCGAGATGCGTTGTGGACGGAGTGCGCACGGCTGGGTGCAGTTGATTATCTCGTCAAACCGATGAGCGACAGGTTAGTTGCACAAACACTGCACCGCTATGTCGGTGTTGAGATGAAGCATTGGCTGATCGGTCAAAACAAGAATTTCCTCGATGCACTTAATCTGGCAGCGATGGCGGCGGAGGGGAAAAGAACCCCGATCATGCTCACAGGTGAGACGGGTACCGGCAAGGAACTGATTGCCAGCTTTGTGCACCGCCATGGCAGAGGGGCGGATACGCCGTTCAAGGTGATCTACCTGCCCACCATCACGCCTGACCTGCAAGCGGACGCTTTGTTTGGCCATAGTAAAGGTGCGTTTACCGGAGCCGACCGGGAAAAGCCGGGTTCATTTCAGCAGGCCGATGGTGGAGTGGTTTTTCTGGATGAATTGGGTGATATCAATGCCAGCGCCCAGGTTGCGTTATTGCGTGTGGCGGATTCTGGTGAAGTCATCCGCCTCGGGGATGGCAAGACGAGCAGGGTCAATGTACAAATCGTTTCGGCCACTAATGCCGATTTGCCGAAGAAGATCAAAGAGAATGAATTCCGCTACGATTTGTGGTCGCGGCTGAGCGGGATGCACGTTGCCTTGCCGTCGTTGGAACAGCGGCGGGAAGATATTCCCTTGCTGGTGCGGCACTTGTTACGGTGCGAGGCATTGCATCGCGATCCGCCTCGGCCTGTACCCGACTTGCCTGAACATCTTGAAGCGATGTTGCGCAATTTTGCATGGCAAGGCCACGGTAATGTGCGCGGTTTGCTGAAATATGCACAGATGGTGTTTGATCTGGCGGGCAATAGCGAGCCGGGTGAAGCTGAGTTTGTTGCAGCATTACCAAAGTCTGTAGAACCGGCATTATCGGCGCTGCCTGACCAGACCTCCCGCTTGTCAGAAGATATCAGCAAGAGTGTAGCCCCACTCACGATAGGAGTACTGAGCGGTCAGGATGCTGTCGCATTGCGTCAGTCCTTATTCCTGAATGAATTGGCGTTGCTGCAACGGGTGCTCGAACAAACACGTGATCCGGTCACTGGCGCGCTCAGTCGCGCCAAGGCTGCAGCGCTGCTCAAGGGCAAACAGAAGTGTTCAACCAACGAGTTCGACCGCTGGGTTCAGGGGATATGGGGGGATGATGACCTGTCTCCAGAGACCCGCCAAGAAGCGCAAGAGCGCTTCCCGGACTTGATGTCCGTACTCAAATCCGATGTTGTGAAAGACTGATATGCCGCGCCCAACAGTTCTGGTTGCAACGACGAATCCCGCCATGGCTTGCGTGCTGCAAGCACTGCTGAAAAAAACCTGTAGTGAGAGAGGGCTCAAACTGGAGGTTTGCCCGCAAGGGGATAACAGTGAGGACGTTGGCGGAAAAACAATCAATGCTTATAGCAGTGCCGAGAGCTTGTTTGATGCTCTGGAATTGATTGAGCCGACATTATTGGCCGACACTCTGGTGATTCTGGATGTGGGTACAGAACTCAAGAATGCATTTGAGCCTGTTGCTTCCACCGATGGTGGGTGGCACGTTATACAGAATCAGGATCAACGTCGCGCTGGTGTGGCGGTGGAATTGCTGCTGCGCTTTCCTCAAGTGTTTCCCGTGATTTTATCGCCCGCAGTTCCTGTGGGATTAGATAAGGAACTCGCTGACTGGAAGGCATATAAAACACTCGAAGAAGAGCTCTCGTGTCTGAACAAAACGAGTGAGAAATCTTCTGAAGCCGCGGCAGCGAATGGCGAGGATTGCCCGACAAATTCCATCAGCGCTACCAAAAATGGTCCGAGCAGGACATGTGATGTCAGGAGTCTATTCACCCAGACGACATTCCTGCATTTTGTTTCTCCGCTTGCTGCGTGTGAGAAGCCTTTTGATTTGGTATTGAGCCGATTCGCTAACGGCATGCGCTGTTGGTTTGATCCGACTGGCTTGCGTACTTTGGTCAAGAATCGCTTTATTGGCAGCTTGTTTGGCGAGCATGATCACTGGAAAAACACGTCCGATCAACGGGATGTATTGAAGAAGAGACTGTCTCAGGTTTGTGTAGCAGTGGATGAAGAGCGTGATTTTGCGCTCCTTAACGCCTACGCAGCCTGGAAATTTGGTCGTCGCACCTGGGTGGTTACGACCTATGGCGAATTCAATTTTGACAAGGATCGTTTGGTGGGCGAACGATCTGGGACGGATGTGCTTGTCTTGCGAGATGTGGACATACGTTTTCCCGATGTGCCTGACAGGCCTAAAACGTCTGAAAAGTCTGAAGTGTCTGACAAGCTTGAGAAGGATGGGATTCGAAAACAGTTGAAAGATATTTTTTCTGAAGAATGGGAACCGAAGATTGATGCGAGTTGGCATGTGCGTGCGGTTTCCAGTGACGCACACGTTGAATGCTATCAACGTAAAGGCCAAAAGAAAGAGCAAAATAATAAGCCGATCGAGTACTTCGGATTTCGCAAACCAATGGGGTCTCTTTATGAACTGAGAAGCGCTCTTGGGGTGCAAGCAAGAGCCGCAGATGGCAGTATTCTTTCGCACATTTCGGCCGTGGATGACAAGGAAAAATCCAACCAGGGTGGACATGGCGCCCCTTATCTAAACCTTGCCATGGCTGAAGCGCTATTGAGAAATTCTGCCCGTTGTCGTGAAAGTCCTTCCGCACACTTGCTCGGGGCATTACTTGCCATGGAAGCCTATGAACTCTTGCTTGGCATGAGCAAAACGACCGCATTGGCAGCCTTGCTTCTACTGCATAAACATGAAGTCGCTGCCGAGGTGAGTTTCCCCGGCATTTCTCACGCTCTGGATATCAATGATCGAAAGCATGACATCGAAAAGACGCTGGATAGCTTGTATGGAAAAAAACGCACATCTGATGACAAACGCATCCAGAGGATGTACCTGATCCAGTTCTGGGCCGAGATGCGCATCAAGAGAATGTACTTGAGCCAGTTCTGGGCTGAGATGCGCATCAAATATCGAGAAGGTGAACAATTCTCTGCGGCAGAAGAGGCGAACCTGCAATCCCTTCTTAATATGAATTGGACGCCGAAGTTCTTGCGAGAGCTTCATTGGTCACAAGATCGGAGGGTAATAGATCATGTGATCAATCCGATCAAACCTTTATACGGCAGTTTCAGGGAGCGTCCGCTGTGGTATTGGATCAAGTTGTCGATACTCCGAACGACAAATTCGTTTTCGGCATGGCTAATTGCCAGTAGCGTGTTAATCCTGGCGGTTGCTTTTTTGTATTCATGCATTCGTGGCTCGCTGAGCTTTACCCTTGATTTTCATTTACTTCGCGATGTGGTGCTTTCTTCAATTACCATCCAACCGTATGGAGTGGTAGATACGATAGTAAAGGAAGATGGGTGGGGGGCAATGGTTGGCATCATCCACTTTGGTCTGGGTTATGTGTTGTTTGGCGTATTGATTTCCATGCTGTATCGCAAAATCACACGCAGTTAGGCTTGGAGTTTGGTCTGTGTAGTGCGAAGAAGAAAAGGGAAAGATATGAAACGTGCAATTATTTTTTGGGACTACAGTAATTTCCATGCGACGTTAAGCCAGCTGACACACGGTGAGTGGCCGGAGAGCAAAAAATTTGATTACAAGAAATTTGTGGATGCGCTGGCAAACGGCATGGATCTGATCAAGGTTTACTTTGCCTGCTCCAGCGCACCAGAGGCCGGCAAGGCACAACAAAATTTCTATGATTGGGTTGATCGTCAGGCATTTTTTTATGTGAAGCAGTTCGATCGCAGACAGCATAGTGATGGTGTCAATCGGGAAAAACAGGTCGATGTTTATCTCGCGACGCAGATTGTCGCGTTAGCCTATGAGGACGCTTACGATGTTGCGATTCTCATCAGTGGCGATGAAGATTTTGTCCCGGCAATTGAAATTGCGCAGCAAAAGGGAAAGGTCATTCAGGCGGTAGCAACAGCAATAAATTTAAGTGATGAGCTTAAACGGAAAGCCGACCGCGTGGCTTTCATCGACAAACCCGGGGATTTGAATTTCACTAACTTTCTGATGTGAGCATGTTCGCTTGAGTGAAAGAGGGTGGATGGGGTTGTTGTGATATTAATGCATTTATTGACTATTGCATTGCTTTTGCAACATAATTTGCAGGATGAAACCAGCCTCCTCTCTGTCTAGTGAACAAGCCATTCTGGATCTGGCGCAAGCGCGTGGGCTGCTGCGTGCGCGTGACCTGCTCGAGCATGGGCTTGCTACGGTCGCGCTGACGCGCCTGGTGTCGGCCGGGAAACTGGAGCGCATCGCGCGCGGAATTTATTGTCTTCCCAATCAATCCGTCAGCGCGCACCGCTCGCTGGCAGAGGTGGCGATTCGTGTGCCGCGTGGCGTGGTCTGCCTGCTTTCTGCGCTACGCGTGCACGAGATCGGTACCCAGGCGCCATTTGAAGTATGGCTGGCCATTCCGCACCATATGTTGCCACCGCGACTCGATCAACCTTCGCTGCGCGTAGTGCGTATGTCTGGTGAGTCGCTGATCGAGGGCGTCGAGGAAATCACTATCGATGGTGTGACTGTTTCCGTCTTCAACCCGGCCAAGACCATTGCAGACTGTTTCAAATTCCGTAACAAGATTGGCCTGGATGTCGCGCTGGAAGCACTACGCGAAGGCTGGAACATGCGCAAGGTGACGATGGATGATCTGTGGCATTACGCGACGATTGATCGTGTGGCTAATGTGATGCGCCCTTATCTGGAGGCGCTGACCGCATGATCAAGAATCGCGCCGCCTCGATTCGCGCACGGCTGAAGCAGCGTTCGGATGCCGCCCGGCAGGATTTCAATCTGACGCTGACGCATTATGGTCTGGAGCGCTTGCTGTACAGGTTGTCGATTTCCGAACACGGACAGGATTTTCTGCTCAAGGGCGCGCTGTTGTTTCAGTTTTGGTATGACATACCCCATCGCCCTACGCGTGATGCGGATTTGCTGGGTTACGGAGCGGACGATATCGGCTCAGTGGAAACAGTTTTTCGCGATCTGTGCCAGATCATGGTCGATGACGGCATTGAGTTCGACGCACAGTCAGTCAAAGGCACGGAAATTCGCAAAGAGACGGGATACGGCGGTGTGCGGATTGAAATGATTGCAGGGCTGGATGGCGCGCGCATTACTTTACAGGTTGATATTGGTTTCGGCGATGTTGTGACGCCAGGGCCGGAATTGCTCAACTATCCTGCATTGCTCGACGATTTTCCAGCGCCCAGCTTGCGCGCCTATCCGAAATACACGGTGGTCGCCGAAAAATTCCAGGCACTGTGCCTGCTCGGCATGACCAATAGCCGAATGAAAGACTATTTCGATCTGTGGATACTTCTGCGCGATGATGATCTTGATCCGGCAAAGCTGCGCCAGGCTATCGAAGCGACATTCGCGCGGCGGCAAGCACCTCCTTTGACTGGTATTCCAATCGGTCTGACCGATGGCTTTGGCGCCGATTCGGCAAAGCAGGCGCAGTGGCGTGCCTTCTTGAAGAAAAACAAACTCGAACCGCTTGCACTCAGCGACGTGGTTCAGGTGTTGCGCGGAGCATTCCGGAAGATTGGCGTAATCTATTGAGGTTTCCGTAAAAAATGACAGCCGCTCTAACCGGAGCGCGTCATTCCCGCGCAGGCGGGAATCCATTGAAATAGTTGAGCAACATGGATTCCCACCGTGCTGTGCGTAGCCAATCGACTAGGCGCATAAAGCCGCGCCAAATCGCTGGTTAGCGCGGGAATGACGCGCTTCGTTGATTAGTTGTCGTGAATTATGGAAGTCTCAATAGTGAACTGTTACCGTCCACTGGTACCGCGACTCAGAAATAACGTTGTCATGGTGGCGTGGCGTTTTGAGATCAGGTTTGAAGTACCGCCCATCAATTTTTGTTGTCTTGTATAAAACCACATGAGGAGGGTCAACAGATGTCAACTACCATAGCAAACGCAGTCGTAGGTATGAAAATTTCCCCGGAGATCGTGAAGGCACTCGCATCAATCGATCATCCCGAGGTGCAGGAGATGATCAAGCGTCTTGGAGAGTTCAATCTCGGTGTGTGCCTGCCGCACATGCATCTACCTGATGTTGATTTCGCGACCATGCCGACGGATGTCGTGCAGGTCGAGAAAGATTGTCAGGTGAGCTGGGTTGCGCGCAGTGCGTTAGAGGCGTTGCCGGGTTCGGTGCCGGTGGCATGGCGCTGGCATGATGATGGCGTACATGCTGCAGCCAAGTGCAGCCAGGTTTGTGCACGAACTGACGATGGACATGTTGTTACGGGTCATCTGCCGATTGGATAGAAGAAATGGCTTCGATTTCTTGAGCAGCGATGGATGGATCGACCGTGTCGGGCGGGCTGCGAAACCCGCCTGATTTTTATTGCCCTCAGATGGTGAAAAAATAAATCATGTGGCTTGAAAAAACATTGGTAATTGTCGTCACGACGCTTGCGTTCACGGGGTCTGCATTTGCGCAGAATCAGCAATGGTTGGGAACATGGGTGAGCCAGGATGGGCGAAACTCAATGCGCATATCGCCAGCCAAGTTGATCTACACCTTTTCAGTACCAGAAGAGGGTGGAAAATTCAGCAAAGTGACCATCGAGCAGCACTGGAGCGATACAGGCAATACACAATACAGGTAACGCAGATGGACCCGATGAAGACACTTTCGGCTATAGCAAGAGACGCACCTCTCCGGCTGAGGTGCTAAAGCAATACGAAGCGGCGCTGAGTGTGTTCAAGAAAGACCCGGCGGACTATTTTGTGAGTGACCCAAAATCGTCCCGCGCGGCAATCGCAGCAATTTCTCCGGGGACGTACAAAATCATTTGGAGTGATGGCGGCGTGGACTGTGGCTACCGGGAATTTATCCTTGACGGTGATTATCTGCTGGAGGTGGACGAGTGCAAGTTTCACTACGTCGTGAGGCTCTACCGCCGGAAAAGATAGGGGAAACGCGGGTCAAATGGTATTTCGGTGGCTATGCGCCTGGACGATGTGCTATGCAGAGCGGGGTGGGAGCCCAGTGTCTGCGCGGCGTTCAAGCCCAAGCCTGCTTTCAAGCCTGCCCTGCGCCTGAAATTGACCGCATCGCTTTGCTCGACTATAATTCGGCCTCTTCGGAGTGTGGCGCAGCCCGGTAGCGCACCTGGTTTGGGACCAGGGGGTCCAAGGTTCGAATCCTTGTACTCCGACCAGTATCACTGAAAAGGGTTAGC
>Ga0209515_10003029_pt1 | contig 24629 bp, 25 predicted proteins | sample Subgroupgradi54m_FD_187454 | JGI IMG/M metagenome (GOLD analysis project Ga0209515, IMG submission 187454) | Subsurface groundwater microbial communities from S. Glens Falls, New York, USA - GMW60B uncontaminated upgradient, 5.4 m (SPAdes)... ... | reverse complement strand
TCCTCAAGTGGTGGCAGCAGTTCATCCTCAAGTGGTGGCAGCAGTTCATCCTCAAGTGGTGGCAGCAGTTCATCCTCAAGTGGTGGAAGTTCATCCTCAAGTGGTGGCAGCAGTTCATCCTCAAGTGGTGGAAGTTCATCCTCTGGCGGTCATTAATGACTGAATAAAAACAAAAAAGCCCAAAAGCTAATTGCAATGGGCTTTTGAAAAGTAAAAACTCCCCGTAGTTAAAGAAGTTTGAACTTGTATAGTACTAGAAAAACCTTATATTTTTAAGAAAGTTGCTTGATTGCACAGAGTAAGATTTTATTTAGCAAGTGTTTATTTTTTTCTTTGTTCACATATGTCTGAGAAGCCATTTTTGTCATCGTCAATAGTTGCAAATGTTTTAATTTCATTAAAAGTTGTAGATATCCTATCTATAAGTTCCGCTCCCTCAGCCGATAAAACATTAGTACTACCACCTAGAAGATTGAAATCTTGACTACCTTTAATTATGGGATTTTTAATCAGCTCCTCATATTTTTCGTTTAACACCCCAATTTTACCTAATAAGACACCCTGACAAACTAATTTAGGGGCCCTAAGACCAGCTTTCATAAAATTGAGTTGTCTAATAATATCATTTGCTATTGCAACCAATGATTTACGTGAATCTTTAGCTGAATTTTTTACCTCATTAAGAATTTTCAGATCCTTTACAGCTTCTATCATCTCTTTTATATCAGATTTAAAGCTAGTAAGAAAAATACTGCCATCAGAAGAAGAAGTACCACCACTTGAAGTAGATGAGCCTCCACTAGTTATTGAACCATCGCTCAATACATAAATGGGGGTTGTTGAATTCAAGGAAGCTGCTACATATACCTTATTTGTAGTTTGGTTTGTAAAGAATTCTACAGAGTCAAAATCTACATTAATTTTGTCATCTATTGCAAGTGTCGTTGCATCATAAATTACAATTTCATCACTTGTTTTAAGAGATTCATTTTTTTTATAAGCTACATACAGCTTGTTTGTTTTTGGATTCACTCCTAATGAATCAACCTCATCATTCTTTTTTCGCCCTGGTATTTTTTCTGTTACTTCATTGGTATTTGTATTTATGACATAAACAAACTCGGAATTTAAACTATCCACAAACAACCTGTTTACAGCAGGAATTAGTGCTATTGATTGTGGTCCTCCTCCGCCTTCAATATTTATAGTTGCTATTAAAGACAATTTATTTGAATTTGTGTCAAACTCTAAGACAAATATTTCATTAGCAATTGTATTTATTGCATAAACTCTATTTTTGCTTGAATCTACAACCATTTTCCCAGGGCTTCCCATAAGCTCTAGACTGTGTAATATTGTCTTCGATGTAGCATCTATAGCTGTTACTGAGTTTAATCCTCCTGTAACTGAATTGTTTGAGTTTACATAAATTCTGTTTGCAGTTTGATCTAAAGCAATATGTCCAAACAATCCATAAGGTTCCGTAATAATTTCACCAGTGACCATGTTTGAAGAACCATCTATTATAAATATTTTATTATCACGGCTCTCAAAACTTGTACTCTTTTCTACATAAACAGTTCCAGTATTTGAATTAGCCACAATGCCACTTAAGGTAGCATTTTCACCAGCATCAATTGGGATTGTGGTAAGAAGAGTATCTGTAGAGCCATCAATTACTTCAATTGACATAGCAGTACTAGGGAATGAAGTAGCATAAATCTTATTTGTTTTTTCATCTATTGCTAAAAAATCTGGGAAAACACTGACTGAAATAGTATTAGTTAAGGTAACAGCTGAAACTGCTTTTGAAATAATTAAAATAAAACACAAAACTAATATAACTAAAAAAAACTTTTTCAAATTAAGTAACCTCAACTACAATTAAATTTAGTACTAATGAAGAACTTGGTCAATAAATACTTAATAGAATAACTCATGATTCTTTAATTTAGGATCGAACCAACTAAAACTAATTTTTGCTAAACAAAACTAACTTAAAAGAAAGAATTGGATTTGAAAAAATAAAACCTCCCCCTAGTTAAGGAAGTTCGAACTTGTATTATCCAAGATAAGCCTTATATTTTTGCGAAAGTAGCTTGATTGCACAGCGTCAGATTTTGTTTATTTGGATTCAAAAAGTACCTGACTAACCTTGATCAGATATTGTAACCATCATGAAGATTAGTATTTTACACTATTTCCTTTTGACTTTAATTCACTTGCAATAGAAGCCATTGCTTCAGAAGAACTATGCACAAGATACGTAACTTCTTCTACCAGCAGAGTGTTAGATGTTCCTCCGCAAAGTAAGCAATAAGTTCGTTTACTACTTTTATTTTTACAGAGTTATTTTACGGAACAAATAAACTGTTTGACATATCGTTTAATATTAAATCTACTTACCTACTAAATAATATAGAGAGTTTTTAAAGTGAAAAATATATTTGCTAAGTCAATTTCTTTGTATTTGTTAGCATGGTCTGTATTAATGACAACTTGTTTACCAAATGCTGCATTTGATTCAACACCTGGAGATATTATTTGTGCAGAAAATATTGAAACCCAAGGTATAGTAGGTAATCTTGATTCGGATACATTGACATTAACATTAACAGGACAAAAATTACATAATCTTAAGCCTCTCCCCCCAAGTTCTGGACTTAATATATTTTCTTTATTCTTAGATATTATCAGTGATAATGACGATGTTGCAAAAATTGATAGCTTTACCTTTAATGCAGCTGGTACAAAAGTTATATCTAAAACCATTAAATATTTAAATGATGGTGAATATATCAATGATAATAATGAAAATCAACCTTTTACAAGATTAGAAATTAAATGGGGCGGCATAATAACTAGTAATGATGCTGTTCTATCAATTAAGCTCAAGCCAGGTACTAAAGATGATACAGCTACTTTTGAACTAAGGTCTATATCTTCTGCCGTTGAATTTATAAAAATAAGTGACTTCGATAATATTGACTTTGATCCATCTACAGTAACTAATACGCTTGAAATACCTTCTGTTGGCTCTGTAGTATTTTCTGATGTAGGAAATTTTACACTTATAGGACCAAGCCAAGTAGTTTCACCAGGAAAAGCAGCAATTGCCTTTCAATTTGATAATATACCGTCAAATTTTGTAACTGCAACACTTAATGGTGCAAAAGTTGAGTTTGCAGGAAATAACATCATTAAAGATGGAATGGCAGTCACTGAGCAAACAACTATAGTAGGAGTAGCTATCCTAGATATACCAACAGATTCAAGCCAATTAGATCTTGTACTTGATATTAGAACTCTTCCGGAACAGAATACTAGTAATCCAATAATGATTATGACTTCATTCCCATTTGGAAACACAAACACTGTTAGCAACACAGTAGAATTAGGGAGTATTTCAATTGAGGAAGCTAGTACAGGAAGTATTCCTACAATAAGTTCTGCAGGAATAATAAATAGAAGTAAAAATTCAACAATAGAAATAACAGGCACTAATTTTTCTAACAATGACAATATTTCAATTAATATACTTCCGACTGATCATCCACCAAACTTAGTAGCAACCAAAAATGAAAAGTTTGTAAGAGCTATTTTAACTTCCGGGGATTGCATACCAAATGGCAGTTACGTAGTTGTGACTACTTCAGGTGGTTCTACTACAAAAAAATTTAAAATCAAAGGTAAATGTACAAAACCAATAGCTACATTAGAATGTAGAAAGTAACAAAGGCAAAATTTGTTTTAGAATTCCTTTTTTATTTCAACTATCTGTTTACTCCTTCAAATCCAAAATCTAGTTTGGCTCAATGCAGTAAATTTCTTGTCAACAAAAATAAAAACCCAAAAGCTAATTGCAATGGGCTTTTGAAAAGTAAAAACTCCCCCTAGTTAAGGACGTTCGAACTTGTTTATACCTAGAAAACCCTTATATTTTTAGGAAAGTGGCTTAGCAAGTAAATGTTGAATAGCAACAATATCATCAATATCAACCTCTCTTCTTATAATATTTTTATAATTCACTAATTGATTTATATCCTCTACTGAAATCTTTAAATCATCCAAACTAAATATTCTTGGTATTGGATTCTTAGGATCAAATCCATAGACCTTACCATTAAGATCTTTAAAATATGCATCTTCATATTGTGAAATATCTATTTCAATCTCATTAATTTCAAGTTGAATTAAATAAAAATCAAATGATTCATCAATATATCTAAAATAATCCTTTTTAATGTTTGATTTTAAAACTTTTTGTATTTCTGGAATATCTTTTTTAAAAACATCAATATCTATATCTATAACTTTTCTCTTTGCTCCATAAAAATAAGCTGCTAAGCCTCCAGTAATTTGATACCAAATTCCACAACTATCTAACTTCTCAATCAGTTCTTTAAGTGCTAGCTTATGATTTCTAGTTAACATATAATTTGAAAAGTTACAACAACTAACTATTTCAGCATAGTTGATTTTGATATAAAAAATAAAAAGCGGCAAGACTTAACGCTTACCGCTTTTCTCTTAAATTCTCCCCGTGGCGTATGAAACCCGAACCAGAATAATACTTGAAAAGCCTTGTATTTATGCGAAAGTTATTGCATAGCGTTTAAGATTTATTGCTTACAAATATCAGAAATTCCATTACCATCAGCATCAACTTCAGAAAGAGATTCAAGAGTAGATAGAGAACTACCAATCTTACCTAGATTATCACCAGTAAATGTACCTTGTCTACAGTTATCAAAGCTTGGATCAGGCGCTGGAGTCGTGCCACATAATACATTTCTTAGTTGACGAAGAGCATTATCAAGATTGACAAGTTGGCTTTTAAGTAGTTCATTACAAACTATAGAAGGAGCTTTAAGTGCAGATTGTATTCTTTTTACTACACCTTTGAGCTTATTAAGTGCTTTTAATCTAGACTTATTAAATTTTTGGTCTCCCCTTGTTGAAGGATCAAGATTATTTCCAGCTGGTGCATAAAAATCATAAACAGTTTTTTCTGTTTGTAAAATGTCACTGAGTGCATTCATAAAATTAGTAACAAAAATTGGTTCACCAGAAGAAGTCCCTCCACTTGAAGAACTTTCACCTGTAGCAGTCGTAGTAGTGCAATTACTTACATCAGACCTTTGCATTTGAATCGGAAAGGAACCATTTTTAGTTAGTATGGTTACACTAGCAGTAGTTCCTAAAATAGTGATATCAACTTGTGGTCCATTTCCATTATCCGGAAATACTTGAACAAACTTACCGAAAGAATTTATTTTTCCAAAGGAAAATACAAAATCCATCCCAGCGGTTACACGTATAACCGTACCACCATCTTCTCCAATAGTTAAAAAGTCACTGCTAAAAGAATCTTGGGTTGTGTAATAACCATGAAATGTCCCTGAACCATTTTTCACTTCAATTAATTTTGCTTTGCCACTTAATGTATCAGCATTTGAATACTTAACTAATATTTTGTCGTCTGCCGTAAGTGACAGTGCATAACCACCACTAGATAAAGATGCCTGATTAATGCTAGTTCCACTTGGATGTGTTTGGTCTTCTGGAGCAAAAAATCCAGCTATATGCTTATTTGCAGCAACTAAAAAAAGTGGTTCACTCTCGTTACCATTTAATACAGCTGTACCAACATAAGTACCTTCAAAGAGAAAACAATCATCAGCATTTATCTTACCCAGAAATAAACCAGAGATTAAAGTGCAGAGAGAAATAATTGGTACAAGAAGAAGTTTTTTCATAGGCTTTTTTACTTCCATATCTTATTCTTTACTTAAACCTATTATTGCAGAAGTTGAGTGTTTTACTTAAGTTTGTATATGTGAAAGTAAGTTGTAATTTTTTAGAAAACGGCTTGATTTCAATTTTTCATAAGTGGTTCTAAATAACAGGGAAAATCTAGCCAATATTACAAAGCTCAATCTGATCTTGAAAGATATTATTTGATTTAAGTTTTAATTTAACTTAACTTATGCTATAAATTAAATACTTTAGGAGCACTAGATTTGAAAAAGATTTATTTCACGTTTTTAATTGGGGTATTTTTATTACTGCAATGTGTACTAACAGCCAAATCTGAATCTAATAGTTACATATGGATAATTACTGATGGTCCTGGGATAGGAATACAGGTGTCTAGTTATAATGCTGAAGGTGGAGGCACCAATATATCTGATGTGACTTTTGACGCAACAGGAAATATAAATCCGCCAGATTCAAGTTGCATAGGCGATAAAAGTTATTACAATGGAACACTCTATGGGCAGGCTGATCCAGGTGGTTGTGGCTGGGGACATGTTATTAATTATGGTGATGCCTCAGAAGAATTAAAAAGCATCACAGACATATTGGCTAGTGAAGAATATATTCGCTTGGAGCTTAAGAAAGAAATCCCCAATTTCGTAAATATAAAATTTTTTCTGAGTCGGACGGAGGGAATAATGAATCAATTACTCAATCTTTTAGATTCAAAGGTCAAGGCAGGGATAATTTCGTATAAGACTTACAATAAACTTAAAAGATCTTTAAAGTCTGTTTCTGGATTAGATGGTGGAGTAAATCTTAACCCATCAACGAGTAAAGAAAGGGAAAAGGACATTAAAAAACTAAGCACAGCTTATGACATTAAAGTAAGAATTGTTAAACAGATAGTTTCATTAGAATCATTATTGAAAGCTAATCCCTAAAACTATTTTTTTTAATAGGATCGAACCAACAAAAATTAATTTTTGTTAGGCATAACCAACTTGAAATAAAGAATTAAACTTTAAAAAATAAAAAACTCCCCCTAGTTAAGGAAGTTCGAACTTGTATTATCCAAGATAAGCCTTATATTTTTGCGAAAGTAGCTTGATTACACAAGGGAACAAAATTGTATCAGAGAATAACATATTTAACGTTAGACCTTTAAGTCAAACAAAAGTTCGTAATTGGGTAAAAGTAACATACGGGGTAAGTAAGATGAAAAAATTTTGTATTTTATCTATGATATTAGCTTTTTTCTTTGGGACATCAATTATTCAAACCCAAGCTCAAATACCACTGGCATCTCCAGTTGCTTCTTTGAATATTAAGTTCTCAAGACCATCGGTTTCAATAAATTCTAACGCAAAAGTAGTCTATATTTTAAGTTATTCCTCATTCAGTAGTGGCTCTTTGTTTATTGTTGATTCAACCTCAAATTCAATAGTAAAAGAAATAAAGCTAAATGCTAATCCAGTTAGTGTTGATGTAAATCCTGATACAAACAAAATATATATAACAACTGCATATTCAGGGGATAAGGTCTTAGTTGTAGATGCCTCTAGTTACGAAATTATCGATACACTAAAAATTCAATCGCCTTTTGGGGTAGGAGTACACATAGCTACAAATAAATTATTTGTGACTAGTCCTAATTCAAACTCCGTTACAGTCATAGATGGTAAGAACAATAAACTTTTATCGACTATTTCTCTATCTTCAGTACGTAATCCGGCTAAGGTAGTAGTAAATCAATCACGCAATAAGGTTTATATAATAGGTAGTAATGGTATAGCAGTTATAGATGCCTCAAATCTCAAGTTAAAAGAATTGTCTGGATATAGTTCTTATGGAATAAGTGATTTAATAGTTGATTCTTTACAAAATAAAATTTATTTTGCTTATTTTAATACAATACAAACTATAAATGGATTCACTGATGATTTAGAATCTAATTCTTTTGAAATTAAAAACACGAACCAAATAGCAGCTCTTGCTTATAGTCCTAGCTCTCATAAAATATATGCCTTATTTCGCTATATTGATGAATTATATGAGCTTGTTGATGTGTTTCGTGTTACCTCATTTAATACTGACACAAAAGCTTTCGGTGACACTTTAAGTGTTGATGATGGAAAAGACTTATCACTTAGCAGAATACCTACAAGCTTAACAGTAATTCCATCACTTGAAACATTGTTTGTAACTTTTCCAGGTAAGAATTTAGTTAATGTATATAGTTTTCAGTCTATTGCTACCTTTACAGGTACCGGAAGCAACAATACAGGAACATCTGCTAATAAATGTCCTCAAGGACAAGAACTTTGTCCTGATGGTTCTTGTGCAATCAGAAAAGAAGAATGCCCGGTAAAAACAACTATAACTTGTCCAGATGAGAGACCAGTTTTATGCCCTGACAATGTTTGTGTAACTAAAAAAGAAGAATGTTCAACTACAAAATGTAAAACTGGTGAAGACCTATGTTCAGATGGTAAAACCTGTGTAAGAGATAAATCTCAATGTCCAAGCTCTTGCCCAAGTAATAAACCACATTTATGTTCTGAAGGTACTTGTGTTGCTAAACAAGAAGATTGTCCAGTAAAACCTGAATTTAGTTGCCCACCTAAATATCCTTTTCAATGCCCAAATGGAGTATGTGTAGCTGAACAGAAATTATGTTCTAAGACAGTTGCTTGTCCTGCTGAAAAACCAATTTCATGCCTTGACAATAGCTGTGTAGTTAAACAGGAAGATTGTCCACCATCAACTGGAAATCTTTGCCCATCTGACTTTCCAGTTCAATGTTCTAATGGAAATTGTGTAAAGAACATAGAACAATGTTCAGAGCAATGCCCACAAGAAAAGCCATTCTTTTGTCCCGATAATACTTGTACTAAGAATGAACAAGAATGTAAAGCAAAGTTTGCAGATAAGTGCCCACCTGAAAAACCTTTTTTATGTTCTGATGGTATTACTTGTGGAAATAAAAAAGAAGATTGTCCAGCAAAGACTGAAAATACCTGTCCTGTTAAATGCCAAAATAATGCTTGTGTAAAAACAAAAGAACAATGTCCTGTTGCTTCATGTCCTTCAGGCACAGATTTGTGTCCTGATGGAAAAAATTGTGTAACAGATAAATCTATATGTCCAAAAAACTGCCCATCAGGCAGTCCAGTTTTATGCTCAGATGGTAGTTGTGTAGTTGCAAAAGAAAATTGCCCAACAAAAACCAACAATACTTGTCCTATTGAAAAACCAGTTTTATGTTCTGATAGTTCCTGCGTAGCTAAAAAAGAAGAATGCAAAGAAAACACTAACAGCAATAAAAATATTCAACAAGTGCTTAAAGATTTAAATGCGGCTAGAAGAAATTTAGCAAGTGCATCTTCTACTGGACGTGTTTTGAGTAAAAGAATACTTGTTATCCTAACTCAAATAAAACAGGCTCTTACTCTTAAAGGGATAGATTGTGCAATCCAGATAGAAGATTCTGTGGATGAGCTAGGATTAATACTTCAAGAAGTTGATGGTAAGACCTGTGCTTCTATGCAAAAGAAGCCATCAAATTGTATTCCTCAGTTGTCAGCAAATAACTTTAAGATTGCAGTTGAAAAAGTTAATAATGCCCTTTCTTCAATTCTTGATACCGATGATAATCAAAATTTTCTCCCTGATGTTTGCGAATAATCATCACTGCAAGTAAACAATTATACTATGTTGTTTTGACCTGAGCTTTGCTCGTCATTACTTCCTGCTGAAAGATTAACAAGAGCTTCAATAAAGCCTAAAGATTTAAGCCGTCTTTCCATGAAGATTCTGCAGCAAAAACAAGATAATGAAAAAAATATCAGTGCGACAAATTTTAACGTGCAAGCTATCACTTTTTGTTAAAAAATGAAAACTCCCAGGAGAGGGCTCGAACCTCCGACCAATCGGTTACTATCTGACTTCAATTTCTTGAAGAGTCGGACTTTATCTTTATCCTCGACTTGACGTTAGGATAGCGGGTGTAAAGTCTCTGCACTTATCTAAGTTTTATAAACTTAAACTAGCTCAGGATTGCCTTTTACATTTCTGTAGTTAAGGGTCCCCTGAATTAGCCCACTTTTCATCTTAGTGTTTCCACCAAGAGCTGCTAACTTAGCATGAGCTTCTCTATGACAATTGGCACACAACATTACACACTTATCTAACTCTTCTTGAACTCTTTTCCAACTTCGAGTGTAACCCCTAATTGAAATATTAAAGTCCTTTTTAGTTGGATCAGTGTGATGAAACTCAAGAGCTTCTAAACAACAAGAATAAGCACACTGCTCGCACTTACCACCTTTGTATTCAATAGCCATAATGCGAATCTTTTTTCTGCGATTTCTAACAGCATTTATTAGATAATGTTTTCTATCGCTATATTTTCGCTTTTCGAGTTTTACCAATTTTAGATCCCTTTCATGCTTTTGGTACAGCCGATCGCTCTACCACTGAGCTACCTGGGAATGATTTTAATCAGTATTCAAATGACAAATAATTTATTTGTCAATCGTTTATGATACCGTATTTTAAATTGAATGTCAGCTATAAATTCTCTGATTTTAGGCTAAAAGCATATTCATTTATAATGTTTAGAAGCTAGACATATGCCACTCAATAAAAGAATTATGATTCCTAAACCCAAAATTGGTACAGATATTTGTCAAATTAATCGTGTCAAAGCGACTTATAAAAAATATGGAACCCGTTTTTTAAAACGAGTTCTTACTGAAAAAGAGATTCAGTATGTTACTTCAAATAAAAAAAATCTGGTCAGTCGCCTTGCAGGCCGCTTTGCAGCAAAAGAAGCCACATCAAAAGTTTTGGGAACAGGACTAAAAGGAGTATATTTTAAAGAGATTGAGATTTTAAGAGAGGTATCTGGCGCACCTAAAATAGTTTTGCATAAAAGAGCTAAGAAAAAAGCAAAAGAAAAAAATCTGACTAATTTTGATGTATCAATATCTCACGAAAAAGATTTTGCAATTGCAATTGTTGTTTGTGTAAAAACTAAGTGAGCTTCAAAGTGTTTTTAAGCTTTTTAAGTCCTTCTAAAATTTTATTTCCAACTGCTTCATTTGAGCATGGAATTCTTACTGTCTTATTACTTGCTTTCTGTATTTCTATAAAGTATGGAAGTCTTTTTATCTTGGTATCTGTTGTATTTCCTTGTTTTAACTCTATTTGCTCTAATAAAATACCGCTATCACTCATTTATATAAATCCTTTAACTATCATCCTTGATCTTGATACTATTAAAGTTATCAATCTGCATCATAAAAAACAATTCTTGACAAGGATGGAACATTTTGTATCCTAATCCGAATAAGGATCTTTCCTATTTACAATGCGTACGAATAAAGTTATATTCAATTTTCCAACAGGTTCTTGACATACACTTGTTATGCAAGGTTACAATATTGGATGAAATCTGAGGAAAAAGATGATTCTTGAAGAATTTGTAGATTACTACCACAAAAATAAAAACAAAAAATCTCAGGCAAAAGAGGTTCTTATCAATTGGCTTAAAGTTGAATTAAAAAACCTGCCGCAGAAAAACTATCAAAAGGTTTTACACAATGAATTAATGATTGCAAAAGATGAAAGCATTGTTCCTAAAAATAAACAAGGTGAAAATCTCTTGATCTCACTTATCAGGATGACAAATATTCTTGAAGAAAAGGAATTTGAATCCTGGACAAACAATGTCAAGCCCAAGGACTTTTTACATGCCTAAAGCATTGGTAACAGGTTTTGCAGGATTTATTGGAAGTCATTTAACTGAAAAACTTTTAAATGAAGACTACATAGTTATTGGCATTGATGATTTCAATGATTACTATGATCCAAAAATTAAAGAAAGAAATATAAGTGGTTTTAAAAACAACACAAATGTTAGCTTACATACTTTTGATATAAGAGACAAAAATCAAGTTAATGATCTTTTTTCACAGCATAAACCAGATGTAGTAATTCATCTTGCTGCACGCGCTGGTGTTCGTCCATCACTTCAGCTTCCACTTTTATACGAAGAAGTAAATGTACTTGGTACATTAAATTTGCTTGAGGCAGCTAGAAACAACGGCTGCAAAAAGTTTGTTTTTGGATCAAGCAGCTCTGTCTATGGAGAAAGTAAAAATATTCCATTTAAGGAAACAGAGGCTGATCTTAAGCCAATTTCTCCATATGGCGTAAGCAAACTTACAGGTGAGAAATATTGTCATGCTTATAACCATCTCTATAAAATACCAATTATTTGCCTAAGGTTTTTTACTGTTTATGGTCCACGTCAAAGACCGGATCTTGCTATTCATAAATTTACAAAGTTAATTAATGATGGGAAATCAATACCAGTGTTTGGAGAGGGACAATTCAAAAGAGATTTTACATACGTAACTGAAATAATAGATGGCATAATAAGTTCAATAAAGTACGACAAAACCGGTTTTGAAATATTTAATTTGGGTGAATCACATACAACCTCAGTAATTGATCTGGTCAAACTAATAGAATCTGCTCTTGGTAAAAAGGCAAATATTGACTGGCAGCCAGCACAAGCAGGTGATGTTCCAATAACATATGCAGATGTAAGCAAGGCTGAAAAACTTCTTAGCTACAAAGCAAGAACAAAACCTGAAGAGGGAATTAAAAAGTTTGTAGAGTGGTATAGAAAAGAACTTTTAGCTGTTAGCCAGTTAATTAAATGAATCTTAGAAAAATTTAACCTTTACATGTAACCGACGGTTACATGTTTTTTTATATTGGTGAAATATAATTAAAATTATGATTAATAAAGAAGATGAATATAAGGCTGAAGTATTCAAGATTGGAGGATTTGCTCTCATTGCACCTTTTGGCAAGGAAATGCTTAATGTTCCTTTTATAGAACTTTTTAATATTCAAAGCAGTCATTTACTTTATATGATTTTTACACTACTATTAGCTTATATTGGTGTGAATCTGCTCTTCAATGGAAAAGAAATTTTAAGAGAAAAAAGGAATTAAGTATGCTAGACATGTCAGACATGGAAATACGAAGAATAATTTATACACTGGTGATGTTTGGTTTTGCTTATCTATTAGTATTCATATTATACAAAGGTATGACTAAAAAAGATCCAAAATCAAAGTGATTAACACTGGTGATTAGCTTTTGTGGTTTCTTAATTTAACTCAAGTTTTATTTCTATAATTTTGTTAATCTCTCTTTTATCCCCAACAAGTCCTATAAATTTATCATCTTCTGTATTGTCTGAAATTATACATTTAACAGTACTGCATGCAGAAGCAAATTCCAAACACTTTCTTATAAAGATTAAAAATGATTGGGAAGGAAACCCACTGCTCGTTCTTCTGGAATCATCTTCAATTATTTCAATTTGCCTATAAGCTCTGTGTGGTTCTACATCAAAATATTTTTTGTCTTTTATCTCACTTGCTGCAAGTTCATACATTTCTCTTATATCAGAAGAAGAATTCCAAACAACTCCATAGTAAGCATTTCCGTTTGGAGCCAAACCAAAAACTATACTTCCTCCAAAACACTTAGCAACATCCCTTGCTTTATCTAAGATCTCTTGTGGTGATACATCTTCGTTAAATATATTTGCACCAATTCTACCTGAGTATCCTCTAAGCCTTGAAGGTACTCTAGCTTCATAGAGACCAGAAGTATTAGGACTCAGCCGAGCATTATGTGCTGCTATAATTCTCATAGATTTTTTCTAATGAACAAATTGTACCTCTAAATTTAGAGGTAAGTCAACAAACACAAAGTCAAATAAATCTAATGAAATTTAATCGCTACTTATCTTATACGAGGTATTACTTGAAAATCATTTTTAGACCATTGAGGACTTAAACCACTAAGTCGATTTTTATAATACGAGTAAATAGCTCTTTCCCAAATAACATCACCATTTTCATAGGTAAAACCTTCTCTTCCAGGATCAGTATCCTTAAAAAGGATACCAGAATGTGAGTCTTTAAGTTTTGTATCAGAATCATTATCAAGCCATGGAATAGGATCATTTTTTTCTAAAGCTCTGATAATAAAAGGATTTCCTAAAGAAGTTGACTCCATTAAATCTGTTGCAATCAAGTCTACATATTCCTGTTTTATGTCACCTTTTTTAATTTTTTCATTTAAAAAATCCATGTACTTAACATAGCCTGCATGCTCATTTCTTGGCTTGTCAAATTTATAATCCTGAGTAAGTGCACCATAGTTTACAATTTTGTTTCGTCCTTCTTCAAATACATGACGTGCATGACGATTCCCCCCAGAGATTACATGACAGAAAATACAATGTCTTGGGCTACTAAGCATTAGTTCTGTTTGATTTATCGGATTTTCTTTTTTGTCCGGAATTCTTTCACCATAAAAATGCTGCCTTGCCATATATGGATATGCACTATTAGGATCTATACCTACATTGTCTTTCGTCCAAATAAGCTGAAGCATATCAGTTACAAATAAATTATGCTTGCTTTCTTGCTGCACTTCTTTGCTCCCATGAAGAGAACCTTTAAATGCCTGTGCACGTACTCTAATGTGTTCAGGAAGCAATATATTTCCTGTTCTTTCATTAACTGTCCAGTATTCATTTACATAAGTACGCATCATAGAATTATCTTCTTGCTTTTCATCAAAATATTTAATTACATGAATGTTTGGACCTATACCCATATCATCTGCTTCTTCATCTATTTTCACAAAATCAGATATATAAATTTTTACTGCTCTGTCTTTTTCAGTTATTTTGCCAGCTCTGAGTGCTTTAATATCTTCAAGTTCAGCCCTATATAAATTAATTAATTTTTCCCTAACAATAGGATAAACAGCCTCAACCCATTTAATTTCCTGAGTTCTTTTATCTGCACAATCACAACGCAGTGCATTTATGGAATCATAGTCAATGCCTTTGGGGCTCAAAGAAGATTTGTCTCTAAGTATAAAAGGAATGGATACTGCTGTAGCCAGTATGCCAGTTGCTATTCCTAAAGATGTACCTATTCTCATTAGAGGACTTTACTTCCTTAATAAAAAGGAAACTTTATATTGTATGAGATTATAACACAACAATAATCAAAACTATTCTTTGTCTTCTTTAAAATCCTTAGTCCATGCAGATTCATTCCCTGAATCAATTGCTCCTGATGAGTGTTGGACTCTAAGCTCTTGAATCTTTTCTCTTACCTTAGATTCAATTTCTTTTAACATTTTTGGATTAGAAGATAAAGTTTCAATTGCTTTTTCTTGTCCTTGTCCAATTTTTTCAGAACCATAGCTAAACCATGTTCCAGATTTTTGGATAACGCCAAGACCTGTTGCCACTTCAACAAGTGAGCTTACAGGGCAAATACCTTTTCCATAAATTAAGCTAAACTCAGCTACTCTAAATGGCGGAGCAACTTTGTTTTTAACCACCTTTACTTTGATTCTATTTCCATACTCAACATTGTCTCTTTTCAGTGTTTCTATTCTTCTTACATCAAGCCTTACTGAAGCATAGTATTTAAGAGCATTTCCGCCAGTAGTAGTTTCTGTAGGACCGTACATTACACCGATTTTCTGTCTCATTTGATTTATGAAAATAATTACTGATTTTGTTTTGCTTACAATACCAGTCAATTTTCTTAAAGCTTGTGACATAAGTCTTGCTTGAAGCCCCATATGAGAGTCACCCATTTCACCTTCAATTTCTGCTTTTGGAACAAGTGCTGCAACTGAGTCAACAACAATTACATCAACAGCACCAGATCTTACAAGCTGTTCTGTAATTTCTAATGCCTGTTCTCCTGTATCAGGCTGGCTGACAAGAAGATTATCTGTGTCAACACCAAGTGCTTTTGCATATTCAGGATCAAGAGCATGCTCAGCATCAACAATAGCTGCAATACCGCCTAGTTTTTGTGCCTGGGCGCAAATATGCATTGCAACTGTTGTTTTCCCACTGGACTCTGGTCCATATACTTCAATAACTCTTCCTCGTGGAACTCCACCTACTCCAAGAGCCAGATCAAGAGAAATTGCACCAGTTGGAATTGCATCAATTATTCCATAACGTGCATCTCCAAGACGCATAACTGAACCTTTGCCAAAATCTTTTTCAATTTTCTCAAGAGTTAAATTGAGAGCTTTCAGTCTCTCCATTTTTTCATCTGGTTTAGCCTCAGTTTTTTCTCGTCTCTTTTCTTTTGCTTCTTCTTTTGTTATCGTCTTGGTCATTTGTTTTTTCTCCTTTTTTACTTCTCTACACCTAAAAATCTAATGGGGTATTCTTTGTAGCAGCTAGTTCTATGTGTAACTGTTGATCTAGTTCAGTAACTGCTTGAGGACCAGCCAGCTCTACCAAAGCATTTTTTTGAGATCGGAGTCTTGCATCAAGTCTCCTTATTTCTCTTTCCATGGATCTTCTTTGAATCCCTGCTAAGATTTCAGCACTAGTAACACCTGAATCATGAGCATCAAGTGAATCTTTTTTTGATTCTTCAAGCTCATTTGTAGCAAGTGCTCTTTCCATCATAAGTCCTTTATAAGCATGATATCTTTGTCTTAGTCTTTCTGCAACTTCATCAATCATCATAAATAAAATAATAGTTTCAGTCTGGGAAAGTTGCATTGCTGACTTGTCTTTTTTCATTTTTCCTTCAACAACACTTCCCAATATACGTCCACCGACCTGACTACCATAATAAGCACCGGTATTGTTTGTAAATGCCTGCAAGGCATAAAACGGTAAAAAGATTGCTGCTCCAAGACTTTTGGATAAAAGTGAGTTTGCCTGTTGCTGAGAATCTGTAGGAGTAAGCTTTTGAATAATAAACTGAATGGTTTTATTTCTTTCTATTGTTGCTTTCCATAAAGTCAAAAGCTGTTCCTGTTCATTTCTGGAGAAAAACTCATCTATTGCTTTTTGCTCTTCTTCAGTAAGCTGCAATGACGGCTGAATAAAATTCAGTCCTTCTTCTTCTGCTTTTTGTAATTCTTGACGCTTTGCCTCTAATTCTGAAAGCTTATCACCAGAAGACTCAGAAGGTTTTAGTTTTATTACTTCTTTAGAAGCTTCTTCTACATTATTCAAATCAATTGTTTCAGGATTATATTGAAAAATAGAAACTCCTGCCTTAAGGGGTTCTTTAATTTCTCCAAAGATTGGAATTGACGGTTTTGAGTTTTTAATTAGTTCATCTAACTTTTCTTCTCGTTCTTTAGAGAACCATGCATAAGCAGGCACAGAAAATAAAACAGAGCTGCTCAATAAAAGCTGAATAACTAAGATTATTGTAAGTATATGTTTCATTCTCTAATTTTGAAAAACCCTATTTGATTAGGGCCTTTAAAATATACTATCAGGTTGAAAATAGTACTAACGTAACTCTCGGTTACAACAGGTTAAAATTACTATCCTAAATAAGAGAAATTTAAAGTTGGCAGGTTAATTCATAAGGCATACACATGAAAATGTGTTTTAATAATGACAAACAAGGACATACATTTAGCATGAAAAAAGTAACAATTCAAAAGGGAACCTATTTGGCTCTGGTACTACTACTTGGAAGTTTAAACAGTTCTTTTGCAAAAACTGACATTACTTCAACACTACCAACTTGCTCCAGTACAGGTACGCTTTCATGTCCAAATGGATTTAAGCCTGATTGTCCAGAAAAATATAAACCATCATGTGTTTTTCTTGGGAGTAAACAAAGACCGGCATGCCTTGCAAACTATACTGACACTACTTTCTATAGTTATAGTTTAGATAAAATAGTTTGCAAAAAAGGTAAATAAACTTAATCAAATGAATTTTTTAATCTTAGCTTTATTAATCTTGAACTTTTTTCTATTTAGAGTTGCTGCCTCTGGAAATACAACAATAGAAGAATTCAAGCTGTCTCCTCTTTGCACAAAAAACGGAAATATAATTTGCCCTGAAGATTATGTTGCTGCTTGTGCAGATGAAACACCTGGCGATACTATTCCACGATGTCTTTTACTAAGCGATAAATATATACCTGGATGTTGGAAATTTGCCGGACATAAAAGCATTGATTTTAGTTTAATACCAACAAATCTTCCTGCCTCTGCCATGGTTAAAGTAACGGGTGATGGAGATATTTTTACATTAGATAGAGATATTATTGGTTGTAAGAAACAATAAGCAAGTAATGGTCTCAACTATTACTTACAAGGTATAATATTCTTTCTGATCCCTGAATTCTAGTCTCTAGTTTCTAGTTCTCTAGCCACTAGAATGGCGGCTTAGCCAAGCGGTAAGGCCGAGGTCTGCAAAACCTCTATGCGGCGGTTCAAATCCGCCAGCCGCCTGATTCAGAGATCAGTAATCAGAAATTAGTAGTCAGAATTTATAATGAAAATCTAATTAATTATCTTTAGGATTCTTTTGAGCATTTAAAAATAGAGGATTAAATACTCGGCTGGCTTCATAAACTGGCTGAATTCTTTCACTTTCAGTAAATGTTTTTTCATTTAATGTCCAGAACTTGACCTTTAAATACTCCCAGTCATTTAAAATGGTTTGTATTTTTTCCAAAACATCTTTAGTAAGTCCAACTGTTAGTTTTTCACCTTTAACAAAGACATTAAATGATATTGGAGATTGTTTATCATTTTTTCTATAACCAAAAATCTCATCCAGGTATATTCCCTCACCTCGAAATTTGTTATGTGTAAGCTTTTTAATATCTTCTATAAATTCATCAGTAAAAAAATCAACTAGTGCTGTATGTCCTGACTGTGATTTCAAAACAACTCTTAGAGATGACTCAGCATCTATATTTGAAGCAATTTTTTCTTTTTCATCTCTTTGAAACAGTCTGAATGAAGACGCAAAAGAGCCTAGTAATAAAACTTGGTCAGGAGTTATTTTCATAAAATTAGTTTAATTATAACCTAATCAATCAAAGATTCAAAGATAAACCCAGTCTTTATAAATAGATTTCAATGCTATGTTCTTAAAATTTCATTAGTCTCTACAACTAAATTCTTTCTGCCTGATGTTTCTTCATCATTTGCTATTTGTCTTGAGTCTGTAAAATATTTTTTTGTGGTTTTATTTTCTTTCGGATTATTTTGATAATGAAACCCGATTGGATTTTGCTTATTGCTAGTATCATAATGAGTCATTAAATCTGCAAAGCGAATTGCATGAAGATATGTACCCACAGGAGATTTTAGTTCTACTTCTTTAGTTTTTAGATGTTGTAAATATTCTCTATACCAAGATAAATAATAGTCAACTGGTCCAGATTTATCAGTCATAAGATCGCTAACAAGTGAAGCTCTCTCAGGAGTAAGTGAAGCACTTGCTGTTGTATATTTTGACTCTGTTATTATTCTTAGGTTTTTAACAGGGATATTATTTCTTTTTTCAAAGTACTTTTTTATACCGTCTAGCTGTTTACCTGAATAACACGATCCTGCAAAAATCGTTATGTCTACCTGTTCACAAATAGGCTTACCTTTATATTCTTTAGAAATGACTTTGGCTATTTCTCTAGGGAGAATATGACCATCGGAAGAAGATATCTTCCCAGTCTTTCCACCATGTGCCATGTAATGAAAAACTACTTCAGATTTTTTTTCATCAATTGCCTTTTTCAGCACCTTTTCAAAATTTTCAAGAATACTTTCACTTGTAGCTTTGGTAAATTTTGGAAGACTCTCAAACCCTTTAGTCTTCAAAAGTTTTTCAACTTCTGGTCTATGAGCCTCATCAATAGAAAGAGCAGCTATGGGCATTTCATAGTATTTATTATAGATTTCAAGTTCTCTTACAAGATCACTTTCCATCCCAGATAAATTACTTAATGCCAAAGCCATCATACAAACTGTTTGCCCACCTTTAGGAAAGTCAAATTCATAAGAGCTATTCCATACAGAAAATTGATTTTTCATTTTCTCTTTATGTTCAATCAGTTTTTTCTCGAGAAGCTCAAATACATCTTCTCTAGTTTTAGTATTTAAAACATCATCTGTAGAAAGTGAGAGTCTAATAGGCTCAATATTAGAATTCATAAAGTTGTTTATAAAAATAAACCTATATGGCTTATCCTCAATTTTCTTAACACCCATACACTCAAGCGAATAATTATATTTTTTATTAAACAAATCAAGCGCTGTAGGTTCTTTTAGTAATCCGTTATTAGAAATAAGTTGCGGGTTTAACTCAGAAAGAATGTTTTGCAGATATTTTTGTCTTTTATCAAAACTTTTTATTTCCCTTAATAGATGAGCAAAGCTTTCTACTGATATTTCGGTTTCTTTTTTAGTTAAATTCTCATCTTCAATACTTTTACTTATTCCTGCCAGTGAAAGATTTTCAGGAAAAGGTTCATCTTTTGCTGCTGCTGCAAGTAAGAAAGCTCCAAGTAAACCACCAGCTGTTAATAGCCTGGTTATCACTGTACTTTTTTGAGGTTTGCTTTTAGAATCAACAGTCTGATTCTCCACTTTTTGCAAAGATTTTTGCCTGCAAAGAGGGCTAGAAACAACCTTACTTACCTGTAATGCCATGGATTGAGAGTTTTAAATATTTTTTCCTACTTGCGTAGTATCTTATCAGAGCAATTGCTTTTTATAAGTACACAGGCTGTAATTTTTCGGTAAGGTGTTGTTTACAAACAAACTGGGTTAGGATTTTCCTTTTTTTATTTTACTTAAAGCTTCTAGAACACTGTGATAATAATCCATACCAGGAGAACTACCATCAGAGTTATAGCTAGATAAACTAAATGGTTGATCAGTAACAGATATGCCGACATAGTCTCCATAATTTTTTGTAAATCCTATAGGAAATTCTCCCATACTTAAATTTTTTTCCAGTTTCGGTAAAGCACCAGCTCTAAACAATGTATATTTTGATTCAGGAAGAAGTCTTTGAGGATCTTTTAAAATATTTGAGCCTGTAGCTCTCCCATCAGAGGTTGTAATTGCAATATCAGATTTTGACGCTATAAACAAGGCTCTTACTAATACTTCTAAAGCTTCTGTTCTTACTTTAGCATCTGGATCTTTCTTTATATTGTAAGCAGCTGCAGGATAGCTTGGTATTACTGTAAATCTTGTTTTCCCATTATCACCATCTGCATAAATTAATATAAATTCAATTTGTTTCTCACCAGGGTTCCCCTGAGTAGTTGTTTTTGTAGGATGCTCAGCTAAGCAAACCTCAACCTGTGCAAACTCTGATACAAATCTTCCTTTGTAGTGATTAATATTTAAAGGGAGTTCTTTAACAGACAGCCTTACAGATCTTAATTTTATTTTTTCTAGTTCAGCTTGAAAATTTACAAAAGTTTGATTCAATTGATTAGAAAAAGACTCCATCTTTCTAGGCAAAGAAAATGACCTTTCTGTAGGATTAGATACAGATCTAAACAGATATAGTATTGGTGAAACAGCCATAATTAAGCCCAAAATCCTAGTGATGATTCTAGCATCATATACACCTACGTAAGCCACAAGTTAGTGTATAAGCAAAATTAATTCTATCTAATCTTTAGTAAAGATTAATAATTTATAAACTCTGCACCAAATTTATTATTAGCAAAACACTAATTTAATGGGAACTTTGAAGTTATATCCCTACCAGATGGATCTAAGATTTTTACTTCAATACCAGATCTTTCTTTTATCAATTTTCTAACATCAATTATTTTTTGTTCTACATCATCTCTATTAAAGCCACGCTCAATAGCTACTGAATAATTAACTCCTTTTCTAATGGCAATTTGAGCAAGTCCTACTGCCTGTGAATGTGGTTTTGGTTTAAAGTCACTTATAAAATTTTTATTTTTCAATACATGACCTGTTGTTTTTACCTCAACAAAATCATCATTATCAATAACTATATCTAATTCTCTTTTTATCCCACAATCATCAATTAGCGGTATTAATTCACCTTCACTTAATTTAGGCTTTCCATATTCATCAATCTCATAGTTAAGCGAAAGATGTGTTATTTTTTTTCCATTGTCTAAAAATGATAATGCAACTTTTGCTTCAGTATAGTAGCCACCTATGTTTTCACTAGACTCATAAACATTATCCAAAGCATTATTCAGAACTCTATCAACCCCTTCTATCTTTGTTCCATCAGAATAGACATGGTTTTGCAACCCTATAATATCTTCTAAAAATTGCTCTGCACCACAATCTTGTTTTTCTATTTTACGCCTTACTTCCAAAAACTGAATCAGTTTTCCTTTAAATCCATAGCTTTGCATATAGCCAACAGAATTAAACGCACTAGTTAAATTATCGACTAAATCCTTATCAGCTTGAGATGCTAATTCATGCCTGACAAAACCACTTATTTCATCTACTGGCAATGAACTGCCAGTAGAAGCCAGCATAGTAACTGCAGAATTTATAATTCCCTGAGTTTTACTTTCATGAATAGTATGAAATAGCTTTGAAACAAGTTCCGGATCAAGACCACCAGCTTTTAGTGCAGCTAACTTTTCTAAATAAGATAGTTTTGTTTCAACCTTATCAACTGTATCTAAAAGAATTTGTTTATTCTTGTTCTTAATTGTTGGATCTTCATATTTAAGATTTTTTTCTATAACAGAAAGAAGATGCACTCTTTGATTATGCTCTTCATCAGGAGGCGCAAATGAAGTTAGTACAGAAATGATTCTTGGTTTATTTTGTTCTATATAATAAGTTATTGCTTCATAGTCATCTGATCCTGTCTGACAAGCCAGATCAAGGAAATGCTGTTGTAATCTAACTATAAAATCATCATATTCATTTCTACCAATTTCTCTTCTTGCTCTAAATGCACTTTCGGCAGTATGTTCAACACCATTTGTTCCATCTGATAAGTTCTTAGCTTTTTCCACTTCTTTATTTGGACCATTAGAAGCCTGAGCCTGTTTTTCAAGTATTAATTGCTTTATCCTTTTAAAGGAAGAACGGCCTACTGCTTTCATAATTTTGCCTATTAAATTCTTAAATAATTATTAAAATCATAGCATTACATGATTGAATTTGTAAATGGTTAAGGACTTAAAAAGCCTTTGGTTAAAGGGGTTTAACGATTCTTAAGAAGATTCAATTAAATATCTAGGATTATTTTTCTTAAAAGCAGCTGTTTAAAACAACTAGCTAAGCAATTGCTTAACCTTATTAGAAAAGTTTTCTATATCAGCTGATGGTTTAGAAATAAAACTATCAAGTGTTTTCTGTAAGCCTTCTTCAATCTTCTCCGGACTACTATTAGAGTACCCTACTAACTTAGTCCCCTGGTGAACCTGATTTTTGAGTTGAGAAATCAAATCACTTAGTTCTTTATTTGAATTATTAATATCAATTAAGATCAAATCGGGCTGCAAGGTTTGACTAAGAGATTGGATTCGATTTATTTCATGTGTTGAATCAACTTTATAACCATTAATTTCTAGTGCAAGCAACAAAGCTGATTTTGAAGGAAGATTATCACCATAAATAAAAACTGTTTTTTGATTTTTGATTTTGTTTGCAGATTCCTGCACATATTCCAATACATCGGAATGCAACACTCCAGATGTGAGCAAAATAAAAGCAGGATAAAGTTCAGATTCTTCTCGTTTAATTCTAACCTTTAAAAGTCCTTTGAAAAGCGAATAACTATTAATAAAATCTTCAACAAATATCTTTAGTCCTTCTCTATTTACACAATATCTTTTAAAAAAATCAAGAGCAATGCAAGAAAGTCTCTCCATATCATAAAAATATTTCTTTCCAATTTGAGCTGTTTCATTGTTATTTATTAAAGTAGGATAGAGTTGTTTATCTTCTTTTTCTAAATGATCAAATAAAACATCAGTCAATCTATTCAACTTTTCAACAGAACTGGCTATATTAGTAGGTCCACCAGCCTGATCATCAATTTCATAAATTGTAGAAATAATTGATTTATGTTGTGATTTTAATTGTTTAATAAAATCAATTGAATCTTTTGCTTGCATTTCCATATTTAAATTTTATCCATCTATATCAAAATTTAAGCGGTGCCAACCCTACTCTTGTAAAAGGATTTAATTTAAATCTCAGCAATATCACTAAAAGCTGATCAATCTGGTAATTTTACAGTCATCAGGAAGCTTTTCTCGTCCTTTTAAAAACTCAAGCTCTACAACAAAAGCAATTCCAACAATTACACCACCAATTTTCTTTACAAGCTTTATAGCAGCTTCAGCAGTGCCGCCTGTAGCAAGAAGATCATCTACAATGAGAACTTTTCTTCCCGGCTCGACTGCATCAGTATGAATTTCAAGACTGTCTTTTCCATACTCAAGATCATATGACATTGATTCTGTTTTTGAAGGAAGCTTACCTGGTTTTCTGATTGGGATAAATCCTTTTCCCATTTTATAAGCAAGAGCACTTCCAAAAATAAAACCACGAGCTTCAATTCCTGCAATATAGTCTATTTGTTGTTTTTCATAATGCTCTGCAAGAAGATCAATTGCTTTTTTAAAAGCATTGTGATCTCTAAGAACGGTTGTAATATCCTTAAACAATATTCCTTCACGCGGAAAATCCGGTATATCTCTTATCTTTGATTTGATAAGCTCCGGTGCATCTTTATCAATTTCACTCACTTTTATATTGTTACCCTCTCTTGCTGAATTGAAATTATTTCTGACTTTATATTGTGTTGATCTAAAATTTTTGAAATTTCTTTTAACTCAGCATTGAGAATCCATTCTCTAAACTGAGTAATTTGTCTTAACTCAGAAACCAACAGATTATATTCTATTAGCAGATCATAGTTCTGTCGAGAAGGAGTTAAAATATTGATATTTAATTCATTGCCTGTACGCTCATA
>Ga0209515_10003028_pt1 | contig 24632 bp, 26 predicted proteins | sample Subgroupgradi54m_FD_187454 | JGI IMG/M metagenome (GOLD analysis project Ga0209515, IMG submission 187454) | Subsurface groundwater microbial communities from S. Glens Falls, New York, USA - GMW60B uncontaminated upgradient, 5.4 m (SPAdes)... ... | reverse complement strand
CACCACCGCTAACAAAAATGTATTTCATTTTAATTGGGGAATCCGTCTAAACTTTGAAGATTTTGAGGCCCTCATTATATTACCAAAAACAGGCACCAAAATGCAAGTATCAGTTTAGGTTACAGGCTAGAGGATTGTACAGATAATAACTTTAAGCTCCATGACGAAGTTGTTTTCTCATCGCTAAACTTCCCATTGAGCCATTTTAATAGCAACTACTTCCCTGTCAGGAATACTAGATACTACCCCGAAACTCGGACCACCTGACAATTCTGGACTACTTTCAGAGCTCACCATGATGAATATATTATAACAAAAATCCTAATATAGCGTTCCCTTGTAAATGAACCTGAAATTGTTTAGGATGAAACTTGTTGAGTTGTCTTTGGCTTTTTCCAGCTTGTAAATTTTCAGGTAGTCAGTAAAATTAACTAATTTTGTGAGGAATGGCAATTGATTGAAAATCATTAGCTACTTGTTTTAAACCTAATTTAGAGCCCAAAAACTTAGAAGCATTAAAAATTTCTATACCTAAAAGTTCTCCCTTTTTACCAAGTTCTATATTTATTTCTGGTGTAATCTCTTTATATTCTTCTTCAGCGCCACTTTTAATATTAATCCACAAAACATCCGTTTTCTTATCATAGTATACTTTTTGTTTAACTTTCTTCATTTTTTATCCACCTTCCCCTGTTAAGCTTATTCTCAATCTCTTGCCTAGATATGGGATAAACTGTAATAGCTTGGATTTCTAATTCAATTATATCATACACAACAACCATTGGTCGTAACTTTTCATTATATTCCATGCTTCTTACAGCAATATTATAACCAGTATCAATATCCTTATATTTTTCTTCAAAATTCTGAATAATAGTTTTAGGATAATCTTGCGGAATCTTTCTTTCCGTAAGACGGATTTTAAGATGAGGTATCAAAACAATTTTCATTTTGTTTCAGAAGTAGTCTGACTCTTGTCAGCTGATTTTGGCTTGGTCCAGCTGGCGAATTTGCAGTCTGGCCAGTTTTTACAGCCATAAAAAGTTTTACCATGTCTGGTACGCCTTATTACCATATCCCCGCCATCTTGCGGACATTTAGCATCAACAATTTCCTCCAAAGCTTGCGTATGCTTACAATCCGGAAAACCTGAACATGCCAAAAACTTCCCGAATTTTCCTATTCGTATAACCAATTCTTTATTGCAATCAGGACACTTTTTATCAACAAATTCCAATTCCATTTTCACTTTTTTGGCCACCTTTTCAGTCTCATCAAGTTTTTTTGAAAAAGGTTGATAAAATTCTTTAATTGTAGGTCTCCATTCTCTTTCTCCTCTGGCAATTTCATCCAAGGCATCTTCCATTTTAGCTGTAAAAGAATAATCAAAAATATCCGGGAAATATTCAATCAAAAAATCACAAACTATAAAACCAAGTTTGGTTGGCATAAATTTCCTCTCAACTTTTTCAACGTAAAACCTATCCTGAATTGTAGACAGCGTCGGGGCATAAGTGGAAGGACGACCAATACCTAACTCTTCCAACTTTTTGATTAAAGAAGCTTCGTTAAATCTGGGTGGAGCTTCTGTAAAATGTTGAGTTGGCAAAAGTTGCATTAGGTTTAGTATTTGTTTTTCAGATAATTGTGGTAGTAATCGATCTTTCTTCCCTTCATTATCTTCTTCTTCAATATCCTTACCGTATAATTTAAGCCATCCGTCAAACTTAATCACTGAACCCGAAGCACGTAATAAATAATCACCAGCAGTCACATCCACTATTGTCTGATCCATTATTGCCTCACTCATCTGACAGGCAACAAATCTATTCCGAATCAGCTCATATAGTTTGATATGATCTCTGTTAAAACCTTCTGTTGGTTTAATACCCTCGCTTTTTAATGCAACATTAGAAGGCCTAATTGCCTCATGTGCTTCCTGAGCATTTCTGGACTTGGATTTAAAAATTCTTGGCACCTTGGGCAAGTAAGATTTACCGAAAAAATCGCCAATATAAGACCTTACAGATTCAACTGCTTGAGTAGAAAGATTAACAGAATCTGTTCTCATATAAGTGATGAAACCATGTTCATATAAAGCCTGGGCAATCATCATAGTTTTTTTAGCAGACATTCCCAACCTATTAGCTGCTGTTTGCTGCAAGGTTGAGGTAATAAATGGAGGATGCGGATATCTTCTAACTTCTTTTTGTGTAACTTTAGAAATAATATATTCGGCTTTTTCTAAATTACTTTTGTGCTTATTAGCTTCTTTTTCATTTTTAATTTCAAGTTTTTTCCCATTTTGTTCGATTAAAGTTACGACAAAACTTTCCCCTTTACCCTTAACGCTTCCCCCTTGTAATTCCGCCTCAATAATCCAATATTCCAGAGCTTTAAAAGCCAATACCTCTCTTTCCCGTTCTACTATTAAACGCAACGCTACAGATTGTACCCTTCCGGCAGATAATCCCTTTTTGATTTTTGCCCAAAGTAAGGGTGAGAGCTTATACCCAACCAGACGATCCAAAATCCTTCTTGCCTGTTGAGCGTCTACAAGTTTTAAATCAATTCCACGAGGTTGTTCAAAGGCCTGCGTAATAGCTTCCTTGGTAATTTCATGAAATACTACCCTTTGAATTAGTGGTGAGTTCGTAGTTCGTAGTTCGTAGTTTTTTTTCTTTTTGTTTTTGTCTACCAACTTTGAACTATCAACTAATAACTGACTCAGATGCCAGGCAATTGCTTCTCCTTCACGGTCCGGATCTGTTGCTAAATATAAAAATTCTGCCCCCTGAGCCATCTGTTTTAACTCATTAACTTTTTTTCTTTTATCGCTGGGGATTATGTATCCTGGCTCAAAGTCATTTTCAACATCAACACCTAATTCTGCTTTTGGTAAATCCCTGATATGCCCCATCGAGGCCTCTATCTGATAGTCGGAACCTAAAAATTTTTGGAGTGTGCGGGCTTTGGTAGGACTCTCCACTATTACAAGATTATTCATATTATTAACTGTGGGATAATTGTATATTGCTTGTCAAGATTTCATTCAAAATCCGAGTCTAAAACCTGTGGGTTAACTTTATCTAATTCCTGTTTTAAATTAGTAGATGCATCAAAATTAAAGGTCTTTGGAGCATTTGGAGTAAGGACTGGTGTTTGGGTAAGAACAGGCTGATAGCCAACCAATCCTCCATTGTTATTGACTGTATGTTTCACGATCGTGAATAATGCAATCAATATTAGTAATGTCAAGATCATATATCTTCTCATAATGATTTAGAAACCTCTGCTTTTGCTCTTAAAACTTTATTTTTTAAAACCTCTAAACTGGAACGGAGTTCTCCAATTGATGAATATTTTTGAGCCCTTTGATATGCAATTGCCTCGGCAGCATATGTCACCCAATAATCAGCAGATTTTATCTGATCATCTATCCCTCCAAAAGCCACTCTGGTTTCTGTAATTCCTTTTCTCCTTCTTACCTCATCCATAATCCCAGCAAGACGGGAAGCATCTTCCTCGAACCTACTACAAACTTTTTGATTTACTTGATTTAAATCAGCAGATGCATAAACCTGAGGGGTGATTAAAAGGATTAAAACAAAAATTATTATTAATTTACTCATAAACTATTTAAGTTTAAGAAACTCATTTTCTGATGATTCAGCATTTTTAATTATTGACTTTACCAAACCCCTTCCTAAATCTTTAACATGTAGGGGAACTGAAATTGTTTTTCCTAATTTATCACTATACATTATCACATGACTACCAGTTTGTCTTTTACGGATGAATCCTAATTTCTGCAAAATTAAAATTACTTCTTTAGGCTTAAATGCAGACATTTAGATTTGTGAAATCATTGGTTCTGGAATAGAAACTTTTCTCACTAAAACTTCTTTTGTCTCTTTGGGTATTTCCTGCCCTTCTTCTTTTAAAACTGCTAAGCAACCTTCTAATGCGTCTTTAATCATTTCTACTGCCTCATCAAATGTCCTTCCTTGAGTTACACAACCAGGCACTGCTGGCACAGAAACTATATAACCTCTATTTTCAGGCTCAAAAATAGCAGTATATTTTAATATTTTTCGAGAAATTTTCTTTGTCATATAAATTGTATATTAACATTTTCAGGCTCTTAAGACAATGGGAATTTTGGAGGGAATTTAGAATTTAGATGACAAGAACCTCTTATCTCAAGCTCAGCTGGAAAAATAACTGCTTTATTCCTTTGGCCCCCTTCTATACCACCTATTACTAATTCAGCCGCTCTTCTGCCCATCTCTTTAGCAGGACGACTAATTACAGTTAAAGGGGATCTTAAACAATCTCCATATGGATAATCAAAACCTATTATCCCAACTTCTTCAGGAAATTCCAAACCACGCCTGTTTTGCACTTCTAATAAAACCCCATGCGTGATCTGATAACTACCTGCCACTATAGCAGATGATACCTCGCAGATTTCTATTTTAACTTGAAAGAAGCTCTATTCCAGCTTTAAAAAGTTCACCTTTTACTAATTTTCCTCCCAAAATTAATCTGGAAATTCTAGCCTCCAGAGTGTCCTGAATTAGACGGCGCAGCGGTCTTGCTCCAAGCACAGGATTAAATCCTTTTTTGGAAAGCTCTGTAATTAATCCATTATCAAATTCAATCAGATACCCTTTATTTTTTAAATTAGTCTGCAGTTGAGAAAGCTTCAATTTAACAATTGTCTCGAGTTCATTTTGTGACAAAGGCTTAAACAACACTACCTCATCAAATCTGTTTATAAGCTCTGGCCGGAAGATTTTTAAAAGCTCCTCGTTAACTTCTTTATCTATAATTTCCAAATTCTTATTTTGTTCCAGACCTTGGGCAATAAGAAGCGAACCAGCATTGGAGGTAGCAATAATAATGGTATTTTCAAAATCAATTGTTCTTCCAGCTCCATCAGTTAAACGGCCATCATCCAAAACCTGTAAAAACAAAGTTAATATTTTCTCATTTGCTTTTTCAAACTCATCCAGCAAAAGCAAAGCATATGGCCTGTTTCTAATACTCTCAGTAAGCAACCCTCCTTCTCCCTGACCCCCAATAAGTCTAACTACAGATTCCGGATTTTGATATTCTGACATATCAAATCTTAAAAAAGCACCTTCTGTTTTGAAATATACCTCTGCCAAAATTTTTGCAAGTTCTGTTTTTCCCACCCCGGTGGGACCTACAAAAAGAAAAGATCCAATTGGCCTGCCATCTTCGGATAAACCGGTGCTAGAGCGTCTTAGCGCATCTGATACTACTTTTACTGCCTGATCTTGTCCTATCAATCTTTGATGCAGTTCTGTTTCCAAATTAAGCATCCTGTTTTTATCAACATTTCCAACCTCGATCAATGGGATTTTTACCATTGAGGATATCACCTTTCTTACAACCTCTTTGTTTACCCAACCATTCACTGATTCAGTTAAAGCTTCTTTCAAAACAGAAATAGCACTATCCGGTAAAACTCTCTCTCTTACAAATTTTTGGGAAAGTTCAACTGCAGTTTTAAGGGCAATAAAGGAAACTTTTACTTTTTCTTTCCTCGAAGCATTTATGCTTCTATATTCTAAAATACCTAATGTATCTTGAGTTGAGGCTGGTGGAAGTTCGACTTTTCTAAAAAGTCTTGCAAAGGAGCCATTTTTTTCCAAAACTTTTGTGTAAGTATCCGGCTCGGTTGAACCTATAAACTGAAATGTATCTGATTCTAAATAGGGCTGCATTAAAGAATATAGTCCCAAACTATTTCCAACTTCTCCCATTCCCAATTCATGAACTTCTTCTATCACAATAATCACATTTTGGGCAAATTCCACTTCTTCAAAAACCAGTTTTATTCGCTCAGCTAATTCCCCCTGAGTTTTTATCCCGGACAAAAGCTTTGTTAAATCCAAAAGTATTAATCTTTTGGTTGCCAGTGCCCCAGGCGCATCTCCTGCAACAATTTGTTTCGCCAACTGTCTGATAAGTGCGCTTTTACCAGCTCCGGGAAGTGAAACTATTAAAACATTTCTGGCTGTTTGTTGGGATAAAATACGCACAATATCTTCAAAAACCCCATTACTTCTTTCAAAACCAAACTCTTCAAATACCCCACCAGCTGCCTTTTTTGTTAAGTCCTCTGATACCAAATCTAAATTTGGAGTAGGGGCACCAAGCCAACCACGATTTACTCCACTTAAATGATGGACGCTAAATTTATCATCCCAAATATAAACTCTTCTCCAATACTCTTTTTTCTTTTCTAAAAATTTTAGAGCTTCTTCAAAATCCGATAATTTTAAATCAAGTTTGAGCAAAAATTTATCCATGTTGGGAATTTCCAGTAAACTTGCAACAAAAAAATGACATGCTCCAATATATTCACTTCCGCTTTGTTTGGCCAAATCAAACGCCTTTTTTCCTACACCCTCAATACTTACTATTTCCCAATTTGGAAAATGACTTAGTTGGATTTCTAAATTAGATAGAAGGTTAACCACTTCACTGCTTACCAAAAGACTTTTAAAATTCAGCTTATCTTTTTTAATTAAAGATGAGGGCCAAAAATCATCATCTTTTATTTGCCAAACCTTTTTATGGGGATGCGTAGTTACATGAATAACAAATAAACCTATCCCGCTTAAAAATAAAATTCTGCTAATAATCTCTGGCTGATTAAACAGAGCCAAAATTGGCAAAGTTAACCAATAACCTCCTATGAATAAAATTATTACTGTGAAAATTGCAAAAGCAAATAAGCCTATGAGGATTCTGGAAATCCTAAACATTAAGCTTAAAATCTTTCCCACAAACGATGAGTCATGGAAAAGAGGAGTAAAAATAAGCTTCCACATCAAACCAACTGCCAAATCTTCTTCCAAAAATAACATTGAGTTTTTCCAGGTTTGCAAGAAAAATGCAACGCCTTCGCTGTACCAGAATTTTATTAGATGAATGGGCAAAAATAAATATTTCATACTAATTAAATGAGCATATATCCATTATCTCATAATACAATACATACCTCCACCCATATTTTGAAGCAACCCCGAAATTTCCATTTTCAAAAGCAGGGCAGATATTTTGGCAGATGGATAATTTAGCATTCTGCCAATTTCATCAATATGTCTGGTTTCATTTTCCAAAACAGCCATTACTTTTTTCTCCGCATCTGTTAGGGAATTTATACTTTGAACTTTTACTGAACTTTGAACTTGATTCAATCCTAATTCCTCCAAAATCTCAAGTGGCTCATATACAGGGGTTGCTCCCATTTTTATTAAATTTATCGGTCCTTTGGAAAGGGTTGATGTTACAGGTCCGGGAACTGCAAAAACTTCTCTTCCCTGCTCCAAAGCTAATTTGGCAGTAATTAAGGAACCGGAATCTTGCGCTGCCTCAACTACCAAAACTCCAAGAGATAATCCGGATATAATCCTGTTTCTGGCAGGAAAATTACCAGGAAGAGAGACCTCATCAGGTGCAAATTCAGAAACTACTGCACCACCGCTTTTAATAATTTCCTCAGCCAAAGTTTTATTCTCCGGAGGATAAATCTTATTTAATCCTCCGCCCAATACTGCAATAGTTCTGCTGGCTTGTTTTAAAGCAGTTTTATGAGCCTGAGTATCAACTCCACGGGCAAGCCCTGAAACAATAGTTAACCCGGCATTTGCCAGTTGTTTAACAAATTGCTCTGTTACAATTACCCCATATCCTGTTATTTTTCTGGTACCAACAACTGCTATTGATTTTTCATTAAAATCTTTTATTTCTCCTTTATAAAACAAAACAACCGGAGGATCATAAATTTGAGCGAGTAATTTGGGATATGTCTCATCAAAAACAGTAACATAGGAAATACCTGAATCTTTAATGGCTTTTGCATATGTTTGCGGTTCTAACTTTTTTCTGGTTTCAATTAAAATCTCAACAGCATTTCTTGGAATCCCTATTTGTATCAAATCTTCTCTTTTTGCCTCCCAGGCCAATTTTGGATCCCTAAAATAATCCAAAATTGCTTTAAGTCTAATAGGCCCTAAACCATCTATAGAATGTAAAGCTAGCAGATATGGAATATTATTCATAATTCATTCCCCTAATGTCTTACCTGAATCTGTTGCAACATCATTGGTATCTTTTATTAGTTTATTTTTATCCGGGGAAAAATACCAGCGGTAAGCTTCTTTAGTAATTGGAGCTGATACATTTGACCCTTCCCCCCCACCTTCTATTAAAACTGTCATGGCAATTTTTGGATCAACTGCCGGTACAAATGAAGTATACCAAGCATGAGTTTTCCCTTTTGGATCCCCGTATTCTGCAGTTCCGGTTTTTCCGGCTGTAGGAATTGGAAAAGTAAAAAATGGCCAGGCAGTTCCACCAATTTTTGGAACCAATTTTAATCCATCTTTTATTATTTTGATTTTATCCAAAGACAATAAATTACTAACCAAAACTTTACTCTTAAATTCAGAAACAGTAGTGTTATCACTTACAACCTTCAATACAAGCTGAGGTTTATAAAAGGTGCCATCTGCAGCCATAAAAGAAGTTATTCCCAAAATCTGCAACGGAGTTGCCAGTACAAAACCCTGTCCTATTGCCATATGCAAAGTATCTCCCGGATACCAAGGTTGCCCAAACACTTTTTGCTTCCAATTATTATCAGGAATAAGTCCTGAAGCCTCATTAGGTAAATCTATCCCCAATTTAGTACCCATTTTTACCTTTCTTGCCCAATCAATCAAAGCTTGTTCTCCAATTATTCTTGAAACCTCATAATAATAAGTATCATTTGATCTTTGAATTGCTTTTAATAAATTAACAGGCCCCTCCACCCTTCCATACTCATTAAAATACCAATTGGTAAATTTGTATGGGCCTAAATATAAAACTCCATTATCAATAAATGTAGTATCCGGTGTAACTTTTCCTGATGAAAGAGCTGCCATTGAGGAAACAATCTTAAATGTCGAACCAGGCGGATATGTACCTTCTATGCTTCGGTTTAAAACTGGGGAATCTATCCTTGAGAAAATTTCACTAATTGCATTATCATCAAAACCTTTTGTAAACAAATTTGGGTCAAAAGAGGGGAAAGAAAGCAAGCTTAAAATCTGACCATTATTTGGATCCATTGTAACAGAGGCTCCACAACAGCTACCTACCTTTAAAAGAGTATCCTTTATCAGATGATATATTTTATCCTGAAGCAATGCATCAATAGTTAAATATATATTTTGTCCGGGGATTGGAGCATTAATTCTTAATGTACGCAATTTTACTCCTTTTGAGTCCACCTCAATAATTTCTCCTCCATCTTTTCCTCTGAGCACTTTTTCATATTGGGCCTCTATCCCCGAAAGTCCAATTCTATCTCCCGGGTGATAATTTTTAAATTCCGGATCTCTAAGTCGCGAATCTGATATTTCCCCCACATATCCAATAACATGAGCAAATTCCTCACCCATTGGATAATCTCTCTGGTTATCAACTTCCAAATCCGCAACTTTCGGGTCATTATTAACTTCCAGCTCTAAAGCCTGATCCCTTGAAATTAATTTTGCTTTATGCAAATCCTTATCTAATAAACGGAATGCCGGAGAATTAGCGGCCAAAATTTTACCTTCCCGGTCAAAAATTACTCCCCTGGGCGCATGAATTATTTTAATCTGAATTCGGTTACCGTCAGCTAATTCTCTGTTACGGTTACCTTGAATTACCTGAAGATGAAAAAGACGTAAAAAAATAATAAAAAACAAAATCAAACAAAAACTTACAAAAATAATAACACTCCATCTACTTTTTTCTATTTCCTTTGGAATATCTTCCGAATGGTAATTTGGTAATAAAAAGTCAGTCCAATTTGAGGATTCCTGTGTTTTAAAATGCCTGACTTTAGAACTGACTTTTGTCACTTCATCGGAAAAACCAAACCCTAGAGTTTTCTTTTTACGAATCATAAATCCTATATTTTAAGCTTTATCCCTTTTCTAGCTATAAATCTTTCCTCCCAAAGTCTAACAGCTATAAAAATAGGCCAGGATAATAAACTCTCCAAAAATACTTTTGGGAAAAGTTCAATAGTTTGATGGATAAAAAGGGAATTTAATATCTGATTTATCGATAATAAAACTAAACTAAGCGGAACTATTAACAGTGAGTTTCCCGCCAGTCTGGTTTTTGATAACATATGTGTCATCTGGATCAGTATCAGATAAATTAAACTTTGAAATCCTAGTGTTGTTAAATACAGATGTGAATTAAACAGACCAAAAGCGAAGCCCAAAAAAAGGTTATTTTTATCCAACCTGGTATAACTTCTACAGATTAAAATAATTAGTACAAGATCTATCGGTAGAATAGTAGTTTGGATAAATGCTGCGATTATTAAAATGGTAATTAATGTCTTCATTTTAGTTCATAGTTCATAGTTCATAGTTCATAGCAAATTACTACGAACTACCAACTAAGAACTACCTACTCAATAATCACAAACACCAAATCCAAATCTCTAATATCAAAATTGGGTTGAACTTTTGCTTGTTTGAAAATCTGATTTTCCCGATCCATAACCTGGAGTACACGTCCTAAAATTAAACCCCTTGGTATAAACCCTTCTGTTCCTTCTGAATAAACTAAATCACCTAGATTAATTTTCTCCTCATGTAATATTTTATCCAATAAAATATCTGTTCCAAATTGTCCAAAAAGTACCCCTTTTGCCTTTCCTTCTAAATTTTGTGAAAATGCAGCTACTTTTGAATCCGGATCTGTCAGTAATTGAATATTGGCTCCATTTGCCGAAATCTGAACAATCTTACCTACATAATTATCATTAAAAACAACTGCCTGTCCTAACTTAATATTGGCATTTGAACCTATATCAATTTTTAAATATCTTTCCAGTCCAATTGGACGAGCCGGCACTAAATTATATGTTGCCGGATCCAGGTGTTTTCCCTGCGATATTAGAGCCTGCTCCTCTGCAAGATTTTTTCGTAAGCTGGCGTTTTCAGAAAGAAGCTGATTTACCTGTTCTTTTAAAGCTTTGTTTTCCTGGGCTGCAAAGCGAGCCCCGAAAACAAAGTAAAATTGTTTTCCAAAGTTTTTGCTTGTCTGATAAAGACCAAAAGAAATAGGGTTACTGATATAAAATAGCGCCTGTTTTGGTATGTTTAAAAGATTATAATTATCCAAAATAATTATCAGCAAACTTAAAAAAACTAAAATAATAAAGATTTTTAAATTTGGGATAACCTTGCTCATTTCAGGTTCAATATACCATAACTACCCCGGTTATGTTAAATTCAATATATTGTATGCTTAATAAAATTCTACTTCCCACAATATCCTTTGTTTTAACTTTTATATTAAATTATCTCTTCCATCAGGATTTATTAATCAGTTTTCTTAACTCCTGCTCCCTTAGTTTGTCAATTTACATATTCCAAAATTATCTAAATGAGAAAAAAATTATGTTTAATATTTTTTTAACAATTTCTTTATCTTTAATCCCCCTTTTTCATTACCAGCCCAACAATTACTTAATTTCTTTTTTACCATTACTGTCTTTGGGTTTTTTTTATATACAATTTTTCATTCATCCGACAAAGAAACTTTTCAATTTGATAATTCTGATATGGGTTCTTTTTTTATTCCTTGCAATTGCTTACTCCTCAGAAATTATCAAATTCCCTTTCAATATCCAAAATTCCCAATTGATCTTTAATTCACCGGAGATAAATTATAATATCGGAAGACATCAACAGGATGCACTTTTGTTTCCTTTTAAAATCCGTCAAATAATTTATTCAAATTTAATTTTTATTTATGCAATTTTAAGTAATTTCTTTAATTTTTTTAATCTAAAAAATCTGCTGGATATTTTATTTCTTGTTAATCTTTACCCTCTTTTTCTTGGAATTTTTGATAGTTTAAGTCAAAAAGTTGAATTTAGGATTCTACTTATAACTGCAATATTAATTGCAATCTGTTCCATCGGCATTGACAGATCTACTGATAAATTTCAGTCTTTATATGTACTAGGACCTACCTTAATTTATTTAATAATCTTAGGGATGAAAAGTATTAATAAAAAAATTTACCTGGCTCTTTGGATTATAAGTTTCTTCATTTTGATAAGTCCTAAGATATGAAATTTAACTTTAAAATTTTATTAATTCTTGTAGCCAGTTTGACAATTTTGACCAGATTTACATCACTGGATTTAATTCCTCCCCATCTATCAAATGATGAAATATCCATAGCTTATGATGCTTATTCAGTTTCAAAAACTATGCGTGACGAACATAACCATTTCTTACCTTTATCTTTTCAATCACATAGCACCTATAAAGCTCCGTTAACAGCTTACCTTACAGTTCCCTCAGTAATGATTTTTGGGAATACTGATTCTGCGCCAAGACTACCTTCTGCTCTTCTGGGAAGTTTAACAGTCCTTATATTGGGCCTGCTGGTTTTTGAACTTTCAGGAAATAAATTTTTAAGTTTACTCACTTCCTTTTTGTTAGCCATTTCCCCTTATCATATCTTAACTTCCAGGATGTCTTATGAACCTAATATTGCTTTATTTTTTCTATACTCCGGGGTTTATCTATTTCTTCTGGGACTGCGAAAAAAAGGGAATATTGCCATGCTTTTAAGTTTTATATCCTTTGCCTTTTCTTTATATGGTTATCATGCTGAATGGATCTTTACTCCTTTTATTATTACCATCCTCTCAATATTTAATTATAAAATTATTTCAAAAAAACCTGTTTTCTTTCTTGGAATATTTATTTTTTTAATTTTAGTTGCCCCTCTTTTTGTAGATTACTTAAACAATTTACATGTCAGCACCCGTGCTAATACCGAGATTATTTTAAGAGAACCAAGTTTAATCAAAAAATTCAATGACCCTCATTTTTTTCTTTGGCAAAAAGCCAGTTTTGTCCTGCAGCTATTTTTGGAAAAATATTCCTCTTATACCAATCTTTCTTATGTCTTTTTTACCGGATCGAATTTACAACCTGAGGGGGACCCTTTCCAAATCGGATTATTTTTATTCCCTTTTCTTCCTTTTTTCTTTTTTGGGCTTTTTAAAATCAGAGAAATGTTTAAAGAAAACTCAAAGTTTTTATATACCCTCTTGATTACATCCCCTATAATACCCTCGCTAACTTTAGGACCTCAAAGCCATTCCAGAAATTTAGTAGCAGTTATCCCAATTTCCATATTTTGTGCTGTTGGGGTTTTTGTATTTTGGACAAAATCTAAAAAAATTTGGAAAATTTTTTTTCTATCAATTCTTTCAATTTCTTTTTTTTATTTCCTGGTAATTTTTTATTATCATTTTCCCAAAGACTGGGGAGAGGGATATCAATACGGCTATAAACAGATTGCACTTTTCATAAACCTTAGGTATCGGGAGTTTAAACAAATAATTATTGATCCTAGATTTGGTCCTGACAATATGTACTCCGGAGTCCCTCACTTATACATTCCGTATTTTACCAATCTTGATCCGCACAAACTTTTGGAAAGTAAGTCTGATAAAAGCGGGACTTTTTTTGATAAATATCAAATCAGAGATATTAATTGGAATATAGAAAAATTGGATAAAAATATCCTTTATGTAGTACCTGTTTCTAATACTCCAGATAAGCGTTTGCTTCTTAAAAAAGTTTATGATATAACTTTGCCTAATTTTAAACCGGCTTTTGACTTGTATGTTTTTTGACAAAAGACTTGTGAGAGGGTATATTCAAAAGGATTAAAAATAAAAATATGGTAAGTAGCACAAGCACTTTTTTAGAAAAACTATCAGTAAAATGGCAGGAGGAAAAATTTATCTGCGTTGGATTGGATCAATCCAATTTTGATGCCAATTCTTTAGTTGTTGATGCAACTTTCGATTTAGTTTGTGCATATAAACCTAATTCAGCCTTTTATGAAGCAAAAGGAACTGAGGGGTTAGAAAACCTTAAAAAGACTATTCAATATATTCATGAAAAAGACCCTGATATGGCAGTAATTTTAGATGCTAAAAGAGGTGATATTGGTAACACAAATGAGGAATATGCAAAAGCTGTATTTGACGATCTGGGAGCAGATGCGGTGACTGTTCATTCATATTTAGGCAAGGAGTCATTGCAACCATTTTTGAATAGAAAAGATAAAGGAATAATAGTTTTGGTTAAAACTTCTAATCCTGGTGCAGGAGAGTTTCAGGATCTTGATACCGGCGGAAAACCTATTTATCAAGTTGTGGCAGAACATGTCAAAAAGTGGAATACTAACGGAAACTTAGGAATAGTTGTTGGAGCTACATACCCGGAGGAGTTAAAAGCTGTCAGAGAAATTGTGGGAGATATGCCAATTCTTATTCCGGGAATTGGGGCACAAGGGGGGGAGATTAAACAAGTTGTCCAAGCAGGTATAAATAACATCGGTCAAGGAATAATTATTAACTCTTCCAGAGGAATAATATTTGCAGATAATCCGAGAGAGGCTACACTTAAATTACAGAGAGAAATTCAGGAGTCTTTAAAAAGTGTCTAATTTATCAAAATCCCAGCAAGAGTTGGCAGACCTTCTTTTAAATACAAAAATTGAGGCTAAAGTTATCAGGAGGAAACAAAAAGAGGATGGCTCATATTATCTTGAAGATTCATCAAGACCAACCAGTCCCATTGATTTTTCTCAGGATCCGGGTGAATTTGCTTTAAAAATCCATGAGGTTAAACCCGAAGCTCCTCTTTCACCAATATATGTAAATCTAAGAAACTTACCTGAAAATGTTTTGAAAAAGATTGCACAAGTATTATCAGAAGTTTCTCTGGAAAATCCACAGGATGTATGCAGCGGAGTCCCAAAAGCTGCAGTTGTTATAGCTGAAGAATTTTCAAAAACTTCAGGAATCCCTTTTATAGATGTATTTGAAAAAATTGGACTAGATACAGACAGAAAGATTGTTATCAAGGAGGGCATTTCTCCTAAGTCAGACACCAAACTGTTAGTTATTGACGATGTTATTGCTCATGGAAAATCAAAACTTGAGGCTTTAGAAGCTGCCAAATCAGTAGGATTTTATGTAAATATGTTAGTTTTGATTGATAGAGAACAAGGTGGAGTTGATCAGGTTGAAAAAGAAGGATGTAGAGTTTATGCTGCTATGAAGTTAACTGATATTTTAGATTATTATATGGAAAAAAATATGATTTCAAGGGAACAATATCAAGAATCAATGGATTATTTATCTTCAGGAAAATGATATAATATATCAATCATGCAAACTATTCCCTGGCAAAAAATAAAAGTTTTACGAGAAGAAATCAAAGCATTAAAGAGCCTTAAAATAGAAAAAAAAGTTTCTAAACATATAGATGACCCACTTTATGGGATACTCAAAAAAGCAATATTTTCAGAAGAGAATATAAAAGAAGCTCAACATAAAGTTTTTAATTTTAAAAATAATTAAGTGAACATTGTAGTTGATACACATGCACTGTTGTGGTTTCTTACTAAAGATAAAAAATTAAGTAAATTAGCAAAATCTTCTATTAACAATTCAAAAAAAGTTTTTATTCCTACCATAGTACTTCTTGAACTTCTCTATACTATGCATAAAATAAATATTGAGGATAAATTTCCCCTTGTTTTAAAGTTAATAAAAAAGCATAAGAAATATGCTGTTATTTCTTTAGATATAGCAATTGTGGAAAAAGTTGCTCAACTCACAAACCTATTAGAAATGCATGATAAGGTCATTGTGGCTACAGCTGATATGCTGAAATTACCTTTAGTTTCTAAAGATAGTACTATCCAAAAAGTATATAAAAATATTATTTGGTAGAATCTAATAAGTATGATAACTTTACCAGGTTTGATTGATATTCACGCACACCTCCGTACTCCCGGCCAGGAGCAGAAGGAAGACTTCTATACTGGCACATCTGCGGCTTTAGCAGGAGGATTTACTACTGTTTTGGATATGCCCAATAACAAAGTTCCAATTATCACTGAGGAATTACTTAATGAAAAAATTGAAATTGCAAGACAAGAAATTGTTTGCGACACTGGTTTTCATTTCGGATCTTTAGGAGATAATTTAGAGGAATTTCCTAAAATAAAAGACCAGGTATTTGGAATTAAGCTTTATTTAAATGTCACAACCGGTAACTTTTTAATTGACGAGCAAAAGCTTCGCACAATTTATGAAGCTTGGCAAGACAACCAGCCTATTTTACTTCATTGTGAAGGGCAAACTTTGCCAGTTGCATTTAATGTAATCAGAGAAACAAAAAAAAGAACTCACATCTGTCATGTCTCTTCTAAAAAGGAGCTATCAGCAATAGTTGCAGCCAAGGAAGAAGGATTGCCTATAACTTGCGGTATTACTCCTCATCATTTATTTTTAACAGAAGAAGATGCAAAAAGATTAGGCCCATATGGTCTTATGAAACCATATTTAAAAACTCAGGAAGATGTTGATTTCTTATGGCAAAACATGGATCAAATTGATGTTATAGAATCAGACCATGCTCCGCATACAAAACAAGAAAAAATGGGTGAAAATCCCCCTTATGGTGTACCGGGTTTAGAAACCACTCTATCATTATTATTAACTGCAGTTTCTGAAGGAAAATTAACTTTGGAAGATGTTATTAGATTATGTCACATAAACCCTGCCAAAATTTTTAATATCTCAACTGACCCAAGTGCAAAGGTTGAAGTTGATGAAAGTCAAGAATATGAAATAAAAAATGAAGACTTAAAAACCAAATCCGGCTGGACACCATTTCAAGGGAAAAGTGTAAAGGGTAAAGTGAAAAGGGTATTTTTAAGAGGAGAAAAAGTATTTGAGAATGGTCAAGTTTTAGCAGAAAAGGGCTCCGGAAAAATTATTTCACCATTGCTTTAATCTCTTGAGCAAGTTCTGGGTTCCACATTGCACCTGTTGCGGATTGAACTACATCTGCCCCTGCATTTCTATATTCCATAAAATCCCTGGGTGTCATTACACCACCAACCCCAATTATGCCAAAATCATAGCCTTTACTTTTTCTTAACTCATTTAACCTTTTAACCATATCCAAACCTGCCCACTTTATCCCCGCCCCACAAATTCCAGCATTAAGTCTTCCCGGACCAGGTAATGCTTGTTCACCATTTTTATCTACAACTGGAGCAGGGATAGTATTAATTGCAGAAATTCCATCAATATAGGAGTCCACTCTTTTTATAATATCTTCCAAAAGCATTTGTTGTTCTTTAGAGAAATATCCTAACTTTATTAAAATCTTTACATCTTTCCCAATAGCTGCTCTTACTTTTTTGACTATTGCTTCATCTGCATCCGGAGAGTAACAAAGAACCCCTTCTGATGCTACATTTGGACAGGAAAGATTTATTTCAATAACTTTTACACCTGTATCTTTGGCATATTTTGCAGCTAAGGCAAAATCATCATAGTAATCCTCGGAATTGAACCCTTCTTTGATTGTTCCCACAACTGAGGCTATTAGTAATTGCCCGGAGCCTGCTGCCTCGATTGCCTTTTTCATATCATCCATCCAAACTCCAGCATCTGGTGAGGGGTTACCAAAAGAATTTGTAATACTTATTTTTGATAGCTCATCAGGAACAATTCTATTTGCTTTAAGAGGTTTTTTGGCTTTTTCCAAAGTTAAATCCCCATCTGTTTCTACAAATAATACATTGGGGAATTGGTTGCAGGGGAATTCAGAAGACCTTCTGGTTTTATAATGAATTACATTAAACCCCTTTTTAAAAGCAGCTTCACAGAACTTGGAATTAAGAAGTGGTCCGGACGGAATTCCAAAAGGAGTGTTTATTTTAAAACCTAAAAAGTCATATTCAGGAGTTTCATCTGTCCTTAAATCCACTCCATCTGCAAATGCCCCATATGGTCCAAAGTCATAATTTTCCTCATAACTTTTATGCGGATCATAGAATGGAGTTTTTAACATCTATTGTATTTTAACATACGAAAGTTCTTATGCTGCTTGAACATAGGTATCTTGAGCATTTATTCTTCCTCTCCTAAATGCAATATTTACATCTAATTGAGGATTTCTTCTTCTTTTTCCCAGTAAACTTAAGGCGTATCTTTGGAAATCTTCATCTTTTAATGCTCTTATTAATCCACTTAAGAGTTCAACTGAAACTGAATCTCTATCCCCGCCATTAAATTTAACTCTGAATTCATCCCCATCCCGATCAAAAGTAAGGCTAAAATCTAAATTCCCAGTAAATTTTTCTGCTAATTGGAAGCTTCTTCCTATATTATATGCCAAAAGCGGTGAGAGCTCTAAGTCTTCATATTTAATGTTATCAGGTATCTTTAAGCTACCTGAAGGAATAATTTTTTCTACAACAAATTGTGTGTTAATTGGATTTTCTCCTATCAAGGGGATACTTGGTAAAACTATTTTCACTCTTGGTTCTAAATTGGCTACTATGGAATCTAACCAGGCTTTAACTGCAGCTTGTGTATCAGCCCCCCTGAAACCTACTGCCACTGCATTTTCTACCCCATTTCTTACTAAAGCATTTTTTGCTTCCTCTGGTAATTGGGCCTTTTTCTCATTAGATTTAAACCCGTCTCTTGAGGATGTTCCTAGAATAATAATATTAGGATCATCTGCAAAAAAATCTGCAACAGAAACAGCTGGATTAGTAGGCAGCGTCAATTGCCTTAAAGGAGCATCAGGACCTACATCTCTTATTGATATCTTACCCTTAAGGTATGCAGCATACGTTTTTTCTAAGGTAGATGTGAAACCAGCAGCAGATATAACACTATCAACCAAAATTGGTTTACCACTTACATCAACTATTACATTGCCATCCTCGTTATACAAAACAAGCTGACGAGTGCTAGGATCACCTTCATCCGTTGCAAAACCAACATCTGAAACTTTCTCTCTTATTTGATCTACCAAATTTTCATTACCATTTCTTGATCTTAAATCTCTTATCGCAGCATAACGGGGCCTCTGGCTTGCATCAGCTATTCCAAAAAAATAGACTTTAGTTACCCCCCTTACATTTGGATTATCTCCCTCAAAAATCCTACCTAGAAATTCAATCAAAACATCTGTAGAGTTACCTGACCCAAGTAGCCCTAATGTTCCACCAGGAGATTTTTTATCCTCACTTCTATCTGCCAATACCCGAAATGCTGGCAAGGTAGTTAAGATCTTCGGGAAACCATCAGAATCCTTAGTTTGTTCTATCACTTGTTCTGCTCTGGATCCTTCTAATCTAAAACCTAGCTTGGGTTCTCCTAACCCTGTTACGTTAAACACTGCATCTGTTGTAATTTTGACAGTTTTTTCACTTCCATCAGACTGAGCAATTCTCAGAGTAACTAGCTTATCTCCTAACTGATCTTGATTTGGATTTGGTTCAACAGAGACAACTGTTGTTTTAAGTGCAATATTTTGTGTAAGCATTGCTGCTTGTAAGCTTAAGATAATTTGAAATTCCTCTTGGGTTGGATAATTCTTAAAGGACAATTGATCAGGTGTAGGTAAGTAATCAACGGTTGTGTTAATGCTGCCAAATCTTGCAGAAGAACCTTCAATTCTTTCTCCTGGATACCAGCGCAAAGGGCTACCGTAAGCGCGAACAGTTTTTAATTCATTTCCATTAGGAGCACTTGCCAAAGCATATCCAACTCCTCCTCTACTATTAGCACTATTTAATTTCCAGGCAGGCCCTCGGGGAATTTCAAAAGGGCCACCTGGCTGTTCCCCTGAATCAATTATTAACATCTGTCCTGCAAGCTCTGAATTGTTTCTTACAACTTCACCTAAAGCAACTAAACCTTGGGGACCTGTTCCTATTTGTATAAGAGGAAAATAATCTCCATCCTTAATCCCTCTGGTAGTTTCTCTAGAAAGAGTATCAAAGTGATGTCTTAGATACTCACTTGTTACAGCCTGATCTGCATTTAAAACTGCTAAAAGATATGGGTTAAAAAATGTGAGTAATTCTACTGACTGAATATAGGATCTTTCTATATCAGTTAAAGGCCTTTGCTTTTCTAGCTCGGATATTCTTTGAATAAATTTCAGCTTCATTTCAGTTGATCCTAAAACACGCTCAATTTCCTTTTTGGTTCTTTGATCATCCTGGAAAGATTCTACCAAAGGCCGGAATACCAAATCGAAGTTTTTTTTCATATATCTAAACGCTTCCTTATTTCTTCCTAAATCAGGCCTAATAAATACTTCCTTTAACCTTAATTCAATAGTTTTTGCAATCTCGTCTGCAAATCTCTCATCAAAAGCAGCTGGATCAGTTGGAGCAAGGAAACTTTTATATAAAGTAAACAGCTGCTGTCTTAAAGTTCTATCTTCTATGGTTACATCAGGTAAACTGGCAATCTGTTTTAATGCATCATCCACTCCAGCAGTTGCAAATTGAGAGCGAATTTCACTCGCTTCCTGCAACCGCGCAACTCTACCAATTCCAACAGATATACTTCTGACTTTTTCTTTTAGATCCTGAATAAATGCCACATAATCAATCCTGGCAGTAGGGATTCTGGCAGGCAGTCCATCTATGAAGCGGTATGAATCATTAGGATCTGCATCAAGTTTAATCATCTGTCTAACTTGATCTTTAAAAGTTGCCAATTCTATTTTATATAAAGCTTCTCTTAAAATAACTCCATACTGCAAATCTTTAGGAACATCAGGATTAGAAAAGGCCTGGGTGATTGCAGAAAGAGCCTGTTCAAAATTGCCACTGGGATTTGTGATAACTACTGCAATATCCTTTGCAATCCTAAGCCTTCTTACTGCCAAGGCCCTAACTCCAAGCTGAATAACCAAAGCTCTATCTTCACTATCTTTGGTATCAAAATCTGTTAAAGTCTTAGAGACATTATCAGAATCTCCGCTTAGTAAATTTTCATAAACTTTTGTTTTTAAAGTAGCCCTTCTTCTTTGAAGACCAAGATTTTCTACGAATTGTCCTAATCTATCAGTTGATAATTCTCCTCCTTCGGCAAGCAAATTACGTAATCTAGCAAAATCCTCTTCTTTACCATCTTTTGCATAAATTTCAATAAATTTTTTAACTTCTGAAGGAACTCTAGTGCTTTTTTTCAGATCATATAACTCCAAAAGAACTTTTTGCTCAACTGGATCAGATATTTTAAACCTTTCATCTTTACTCAGTTGTAAGTAGCTTTCTGAATCATTAGGATCATCAAACAATTTTCCGTTTTCATCTTCAATTAAACCTGCCTGGGTAAACCCTGATCTAATTCTCTGATTAAGCCTAGCGTCTAATTCTTCAGGGCTTGTAATTTGACCAGAGAGAATTTTACCTACATAAAAGTCAAACCCTCCTACTTCCTGTTTCTCTTTTAAAGCTGCTGTATATTCCTCATAAGTATCAATTAACAACTGCTGCTGCCTTAGATCAGAAATTTTAAATCTTTCAGCAGGGTCAATCTCTATATAATTCCCCTCGGCTGTTCTAATTTCTTTTCCATTCTCACGGGCTAAAATATATCTATTTTTAACACCTTCTTGTAAATATTCCTCTACAAAAGTTTGATTAAACCTTGCTCTTAACTCATCAGAACTAGTTACAGTACCAGAGAGAATCTTATCAATATAAAAATTAATGGCTTGGGCTTGTTCTCTTTCATCTATTAAGGTTCCAAAAGCCTCAAATACTTCAAGTAGTGTTTCCTGATCTTCAATCTCTGCAACTCGGACTCTCTCATCAACTGAAATCTGTATCCTTTTTCCTTGAGGATCTTTTAAGCCTGTGACTGCATCCTCTGCAGCTAAATATCCTTGCCTTTCAAATCCTGCTTCAAATCTTTGATTAATTCTAGCTTTTAATTCTTCAGCACTGGTAATCTGCAAAGAGGTTATTTTACCTAAATAGAACTCAAATGCCCTGACCCTTTGCCTATCAGCTTCTAACTCACCCAATGGCCCTCTATCTAAAACTGCAGTCCCACCTTCTGCCAATTGGGATCTGGGCCCCTCTCTTAAAGCAAATGCACTTTTTCTTTCTGCCATATACTTTAAATATAGGAGGCTACTTCTTCTTTTATAATCTGATCTAGATTTGGAATTTTGGTAAGAAGAAAATATTTTATAGCTTCAGTATTTTCTGGATTAGAATTGGCCATGTCTTCAACTTTTTGCATATCAGATTCTGTTAAAGCTTGTGATAAACGAGCTAAAACATTATCTAAGATTTGTTCCAAAGCATCATTTAAGGCTTTATTTTTTTGATCCTCAGGCAAAGAGGCAATTTGTGGTGAATTTAATAACTTTGATCTAGTCTCCTCTGGTATCAAATTGAGTAAGGATGAATTCATAAATTTAAGCTTTCTCCTCCTCTGACATTACTTCTTTGTAAATTTCTTCCATAGGCCTGGAAACAAATTGGGATCTGGCTATACCATCATTATCTTCACCTGCCAGAGTACCTGGAGGGTTGTTATCTAAAACTCCCTGTTTATATTCATCTATTATTTTATCGAATTTTTTAGGATTTGCTTGTTCTAAGTCACCCAATACTTGCTCTAATCTATCAATATCACCGCTTTGTTGAAGAGTTGGGTCTAACACTTTACCGAGTTCAAACTCTGTGTGCCCGTAAAAACTGCCGAAGAGCCCATTAACATCAGGTTCATTTCTATAAAAATGACCAGTTAGTTTTACTGGTGGCTTTTCTGGCCCCTGAATAAGTTCTGGTCCAAAAGGAACTCCTGCAGGTGTGGTTGCTACTTCTCCTGCTCCTGTAGAAGGCGAGAGACCCCTTTCATTTCCTCTATCCTGCAAAAGCAAAGCCAATCCAATAAGTCCTACCATTCCAGCAATTAGTGGGGAGATACGTTTTAAACGTCTAAGTTTTGATTCTCTTTCAGGACCCTTAGTTTTTTCATTGGTTCTATCACCTATTGAGACTACATTTCTTTCTGAACCAGCCCTTTTAGGTAATGGTCTTCTTTCGGTCTTTAAACCATATGCATTAGTAACACGTTCATTTTCCGGAACATTATAATTACCTAAATACGAGAATGCACTTCTTTTATCTCGGGGAACTACTATAGTGGTACCTGACTGTGTACCTCTGCTTGCAACCTCATCACCAGCTGTCTCAAGACCATAAGCATTAACAATTCTATCTGCATTTTCTGTCTCACTGGTATAAGCGTTTACTATAATCTTGCCTTCATAATTAGTATCAGGCATTCTACTATCTCCACCTTCTGCTAACTGATCCTTATCAGGCATATCACTCTCACTTGTGCTATCTGCAGATGGCATTCTTCTTCTACTTCTACCTTCAACACTATCAGGTATTCTACCATCTTCTGATGTAAGATCACTGTCTTTATCTGGCATGTCTGCTTCATTTGAGCTATCTGCAGATGGCATTCTCCTTCTAACCCTTCCTTCTTCAATAGCTTTGTAGCCATCAATATAAGCATTGGTTACTTTTCCGTTAGCTGATCCTTCTGATGGGCTAATTGTTAATCTAGGTGGAATATCAATAAATTCTCTATCTTCTATTTCTGCTTCACCCGTATAATAATCATTTTTCTCACTAAATGTCTTTCTTCTTGGATCATTAAATATAAGATAGGCTTCTTGTTCTACTCTGGCATCTCTTTCTTCTCTACTTTTTGGTGTATAAGGAGAACTACTTACCTCAATTGTTTCTAGTTGTTCTTTTCTTATTATTAATAAATTTTCTAACAAATATTGAGTGCCGGGATCACCAGAAGCTTTAAGACGAACTTCTAAATCATGAATCTCTCTATCTAAAAAGTATTTAAAAGGCTCAGCTGGTATGCCTTCCTCAATCCTAAATACCTTACCAGTTTTTGGATCTTTTACCTCATTTATAAATCTATCAGTGGGTCCTTCATCTGTTAAAGGTAAATCTGCTCCTACTAAAAGCTCTCTTCCTGCTTTTACAATTCCAAAATCTATAATCTGTTTCTCTTGGCTATTTGTACGTTGGGGTTGCTGTTCTAAATCTAGAGCTACCCCCCGCATCAGGTCATATACTTCATTAACAGTTGCGATAACTTCTCCTCTTCGTCTTAAAGTTTCCAGGGTTCTTGGAGACTCAGATGGAGTATTCGGAATCTCTGAATTAATGGCCATATCTTTACATTAAGTTAAATAGTACAAAAAAGTCAATTATTATCTTAATATCCACCAGTCACTTTAATTTTTTTAGTATGCTCTTTTAACCATTTGGAAATTTCTGCTACAGATAATTTTTCATTTTCTACTCTTAAAGCAAAGTTAACTACTTCTTTTTGTTTGGCATCAAATTTATAACCATTTAATTCCAAAAAAGTCATGGTAGAAAACATTGAGGTTCTTTTGTTTCCATCTACAAAGGCGTGATTTCTAAGTAAACCGTGATTTAATGCTCCTGCTTTTAAAAAGATACCTGGATAAAGATACTTCTCCGAAATTGGTTTTCGGATTTAAACAGTAACTTTTACCAGGTGTAACTCTGTTCCGATAAATTGTCTAAGCTTTTCTTCATGCAGGTTGATGTTGTCAAAGAAATAATGAATGTCATCT
>Ga0209515_10003027_pt1 | contig 24643 bp, 34 predicted proteins | sample Subgroupgradi54m_FD_187454 | JGI IMG/M metagenome (GOLD analysis project Ga0209515, IMG submission 187454) | Subsurface groundwater microbial communities from S. Glens Falls, New York, USA - GMW60B uncontaminated upgradient, 5.4 m (SPAdes)... ... | reverse complement strand
CCGTGGTCGAGACCATCGAGTATGATCCGAACCGTTCGGCCAACATCGCGCTCATCCGTTATATCGACGGTCAGCGCGCCTACATCATCGCGCCGGAAGGCGTGACGGTCGGCCACACGCTGGTGAACAAGGAAGACGCGACCCTCGAGGTCGGCAACGTCCTGCCCCTGGGCAAGATTCCCTTGAACACGCACATCCACAATATCGAACTGAAGCCCGGCCGCGGCGCCCAGATGGTGCGCTCCGCAGGGACCCAGGCCGAAATCGTCGCCCGCGAAGGCGAGATGGTCCATGTCAAGCTGCCTTCCGGCGAAATCCGCCAGCTGTCGCAGAATTGCAAGGCCGTCATCGGCCGCGTCGGCAATGCCGACTACAACAAAATCGTTAGCGGTTCCGCAGGCCGGTCCCGTTGGCTGGGCAAGCGTCCCAAGGTTCGCGGCGTCGCCATGAACCCGGTGGATCACCCCATGGGCGGCGGCGAAGGCCGTACCTCGGGCGGTGGCCATCCTGTTTCTCCCTGGGGCAAAAAAGCCAAGGGCAAGAAGACGCGTAACAACAAGAGAACCGACAAGTTCATCGTCCGTCGTCGGCCGAAGAACGGTTAAGGGGATAAAGCATGTCCAGATCGCTAAAAAAGGGCGCGTTCATCGACTCCCACCTCATGAAGAAGGTGAAGGAAGGCGGCGCGAACAGCAAGAAGACCGCCATCAAGACCTGGAGCCGTCGCTCCACCATTTCCCCGGATTTCGTGGGCGTGACCATCGCCGTGTACAACGGAAAGATTTTCATCCCCGTGTTCGTCTCGGAGAACATGGTCGGCCACAAGCTCGGCGAGTTCGCCCCGACGCGCACTTTCCGCGGCCACGTGAAGACGGAAAAGGCCAAGCCCTCCGCCCCCGCTGCGGCGCCGGCGAAGAAGTAAAGGGAACGTGACAATGGAAGCGATCGCAAAAGGTAAGTATCTCCGTTCCTCCACCAACCGCATGCGGCAGGTGGCGGATATGGTCCGCGGCAAGCCCGTGGAAGCGGCCCTGGGCATTCTGCATGGCCTGGGTCTGAAGAAGAAGAGCGCGCGCATGGTAGACGCCGTGTTGAAGTCGGCGGTCGCCAACTTCAACGTGAAGAGCGAAGCCACGGGCGCCAAGGCGAAGAATTTGACGGTGAAGACAATCACCGTGGACGCCGGACCGCTGATCAAGCGAATCCGCGCCCATGCCCAAGGTAGGGCGAATCGGATCGAAAAAAAATTGAGCCACCTCACGGTGGTCGTGTCGGATTAAGCGGAGGTAGACATTGGGACAGAAAACCCATCCAGTCGGATTTAGACTCGGTGTCATCAGGACCTGGAACTCCAGGTGGTACGCCGAAAAGAGCTTCGCGGATCTTCTGTATGAAGATATGATGATCCGTCGCTACTTGAACAAGCGTCTCGGCCATGCCAGCTTGTCCAATGTGGGCATCGAGCGCACCGTGAAGGAAGTGACCGTGAATATCTTCACGGCCCGTCCCGGCGTCGTCATCGGCAAGAAGGGCGAGGAAGTCGAACGCATCAAAGGCGAGCTCCAGCACCTGACCGGCAAAGAGATTTACATCAACATCCGCGAAATCAAACGCCCGGAAGTGGATGCCAAGCTCGTGGCCGACAACATCGCCCGCCAGCTGGAGAAGCGCGTCGCTTTCCGCCGCGCGATGAAGAAGGCCGTCTCCAGCGCCATGCGCCTGGGCGCCCTCGGCATCAAGATCCAGTGCGGCGGCCGTCTCGGCGGCGCCGAAATCGCCCGCGTGGAAAAGACCCGCGACGGACGCATTCCGCTGCAGACGCTGCGTGCGGATATCGATTACGCACAGGCCCGTGCGGAGACCACTTACGGCACCATCGGTGTCAAGGTGTGGATCTTCAAGGGCGAGATCATCAAGAGGGAAGACATTCCCTCCGCTGATGGAGAAAGGCAAGTAGCCTAAAATGCTCAGCCCCAAGAGACTTAAGTTCCGTAAGATGCAGCGCGGCAAGATGAAGGGCGTCGCCCCTCGCGGCACGACGTTGGCCTTCGGCGAATTCGGCATCCAGGCCCTCGAGTCGGCCTGGATCACGAACCGCCAGCTGGAAGCCGCCCGCGTGGCCATGACCCGCAAGATCAAGCGCGGCGGACGCGTTTGGCTCCGGGTGTTCCCGGACAAGCCTTTCACCAAGAAGCCGGCGGAAACCCGCATGGGTTCCGGCAAGGGCAACGTGGAAGGTTGGGTAGCCGTGGTGCTGGCCGGCCGGATGATTTTCGAAATGGGCGGCGTCGAGCGTGAGCTCGCCATGGAAGCCCTCCAGGTTGCGGCGCAGAAGCTCCCCATCCGAATCAAGATTTGCGAGGTGGACAAAAATGGCTAAGGCGAAGGCCCGGGAACTCCGGGATTTGGCGGCCGACGTCATCGCGACGAAGGTCAAGGAAATGGAAGCGAACCTCTTCAACATGAGGTTCCAGGCTAGCATGGGCAAGCTGGAGAATACAACTCTCCTGCAGACCACGCGCCGGGATATCGCCCGCGCGAAGACGGTGCTTCATCAGAAGTCCGTTGCCGGAAAATAAGGGTTAAACGCGAGGAACTATGGAAGAGCGAGCGAGCAGAAAGACCCGGACCGGGATTGTGACCAGCGACAAGATGGATAAGACCATCACCGTCGCCGTGGTCAACAGAAAGTCCCATCCCATCTACGGCAAGACCATGACCACGACGGTCAAGCTCAAGGCCCATGATGAGGAAAACAATGCCAAAGAGGGCGACACCGTGGAAATCATGGAGACGCGTCCCTTGAGCAAGACCAAACGCTGGCGCCTGATGCGCGTCGTCGAGCGGAAGAAGTAGGGCGGGAATAGAAAATGATCCAGCAGCAGACTAAACTGAACGTCGCCGACAATTCCGGAGCCAAGGAAGTGATGTGCGTCAAGGTTCTCGGTGGTACGCGCAAGCGCTACGCCAGCCTCGGCGACATTATCGTGGTCTCGGTCAAATCCGCGACCCCGACCGCCGGCGTCAAAAAAGGCACCGTGCAGCGCGCCGTGGTGGTACGTACCACCAAGGAAGTCAAGCGCAAGGACGGCTCCGCCATCCGCTTCGGCGACAACGCCGTGGTCATCATCAATGAAGCCCGCGAGCCCAAGGGTTCCCGCATCTTCGGACCTGTCGCCCGCGAACTCCGCGAGAAGCAGTTCATGAAGATCGTATCGCTGGCCCCGGAGGTTATCTAATCATGGCCATCAAACTCAGGAAGCACGACCTGGTCAAGGTCATCACCGGCAAGGGCAAGGGCACCACCGGACGCATCATCGAAGTGTACGAAGCCGACAACCGCGTCCTCGTGGAGGGCGTGAATAAGGCTAAGAAGCACCAGAAGCCCGGTCGCGGCGGCGCGAATGACAAGGGCGGGATCGTCGATAAGGAAATGCCGGTCCACGTTTCCAACGTGATGCTGGTGAATAAGGGCAATGAGCCCGTCAAGGTGCGCAAGACCGTTGTGAACGGCAAGCGCATCCGCGTAGAAAAAAAGTCCGGCAAGGCCGTGGACTAGTAGACTGAAAGGTCAATAAAGATGAACCGGCTCAAAGAGAGATACCTCAAGGAAATCGTGCCCGCCCTCATGCAGGAGCTGGGACTGAAGAACGTGATGGAAGCGCCGCGCCTGGAAAAGATCGTCATCAATATGGGCGTGGGCGAGGCGACGGGAAATCAGCGCTTGATCGAAGAAGTGGTTGGCACCTTGGGCGCCATCACCGGTCAGAAGGCGGTGCCGACCCGGGCCAAGAAGGCCATCTCGAACTTCAAGGTGCGCGAGAACCTGGCCATCGGCGCCAAGGTCACCCTGCACGGCGAGAAGATGTGGGATTTCGTCGAACGTCTGATTACCATCGCCCTTCCCCGCGTCCGCGATTTCCGCGGCGTGCCGAAGCGCGGTTTCGACGGCAATGGCAATTACACCATGGGCGTCAAGGAACAGATCATGTTCCTGGAAATCAACTACGACAAGATCAGCCAAGTGCTGGGCATGGATATCAGCTTCGTCACCAACGCCAAGACGGACGAGGGCTGCCGCGCCCTCCTGACCGCCCTCGGCATGCCGTTCCGCAAGTAGTCGGGAGAAGAGAAGACATGGCAAAGAGATCGATGATTGAAAAGCAGAAGAGGACCCCGAAGTTCGCGGTCCGCGCGTACAACCGTTGCCGCCGTTGCGGCCGCCCGCGCGCCTATATGCGCAAGTTCGGGTTGTGCCGCATTTGCTTCAGGGAATTGGCCCTCATGGGCGAAATCCCCGGTATCACGAAGGCTTCTTGGTAAGCCGCGTAGGTCCAGGGAACAGGAAATAGGAGAAAAAGAGAAGCATGAGCGGAATCACAGATCCTATCGGCGATATGCTGACGAGAATCCGGAACGCGACCAAGGTCGGCAAGCGCATCGTCGAGATGCCTTCCTCCAAGTTGCGCCGTGAAGTGGCGAAAATCCTGGTACGCCGGAATTTCGTATCGAAATTCGTCATCATCGATGACGGCAAACAGGGCACGATGAAAATCCTGCTCAAGTACACGGACGGCGAGCCTGCCATCCAGGGCATCCAGCGCATCAGTGTGCCGGGCCGCCGGGATTACGCGCGCGCCACCGGCATCCCCAAGGTCATGAACGGCCTGGGCATGGCGATCGTGTCGACGTCCAAGGGACTGCTTACCGATTATGAAGCTCGTCAGCAGAATATCGGTGGCGAAATCATTTGCAAGGTCTGGTAGGTCAAACATGTCTAGAGTAGGCAAATCGCCGGTAAAGGTCCCTGCGGGGGTCAAGATCAACGTGAGCGGACAGGTCGTCACCGTTGAGGGTCCCAAGGGCAAGCTGTCCTTCAACCTCAGCGAGCGCATCGCCCTCGAGAAGGAAGGCGACGTCGTCAATCTGAAGCGTCCTTCGGATTCGAAGACCGACAAGGCCCTCCATGGAACCTCCCGCGCCATCATCAACAACATGGTTGTTGGGGTGACCAAGGGTTTCCAGAAGGAATTGGAAATCCGGGGCGTCGGTTACCGCGGCGAGCAGAAGGGCAAATCCGTCAGCCTGCTCCTGGGTTACTCGCACCCCATCGTGTTCGACCCGCCCGCCGGCGTCACCGTCAAGATGGACGGCAACGTGAAGGTCGTGGTGGATGGAATCGACCGCCAGTCGGTCGGCCAGGTCGCGGCGACCATCCGCGGGTTCAAACCCCCGGAACCCTACAAGGGCAAGGGCGTTCGCTACATGGGTGAAGTCGTGGTTCAGAAGGAAGTGAAGAAGTCGTAAGCAAGTGGACCGGCGCAGCCGGTCCAAGCCAAGCGTTTCGCTTGGCCTGCATCAGGAGAGGATGAGGAAAGATGTTCGCGGATAAAGCGGTTACAAGGTTGGCCAATCGGGTCGCCAGACATTCAAGAATCCGGAAGAAGATCGACGGGACCACGGTCCGCCCGCGTTTGAGCGTGCGCCGCAGCCTGAGCCATATCTACGCGCAGATCATCGACGACTCCAACGGCAAATCGTTGGTGAACGTGTCCTCGCTTTCCCCGGAGCTCAAGGCCGCCGGAGCAGGCAAGTCGAAGACGGAAAAGTCGAAGGAACTGGGCAAGCTGGTGGCGAAGAAGGCCATCGAAGCCGGAATCAAAGTCGTCGTGTTCGATCGCGGCGGGTACCTTTTCCATGGCCGTGTGAAGGCCGTCGCGGACGCAGCCCGTGAAGCCGGATTGGAGTTCTGATGAATCAAGGCAATAATAATCAGGGAAGAAGAGACCAGGAACCTGAGAACAAAGAGTATCAGGAAAAGGTCGTGGCCATCAACCGCTGCGCCAAGGTCGTGAAGGGCGGACGCCGCTTTTCCTTCAATTCCATCGTCGTGATCGGCAATGGTAATGGACGCGTGGGCATCGGATCCGGCAAGGCGAACGAAGTCGCCGAAGCCATCCGCAAGGCCACGGAGAACGCCCATAAGAACCTGGTCGACGTGATCATCCAGAACAAGACCATCCCGCACGAAGTCAACACCCGCTTCGGCGCGGCGAAGATCTTCATGAAGCCGGCTTCGCCCGGTACCGGCGTTATCGCCGGCGGCGCCGCCCGCGCCGTGCTGGAACTGGCCGGAGTGCATGACGTGCTGACCAAGAGCATCGGTTCCACCAACCCCCACAACGTGGTCAAGGCCGTGTTGCGCGGGCTCCAGATGCAGAGGGGCAAGAAGGAATTCGCGGCCCTGCGCCAGGTCATAAGGCCGGCAGCCGCGGCAGCCGTAGCGGTGAAGGCATGAAGAGCGTCAAGATGTCCCCCAAAGTCAAGATCACCCAGCTGGTGAGCAAGGTCCGCACCTCGGTCAACCAGAAGCGCACGCTTGAGGCTTTGGGCCTCCGCGGCGTACGCAAGAGCGTCATCAAGGAAAACAAACCGGGCCTGGAAGGCATGATCCGTGTCATCGCCCATCTCGTCAAGGTCGAGGAAGCAAAATGAATCTCTCCGAACTCCGCCCGAAAAAGGGCTCGCGCAAGAAGCGTTTCAAGGTCGGCCGTGGCCCCGGTTCGGGCAAAGGCAAGACCGCTGGCCGTGGCGGCAAGGGCCAGACCGCGCGCAAGAGCGGTCCGGTAGGCGCAGCGTTCGAAGGCGGCCAGATGCCGCTGCAGCGCCGCGTCCCCAAGTTCGGCTTCAAGTCGCACTTCCCGGACAATGTCCAGGTGGTGAACCTGGGCGCCATCGACGAGAAGTTCAAGGGAACCGCCGTCGTGACCTCCAAGGAGCTCAAAGCCGCCGGCCTGTGCCGTCATGACGATCAGCCCGTCAAGATTCTCGCCACCGGGAAACTGACTTCGCCCTTGGTCATCAAGGCCAACAAGTTCAGCGCCACCGCCCTGACGGCAATCGCCGCCGCCGGCGGAAAAGCCGAGGTCATCTAAGGTGCAGGCACTCCAGGGGTTCTTCAACATCCTCAAGATCAAGGATCTCAGGGACAAGATCATCTTCACCCTTGGCGTCCTGGCGATCTATCGCCTGGGCGGCTTCGTACCCCTTCCCGGCGTGAACAGCCTGGCGATCGCGGAGTTCTTCAACAAGAACTCCAACAATCTGTTCGGCCTGTACAATACCTTCGTGGGCGGCGCGCTCCAGCGCGCCTCCATCTTTTCCCTGGGCATCATGCCCTACATCAGCGCCTCCATCATCATCCAGCTGATGGGCACCGTGGTCCCGACCATCGCCCAGCTCCAGAAGCTGGGACAGGAAGGCCGCGCCAAGCTCACCCAGTGGACCCGCTACGGCACCATCATCATCAGCGCCCTGCAGGCCTGGGGCGTCGCGACCTGGCTCTCCAGCCAGTCCACCCCCACCGGACAGAGCCTGTTGGCCGTCGGCGTGGGACGTTGGAGCTTCGCATTGCTCACCATCCTGACCCTGACCACCGGCACCGTGTTCATCATGTGGCTTGGCGAGCAGATCACGTCCCGCGGCATCGGCAACGGCATCTCCCTCATCATCTTCATCGGCATCATGGCCCAGATGCCCCGTGCCATCTTCAGCGAATTCGAAATGGTCATCAGCGGCGAGCGTTCGGTTCCCATGGAAGCGGTCATCCTCGTCGTCGTCCTGGCCATCATCGCCTTCATCATCTTCATCGACCAGGGCACGCGGCGCATCCCGCTGCAATCGCCTAAACGCGTGGTCGGCCGAAAGATCATGGGCGGCCAGTCCAGCTTCCTTCCCTTCAAGGTGAACACCGCCGGCGTCATGCCCGTGATTTTCGCCTCGGCCATCATGTTCGTTCCGGCCCAGCTGGCCTCGTTCTTCCCGAACATCGGCGTGGCCCAGGAATTCGGCAACGCCTTCCTGCCCGGCCATTGGGTCTATTCCGTGGTCTTCACGATTCTCATCGTGTTCTTCAGCTACTTCTACACGGCCATCATGTACAACCCCAAGGAAATCGCCGAGAACCTCAAGAAGTCCGGCGGCTTCATCCCGGGCGTCCGTCCGGGCCGCCGTACTGCCGAGTTCATCGACCAGATTCTGACCCGCGTGACCCTGCCCGGAGCCATCTTCCTGGCCATCATCAGCGTCGGCCCCTTGTACCTCAAGGAAGCCATGAACATGCAATTCTACATCGGCGGCACCAGCGTGCTGATCGCCATCGGTGTGGCCTTGGAGACCCTGCGGCAGTTCCAGACCCACTTGCAGAACCAGCACTATGACGGGTTCATGCGCAAGGGCAAAATCCGCGGCCGGAGGGGTTTCTAATTGGCAAAACAAGAAGGCATTCAGGTTGAGGGGCGCGTCCTCGAGGCCCTGCCGAACGCCATGTTCAAGGTCGAATTGGACAATGGGCACGTTATTTTGGCCCATATTTCAGGAAAAATGCGGAAGAATTATATCCGTATCTTGCCGAATGACAGGGTTTTGCTAGAATTGTCGCCCTACGATTTATCGCGGGGCCGGATTACGTACCGACATAAATGAGGAAGCGCGGTTCCCATGGGGGAGCCGAGGCAGTGCAGGCGGGTTTTGCCCGCCGTATCGAGACTACAGGAGAATGAGATGAAAGTCAGGGCATCCGTCAAACCGCGTTGCGAACACTGCAAGATAGTGCGTCGCAAAGGGGTTATTCGCATCATTTGCAAGAAGAACCCCCGTCATAAGCAGAGGCAGGGCTAAGGCCCCGCCTGATCAAGAGCTAGGAGAGCACAAGTGGCACGTATTTCCGGTGTAGACATCCCGAACAACAAGAGAGCGGAAATCGCCCTCACCTACATTTTCGGCGTTGGCAGAAAGTCCGCGACGGACATCTGCAAAAAGGCCAATGTGGATCCGGCCCGCAAAGCCGGCGATCTGACCGATGACGAAATCGGTAAGCTCCGCCGCGCCATCGAATCCGGCTACCAGGTCGAAGGCGATCTGCGCGCCCAGGTCGGCATGAACATCAAGCGTCTGGTGGACATCGGCTGCTACCGCGGCCTGCGTCACCGCAAGGGCCTTCCGGTCCGCGGCCAGCGTACCAAGACCAATGCCCGTACCCGTAAGGGCCCGCGCAAGACCATGGCGAACAAGAAGAAATAATGCGACGGCCCTGTAATGGGGCCTTTGCAGCCGAAGCGGGCAGGCCCGCCAAACCGGCACTAACGAGATAGAGCAGAAGTTTAAGCGAGGTTATTTCGATGGCAGACGAAAAAGCAAAGTCCGAAGAGAAGGCCCCGGCAGCGAAAGCCGAAGGCAAGCCCAAGGCTGCAAAAGCCGAAGGCGAAGCCGATGCCAAGGCTCCCAAGGCCAAGGCCGAGGGCGCGGCCGAAGGCGCAGAGGGCGCCGAAGGCGAAAAGGCCAAGATCAAGAAGTCGAAGAAGAAGGTCGACGTTCAGGGTTCCTGCACGGTGAAGGCCACCTTCAACAACACCATCATCTCCATCACGGACATGCGCGGTAATGTCGTCTCCTGGGGATCCCCGGGCAAGGTCGGCTTCAAGGGCTCCCGCAAGAGCACGCCTTTCGCCGCGCAGGTCGCAGCGGAATCCGCCGCCACCACCGCCATGGAAATGGGCATGCGTAAGCTCGACGTCCGCGTCAAGGGCGCCGGCGCCGGCCGCGAGTCCGCCATCCGCGCCTTGAAGGCCGCGGGCATGGACATCATGTCCATCAAGGATGTCACCGGCGTGCCGCACAACGGCTGCCGTCCCAAGAAGCGTCGTCGCGTTTAAGTTCCGTATTTCCGTAAGAGTAAGTCGAAGATTATCGACGATCATTGTCGAAGAATCATCACAAGGATTGAGGTAGAAGATGAAATGGAAAGCGCTCCACATGCCGAAAGGCATCGTTAAGGAAAAAGGGGACTCCAAATTCGGCCGGTTCGTCATCGAGCCTTTCGAACGCGGATGGGGCATCACCGTAGGCAACGCGCTGCGTCGCGTCCTGCTGTCGAGCCTTCAGGGCGCGGCCATCGTCTCGGTCAAGTTCGAAGGCGTTTCGCACGAGTTCTCCTCGCTGGAAGGCGTGAAAGAGGATGTCGCCGAAATCATCCTGAACATCAAGCAACTGCGCGTCAAGCTCCTCTCCGATGAGGACGCGACCCTCCGCTTGGATATTTCCGGCGAAGGCGAAGTGCGCGCCGAGCATATCGAACCCAATCCCGACGTTCAGATCCTGAACCCGGAATTGCACTTGGCCACCCTGAGCAAGAACGGCAGCATCACCCTTGAGCTGCGCGTCTCCGACGGCCGTGGCTACGTGGTCTCCGACGAACTCAAGCGCGAAGACGACCCCATCGGCGTCATCCCGATCGACGCGAACTTCAGCCCGGTGACCAAGGTCGCCTACGAAGTTTCGGATACCCGCGTCGGTCAGCGCACGGATTTCAACCGCCTGGAAATGGAAGTCTGGACCGATGGAAGCATCGACCCGGAAGACGCCATGGCCTACGGCGCCAAACTCCTGGTCGACCACCTGGAGATGTTCATCAACTTCGAAGGCGATCTCGAAGCCGCCGAAGAAGTGGTGAAGGACGAAGAGAAGGAGCGCATCCGCCAGCTGCTCAAGATGCGCGTGGACGAGCTCGAGCTCTCCGTTCGCTCCAGCAACTGCCTGCGCTGCGCGAACATCCACACCATCGCCGACCTGGTCCGCAACCAGGAATCGGAGATGCTCAAGTACAAGAACTTCGGCCGCAAGTCTTTGATCGAGCTGAACGAAGTGCTGAGCAACATGGGATTGTCTTTCGGCATGGATGTCGATTATTACCTGGGAGACGAAAAGTAGAGAACGCAAAAGTCAAAATGCAAAATGCAAATTGCAAAGCGAAGAGCAAGGATTCTCCCGCATGCAGATTGCCGGTAAGCCGATAAGGCCCCATGCATTTGGTTTCAATTTTGACTTTTGCATTTTGCATTTTGAATTTTGAATTCTAAAGAGACGATTCGGAGCATAAGATGTCCAGACATGGTGTAGTTGGAAAAAGACTCGGACGCAACGTGGGCCACCGCAAGGCCCTCCTGAAGAACCTGGCCACTTCGGTGATCGCCCAGGGACTGAAGGAAGAGCCCATGGAACGCCATGTGGTGACCACGATTACCAAGGCCAAGGCGATTCGCGGCCTGGTGGAACGCTTGATCACGTACGCGAAGCAGGGTGACCTGGCTTCCCGCCGTCAGGCCGCCCGCTTCGTGACGCAGAAGCCCATCCTCAGCGGACTCTTCGATGTCCTGGCCAAGCGCTACGCCAAGCGCGCAGGCGGCTACACGCGCGTGCTGAAGCTTTCGGGCAACCGCATGGGCGACGCCTCCCAGATGGCCGTGATCACCCTCGTGGAAGAGGAAATCACCCCGAAGACCCGCAAGCCGGCCCCCAAGGCGAAAGCCAAGGCCGAGAAGAAGGTCGACATCACCAAGGCCGAAGTGAAAGCATCCGCTTCGGATGCCGCTCCGGCCTCCGACGCCCCCGCAGCCTGAGTTCCTGCTCGATTGGACCGGCGCGCCGTGCGCAGCGGTCCGCACGGAAATCCCTATTTTGACGCAAAGCCTCCTGAATTCAGGGGGCTTTTCTCATTGTACGCCCACCCAATGGCAGGGTTGCCTTCCGGATCCGTCCGGGGAGGAGAATCCCTGCGGGACGCGAATCGCCTGGTCCAATTGCAGGCGAGCCCTCTTTCCGGTCCGCCGTAATCAGGCAAAAAAGTAGCTTTATGCCCATGCCCAGGATTTCGATCACGTTTACCCGGACCCTCGCACCCACTCTCTTGGCGATGGCGATTTCTTTCGGGGCCGTTGCGACGTCGCCAGCGCCTGCAAGCGTCGCGGCGCCGGCGCCGACAAGCGCCGCCGCAGCTGCGCCCGCAAATGCAACGCGATCTGCTGTGGGTACCACTGCGCGGCCGGCGCCTCTGCCCAAGCAGCATATCGAATCCGTGTACCGAAACGGCGATATCGATTCCGTGATCTTCTACCTGAAGCAGGGCCGCGAAAAGCCGATGTTCCTCGATAAGGACGACAGCGTGCTGGCCTTCAAATACCTGGGCATCATCTACGCGACGGATAAGGACAAACGCGAGAAGGGTCGCTACTATTTCAACCAGATGCTGCGTCTGGATCCGGGTGCGTCCATCACCGAACTCCTGCCCGGCGAATCCGCGCGAACCATCTTCAAGGAAGTGCGCGAAGAGTTTTTCGAATTGAATCCGACGGCGGCGCGCAAGCCCGCCCCAGTCGCCGCTTCGCGGGCTTCCTCTCCGGCGGACGTCGCAGCCGCCGATGCGGACGATGAGAAGCCTGGCTTGCCGCCTGCTACTCCGTTGGCGGCTCCGGCTGCGACGGTCAAGCCCGGGCGGAGCCATGCGGTCTGGTGGTGGGTGGCCGGAGGCGCGTTCCTTGCCGGCGCGGCGGGCATCACCGTTGTGGCCGTGCTAGACGGACCCGTGGAGACCCATGCCATCCATGATTAAACGCATCGCGGCGCGCGCGCGGATGGCCGCCAAGTCGTCCTCCGCTTCACTTGTTTCTTTTGCCGCCATGGCCGCGGCCCTGGTGCTGGCCGCCTGCCTGTTCGACAAGACCAGGGAAGAGGTGGATCTCACCCTGACCCATGTGCCCGAAGGCACGGACCGGATCCGCATCGTGGCGGTGGATAAAGCGGACACGTCGAAAGTGCTGGGCGAATTGCTCAAGGAGAAGTGGACGGGAAGGCCGCTCCATTTCGCGCTGGGTGAGGCCCAAGGCAAGGAGTGCTTCCTGCGGGTGGAAGGGTATCAGGATACCTTCCTGGTCTATGTGGCGTTGATCCCGCCCGGCAAGAATTCCGGCGATCCCGTGTTCTACCCCAACGTGGACGCGGCATGGCCGGGCGTGGTGTTCGCCTCCGTGGTCCGGAACCCCGATACCATCGACATCGGCACCGTTTTCCGCAACACCCCCAAGAATACCTATTGGGTGCTGGCGCCCAATTCCCCTGCGAAAGGCCACCTCCCGACCCCGGGGGAGCGGACGCTCAACTCCAACGCTCCAGTGTTCCACCTGGCCGTTCCCGGCCTCGTCTCCGGCACCTACATGATCGCCACCCTGTTCGACAGCGCCACCAACACCGCACTGCCGGTGCAATTGCGGGACACCCTCCTCACGGACGAGGCCTTGACCCCTTCGGGATCAGCGGTGGAAATCGTCAACGCGACCCGCATCGGGGATAGCGTGGAAATCCAATTGAGCTATAAGAATTTCTCAATGCCGTCCAAGGACGATCCAGTCAGGGCCAAGGGATGGCCCATGGCCCACGACGCCCGCGGTCTCCGCATCCTGCCCGACTTCCATTACAAGGATCAGGACATCACCCGCATGTCCGGTCCGGCCTGGGAATTGGACGGCGTGACCACCCTGGTCATCGCCCTGCACTACGCGGACGGCGTGCGCGTGCGTCCCCTGGTTTCCGCCAGCGTACCGGTCGCCACCGCCTTGTTGGATCGCTCCTCGCTTCCCACGGTCAAGGTCGTATCCGGTCAGGCCGTCGGCAACTCATTCAGGTTCATCGTCACCTCCGCCAACCTCATCGATGGCCGGCACTACCATGTCTTCCGGGACAAGCTCCTGGCCGACGAATACCAGCTCTGCCGGCACGATACCTGCATGATCGATTCTTCGGTCTGGGTAGGCGCCGGTCGCCTGATCGCGGCCGTGGTCAACGCGGATCATTCCCTGTTCGTGCCCGTGTCCCGGGACTCCCTCCTCGCTCCGTTCTGAATCCGCGGGTCCCGCCGCGCGCGTTCCGGATGTCTAGGTTCCCAGGCGGCGCCTCATCCCGAAACTGCCTACCTGAATGCCTGCCCGACTACGCTTGCCTGCAAGCGCATTTGCTAGTTTCACCATTCCGGAAAAAGTCCGTATCATACACCAAGGGGGAAACTTGGAGATGACCTATGCGCTTGATAATCCAACCCGACTATGATTCCCTGAGCAGATGGACGGCGGCCTACATCGCCAAGAAAATCCACGACTCGGGCGCCACCGCCAAAACCCCTTTCGTCCTGGGCCTGCCCACCGGCTCCTCGCCCATCGGAACCTATCAGGAGCTGGTGAGCCTGCACAAGCGGAAGGCCGTCTCCTTCAAGCATGTCATCACGTTCAACATGGACGAGTACGTCGGCATTCCGGAGAAGCATCCGCAAAGCTATCACAGCTTCATGCACAAGCACCTGTTCAACCACATCGACATCCCCGCCGAGAACGTGAACATCCTCAACGGCAACGCGAAGGATCTGGATCGGGAGTGCGCCGCCTATGAGGCGCGCATCCACGCGGCCGGCGGCATCGATCTGTTCCTGGGCGGCGTGGGTCCGGACGGCCACATCGCCTTCAACGAACCGGGCTCCTCCCTGCATTCGCGCACGCGCATCAAGACCCTGACCTACGACACCATCCACGCCAACTCGCGCTTCTTCGACAACGACATCAAGAAGGTGCCGCGCCTGGCCCTCACCGTGGGCGTGGAGACCGTCACGGACTCCAAGCAGGTGGTGCTGATCGTGAGCGGACACGCCAAGGCGCGCGCCCTGCAGAAGGTCATCGAAGAGGGCGTCAACCACATGTGGACGGCATCCGTGCTCCAGTTGCATCCCAAGGCCATCATGGTCTGCGACGAGGAGTCCACTACGGAACTCAAGGTGGGCACCTACAAGTACTTCAAGGACATCGAAGCCAAGAACCTGGTACCGGCGAAGCTGACGGCGAAAAAACGCTGAGGCGCGAAAACGCCGGATCGGCAAAATGCCCGAAACGGAAAAACGCGGCAGCCGGAAACGCTTGCGCGATCGCCGCCACGAATTTTTTTTCGCGGCCTTCTTTTTCGGGCTTGACAGGTTCGCTGTGGCGAACTAAATTATTCCGGTCGGGGTGGGGCTACTTTTTGGAGTCGCCTTTGTCCTTCGATGGCTTGCGTGCGGCAGGGCGCCGGCGCGGATTGTATTTCGGGGCGGATTCCCGGACCCAGCTTGCGAGAGTCGGGTCCATGAACAGGTCGGAGAGGGGAATTTCGAGACCGGAGCAGATCTTCGCCAGGGTCGTCAATTTCGGGTCGTTCTTGCCGTTCAGGATTTCGCTTAAGGTGGATTTGGGGATATGGTTCTCATGGGCGAACAGTTCGATGCTGGCAAAGTCGCTCTTATTCAGGATTCGCTTCCTGATATTTTCCCCGAGATGTCTTAAGAAATCCATTCGCTGCCTTTGATGTGGAAAACTAGGGATTTCCCGTGAGTCGAGGTTCGCTGCGGCGAACTTTACGGGCTTGCCGCAGTTGCGGAAAGCCGTAAGGCGACCTGCGCCCTGCCTCGGGATCGATCCGGATAGCGACCGTTCCTCCATTCACCTCATTGTATCACCAGGCCTTTTGGCTGGAAAGGAATCGATATGCTCAGGTTTCTATGTCTTGCTTCGCTCGTTGGCGTTCTTGGGGGCTGTATGATTGAAGAGGCTCGACCCATAGGCAAAGGCGCGTCCCCTTCGCTTCAAACCCGGAATCCCTCTTCCCTGTTAAAGGTGGCTGACGACCGCACCGCGGGGCAGAACCGTCCCTCGGAATACACCTATCGCGATCCGGTAACGGGCATCACCTACCGGATCAACCCGGGATGGAAAATCATGCCTCGCAAGTCCCTCGGGGCCATGCAGGCCGATGGACTGATCCAGACCTGGACCGATTGGTCCCATCAGGTGGAAACCCGGATCTACGAATGCGTGTCCCCGACCTTGGCCCAGCATCAGGACAATATCGGTTGCCAGGTGGAACCGGACTTCATCCTGGTAGGCGGGGGCGCCTGGGCGGATTACGGCAACGGCCCCGGGGCCCTGCTCTGGGAAACCCGGCCCTTGGATGTGAATCTGATGACCTGGGTGGCCAGTTCCAAGGATCACGAAGTGACCAGCCCCCATTGGTTGCACACTTATGCCATCGGCTTGCGGCTCAAGGACAATAATGGCGCCTACATTTCCCGATCGTCTTTGGTAGGCTCGTTCATATGGTTTTGGGGCCACCAGACGACCACGCTCTCGCACGCCCCGGCGGAAAGCCTGTACTACTATCGTCCGGACGTGGCCCTTATCGATGCCGATTATTTCAGCAGCGGGGCCAGGCTCAATTGGAATTGCTGCGGAGCCCTGTTGACCCAGTCCAAGGTGAAGCATTATATGTATGAAATGAACACGAATGTGGCGGGAAAGGATCATCGCTATTCCGACCCTTCCACCATCACGGCTTATGGCATCGGAACCGAGTGTGATCATGCCGCGCCGGCGCTGAGACAATCCAGTTTCATTCCAGGATTCGGCAGACTGGAATTCAAGGTGGTGGACGCTACGGGCGGTCCCGTCGCGACCGGCGTGTCCGCGACCCTGGTCGATGCGGAACCGGAATATGTCGTCACCGGGGCCGGAGGTGAAAGCAAATGGACCTCGGGGTCGGGGAGATTGCTGTTCGGCATCAAGCCGACCGGCGTTTTTTCGCCCCAGTTCACAATCTATTCCAAAGATCATAAGGTCGTCTCGGGAGGATACAATATCGCCTCCATTGTCCAGGTGAGAAAGGCCCATTGAAATGTGGCGCGCGCTGCTGCCGGGGTTGTTGTGGATTCTGGCGGCATGTTCCTCGCAGCAAGAACCGGAAGACTCCGGGGACTACGGGTTCCTGACGGGAACCTGGTCGTCACCGGCCGATTCCGGATTCACTTTGATCCTTTCCCGGGTCTGTTGCGGCGCGCGCGCCCGCCTGTATGGCGTTCTCCGTGGGCGCCAAGAGGACCGGCCTTTGGAATCCGGGAGCCGTCTCGAGGACTACACCGTGATAAAGCCGGATAGCGAGGCTCCTCTCATCCATATCCTGGAAGTCCATTTGCAGTTTGGCCCGTCCCAGGAAGGCGCACCGTGCAGGATGGATGGCCGGGTGATTGATCAGTCCGGCAACCCGGAACTTTCCGGCGATCTTACCACGGCGGCGCACAAGCTGATGTTGGACGAGTGGACCTGGAAGGAATCCGCCTGCGTTTCCGACGGCGAGAAGAGAGAATGGGTCAAATCGCCGTGAGACTTCTATTTTGATCGTCATGAGTCCCGATATGGCCGGCGCCCTGCCGGCCGCCCTGGAAGCCAAGCTTGAGGCTTTGCCCACACGCCCAGGCGTGTACTTGATGAAGAACGCCAAGGACGAGATCGTCTATATCGGCAAGGCCGTGAATCTGCGCAACCGGGTGCGCAGCTATTTCAACAACAAGGCCCAGAGCAATCATCTGGCTTCGACCTTGTTGCGCGCGGTGGCCAAGGATTTGGAATGGATCATCACCGACAACGAGGTCGAGGCGTTGATCCTGGAAGCCAACCTCGTCAACAAGCATACGCCGCGCTACAATGTCCAGCTCAAGGACGATAAGCATTTTCCTTATATCAAGGTCACCCTTTCCGAGATCTATCCGCGCCTGGTAATCACGCGCCAGGGCGGCTTGGCCAAATCCAAGGATCTGTCATTCGGCCCCTATACCAATGTGCGGGCTATGCGCAAGACCATCAATCTGCTGAATCGGATCTTCCGCATCCGCGATTGCGATCTCAAACTGCCGCTCGACAAGCCCATCCGGCCCTGCCTCAGCTACCACCTGAAGCGCTGCGACGCCCCTTGCGCAAACCTCACCGATCCGCCGGCGTACCGGCATCTGGTCGATCAGGCTGTGTTGCTTCTCAAGGGGCGCCATCGGGACCTGATGCAAGAGTTGGGCGGACGGATGCGCGAAGCGGCGGAAGCCGACAACTTCGAGGAAGCCGGGCGCGTGCGCGACCAGATGCGGGACCTGGAAGCGATCAAGGAGCAGCAAAGGGTGGATCTCGGCCCCGATCAGGTATCCCGCGATCTCATCGCGGCCGCGCGCACGGGCAAGCTGGCGGGCATCCTGATCCTGGAGATCCGCGACGGCTATGTCAGCGGGCGCAAGCATTTCGAAGTTGCCTGCCCGCTTGAGCAGGATGAGGACAGCATCATCACCGAGTTCATCAAGGGTCATTACCTGCGTCAGGGGGCCGAGTCCATCCCGCGGGAGATCATCCTATCCCATCCCACACTGGAAGAGGAGAACATCCAGGAGGCCCTGCGCGGCCTACGCGGCGCGGCCGTGGACCTGGAGGTGCCGATAAAAGGCGAGAAGCGGCGACAGGTGAACCTGGCGATGGAGAACGCCAAGCTCCTGGTGGCCGAGATGGTCGCCCGCCGTGAACGCAAGAACCGCCAGAGCTATCGGGTGACGGCGCTCCAAGAGGATCTAGGCCTGGCCAATCCGCCCAATCGCATCGAAGGTTTCGACATCTCGCACTTGTCCGGAACCGATACGGTGGCCTCACAGGTGGTGTTCATCGACGGCAAGCCGAGCAAAAAGGATTACCGCCATTACAACGTGAAGACCGTGGAGGGCATCGATGACTTCGCCTCCATGCGCGAGATCGTGGGCCGGCGCGTAAAGCGCCTGATCGACGATAAGCTGCCGTTCCCGGATCTGTTCCTCATCGACGGGGGCAAGGGCCAGTTGGGCATGGCCGCGGAAGTGCTGCGCCTGGCGGGCCGCCCGGAACAACCCGTGATCGGTTTGGCCAAGCGATTGGAAGAGGTGTTCTTCCCGGGATCATCGGAGCCGCTGCTCATCCCAAAGACATCTCCCAGCCTGCAATTGCTCCAGCAAGTGCGGGATGAGGCCCACCGCTTCGCCATCACCTTCCAGCGCTCCAAGCGCAAGAAGCATATCGAAACCTCATGGTTGGATGAAGTGCCGGGCGTGGGTGCCAAGACCAAGATGAAACTGTTGCGCGTATTCGGCGCACCGGCCGCCATCGAGTCCGCGACGGAAACGGAATTGGCCCAGGCCGGCGGCAAGGCCGTGGCCGCGCGCATCCGGGAGTTTCTGGAAGTGAAGGCTTCGGGAACGCCATCGCCTTAAGCCCGGAACCTTTCCTGTTGGAGTCTTAGCGGTTGGATCCTTCTCCGTTCGATCCATCCCTCCGGATCCCAACCCCCGATAAGGCTGATATCCTCAACCGGCCTCGAAGAGCGGGACGGCGCCGAACGCCCTTTCGATCGCCGACTCCATCTCTTCGTTGGCGATGACGGAGGCAAGCGCCCTGTTCAGGGTCTCGACGTCTGAATCGGATCCAAGGATGCGCTTCGCCTTCTTAAGCTTCTGGGCGTCCACGCGCAGGGGATCGATGGAAACATAGGTGTTACGATTGGAAGCGGGGATTCGGCTGGCCATGGGGGTCCCTCCTTTGCCCCCCTATCTATTTTTTTCCGGGCCGTTCCGGTCGGAAAATTCCGCGAGTGGAAACGCGAAAATCGGGGCGCATTCAGGGATTTGGGTTAATGGGCGGAACTCCGGGAGGAACGGCTCCGCGCGGCACAGGTCCTAGCGAAGGCGGCTTAGCTGGAGACGTCCTTGGCGGAAGCGATCTCCACTAGCAAATCCCTGACCCGGGCGGCCGGATCCGGCGCCAGGCCGATTTCCGTCACCATCGCCACGGTGTTCACCCCGCGGGAGAACAGATCCCGCAAATGGTTTTTCTTGATCCCGCCCATGGTCGTGAAGGGATGGCGGCTCAGGCGCGACAGTTCCAGGACCAGATCCGATCCCAACGCCCCGTACAGGGAATGATCCTTGGTCGCGGTCGGGAACATGGGGCCGATATTGATGTAGTCGATGGGCAGCGGCTCCGCGGCCAGCACTTCCCCGCGGTTATGCGTTGAATACCCGATGATGGCATCCGGTCCCAAAACCCGTCGGGCCTCGTGCGGATCCAGATCTCCTTGTCCCAGGTGCACGCCGTCCGCGCCGATGGTCTTCGCGATGTCCACCCGATCGTTGATCAACAGCAGCGCGCCGTGCAAGCGGCACAGATCCAGGGCTGCCTTGGCCTCGCGCTCGAAGCCGGAGTCGGGCAGATCCTTGTCGCGGTATTGCACCAGGCGCACGCCGCCCTCCAGCGCCGCCTTCACGATGTCCAACTGCGATCGCCCGCCGGTCATGTTGTGGTCGGTGACGAAGTAGATAGGGCATTGCTTGAGATCGAGGCGTTTCATCAGTGCCTTTCCGCGGGGCGGGGAGTTTGTGAATCTAGGTATTTGCTTTCGCTGACGTCAGGTTCGGGCCGCGGTCAAAGGGCGAGGCCGTATTTTTCGTAGAACAGATTCCGGAAAAGTCCTTCCGGATCGTACTTGGCCTTGGCGGCGAAGAAAGCATGGGCGGAGGGGTAGGCCCGGGCGAGCTGTTCCGGCGTCGCATGCAGGCGGTAGGGAAGATAGAAGGTTCCCCCGAGCGCAAGGACCCGTTCGATGAGATCCCGCGCAACCGTTTCCAGTTCCCGATCCCCTTCCGGCGTGGCCGCAATCCGGAATGACATCACGAAGGCGAATACGTCCTCCCGCGCATAGGGCAGGAAGGTGTCCGTATCGCGCTTCACCCGCCGGATGGTGATGTTGAGGAGATCCACGCCCGCATGGCGCGGCACGGCGTCCTTCATCGAGGCGATGAAATCCGCGACCTTGTTCCCGGGCAGGAAATATTCCTGCAGGATGTCCACGGATTCCGCGGAATGGTTCGCCAGGGTTTCGGCATCGGCGCTCAGGATCTGGTTGCGCGGCAGGGTGGGCGGATACAGCAGGGGCTCCACGCGTTTTTCCAGCGTCCAACGGAGGGCCTTCCCGTAGTCGCTTCCGGCCGAACCCATGAAGACGGCGCGGACGATCCGGCCCATGCGCGGGTTGGGGGGCGCCAGGCCGCGCGGCGCTTCCGGCACGCGCACGAAATATTTGAGCATGGCCTCGCCCAGGAAATCCCCGCGCGAGACGTCCAACCGGCCGTAGGCCAGGCCCACCTCCGGATGCCCCGCCACCGCGGCCAGGTAACGCTGCGGGTACTCCCCGCCCTTGAGGGTTTCATGGCGAAAGGCGTATTCCTCGTTGCGGACCACATGCAGATCCACATCCAGGATGACCCCGAACAAGCCGTAGCCGCCCAGCGCCAGGGAGAACAGTTCCGGGTTTTCTTCCCGGCTGCAGCGGACCAGGACGCCGTCGGCCCTCAGCAGCCGGAAGCCCAGGACCGTGGACGAGATGGGGCCGTGATCCGGTTCCCAGCCGTGGCAGTTCACGCTGATGGACCCGCCCACGGAAAAGGAGCTGTTGCCCTGCATCACCTCCACGGATCGGCCGTAACCGTCGAGGTACCTGAGGATGTCGATCCAGAGGGCGCCCGATCCCACGTGCAGGATGTTCGCCGCCGTGTCCAACCGCATGGCCTTGAAGGGCCGCATGTCCAGGACCAATGCATGGGGATAAAGGGTGTGGCCGCCCATGGAATGGCGCGCCCCTGCGATGGAGATTTTCCGGCCTTCCGCGCGGGCGCCGGCGATCAGATCCTGCAATTGCCGGACCGCGCCCGCGGAATCAGGGGAGACGGCGATCAGGGAATCCACCGGAGTGGGATTGAGGCGGCCGACATCGTTGAGGATGCCGGGAGGGGAGGCTTGGGCGGTCCGCCCATCTTCGCGCAGGGCCAGCCCCAGATGGATCAGTGGACGGGCGATGAACCCGGCCGCGGCCAAGGCGACCGCCAGCACCGCCCGCCGGACCCGGTGGATCCTTCGCGGTTTTTCCGAACCGCCGGGCGTTTCCGACGTATCAGGCGTTCCGGACGCAGCCGATGAACCCGGCGTCCCGGACTTTATCGCAGGCCTTCCTGCGGGCTCGAGGCCGAGCCATATAGCTTGCGCGGGATGCGCCCGGCCAGGAAGGAATCCCGTCCGGCCTCGCAGGCCAGCCTGAACGAACGCGCCATGCGCACCGGATCCGTAGCGGAGGCGATACCGGTATTGCACAGGATACCGTCCACGCCCAGCTCCATGGCCTTGGCCAGATCGGAGGCCGTGCCCATGCCCGCGTCCACGATCACGGGGCACTTGAGGGATTCCATGATGATGCGGATGTTGTTCTCGTTGAGCACGCCCTGGCCGCTGCCGATGGGGGAGCCCGCGGGCATCACGGCCGCCACGCCCAGGTCCTCCAGCTTCTTGGCCATCACCGGATCGTCGTTGGTGTAGACGAGCACCACCTGGCCTTCCTTGACCAGGATCTTGGAGGCCTCGTAGGTGGCGATGGGATCCGGAAGCAGGGTCTTCTGATCGAAGAGCACTTCCAGCTTCAGGTACTTCATGCCTTGGGCCTGGGCCAGGCGCGAAATGCGCAACGCGTCCTCGACGTTGTAGGCCCCGGCCGTGTTGGGCAGCAGGGCGTACTTCTTCGGATCGATGAAGTTGAGGATGTTCTCCTCTTCCGGCCCGTTCAGCTTCACGCGGCCCAGCGCCACGGTCACCATCTCCGCGCCCGAAACCTCGTGGCACTTGCGCATGGTCTCGAAATCCGGATACTTCCCGGTCCCGACGATGAGGCGGGAGGAGAAGGTCCTCCCTCCCAATACCAAAGCCTTGTCCTGAATCATTCCCTGTCCTTGCGTTTCATTGGTTAGCAGGGAAAAATAGGATTTCAGCGGGCGGGCGTCTTTCGACACGGGTTCAATGCATCCGTCCCCCTGGTCGAATCCATCGAATCCGGGACTTTGCATGCAACTGGGGACGTTTTGTCCTCGTTCTCGCTCGCTTGACCTGCGAGCGTTTGCAGGCAAGGATAGGTACAATTCCGTTGGGTGATTCCACGCGGGAGGGTGCATGCGCAAGCTGATGTCGACTATGGCGGTTTTTTGCCTCGGGATCCCGGCCGTTTCGGTATTTGCGGATGCCGTTGTGCAGGTCGACGCCTCCGCGCCGCTCCAGGTCATGGACGGGTTCGGCGCGACCCACATTTCCCTCGTCTTCGGCACGCGGGACAATCTCACCCCCGGACTTCGGGCCAAGGCCATCCAGGCCGTCTACGGCGATGTCGGCCTTAACCTGGGAAACGTGGAGAGCGGGCTGGTGGAAAGCCCTCCGGACTATGCCCTGCGCCGCAACGACAACGGCAATCCCGATTCCATCGATTGGGCGGGATTCCAACTGTCCTATGCGGACAATATGAAGGCCAAGCTCCTGGACCCCGCGCGTCCGCTGGGGTTCACGGATTTCAGCATCGCGCAGAAGATCAATGTCCGTTGGAACAGCCCCTGGCTCAACACGCTCAAGGCCGCGGACTACAACCAATACCTGGCCGAATGCGCCGAGCAGGTCGCCGCGGGCGCGATCTATCATCGGGACAAGCTCGGCGTCACCACCCGCTACATCCATCTCTTCAACGAACCGCTCAACGGGAATACCGAATTGCAGGGCAGCCTCCAGGACATGGTCGCCATCATCAAGGCCGCCGGGGCCCGCCTGCGCAAGGAAGGCTTCGCGGACCTCAAATTCGTGATCCCCAATTCGGAAACCGCCACGGCATCCCTCGCGGAAGCCAAGGCCATCCTCGCCGATCCCGAGGCCCGCAAATATGTGGGCGTTATCGGCTACCATTGCTATCCGTACGGATCGCCATACGCCTCCGTGCCCCGCATCCTTGCGGCCTCGGGAACGGGAACTCCCGATGCCGGGGAAATCGCGGTGCGGGCGCAGCTCCGCGCCTTGGGCCGCCAATACGGCATTCCCCTGTGGATGACCGAGGTCTCCCATAGCGAAGTGGCCTACAATGCCTTCGACGGCGTCCGGGGCAGGGCCATCCATATCCACGACGAAATCGCCTATGCGGGAGCCTCAGCGTTTTTCGGAATGAACAATATGTGGGACCAGACCGCGCAGCAGGAGCATTTCGGCAATGGCGATGTGTTATCGGATGGGGACACCTTCGCCCTCATCGAGAACGACAAGGACAAGGTGGACATCACCGCCATCGGGTATGCCGTGGGCCATTATGCGCGCTGGATCAAAAAGGGGGCGGTGCTCCTCACCTCCGTGAGTCAAGACAAGCTCCTGCAGGTGAGCGCGTTCCTGGATGCGGCGGGGTCAAGGCTGGTGCTGGTGCTCATCAACAACAACGCCTCGCCCCAAACCGTGGACGTGGCGATGCAAGGCGCGGTCCTGACGGCGGCTCCGGCGCCCAAGGGGGAACAAAGCACGGCCTCCGCATTCTGGCAGGCCATCACCCCGTCCGCTCCCGATGCCTCCGGCCGCTGGAAGCTGACCCTTCCCGCCCTGAGCGTCACCTCGGTATCCGCGGGCCTATCAGCACTTCCCACCTTGGTCCTGCGACCGGCCCGGGGAGCGCCTGTACTTCGGATGGGTAACCAGGGGGTTACCCTGGATGGACGGGTCCTCCCATGGCCCTATCCCAACACCTTCTTCGCCGCCCGCGCCAGATAGCCGGCCAACCCCAGGAACAAGGCCAGCGAAATCCACGTCAGCCAAGACGGATGCCACGCGACGGCCATCGGCCATTTCTTAAAGACGAACACCGCGATCACCACGCCCACGATCGACTCGCCCGCGATCAGCCCCGAACTCAGCAGCACCCCTGCGTTCCCCAGTTCATCAGCCGCGCTCCCGTCCGTTGCGTCCGACCCCGTCCCATCCGCTGCCTCGGCGCCGGCCGATCCCATGAGCTTGGCGCCGGCTGTCGCACCCTCATTCGCATTCGTTCCTTCTGCGTCAGCCGCGCCCTT
>Ga0209515_10003026_pt1 | contig 24643 bp, 16 predicted proteins | sample Subgroupgradi54m_FD_187454 | JGI IMG/M metagenome (GOLD analysis project Ga0209515, IMG submission 187454) | Subsurface groundwater microbial communities from S. Glens Falls, New York, USA - GMW60B uncontaminated upgradient, 5.4 m (SPAdes)... ... | reverse complement strand
GTCCAAATATTTCTACGAGGCGTTCGCGTCGGTCAACCCCGCCATTGGGCCACGGCCTTCGGCCGTGGGCCGCATGGATATTTCCGGTCCTGCGGGGGGGCGGGATGTCGCCCCCATCGTGGGCGTTGGTGGTGCCACCCCGCCGCTTGGCGGGGTGGGGCTCCACAGCCATCCCGGTTCCCACTGCCTCGCCATCACCGACGCCGGTACCCCCCTGGAAACCCAAGCCACGCGATGGCAGGCACGTCGCGTCTTCGTCCACGGACCCGGAACCGGCGCCGACGTGGGAGGCCGGTTTTCGGCGCTCACCTATTTCGGGCTCGTGCCCGCAGCACTCATGGGCGTAGACGTGGCCCTGCTGTTGCGCCGAGCGAGTGAGATGCTCGCTCGCTGCGGGCTGGAGGGGTCGATCCGTGACAACCCGGCCGCGTCCCTCGGCGCGGTGCTGGGTGCACTCGCCCGCGACGGCCGAGATAAGCTCACGCTCGTGTGTGCGCCAGAGCTGGCGAGCGCGGGGACGTGGATCGAGCAACTCATCGCCGAGAGCCTCGGGAAGCAGGGACGCGGAATCATTCCCATCTCCGGCGAACCGCTGCGTGAGCCTTCCGCCTACGCGGACGATCGCGTATTCGTCGAGCTACAACTCGCTGATCATGCGGATGAGACGATCGACCGGAAACTGCGCGAGCTGGAGCAGGCAGGGCATCCGGTCGTTCGCATCCGGTGGGACGATCGGTACGATCTCGGTGGCGAGATCGCGAAGTGGTGTGTTGCGACCGCGATGGCTGGCACCCTCATGGAGGTGAATCCGTTTGACGAGCCGAACGTCCAGGAGAGCAAGGATCGCACCAAGGTCCTGCTCGAAGCCCACGCCCGGCAGGGGCGGTTCCTCGAGACCGAGCCGCTGCTGTTCGAAGACGCGGACGTCGCGGTCTCCGGGACGGTGGTCTCCGGCAGGCTGCGGTCGCTCGCGCAGAGCGTGAGCGACCTGTTTCGGCAGCTGCGCCCGCGCGAGTACGTCGCACTGCTCTCGTTCCTTCCTCGGACGCCAGCGTTGGATCGCGCCCTGACGGTGCTGCGGGAGCGGATCGCCCGGCAGCTTTCCGGTCACGCGACGATGCTCGGCTTCGGGCCTCGGTACCTCCACTCCACCGGTCAGCTCTACAAAGGCGGACCGGATGTCGGGGTGTTCCTCCTCTTCACCACGCAGGAGCGTGAGGATCTGCCGATCCCGGGCGAGCCGTACACCTTCGGGGTCCTCAAGCACGCCCAGGCGCTGGGCGATGTTGAAGCCATGCAGCAGCGAGGCTGGCGCATGCTTCGGATCCACATTCGAGGAAACCCGGAAGTCGCGATGTGGCGACTGGGCAACGCCATTGACGAAACGACGGCCCAAGTCGTCGGCTAACGCCATGCGTATCTGCTCTCTCCTTCCGAGCGCGACGGAGATTCTCTACGCCCTCGGACTCGGTGACGAGATCGTGGCGGTCTCCCACGAATGCGACTACCCTGCGGACGCACGGCGGAAACTCCAAGCCATCCGCACCGTGATCGATCAGGACCACGCGTCCAGCGAGACGATCGACCAGCAGGTCCGCCAAGCACTCCGGGATCACGAGAGTCTCTATCAGGTCGATACCGCGCTGCTCGCCCGACTGGCTCCCGACGTCGTCGTGACGCAGGAACTGTGTGAAGTGTGCGCCATCGATACTGCGACGGTGTTCGTCGCGTTGCGCGCGCTGCCGCATCCCCCGCAGGTCGTCACCCTCCATCCCCATACCATCGAACACATGTTCGGGGAGATCCGCCTCCTCGGACAGGTGACCGGACGGGACGAGGAGGCCCAGCGGCTCATCACGAGCGCTCGTGCGCGCATCGAGCGCGTCCAGGCGCGCCTTCGAGACGTCACGCATCGGCCTCGGGTGTGGTGTATCGAGTGGCTCAAGCCCCCGATGGCTTCCGGTCACTGGGTGCCTGAGCAAGTGGCGCTCGCCGGCGGCGTCGAGGTATTGGGTCGTCCCGGAGAGCCCTCGCGCTACGTCAGCGAGGAAGAGATCGTCGCCTCGAAGCCCGACATCCTCGTCCTGATGCCATGCGGGTTCCCCATCGAGCGCACGCGCCGGGAGCTGGCCATTCTCACCGCCCAACCGTGGTGGAGCCGTCTTCCCGCCGTCCAGCGCGGGCAGGTTTTCATAGTCAATGGCCCAGCGTACTTCAACCGCTCGGGTCCTCGCCTCATCGATGGAATTGAGCTCTTGGCCGGTGTATTCCACCCCGACCGTTGCCGGGACCTCATCCCTCCAGCTTCCGTCGAGCCGGTCCCCGACCCTTGTCGGTCGTTCTAACCCTCAGGTATACTTCAAGTAATATCCAGAAAATCCCCCGCCAACGGCGGGGGATCCGCCAGGTTTTTGGGCGGAGGCACACCCGTCGCAAGACGGGGTCGCAAAGCCACGGACCCAAGGCGATATCAGATATCGAATGGCCGTTTGATATCTGATATCGAAGTGGATCGCCGGGCTGCCGAAGGATCAGGCAGTCCGGCGTTTTTGTTTCTCGGAGGGCTTCTTGTGCTACGGAATGCGAATGCTGGGCTTGCTGAGGTCGAGAATCGCTCTGAGGTGGGTGAGAATATCAAGGCCGAGCAGACCATCGATGGGGCTCTCCGAGAGCAGCTCGTGGCAGGCGACCGGGACTCGACGGAGGATCGTCTGGAAGAGTTGCAGGCGCGGAACGACCACGACCGGAACGAGCTCTTTACTGCTGACCGTGAGCGTTTCGCGAAACAGTCTCACCCGGGCTGGATGTAAACCGATGGCCACAGCGACCTTTGGCGGGATCATCGTCGTCGTCGCACCCGTATCGAGCGCGAGGCGCACGAGTCGGCTCCCTTTGGGACCGCTAAGTCGGACGTACACGATGAGGAGGCCAGCCTCTGAGAGGAGTGGGTACTCAGACACGGAAGGCGACGGCGTAGCCGTGGGGGAGGGTCTTCTCCGAGTAGAGGGCCATGGTCAAACCTGCGGCCTTCACCAGGCGGTCGTAGATCTCATCCCGATGAGGCGAGTGGGCCAGCAAATGCCCACGGAGCGGTACTTGCGTGCGTGGGTCGAGGCGATCCACGCCGATCAACAGCCACTCTCGGTGAAATCGCTTCCGAATTTGGTCAATCGGTTGGCTCTTCATCGCGACAGTAGTATAGCACCGACAGCGCAGTTGGGCAAACACGCCTGACGATGAGTCTGCGAGCATCTCCTCGACGGATCGCGACGTGGCCAAGCCGTCGGTGGGCGCGGCTTCTCAGCGGCGCGCTCACTCTCGCCCTGACCTTGACCGGATGCCCCTGGCCTGAGGTTGCCTGGTCGGCGATCTCAGATGCCGCCGCCTCCCGTGTTGCCCGTCCTCGCCCGCTTGATCTCTCGCATCTGGATGTGAGCGCCATCACGATCCCCGAGCGCTTGGGCAATATCACCGAGCACTGGCAGCCTTCTGATCGTCCTCCGCACGGCTTCGTCATCCATATCCAAGATCTCCATACGCATCCAGAAGCTCAGACCCACATTGCCCAGCTCATCGGATACCTTCATGATCAGCTGGGCATTCGCCGTGTCGACGTCGAGGGTGCCCAAGGGGCGTGCGACACGGATCTCTATGCCAGTTTTCCGGATCCGCCTAGCACCGAGAAGATCTCGCGCCTGTTTCTCAATGAGGGGATTTTTACCGGAGCCGAGTATCAAGCCATTACCCATCCTGGGACGGTGACACTCTGGGGGATCGAGCAGAAACAGGCCTACCAGCGCCATCTCGAGGCCTATCAAGCCGGCCTCGCCGTCCAAGCTGATCTTGGGCGCATCGTCGCAGCCCTGCAAGAGGCGATCCATCCGCTGGCAACGACGTTGTACCCAGCCGCCGTCCAGCGGCTGCTCGCGCTCAAAGACGCCTATGAACGTGGGCAGGGACCATTCGAGACGTACCTGCATGCGCTCGAACAGGCGGCTACTTCGGCACACATCGATCTCACCAGGTTCCCGTCGATCCGCGCGTCTCTTGATGCGCACGCGCTCTATCCCACGCTGCGCATGCTCGCCATCGAACAGGAGCGCGATCGGCTGCTGCAACTCCTCTGGCCTCGGCTGGATGCGTTTGAGCGAAAACGTTTGCGCTACCTTGCGCAGACGATCGATGGCGCCACTCCGTCAGCGACCCAGTACTACCAAACGCTCATGCAATTTGCCACCGCGCATGGGCTGGCCACCGATGTCCCAGAGCTGCGCCGCTATCTGGACTATCTCGAGCTCAGCCGACAAACTCAAGCCAAGGCCTTGCGCACGCAACTCGATGACCTTGAGCAGGCCATCGAGCAGGTGTGGCTAACTACCGACGACCAGCGCTTGCTGGCGCGTCTGGAGCGCCGGCTTCAATTGCTGGACGATTTGCTTCACGTGCGACTCTCACCGAAGGATCTGCAAGATTACCGGGCGGTTCGCCCAGAACTCACCGCCGTCGCCCTCTCTCAATCCCTCAATCACTTAATCCCTCAATCCCCCGTGACTCACGCCGATCTCACTCGCCTGATCGAGGCACTCCCCACCCTTGAACGCTTCTACGAAGCCGCCCTGCATCGCAATGAAACCTTAGCCTACAACACGCTGCAACAGCTTGAGCAGGATCCATCGCACACCGCGATGCTGATCCTTGGTGGATTTCATACGGATGAGGTGATGGCCCAGTTGCAGTCGAATGGTGTGGCGTATCTGGTCGTCACACCGGCGTTCAGCGGCGCGATCGACGAGGTCCGGTATCAGGCGCGTTTGCAAAACACCCTGCCGGCCATCAATACCTTGCTGCAACAACTCGACACGCAAGCTTTAAGCCCAGCGATCACGACCAACCGCAATATTCAGATCCCACAAGTAGACCAACGAGGATCTCCTCCAGTGGGAGGAGTTCCCCAACGCGTCGAGGATGAACGTCAGCCCATAAAATATGTCGAGGCGCTTTTTCAATATGACGGAGGAAAAGTTCATGAGATAGGAAAGCAAGGAAGGAGCATGCTCCGGAAATTCGTGGAATGGGGCGAACGCAACCCTGATCTGCTCGCCGCCGGCATCGTGCTCTCGTATGTGGCAGGCCAGCTCGTCTTATCCGTCACCGGCATCGCGGATTCCACCGTCGCCTTCAACCCCGACGACGGCACCCTCCTCGCCCTGGCTGCCGGAATCGGCAAAGGCGAACCTGAGCCGACACCGAAGCCGGAGCCTCCACCCGGACTGCCGGCCCAGCTCAAGGCTCAAGCGCCGACGCCATCTCCTTCGACTCTGGCTGGCGAGGCATCGCTGATCTTTTCAGTGAGTGCCTTGATGATCGCAGGCCTCGCTTCTCCGGTTGCAGCAGCCGTTTTATCCGACGCGGCGACTTCCTCGACTGCTGTGTGGTCAACGCTCAAAGTGCCTGCCGGAAGTCCGATCGCCTGGTGGGCGATGGTGGCTGCGGGTGGATTAGCTGCGGTGCTGCCACGACTTAGCGATGAGCGTGGCGGAAGGCTTAGCGGTGGGCGTGACGCTCGCGATAGCGGTCAATCGCGATCAAGAGCAGAATGGCGCCGACAATTAGCGCAACTGCCAACAGACCAGCCATTATCTGTTTATCCTTCTCCGTCGTCAACGGCAAGCCACACACCAATCGCGAAGAGCATCAGCGCCACGACCACGACGGCTCCGACGAACCAATTTCTCGCAGTACCCGAGAGTTTGAAGAGATATTCACCACCGAACGCTGCGGCGATCACGACGATGATGAGGTTCTTTGTCAGCGAGCTAATGAATCGCTTGCGAGCCTTCGTCAACACTTTTCGCAGCATCAACGTAACTCTAACACGCGAGGGGCGAGAAGTCAAGGAGCCGCCCGCGAACGAAGCGAGTCCTGAGCGACGTCGAAGGGCCGCCGCGCCGCCACCTCGCTCTGATGCACCGGGGGCAGGCGGACCGAACGTCGTTCGATTAGATCGATTCACCGCTGGTGAAAAAGATTCGATCGAGCGGCAGGGCTTCAATCCCGAGACGCTGCGCCCTCTCGGTCCGGCCATCAATAGTCAGGACGCACCGATTGCGACACCTGCATCAACATTGACGCTAGCTCCACGAAGTCTCTCGACTGAGGTACTCAGCGCCATCGTCAGGGAATTCATCCGCGTCAGAAACCCCAAATTACAACAGGACCACCAGTATCAGGATCTTGAGGCATTGTCGAGCCTCTATCTAGAGACGCTTGAGGTGTCTGAGAGACATATGCCTCATCCGACGATTTCCGATGTCGTGAAGGCGCTTCGTCGACCGATCGGGACTGCTCAGGACCAACGACATCGCAATATCCTAGCCAATGTCTTGGATTTCGCCTCGGCACAGCCAGCGCTGTTTACCGAACCTGTGGTGCACAACCAGTCGGCTCAAATTCGCCCTGCCACAGACAACAAGGCCGATCAACCATTGTTGTCTGCACCCCGACTCATTCGAAATATTGGGAGCTGGCTGGCGCATGGACAACCATTCAAGGACCGCGTGTTCATTCGTGATGAGCAGTCAGCACTAGATGGAATCCTGCAACAGGAACTCGATGACATGCTCGCGGCCTTTCCAGCAGCACCCGAGCCCTCCCCGATGACGGCGCCGAGGCCTGGCGATCGCTCTGATCGAGGGCTCGTGCTGCCACACGTGCTCGTGGCGACGTTCGTCGTCGCGATCGGCGTGCTGGTTGCGATGTCTTGGCCCATCCTCGGCCCCGTGGCCGGCACCCTGCTGGCGCAAGCCACTGAGCCCGACGTCATGCACGCCGGCATGGGCCTGGGATCCTTCTGGCTGGCGGCTCTCTCGTGGTTAGGGTTGCGGCGGCTGTTCGGTCGAAATGTTCGTCCGACTCAGCGCTCTCCAGAAATCTCTATATCGAAACACGAAACCGAGCAGGTTGATCACGCGTTCAACCAGGGAATGGAAGCCGTCGCGGCGCTGGCTCGCCGCGGCACAGCCGCCCAACGCCGCCTGATTATCGAGCGGCTGATCGCGGACTTCGCCAATCCTGATGCGCGGGTCGCTGCCGCGGCCTGGCGCTTCCTGTCCGCTCAGTGGTCCACGCTGCCGGTGACGCTGCAGCAGGTGGTGACGCCTGCGCAACTCACCCGCGCCCTCGCCAGTCCTGATGCGGGGGTCGCTGCCGCGGCCTGGCACTTCCTGCGCGATCACTGGGCCACGCTGCCGGCGGGAGTGCAGCAGGCTGGTCTCACCAGCGCCCTCACCAGTTCTTATGCGTGGGTCGCTGCCGCGGCCTGGATCTTCCTGCGCGATCACTGGTCTACACTGCCGGAGGACGTGCAGCAAGTGGTGACGCCTGCGCGTCTCACCAGCGCCCTCGCCCGTCCTGATGCGCGGGTCGCTGCCGCGGCCTGGCGCTTCATGCGCGACCCGTGGGCCACGCTGCCAGCCTCGCTGCAGCAGGTGGTGACGCCTGCGCGTCTCACCAGCGCCCTCGCCAGTCCTGATGCGCGGGTCGCTGCCGCGGCCTGGGACTTCCTGCGCGACCAGCGGGCCACGCTGCCAGCCTCGCTGCAGCAGGTGGTGACGCCTGCGCGTCTCACCAGCGCCCTCGCCAGTCCTGATGCGCGGGTCGCTGCCGCGGCCTGGCACTTCCTGCGCGATCACTGGGCCACGCTGCCGGCGGGAGTGCAGCAGGTGGTGACGCCTGCGCGTCTCACCAGCGCCCTCGCCCGTCGTGAGGAGGGGGTCGCTGCCGCGGCCTGGGACTTCCTGTCCGCTCACTGGTCTACACTGCCGGAGGACGTGCAGCAGGTGGTGACGCCTGCGCGTCTCACCAGCGCCCTCGCCAGTCGTGAGGAGGGGGTCGCTGCCCGCGCCTGGGACTTCCTCTTGGTCTCTCGCTACGGTCTGAAGTCGCTGCCCCACCTGAGTCTGGCTGGCCAATCACTGATCAAAACCTTCTGGGGGCTCGACGTCGGTCGCCAGGAGCCTGCGACGGCCCCAGCGACCTTGCGCGCCTGGGAGGTCTTGCTGGCCTGGGTCGAGAACTTCCACCGGGACTGGCCGACGCTGGGCGCGGAATTCCATCAACTGACCGCCGGCGTGCCGGCCGTAGCCCTCACGCGTCAGCAGCAACTGGCGACATCCGCGATGGCGGTGGCCCGCGCGCATGCCATCAGGCCGTGGATCTCCGAGGGGGCCGGAGAAGACGCGCTGCTGGATCTGCGCATCCTGCCCGGCCCCTGGCCGGTGGTCCTACGGCTGGTCGAAGCGCTCCAAGAGGCCGGCTTGCTGGTGGATCAGCAGCCAGGCAAGGGAGTCCAACTGCCCTACCACACCTCGATTCAAGGCGAGTGGACCACCCAGGCGCCGTGGTTCATCCTGGGCAGCTTCCTCATGGACTGGCCGAGCTGGACGACGTTCGCCGCCGTGACCTGGACGGTGCCCCCCACCGCGACCTCCCATGAGATCCATCCGGGGCAGGCCTATACGTACACCGGCGCCACCGTCGATCCCTGGACGGGCCAGGAGCGCGGCCAGCAGGGCAACTTCCTCGATGGGGCGATAGGCCGCGCGACCCCCCTCGTCTCCGCAGTGCCTGGCCAGGCCCCGCTCGTCTTGGCCACAGCCCCCTATCAGCACGACCTGTGGCGCAAGGGGATGTTGGCTGCGACCTGGCGCACCGCCCCGGACGTCGTGGCCGCCTTCCAGCAGACGCTGCGGGGCTGGCTGCGCGAGGCAGTCGGCCTCACCGAGGCCGAGCTGCGAACGTTTGACGCGTTGACGATCGCCGCCGGTGGCGGCGGGCTGACGACGACTAATCCGGCCCTGGGCGCCTGGCTGAGCCGCTTGCAGCAGCAGCTCCTCATGGCGGCGGCTCGCGAGGCGGTGGCGGATGCCGCGATCAGTTCGACCGCCCAAGTATTGCGGGACCTCTACGTGCATGGACCCACCGACCAGGTGGACTGGCAAGCTGTGGCCGCAGCGCTGGATCGCTGGCGACTCGCCAAGGCGCTCTATCAGGTGACCGGGGATGCCACGGTCTCCCTCGACGCGTTAGAGGTCTCGCAGCGCCAGCAGGTGCTCGCCGCGCTCCAGCGCATGCCCCTCTCTGCCGCCCATGCGGCTCTGCAGCAGCACTGGGAGCACTTCCTCGTCCAGGCCGAGTTGCGCCTGTATCCCTCGGCCGTTCAGCGCGAGGTGATTGGCCTACTGGGTGATCTGCGCATCCCCCTCGCCCAAGTACCCGAGCGCGTCCGGCAGCGCCTCGTGCTCTTCTCCCTGGATCCCGAGACCTCTCAGGAGGATCGCCAGCACGCCCAGCAGCTCTTGGCCTCGCTCGAGCAAGCCCAGCAACCGCCACGCGACTCCCCTGGGGCCGGCGGACCGCTTCAGGCGCCAGGGCCTGGAGATAGTTCTGATCGAGGGCTCGTGCTGCCCAATGTGCTCATTGCAACGTTCGTCGTCGCGATCGGCGTGCTGGTCTCGATGTCCTGGCCCGTCCTCGGCCCCGTGGCCGGTGCCCTGCTGGCGCAAGCCGCCACGCAACCCGACGTCATGCACGCCGGCCTGGGCCTGGGATCCTTCTGGTTGGCGACGCTGACGTGGTGGGGCTGGCAGCGGCTTCGCATCACGAGCAGACTGCGAAGGCCAATCACCATGACGATGCCCATGCCGTCAGCGCGCGAGTGGGAGATTGGGCAGGTCATCAATCAGGCCCAGCAGGCCAACGCTCGCGGAGAGGATCAGCAGGCCAGAGAGCTCTATCGCACCGCGCATCAATTGACGCAAGCGGAATTGGAGGTCCTGCCTCCGAGTGAGAAGCGCATTGCCCTTGAACGTCTCGTTTCAGAGCTCGAACCGCACATAGCTCCACTTCCCGTCCACCTCGAGGCCACCACTGCCGAGCCGCCGTCGGAGCCGGCTGCGGAACGTGTCCCCTCGGAACTCGATACCGGTTCCCGTCCTCGTGCAGTAAATCAGGATGGGGATGGAGTGGTGGGAGCGGCGCATCAAGGAGAAAAACTGTTTCAGGTCGTGAAACGGCGGATGGAGCGCGTCGCGGCTCACCGGGGATGGAAGCGGGTATTTGATCAGTTGGAACAGGCGAAGACACCAGAAGATCGGGAAGCCCTGCAACGCGCCTTCGAGCAACTCGAGTCGGCGGGGATTTCTCAGGCGCGCGCTCAGGAGTTACGCGACCACTTCTACCTCGTTGATGTGAAGGTGACTCGACTGAGGCAAGGGAAGAACACCCTGGATGGCTTGCTCATTCGATATGCCGGAGTCTTGAACGCGATATTGCCGAGGGGCCGATTACAAGCGCTATCTCCTGAGACGCTGGCCGCTGTGCTGCACGAGGCGGTTGAGATCGAACTGTTGGAGCGCGGAGAAGACCTTGACGAGGCCCATTGGTACGCGGATCAAGTAGCACAGGCCTATCTGCAACAGGGTGCGAGTACAGCGGCAGAGCTCCTCAACGAGATCCGTGATCCCCATCGGTTTGCCAGGATTGAATTGCAATTCCCGGACATTGTGCGCGCAGCGTTCGATGCTCGCGGCATTCCATCAAGCGTAAATCCCGATCGGCTCAATGAAGTAGAGCTTGGAGGCCTGCGTGAAGAATTTCTGAAGGGACTGCGAGCCCATGGCTGGAGAGCTCCGCCGGAATCGGAGGCCCTGTTTATTCGTGTCATGAACCGATATCTGACCCAACCCAAGATCGCTCAACTGCGAGCTCAAGGGCGCCAGTTTCGTATCGAGGAGTTCATCGCCTCTCTGCAACGGCTTCATACCACCTGCATGCATCCCAGAGAATTTGGATTTCCTGAAGAGGTGGCGGCCACTCTTCCTCTCTTGGATCTCTTAGCCGCCCTCCCGATGAGTGACGCGTACCGGTTTCTCTTGTTCCAAAGTCTTGGACTTGCAGGAAACGATTGGGAGGCCCTGGAGCCTAATCCTGACATGACGCGGCTCCTTGAGACGAGGCAATTCGCTCAAGCCGCGGCTCGATTCGGCCCACGAACATTTCGCCAACTGTTTCCCGATCTCAAAGCCGTTTTGGCATTCTTTGACACAAGCCCTGAGGAGATGGAAAAAGATCTCCTCACCACGGTATTTAGTCCTCATGATGGCGGCATCATGTATGAGGAGATCCCCGACTCCACACGACGGGAAATCCAAACCGAAATGCTGAAGGATTTACTCCTTGGAACCCACCTCATGGTCGGGACCGCTCACGTCCTTGAGGAGCGCCATGGGGTTCACATCCACCGATTTGTGGCGCGCGGTTTTGATGGCCTGGTGCTCCGGGGCGCTCGAGACGGGCGATCGGTCGTGGCGAAGATTAATATGCCATCTGCTGAACTCGATAGCCAGGAACTCTTCAGGCGTCTGTCACGAATCGTCCAGGTGACGCACGACCGTCCTGATGTCGTTCGCAACGAGGAGTTGGTGCCTGTCTCAGTGATTGGTGAGCCGAGGGTGGTGGAACTCAACGCCGCAGTTGAAGGAGTGTCCCTCAACAGGTTGATCGAGTCTCCAGACCTCTATGGGATTGGGCTCCCTGAAACCGTGACCCTCGTCAATCAATTCTTTGAGTTACATCGGTTCTTGGTCGATCACAGATTGCCGAGTTGGGATGCCACGAACACCAAGAATTTTATCCTTGCGACCCATGGAATCTTGACGCTCATTGACTTGGGCAACCTCATCCCCCCTCCGAGTCATATCCAGCAGATAACACAGGACGAGAGAGGCAATCCTGAGCTGTTTCGGTCGCTCACCAATCGCATGACGACCCGGAATCTTATGATGACCGCGATCCAGTTGTGGGTTGGGCGCGTTATTTCTGTAGAAAATCTTGAGCGCCATTCCTGGACAGCGGTTGAGCGGAACATCTTCGTGGCGAGGTTCACCGCTCGATTTGGCGAGGAGCATCGGACATTGGCCAGGCAGATGTTTTCACTCTTCGAGCAGGCCTGGGGCACTGACATGTCCAATGCAATGAGCCTTGAGACCTTTCTCACTCGCTATCATGCGCTCACCAGGCACTTGGTAGGAGGCCCGGTCATCACGGACGGCGTGGTCGGCGCTGCCCACGGCATGGCGCCGCCCGCGCAGTCAGGGCGACCCGAAGTGAAGGGGCCGTCCGGGCCGATCGCCAACATCTGGCATCTGTCAGACACCGAGCGCCAGCGGTGGCATGAGCTGGGGTTCGGCCAGGAGGCCGACGGTCCTTCTGTGCGCGACACGTTCATCACCGGCGGCGGTCCGCCAGGTGGGAGCGGGTCGGGTCAGGGCACGCCCAAGACGGTTGTCGGGCGCTACTCAGAGCTCACACCGCCGGTGAGCGGACATGTTGGACTCGAATACGAGGTCCCATCCAGGCTCAATGATCCCACGAGCCCCGGGGTACGGTCGTACGTGCGGCTGCTGGGGCAGAATGCGGAAGGTGCGGTCGGACTGTTTGCTGATGACACGATTGAGGAGGCGCGCCGTCGGCTAGGAGCGTGGGCGCAAGCCAAGTGGCCCCAACGGACATGGGCCCATGAGCTCGCCTGGGACGACGAAGCGCAGTTGTATCACAAGGATCTCCCAGGCCGGTGTGAGGTCTGGATACGACCGTCAGGCGGGGAGGAGCGGGGGAGCGAGCAACTCACGGAAGCCGTCGCCATCCTTCGCGCCCCAGATGGCCGTATCACACAACTCATTCTTAATCCTGATGATCTTGAATCCCGCACGCCGGATGCGGGTGGTGGGAAGACATCTTCTCCAGATCCCACCGCTGAGAGAAAGCAGGCTGTGCCGCTTGAAGAAGCACGCGCGGCTGAACTGAGCCGTCGGATCGCCAATGAAATCGGGCTCTATCGTGCTGAGAGTGAGCATTTGGAGGACCACTATCCAGTCCAGTTGGGCGAGCAAGACGTGGCGATCGAACAGTGGGCGAGTGGACGGATCCTCGGTGGTCCGATGTTCATGGTCCGCATCGGCTACGTGTTCTTTCTCGATCACCGAGCCTATGAGAGTTTGAGTGACGCGACCAAACAGGCGTTAGGCTCGAATGCGATTCGTCTTCAGGACCTTGACGGGACGATGTTCCCAGAAGAACTTCCTGTGATTCATCCAGAGCTCGCCATTGTGCAGATGCTGGCCCATGCCGCGGAATTTGAGGGAGCCCATGTCTATGACGCAGGAGCCGGCCGCGGTCTGCTGTCGTTGACAGCCTGGGCTCTGGGAGCGGCATCGATAGACTTGGTGGACCATGTGACGCAGTATCTCATTGAGGCCAGAGCACAACTGCGGCTCAACGACATGGAAGAGGGACGAGATTTCCGTCTCGTGCTGCGGGACTTAAGCCTCCCGGATAAGCAGGAGATCATCAACGCATTACGGCCGATCACCGGGCGTGCCATTCTGCTCTCGGAAATCGGATTATGGCCTGCCTATACGGTGAGCAATGCCGATGCCGATACGATCGCGCTGTTGCCGTGGTTGCCACATGTGACGTTGTATATTGCGGGAGGCTACTGGTTGAATCCGGACCGGCCGGAATTCCTCGAGGCGTTTGAGCATGATCAGGAAGCCATCACACAACGTGGGTTTGTGATCGATCCAAGCATGGCGGGCAGCAATCCCACGTTTGCCGGTCCCCGGGCCATGGCCTGGTCCGCCTCCCGGCGAGAAGGTCTGGCCGCGCCGGCGACCGAGGCGGATACCGCCGAGGAAGTCCCGAGGTCGCCAGGCCGATGGGCGCCGCCTGCACCCGAGGCAAGCACGCCTGGAGCGTCACCCGCTGGACAATGTGTGACGGGTGATACCCTCCTGCCCATCCAAATGCTGAATGCGGAATTCGGAATGCAGAATGCTGAAGTGGCGTGGGTGCCGATCCGGGAGATTCAGGGAGGAGAATCAGTGCTGTCGCTCAATGAGGTGACCCAGCGGATCGAGCCGCACCGGATCACGGGGTTGCTCGAGATGGGGGTCAAGCCCGTGTATCGGCTCACCACCGCCTCGGGCCGTTCGATCACAACGACGGCGAATCACCCATACTTGACGAAGAGCGGCTGGCGCAAGGTGAGTCAGTTAGCGGTGGGAGAGGCGATTGCGGTGCCCACGTCGTCAGCGATAGACGTCGCGGCGATGGCCGACCTTCATCACCAGAATAGAATCCCCGAGCCAGTCGAAGATGACGCGGTAGGCATCGATGCGGAACCGGTACGTCGGACCACGTGCCCCTTCCATCTTTGTGGCGTAGTGCAGCGGCTGAGGGCTTCCCAGGTAGTGCTTCAACTTCAGGATGATGCGCCGCTGTTCAGTTTCGGGCAGCTTCCGCAGTTGTCGGTCGGCGTGGGTGGTGAAGGCGTAGGCAATCACAGTCCGAGACGCCGTTCAATGGCTTTACTTGAGACGCGACCAGAGCGTCGAGAGCGTTCGAGCGAGGCCAGGAAGGCGGGCGAGGAGGCTTCAAGATCTTCCCGCAACTCCTCGAGTGCTTCGGCATCGAGGAAGAGTCCGATCGGACGGGACTTGTTATCGACGACGCGCACGATCCCCTTCAAATACTTCGAGGGGTGGGCGAGAAAGGATCGTAGTGAGACCACTTCCTCTCCAAGCCACACAGAGGCTTTCATGGCGTCAACGGCTCCTACGGTGACGATCAACGACACAGCTTCAGGTACGGCCAAGTATAGCACACCGTCGGAACTGCCGCCAACCGATGTCCAGTGGGATCGTATCGTGGTCATTGAGCCGATGGGGCATCAGCAAGTCTATGACATTGAAGTCGACGGCACGCACAATTTCATTGGCAACGGGATTTTCGCGCATAACACGCATCTGACTTCCCCCGCCGCGCCAGCGCCGCCGAGCCCTGGCCCTGCCGCGCCGGCGCCCGAACCCCGTGACTCACGCGCATCATCAAATGAGGCTGGCACACTGGAGGTAGCCACCCCGGAGGCGCCAGCTGGGATTCGCTTAATCGCGCCATCTGATCTGACTCCTACACCAACCCCGATGACGACAGAGGAAGCTCTCACACCTGAGCAAGCCGCCCTCAAGACCTTAACGAGTTGTTCCGTCTGTTTGGCCAAACCGGGGATGTTTGATGGGCCGGAGGGTCCTCAACTGAAAGTCAGTTTGGGGATTGTTCTTGATGCCGCCGAGGAGCGAGCGGATGCCGCACATGCCACGACACCTGATCGGCCACTCGCTGAGGTGGCCCATGAAGCCCTCGAGCCCGCGTACCAGGAGTTCATTGCTGCAGGAGCTCCTGGTGATGTGACTCCAGAGGTCCAAGCTGAGGAAGCGCAGAAGTGGATCGGCTATCTTCAATCTCAGGCGGAGACTGGCCCCTATGCGTTTGTGCGCCACGCGGTATGGCAGCAATTTATCATGATGCTCTATAGATTCATCAACATACGCCCGGGATTGGCGCATGCCAAGCGTGCAGCCCAAGAGCTTCGTTTGACCACAGATCCTACTCTGAAAGCCGAATTTGCACGAATCCAGCGCGAAGGACTGGCGATGCATGAATTAGCCAACGTTGTGTTTCAAGCTGTCTGGGAGCACGGCACGTATGCTCAAATGCCGATCCAAACACGTGAGCACATCAAACGTCTCATGGACCAAGGCCCCCACGATCGTTTGACCTTCCTTACCGAGCTGGCCTATCACTTGTATCTTGTCGGAAAAGAACCTGGAACGTCTCACCAGACACGCCTGGAAGATCTTATACGCCGTTATTATAAGAGGGGGGATGATGAGCGTTCGATGCATGATGCGCTATTGCTGCCAATCGCCATTGTCATGGCCACCGATGATCTTGCCCATTCGTATGGGGGAACCATGGCTACTGAGACATTAGTAGGTCCTTCCGTCTTTATGCGTTGGCTCGACAACAGGAGAGGAGGCAGCATACGTCAAAAGAACTGGGGAATCACTCGATGGCATCCAACCTTTCTAGAAGACTTTTGTGGACGGAAGGTCATCTCGGATGGCGATCGTCGTGTCGTGAGAGCGGTGCTTCAATTCTTCCAAGATTTCTACGAACAGCCTCCACGAGTTGCGCGTCGTGACCGTGGACCGCCGCCAGTCGTCCGCCTCTTGCCAGAATATCGAGGTCGATGGGAATCTGCGTTTCAACGTTCTCCCACTAAGTTCTTGGCGCAACAGGAAGAAATCATGCCAGACGTTATTGCTCATGCATTCGGCAATCGCCCTCCTGATTCCAATCAAAATGTGATTGACTGGGGATATCGATTTGGCAAGGTCCGGACGTTTACGATCAAACGCCCAGGCCACCCGCCAGTGCGCGTGGTGAGTAAGCAGGTTGATCCACTCGGAGTCCGTTCTCCTGAACAAGAAATTGATATGGCAGCCCGCCTTGCTCAACGCTTGGAGTCTGACCCGACCTTGTTATGCGATGTGCAGCGATTTATCGGGATGGCCTATGATCAGGGCAATTTCTATCTCCTGTCACTCTTTGAAGATAGCCCAGAGATGCCGCCCGATAGTGGATGGCTGAAAGAAGATCTTAAACGTATCAGTAGCGTTGTCGGCGACCTGCTGTCGGATGTTGCGACACGGAATATTCTCATGAAGGACGATGTGAATCACATCCCGCATTTCGTTTTGATAGATTTTGAGGGGAAGACCCTCTCTGTGAGACGAGGACTGGGAGAGGAGGTGACCCCGGGGACAGGCACCGGTCCCTCCGCGCCGACTCCGCCAGTGGAGCCTGCCGCGCCGGCGACGACCGAGGCCCCTGGCCCGACCGCGCCGGGTGAGACCACTGAGCCGCGACCAGAACTTCAGACGACGAAAGTGGTGAATCAAGCTCTCCGCACGATTGATCACACCGAAGAGAGCCCATAATTGACACACGCCGGTTCCTTGACAGGGTTTCGATCGAATGATACGCTACGCTTAGAGACTGGAGATGACGATGAAGAAAAAGGCGAATGGGACCACGAAGCTCTTACGTCGGCTTGCCACCAATCCTCGCTACCGAGGGAAACACCTCATTGTGGTTGAGGATCAGGTGTTTGTGGCGCGTTCGGCAGCCGAAGCCCCTCGCCTGTTTGACCGCGTGACCCGCACCCATCACCGTGCCACCCCTACCTTGCTCTACATCCCAAAGGCTGACGCGCTCATTGTATGGCTCGGTCGATAACCTTCGCCGCTGAGCGTCAGTCCTCCCCATTATTTGGCTCTGTCTATCGACCCATGGCCCTGGTGGGACTGTGGTCACAGAAACTTTCTCGCTGGGTCCGCGTGGCGATGCTGGTGGATACGGGCGCTGATTACACGCTGCTGCCGCACCTCTATGCCAGCTATCTTGGCATCGTCTTGAATCGTCAAGCCCATGTGTTCGAAACGATGGGGATCGGCGGCCGTGAATCGGTGTATCTCGTCCGACACTGGCCAATGCAACTTGGCTCATGGAAACGAGACATCCCTATTGGCTTTTTGAGTCGCGATGATGTCCCACCGCTGCTCGGCCGGCAAGCCTGCCTGGAGACGTTTCGACTCACCTTCGTTCGACACCGCACGACATTTGCTCTCCGTTAGCGTCGTCGTTCAGGTCTCCCCTGCGATCACCGCTGAGTAAATCGTGAAGGGACTACCAGGTAATCACGCGGTGATTTGACGCGGGATTATCACCACCGCATGGCAATCGACTAGAGAAGGACGCGGGAGTAGGAAACGGGCTCGCGGGGTGTGGCTGGGGGGCCGAAGCGGGCCATCGTGCTGAGGAAATTGATGACGCGATCCAGATCAACCGGCTGTGAAGGGTCGACGCGAGAAGCTAGTCTGAGGCGCTCAAAATCTGCTCGGATGGTTGCCGATTTGGCATCTTCCTTCATCTCACGACGCGCGCGCTCACTCAGCATGGTCAAATCGCTCTCGCATCCGGCGTCCTTCTTCACCGTGTTCAAACAGTTCATAAAATTCCTGGATCCGCTTCCAATCGAGCTTGTTTCGATAGTGGCTCATCAGCGACTCAATGTCAAGGGCTTCATGGGCAGCACGGAGTGGGTTATTGGCGATGGCTTGAATCTTAAAGCCAATCACATCTTCCGGCTGTAACACCTTGATGTGCAACGTACCGCCGAAGACCGGTTGAGCGCGAGTCCGCTCTAGGATTTCGAAAGAATACTGGCGAAAGGCATGCAAGATATCCACTCCACCCCACGCCGGATCAGTATGGCGATAATGCGAGACATTCTCGGTGCGTACCCAACGCTCGTAGCCGATTTCGGTCAGGAAACGGTTGAGTCGTTCCAGGTCGTCTCGGTGGACGAGGAAGTCAATATCCATTGTCGTGCGAGGCACTCCAAGAGCGCCCAATGCAAATCCACCCAGCACGCCATAACGGATTTTCTCCCGCTCAAATAATTCAAGTAAGGCGCGGAGTACTCGCTCGAAGTCCATTTGCGGCTATGATACGCTGGATCATGAAACTTTTCCACAGGCGAGTGCCTGGCACTCGCCTGTGGAAAACTTGGTAGCGTCAGGTTAGAGGTCAAGGTCTCGCAGGAGTGACTGCCAGGGAATCACGTCGATTCCGTGAAGGCGCTTGCGAGTTGGTCCGAGGTAGGCAATGCAGGGGCGGTGCTTTTTACCATAGTAGTCCGCAAAGCTCTGGAAGCCCCTGAGGTCGGATCGTCCCACCGTGAGAGAGGCCTTCACTTCTATGGCCCACGTGTCGTGGCCGGATTCGACGATATAATCCACTTCCGCCCCATGTTCCGTACGATAGGAGGAGATTCGGAGCTCTCGGTCCTTCGCCGCCGCACTGTGCACGAGCTGGTTGAACACGAGATGTTCGAAGAGGGTGCCGATGCGGTCGCTTGAGGCGGTGAAATTGTTCAACAGTCCGTTCAGGACACCCGTGTCAAAGAAGAAGAACCGAGGACTCTGGATCAGTCGACGGCGTTGGGATTTTCGAAACGCCTCACAGCGTCGTAGAATCAGCGTATCCTCCAGCATCTCGAAGAATCGCATGGCGGATTGACGGGGGATGCTGGCGGTCGCTGACAGTTTTGAGAGATCAAGGAACTTCCCCGCCTCGGCCGCCACGACGAACAAAAATCGCGAGAAGCCTTCCACGTTCCTCGTCAGTGCCTCGGCTTGGATTTCCTCTTTGAGATACGTTGCCGCATACGATTGCAGGGTTTTCCGTTTCTCTCGCGCATCGGAGTCCGTCCAGATGCCGGGCAAGGTTCCCGTCTCGAGCGCTTCCTTCGTGTTGAGCCGATAATCCAATTCGGAGGCGACTAACGATCCCAACTGATAGGTATGAATTCTGCCTGGCAGCAGATTCGCCTGTCCACGTTTGAGTTTTCGCGCACTGGAGCCTGTGAGGTAGAACTTATGGAGCCGACGAGGGTGATCCAGAATGACTTGGAGTGTATTCAGCAGACTCGGCAGACGCTGCACTTCGTCAATGAACACGGTGCGGAATCTTCCTGCGGCCAATCGTTCTTCAAGCTCGGCGGGGTTACGCGCAAATTGCAGATACGTCGGCTCATGGGCCAGGTTGATGGTCAGTTCCGGCTTGAGGCTGCCGATGAGTGTCGATTTGCCGGTTTGGCGCGGCCCCAACAGCAGGACGCTTCGTTTTGAGTCTTGCAGGAGTGAGGCGATGCGTCGTTTGATAAGCATGTGGTTATTTTACGCGGTATTTTCACCAGATGTCAAGAGCCCCTTAAGCTAGAGCGTCGAACTAGAGGAGGACAAATTAGCACCGGTTCTGAGTTTTCGAGGCGCACCGGCACTCGAGTGAGGCGCTAGGCGAGCCGCGTGAGGAAGTCGCGGGGGCGCAGAATCGCCACCCCGCGGAAGGGGTGCAGGACTAAGAGGTCCTCGTCCCCGGTCACGATGACGTCGGCCCGACCCGCAAGGGCGCACTCGAGAAGGGCGTTGTCTTTGGGGTCCCGGCAAACCGTCACGAGATCGCTCGGGTGGACCATGAGGCCAGCCTCCCGAAGGGTGGTCAGGAGCTCGCGGGCGCGCGTTGGTCCGATGAGCCGTTGCCAGGCGGGACGATTCAAGACCGCCGTCAGCTCGGCGAGCAGCGTCTCAGAGGTGAGGAGCTGGAAGGATTCTTCAAGGAAGGCCGTCAGGATCGGGCGCGTCCCACGCCCGGAGAGGAGGGCGCTGAGGAAAACGTTAGCGTCGATGACGACCCGCATAGAACGCCCGGCGAGCAGGGCCCACCGCCTTGAGGGCTGCACGAGCCAAGCGCGGGCGAGACCGGACGCGTCGATCAATTTGGGCGAGGAGCCGGCGGAACCGCTTGGGCCACGTCACGTGCTCCCAGCGGCGCACGAGATCAATTTTCGTCTCCACAGGAAGTTGATCGAGAAGCTGTTCCGCTTGCTGCGGAGAGAGCTCCAGGTGAACCTTTCGCATCGACTGAACCTCCTGCTCGCAAGGATACCGCAAGCGAGAAGGCACGTCAAGGTATCGCTGGAACGGCACCCCGCGTGCCGTAAGTCTGCCAGAGAGGTTGGCTTAGATGTTGATTCCCTCAGTCGCTCTGGCTGGCGGAAGGGGGGCGGCCAGGCTATAATACCTTCGATGGCTCCCACCTATTTCTACCAGTACACGTTCATTGGACTGCTCGCCGGGGTCGCGGTCATGCTCGGCGTCGCACCGATCCTGCTGGCGAAGCTCATCGCGCCCAAGAAACCCGGCCACTCAAAGCAGGCCCCGTACGAGTGCGGCCTGGAGTCGTCGGGGGACCCGTGGATGGCGTTCAACGTCCAGTACTACGTCTACGCGCTGCTCTTCGTCATCTTCGACGTCGAGGTGATCTTCATCTACCCGTGGGCGCTCGTGTGGAAGGGGCTGGGACCGGCGGCCTTCGCTGAGATGGCGCTGTTCCTCGCGATTCTGGGGGTGGCGCTCATCTACGCGTGGAAGAAAGGTGTCCTCGAATGGAAATAACCGTTGCTCAAGGCTCGAGGCTGAAGGCTCAAGGTCATGCATGGCCTAGAGCCTTGAGCCTTGAACCTTGAACCTCTTCAATGTCCATCGACCAAGGTCTCGAGAGCGAGCTGCAGAAACAAGGGATCTACGTGACGACGTGGGATCGGCTCGTCAACTGGGGGCGGAGCAATTCGATTTGGCCGCTGCAATTTGGATTAGCGTGCTGTGCCATTGAGATGATCGCCACCGCGGCGTCCCGCTACGACATCGCCCGGTTCGGGTCGGAGATCTTCCGGGCCTCGCCGCGACAGGCGGACCTGATGATCGTCGCCGGCACCGTGACGAAGAAGATGGCGCCGCAGGTCGTGCGGCTCTACAACCAGATGGCGGAGCCGAAGTACGTGATCTCGATGGGCGCGTGCGCGACCTCGGGTGGGCCCTTCCACAAAGGGTACAACGTGCTCAAGGGGATTGACCACTACATCCCGGTCGACGTCTACATCCCCGGCTGTCCGCCCACACCGCAGGCGCTCCTGGAGGGATTGATGAAACTGCAGGAGCGCATCAAGGCCCGCGGCTTCGGCGCGGCCATGGCGGAGAAGCAGGGAGAATATCCGGTGCCGGCATACGGTCCCTCGGGGCTCGTGCCTCGCTTCAATCCTGCGGTGTGGCAGCCGCCGTCGAACGAGACGCTCAATTGGACGGCCACGGTTTTGCCCCAGCCGTCCACGCCTGCACCACCCGCACCGTCATCCGCCTGATGTTGCCCCCTCTGGAGACCCTCAAGAGCGAGCTTGAGGCGCGCGTGCCGGGTCTCACCCTCACCATCGAGGGAACCACACTCGTGATCCCGCGCGAGAAACTGCTGGACGTCTGCCGCTGGCTCAAGGACGCCGAGCTGCTCGCCTGCGACTATCTCGCTGACCTCACCGTCGTGGACTACCCGCCGGACCCCTCGGCCGGCGGGGCAGGCCTGCCCTCCGAAGCTTCTTCAGCGAAGGATGGCCGCATGGACGTGGTCTACCACCTCTATTCGATGTCCAAAAAACATGGTCCCGTGACGCTGAAGGTGCCATTGCCGCGCGCCAACCCGGTCGTCGCCTCGGTGACGCCGATCTGGCGCGGGGCGGAGTTTCAGGAACGGGAGGCGTACGACTTGTTCGGCGTCAAGTTTGAGGGGCATCCGGATTTGCGCCGCATTCTGCTGTGGGATGAGTTTGAAGGCCATCCCATGCGCAAGGACTACGTCGTCGAAGATCAGAATGTTCAGGGGTGATTTACCGGAGGGAGCGGAGGTAGCGTTTGACTTCGTCGTGGGAACCGACGAGGGTGAAAGCAACTGTGGTGTTTGCCTCTTGTACCCAAACGATCCGAATGGCTAAAGTGGCGCGAGCTTCGAAAACCTGGGTAGCACCTGCAACGTGCAGCAGCTTGATCCGAAGACCGTGCGATGCCCCACCGGTGAGATAATACTCATGAATCTCTTGGTCCGCTTCGAGGATTCGCAACTGCGCCTGGCGAGGAAAATGCCTAAATGCCTTGACGTAGCGCTCCTTATAGACACATTGCATTCATCGCTTCTTGAGGTACTTCTTTAGCACATGACGGGCGGTCTGAGCATCTGCGACAATATCGCCAGGTTTGATCGTGAGGGCATCTTTAATCAGCGCCTCGTAGCATTCAGGAGGGATGCGTTCCTCGACATCGACGGGTTTCATGATGATGACGCCGTTCAAGTAGCTCACGTCGAGGTAGTCGCGTCCGGCTTGCAGATGCGCTTTCTCCACAATGGGCTTGGGGATGGTGAACTGGTTCCCGCGAGTCAACTTTGCTAGCATGTCACACCTCCTATTCAATAACGAGTATACCTTGCATCACAGAAAATGTCAAAAACAGTTTTCCTTTCAAGTCAGAGTTGATGTGATCTGGCGATGAGCACGACATCTTCGGTCGAGACCGAGCTGCTGGAGATCAACCTCGGGCCGCAGCATCCCTCGACCCACGGCGTCTTCCGGATGCAGGTCACGCTCGACGGGGAGACGATCGTGAAGCTCAAGCCGGTCATGGGCTACCTGCATCGCAACCATGAGCAGATCGGCGAGGGCATCACGTACATCGCGAGCTTCCCGTTCACCGACCGGCTCGACTACTTCTGCGCCATGTCCAACAACCTGGGGCTGGCGCTCGCGATTGAGAAGCTCGGCGGCATCCAGGTCTCCGAGCGCGGCGAGTACCTCCGGGTCATCATGGCGGAGCTGACGCGCGTCCTCAACCACACCGCGGTGACGGGCTTCCTCTTGAACGACATGGGCGCGTTCGGCACGCCGCTGCTCTACGCCTTCCGCGAGCGGGAGAAGATCCTCGACCTCTTCGAGGCCGCCTCAGGCTCTCGGATGATGTGCAACTACATCCGGCCCGGCGGCGTGCGAGAGGATGTGCCGGAAGGGTGGCTGGCGCGCGCGCGGCAGCTCGTGGACGGCTACCCGCAGTTCCTCGATGAGTTCGAAACACTCCTGACGAAGAACGAGATCCTCCGCCAGCGGACGCAGGGGGTGGGGGTGCTCCCCAAGGCGCTGGCGATCAACGCCAGTGTGACCGGGCCCCTCCTGCGCGCCTCTGGGGTCGACTACGATCTCCGCAAGGTGGACGGCTACTCCTTCTATCCACGGTTCAAGTTTCGGGTCCCGCTCGGGACGGTCGGCGACGTCTACGACCGCTACTACGTCCGGATCCTGGAAATACGGGAGAGCCTTGCGATCCTCCAGCAGGCGCTGAAGGACATCCCAGGAGGGCCGGCCATCAGCCCGAAGGGCCTGGCCCTCGTGAAAGCTCCTCGGACGTTCCGTCCGCCGAAGGGCGAGGCGTACGGGCGCATCGAGGCGCCGAAGGGGGAACTGGGGTTTTACCTCGTCAGCGACGGAACCCCGCAGCCCTACCGCTATCACATTCGAGCCCCCAGCTTCGTCAACCTGACCATCCTGGAAGATCTGTGTCTCGGCCACAAGGTGGCCGACGTCATCGTCATCCTGGGCTCCATCGACATCGTGATGGGAGAAGTCGACCGATGATTGAAATGTGCTCTAGGCTCGAGGCTCAAGGCTCAAGGGAACGGCCAAATAGTTTTTGCCTTCAGCCTTCAGCCTTCAGCCTTGAGCAACCTAACTGATGATTGGAACTGGTGTCTTACGAGGTATGGGGGTGACGCTCAAGACGTTCTTTGAGACGTACCCCTGGGGCCGCGCGATCTTGCGGGCGGTCGGTTTGCCGGCGACCAACGGCTTGGTCACGGTGGCGTACCCCGAGACGAAGCAGCAGCACGCGGAGCGCTTCCGGTACTTCCCGTTCCTCATCTATGACAGCACGCCGGACAACCTGCGCTGTGTCTCCTGCAAGATCTGTGAGCAGGAGTGCCCCCCGCAGTGCATCCATATCGTCACGGAGAAGGACGAACAGGGACGTCCGGTCAAGGCACACGGCCGCACCTTCCCGAGGCAGTTCGATATCGACATGTCGGTGTGTATGTCGTGCCGCATCTGCGTCGACGTGTGTCCCTTCGACGCGATCGAGATGGACAACCAGTACGAATTCTCCTCATCCGACCGGTACGGCCGCATGATCTTCGACAAGGCGAAACTCCTGCAACCCAACGAGTACTTCCAGAAGATCAAGCCGACCGAAGC
>Ga0209515_10003024_pt1 | contig 24648 bp, 25 predicted proteins | sample Subgroupgradi54m_FD_187454 | JGI IMG/M metagenome (GOLD analysis project Ga0209515, IMG submission 187454) | Subsurface groundwater microbial communities from S. Glens Falls, New York, USA - GMW60B uncontaminated upgradient, 5.4 m (SPAdes)... ... | reverse complement strand
TAGCAAAGGAATACGGCCATAAGTTAGCAGAACTTTTTAAGCATGGTTATCCTCCGGAAGATTGGGAATCTGGCCCTTGGCCTGGGAGCGCTCATGGAATAGTTGATGATAAAGAGTTTTTCTCTAAGCGAAAACTTTCGGGCGATACTTACGAAGAGAAAAAGGATGATACTCTTGCAGCAAAGGATATCGAACTAAGATTTGTGGAGCTTCAATTGCGAAGGATAAGGGCAATTAATAGTGTGCTTGCCGAAATAGCTCTAGTACCCCAAATTAAAGCAATTTTAGAATCAGATGAAGCGCTACAAATAGCCGCTGAGTTTGGCTTTAGCAGTTTCCAGTTTATTGAGCCAGTATTAGGACTCGTGAATCGAAAAACTGGCAGTAAAAATATGGTTTATGAAAATATACCAAATGCCTCCAGACTCTATTCACCGCCAAATATACATGGTTTAACTGAAAAACAAAAAAGGCCCCCAATCGATCACCCAAGTCGTAAGTTGGCTGATAAGTTTTATAATTTTTTTGAAAGACATGGCTTCATACCTTCAGATTTAGCCTGGAGGCAGTTTTTGACAGATGATAGTAACAACCTATATTTAATAGATGCTGAAGCTTATCGCCGCTCAAAAGATCCAAAAAAAGCTGAAGAAGCAATGGAACTTAGTCCGGCTAGAAAACAGAAAGCTGCACGGCAAATAGGAAGAACAGTTAATAGATTATTTAAGGAACTTGGAGGAACTGATTTTAGGAAATTTGAGCTTACAGGGCTTGGTACATTAATTCTTGATAAGGACTGGGATGACGGTGCTAAAATACTGACTTTCAAAGATGAAAATGGCCACCAAATAATAATAAGACAAGGTGATAACTTAGAGATTGATTATGATGAGCCTGACAACCGTTACGGCCATTATTATTCAGAGTTATTTAAGAAAGGCTTTAAGGAAGCATTGACAAGAAGAATATCTATTAGTGCAGGCAAGCAAGGTCTTAGAAGAGCCCCGTACACAATAACCGCTGGGATAAATACCTACGAGCGGCATAAAGCGAATGCTGACCCAACTGTGGGTGATATAAACTCAGCTCTTCAAGCACTAAAACGAATAAACACAGTTGTGGGGAGAATTAAGTGAGCGGAAAGGGAGTAGAGCCCGCCTCTTAATTCGTAGTAAGCTAAAAATTTCTCGCCGGATATTAAACAAGATTCCAAATTGGCAATCGCCGAAATTCGCAAAGCTCTAAACAAAAAATAAGAAGTATAATTAGTAACTATGAATGAAACAGCTCCGGCCCAAGAGCGCCGCAAGCCAAATTTCAAAATACTTATTCCGGAAGCACTCCTTACATTAGGAGGTATAGGCTTGGCGGTGCTTGGAGAAAAAGATCTTTTTCATGACCCACGCATGGCCTGGGCAGGATTAGTTATCGAGGCGGCCGGTCTCACGACTCTTATAAAAAGTCTTGGCGGTTTTGACAGGCAATCAAGCTAAGTTCAAGTTTTAGTTGTTTATCCAGATTCGCTTTAATAACGGCGCTGGCTGGAGTTGCTTCTGTGGTAGCTGAGGTCACCGCCGCCGGTGCGGGTTTCTTTGGGGCGGGCTTCATTAACTACGATGGCCCGGCCATCTATTTCTTTGCCGTTGAGCTGTTTGATTGCTTCTTTAGCTTCATCTTCTGTGGACATTTCCACGAACCCAAAACCCTTTGATTGGTTGGAGTCGCGATCTACTATAACTTGGGCGGACGTAACGGTGCCAACCGCTCCAAATAACTGTTTTAGCTGGTCGTCGTTGATGCTGTAGGCCAGCGAGCCGACGTATAATTTAGTTGCCATTTTATTCTACTTACTCTACTTTCTTAAATACTTAGTGATGGGGGTCCGCCTAAGGCGGACCCTTCTAACTAGCTGTTAGCCGGTGTGGCTTCTGGCTCAACGGTTGGTTCGCTACCAGTAGTTGGCTCGGCGCCGCCGGCTGGTGCTGGCTGATCGTTATGCGAAATATTAAATACAGACATTTTTAAGTCCTTTCTTTATAGTTGTTGCTGATTAGCCCAACAACAATCTTTATTCGCTCCCTGTTTGATATTTAGTGTTGCAGTTGTCTAGCTACCCTTATTGTACACCTGGTTGGATCACTTAACCTAATTAGGTGGGGTCGTCGGGGTCGCCAGGATGAGTTTGGATATAGAGCTGCTCGGCGGCCGGGATGGGCGTCTGGGCCGGTTTTAACTTTTTGGCCTTGCCAAGCGAAGACTTCAGACTAAAAGCGCCTGAATAATCATAAGCCGCAGCGTCGTTAGAATTAAGTGGGCTGAGGCCAAAAAGGTGTTCGGTGAAAGCTAGCATCGATATAAAACTGGCGGTGTTGGAGTCGGTGCCACCAAGATTGGCATAGGGGCTGACAATCACCATCGGTACGCGAATACCTAAACTGGTGGCCGGCGGATTGGTGCCCAGTGTGGTTATCGACGGCGGCGTGACGTGATCGTAAAAACAGCCACAGTCATCGTAGGTGATAAAAATGGCTGTCGAAGCCCAATCAGTCGTATCGTTTTGAACAGCGCTAACAACTTGCCCAATCCAGTTATCGCCAACGGCCATCGAATGGCTATTATGCTGCGAGTTGCTGCTAGTAGGGGTAACGATTGAGAAGTTAGGCAGCTGGCCGGCAGCGGCGTCGGCAATTATGTTAGCGGCGGGCACAAAGTTTTGACGCTGCGATGAGCCCAGGCACTCGTAAAAAGTTGGACAAATTGTCAAAGCGTAACCGGAGTCAGCGCCGCCTGGGCCGCCGGTGCCGCCGTAGATTTTCCAGCTTTTGCCAGCCGGCTCCAACCGGTCAAAAATGGTTGGCACATAAGCCACCGGCGAAGCCCGGTAAGGTCCTTTACCGCTGGCGTCGGGAACGCACGAGGGCACTATTATGTAGTTACTGCCGTCCCACCACTGGGTATCACGCATGCTGTCACAGCCCCAACCGTTAGGCGTGTGTTGCTTTTGGTATGGATTATCGCCTTCAAAGTTATCCATGGTGGCCGAAGCCAAGACCATGTGACCGGCCCAGGTAGGCGTGGTGCTAAACTCATAGGTTGTGTCGCTGATGGTGTAGGTTTGAGCCAGGCTGGCCAGATTGGGTATTTGACTGGCATCGTATTGGCTGTAGCAAGCGTAAGGTGTTAAATTACTGGAGGCCGTTATTTGGCCGCAACCCCGGATGAGATCAAATTTATCCATTGCTCCGCCATCGATAGCCGTCTGCTGGTCAGCCACGGCGTGGCCGACAATAGGTATAAGATCGCTGGCCCTACTCAGGGGAATAGTTTGGCCGTTTGATAATTTACCAGTGGTAGCCCCATTACACCTGGCTGTTTGCACGCACAGTTTGCCCAGCACGTTATCAAAAGAGTGGTTTTCCTGAAAAATAATAACTACGTGCTGGATGGGCGGCAAATTTGTCTGCGCCGCCGGGCGGTCAAACAGGGCGGCGCTAATAACCAGCGCTAGCCCGACCAACGCCGCGTACATGTAAACATGCCGAACTAGGTGCTCAGGTGCCTTAATTAATTTACTTAGGTATTCTTTTAGCGACATATTAGCTTTATATTAGCAAAGATCTACTCCAATATGACACTTGTTCCCAATCAACGCAATGCCTCGTTTCTATTGAGGATGGCCGCGGCCGTACTCTCAGGCTAGAGGCTGGTCTAGGTAGGATCGTTGGGATCGCCGGGGTTGTTATCGATAATTTTTTGTTCAGCGGCCGGAATTTTTGTCTGGGTTGGTTTTAAAACCTTGGCCCGGCTAAACGAAGAGGTAGTGTTAAAAGAGTTGGCAAAGTCGTAAGCCGTAGCATCATTAGAATTGAGGGGCGGGAGGTTAAAAAGATGCTCGGTAAAGCTCAACATCGAAATAAAATCGGCAGTAGCTGAATCGGTATAGCCAAGCTTGGCATAAGGACTGACAATTACCATAGGCACCCGAATGCCATGGGTACTGGTTGGCGGCGCTACATGATCGTAAAAGCAGCCGCAGTCGTCGTAGGTGATAAAAATGGCGGTCGACGGCCAGTCCTTAACATCGTGTTGAACAGCGCTAACGACTTGTCCGATCCAATTGTCGCCAGTGGCCATCGAGACTCCATTGTGCTGCGAGTTGAGCCAGTTGGGGGTGACAACCGAAAAGCTGGGTAATTTGCCTTTGGCGGCATCTTTTATTATCGAGTTGGCGGCCACCAACTTTTGGCGTTGAGCCGAGCCGAGACACTCATAAAAAGTCGGGCAAATTGACCACAAATAGCCGGTATTTTTATTGCCGAATTTACCGGTGCCGCCGTAAATTTTCCAGCTTTTAGCGGCTTGGTCTAGCCGGTCAAAGATCGTCGGCACATAAGCCACCGGCGAGGCCCGGTATGGTCCCTTGCCGTTGATGTCGGGAACGCAGGAAGGCACCTGAATATAGTTGCTGCCGTCCCACCACAGAACGTCCTGGTTGCTATCACAGCCCCAACCGCTGCGGCTAGTTAAGGGATTATCACCTTGGAAATTATCCATGGTGGCCGAAGCCAAGACCATATGTCCAGCCCAGGAAGGTGTACGGGTAAACTCAAAAGTAGCATCGCTGATGGTGTAAGTTTGGGCTAAACTAGCGAGGTTAGGAATTTGCGCGGAATCGTACTGCGTATAACACGGATAAACATTATTTAGGTCTTTGGCGCAGAAATCGATAAGGTCAAATTTATCCATCAGGCCGCCGTCGATGGCTAATTGGTGTGAATAAACGTCGTGAGCGACCCTGGGCACAAGATCTGTGGCAGGAGACAGGGGAATAGTTTCACCAGTCGAAATCTTACCAGTTGTCGCGCCATTACACCTGGCTGTTTGCACGCAAAATTTGCCCAGCACGTTATCAAAAGTGTGGTTTTCCTGATAGATGATGACTACGTGCTGGATAGGCGGTAAGGCTGATTGGGCAGAGGAGCCGTTCAAAAAACCGGCTACTGCCGCCCCCAAGCTTAAGCCGGCTAGTGTTAAATAAATATAAGTGTGCTGTATTAAGTGACCACGCGCTGAACTTATTTTATTCATTTTTATTTTTTCTTTTAACATAGCCACAGTTTAATATATTCGGTCGAAATAGCAACCCATCAATTATAAAGCAGGGGTATAATTGCCTCATGAGCTTGCAACCGGAGTGGGAGAGCCTAATTCGGGAATTTAAGCCCGGGTTTCAAGAAATTAAATTTATTGAACACGGCTACGATAATGTGATTGCCATAGTTGATAGGCAGCTGGTTTTCCGTTTTCCCAGGAATCCGGCGGCCGGCTGCCGCTTAAAATTTGAATCGGCGCTGCTTAAACACTTAGGCGGCAAACTACCGCACGTTCCAGTAGTGATATATCTTAATAAAGACCCATTTTACGCCATCCAAAACCGCTTGCCGGGCCAGCACCTAACCAGAACCCAGATTAATAATTTATCTAAAGCCAATCAACAATCAATCGTTAGAGAGCTGGTGGATTTTATATTCGCCTATAATCATTTGATTTCGCCCGAGCAGCTTTTGGAAATGAGGCGCCAATCGGGCTTGGACAGTCAGGCTATTGACGAGCCCTGGCCGGCTTATCTGAAAAAAGTTTTGGGCGAAACAAACTACGCCGGCCAGCCGGAACTGCAAAAGCTGGCCCGCCGCTGCTACCAGAAATGGTTAGAGATGGTGGCCAGTGATCCTTTACCGGCCATGTCTCTTCACGACGACCTGCATCTGGATAATTTACTTTTTCAAAGCGGCAAAATCAGCGGCATTTTAGATTTTGGCGATTCCACTGTTGGTACGGCTACAGAAGAGATGCGCAATTTTTATAGTCTTAAGACTAATTTCCTGCGCCAAGCGATTAAGCTTTATGCTGGTCGCACAGGCCAAGTGGTTGACCCCGAAAAGGTTCGTATTTGGGCGGTTACTACCGAGCTGGCCTCGTTTTGCAACCGGTTGGCTAAAAATCAGACCGCCCATCCAGGTTTTAAACGGACGCGCCATAATTTGCGGCAATGGATACCAGACTTCCCACTATAATCACACATTCGCACCGCACGTTTCTGCTTTGGGCGTAGCCGAAACCAAAAACGTGCTCTTGGCGCATCACTGCGTTGCCACCCTTCGATTACACTCAGGGTGGCCCTGAGCGATAGTCGAATGGGCCAGCTGCGGTACTCCTTCAAAGTATGTTAAATACATTTCAGTCCGTTCCTCGCCGGCGCCCCAGTGCTGCATCCAAGTGCGAAATGTGTGATAATCAGAACTTATGGAGAGGTTATGAGTGTACCCAATCTGAAATTAAACACCGGAGCCACGATCCCACAGATTGGCCTGGGGCTGTGGCAAGTTCTACCTGGCATAATTTGTAAAAGAGCCGTTCGGATAGGTTTGGAAGCCGGTTATAGGCATTTTGATACCGCTCAAGCCTATCATAATGAGCAACACCTTGGCGCGGCCCTAAAAGACAGCCGGCTAAAACGCCAGGAAGTTTTTATCACCACTAAAATCCGAACCGCCAACTTAGGCCAGGACGATGTATTACCCAGTTTTGAAAAATCACTAGAAAAACTCCAAACCGACTATGTGGATCTACTTTTGATTCACTTTCCAGTAACCGAACACCGCCGGGGAGCTTGGCAAAGACTGGAAGAAATTTATAAATCTGGCCGCGCCAAAGCCATTGGTGTGAGTAATTATATGATTCATCACCTAGAAGAACTTTTAGCTGAATGCCAAATTAAACCGGCCGTAAATCAAATAGAGCTACACGTTTTCTTACAGATGTCGGAACTAGTAGATTACTGTAAGAAAAAGGGAATTATTGTTGAAGCTTATTCGCCACTAGCCCACGGGCACGGCCTGGATGACCCCACTTTAGCTAAAATCGCCAAAAAGCACGGCAAAACCGCGGCCCAAGTTATGATCCGCTGGTGCATAGAGATTGGCACAGTGCCACTGCCAAAATCTACTCATAAAGACCGCATCAAAGAGAATTTTGAAGTCTTTGATACATTCGACTCGCCGAAGGCTCGCTCAGTATCAACCTCTTCGAGCCTGAGCCTCAGAGCCGAAGGCCTGAGCCCTGTCGAATGGGTTGATTTTAAACTAGACCAGCAAGATATGACAGATCTGGCAAAATTAAACAGAAACTTGCGGACTTGCTGGGACCCAACCAACGTACCATGAATTTACTGCCTGAAAAACATGATACTATCAGAGTCTTATAACTGTTTGATTAGTCGCATTCAGTATGACTTCATCGCCATCATTTAGCACAGCGGTTCCAAATTTAGAGCCAACGATACAAGGCTTTCTAAACTCTCGTGCAAGAATTGACGCATGGCTCATAATTCCGCCTTCGTCAGCAATAATACCGCCGCAGCGTCTTATTAACGGCAAAAATTGGGGGTTAGCATTTATGGTTACAATTATATTTTCTGCTGTAACCTTTTTCTTTAAATCATCCTTAATGACCACCAAACACACTTTACCTTTTACAACTCCAGGATAGGCGGTTTGTCCAGCAAGCTTCAGATCATTACCAAGTTTGGGTAACTCTTCAATTTTTGCGACCTCTACACTTAGGTCTTTCGACCACCGGATCTTCTCAGAACCTTTATGGACTTCATATCTAAAACAAAAACCCTGCGCCGAAGACAAAAGCCGTTTGTCAACAAGTTTTTGATCGACTGCACTAAGTTCTTTATAGGTTAGGAGATTAATAATTTTTTCGGGGTTCTTAATTCCTAATTTTTTCAACTTTTTTATGGCCATTGGAACAATTACTTTTTCTATTAATATCGGGTAGTACGATACGGCACGTAGTTCCTTTGTTTGTTTTGCGACTGCGGTGTCTTTAACTTTGAGACGTACCATGGCGTCAAATGACCAATAAGGTAAAACAGTTGCTCTGATGAATAGCTTATCTAAAAATGCTACGGCTTCTTCAACTTCCGAAAAGGGCTCTTTGGTAGAGAGAACATGCTTTTTTGTGAACTCATTTAAGCTTTCAGCCTCGTTAAGGAAGTCTCTAAATTCATCATATCTCTCCTTAAGCAAGCTTTCGAAGCGGGTCTTAAATTGAGCGAGTTGAGACTCTGTACGGTATTGGCGAACAACTTGTGGACGGTCCTCAATAAACAAGCCATCATATAAGCGCATCCCGAATACATTTTCGGCATCATCTGACTCATAAGAGTGTTGCCAAAGCGATGTACCGAATAATGTGTATGACCTCGTTAAGTAGTGTTGCCAATTGTCGCCTGCGCTCGTTTTATTTTTATACGGCTCAGATCGCAGTGTTGTTATAGGACGGGCTTGGTTGGGGAGGAATTTTTTGTCTTTGAGCATCCACTCGACGTCAATTGGGTGTTTATAATATCCCTCTATTTTTGTAATGAGACTGGCCAATTCTTTGATCTGTGAGTCTGTTAATTTTTTTCTAGAGCCGATCTTGCCTAAGTTTTGCCACCGATTTTTGCCGTTTGGGCCTTGTACTAATTCTCTTTTTTGTTTAACAATGTGCTTTTCCTGAATTTCACTCGAATTTTTGCTAACCACATAAATATCAGGGCTAATTTTCCCTGAAACAACCACCTCGCCTAGTCCCAGCCCAGCCTCGATTACAACCTGGCTCGAATCATTGGTGACTGGATGGACAGAAAACGCCACTCCAGACACTTCGCTTTGAATCATCTCTTGGATAATTACGGCTATTGCCCCAGTTCGTATATTTTTATCTTTAGCATATGATTTAGCACTCTGTGATTCGGCCGAGCGCCAGCATTTTTCTATAGTTTTAATTAAACTTTTCCGATCAATATTAAGGAAAGTTCCTAACTGGCCGGCCCAAGAAGCTTCTTTACTATCCTCGGCTACTGCACTAGATCGAATGGCTACATATTTGCTATTTAAATTATCAAAGAGTTCTAAGATCTGCGCCTTTAAATTTTCAGTCATTTTATTGAAAGCCAAGGTCGTAACTACAAACCCACCCGGTACATTAAAACCAGATTGAATCAAGCGACCAAGCGAGTCTGCCTTTCCCCCGACTAAGTCTGGGCCAGATGCCTTTTCAAGGTCTACCACCAAATCATCATCCATGTCATCATAATAACAAGTTAAAGCAAATGACAAACTTATTGCCTGAGGAAGAGGCTACCAAAAATACTTATGATGAATCGGCGGCGGTTTGGACCGTCCACCGCTCCCAAAGCGATTTTTGGCTCGAGGAGTTAAAAATCTTCCATAAATTATTACCTAACGGCTCAATACTGGAAATCGGCAGCGGTGCAGGCCGAGACGTCGAGAATTTAGTTAATCTAGGCTACAAATATACGGGTACAGATATATCCGAGGGCATGCTTAAGATAGCCAGGCAAAAGTTCCCTAAGCAGAAATTTTATAGACAAAGCGTTTACGATCTTTCGTTCCCTAAAGAATTTGACGGCTTTTGGGCCGCTGCGGTACTACTCCATATTCCAAAATCGCGGATGGTAGAGGCGCTGGGCAAAATAAGAAATACAATGAAGCCTGGGGCTGTTGGCTTTATATCTTTAAAAGATGGCAGCGGCGAAAACTTACAAGAGGATGATTTTGGTGATAAAAAACTTCGCCGGTTTTATTCATACTGGACCAAAGATGAGTTTATAAACGTCCTTGAAGTAGCTGAGTATGAGCTTTTGGAATATAGCTATAAACCAAACGTCGGAAGTACCAAAGAAAATTGGTACTGCTTTTTCGTAAAAACTCTATAACTTGCTTATGCCAAACTTTGACGTTAACAAGAGCAGTTTACTAACAAGCCAGAAAGTGCTAAGTCGCACAATGGTAAAACAATCCAAGCGTTTTGGAAGCGAGCATATAGTCACTGATCAAGCCGAATATTTCTTAAAGCGGGCGCTGAGGCCGCAATTGGCTGAAAAAATTAAGCAGCAGGTTCAAGGGACTAAAAATCTCCAGCTGGTCCTAGATAAGGCAAATGTTAGTTGGCTAAAAACTGAAAAAATTTTAGAAACTGGTGAAGGCTGGCTAGTTAGCGAATGGCTAGGTGAAGGCCCGCTGGCCACGCCCGAAGAATACGCCACTGCCAAAAATCTGCGGACTCTGGGAGACTTTACGAAGATAGCCGCCCAAATCGACAAATTGGCCACCGATAACTTACCGGCCACAAAAAATTTGCCGATTAAATTTGGCAAACGTACCCAAGCCCAATTCCGGGTAAGGACTTTAGAAAAGTTCGAACCCTTGATTGAGAAATATCAGTGGGACAGGCAGACGATTGAAGCCAGCCTGGATTATGTCGATCGACACGCCGGTTTACTTAAAGCCGGCTGGCAGCACGGCGACCTAACGCCTTGGCATATTTATAAAGAAAACCGGACTTTCGTTTTGGTAGACTGCGAGCACGTACACAACCAATGGCCCCGCTTGTACGACATCGCCAATTTCTACTCGAAGCTAGTTATAAGGTTTGAACTACCAAATGCCGCTAATCAAATGCTGGTCGATTTTCAATCCAGCCGTCAGCTAAATGCGGCTGAACTTAAAGCCTTTTGGGTTTTGGTTGGGCTGCGCTCCACGGTAAGGTTAATCGAGCACCAGGACCAACCGGCCATAGTTGAACGGGCGTTTGATTTAATAGATAGTATAGTTAACGATAAGCCTAATGAATATTAAAGCCATAATTTTTGATTGTTTTGGAGTGCTATCGACAGAGGGCTTCCAGGTTTTTTGTGGCAAATATTTTAAGGACGCTCCCCAAAAGCGCAAATTGGCCCAGCAAATGATGGATCAGTTCAGCTTAGGCGCTGCAACTTACGAAGAGTTTGTGTCGCAACTATCGCTCCTTAGTGGAGCCAGTCAGCATATTGTCCGGGAATACCTTAGCGAGAACAAACCCAACGAATTACTATTTAATTACATCCGCCAGGAGCTAAAACCCACATACAAGATTGGTATGCTGTCTAACACCGGCGCCGATTGGCTGAGCCAACTGTTTAGCGCCCAAGACCTAGAATTATTTGATGATATTGTGCTGTCTTTCAAGGTCGGGATGACTAAGCCCAACCCAGCAATTTACGTGCTGGCGGCTAGTAGGTTAGAGGTGGATCCCAAGGAGTGTATCTTAGTCGATGATATAGCCCGTTACTGCGAAGGCGCCAAAGTCGTTGGCATGCTGGCCATTTTATACGAGGATTTCTTTCAGACTAAAGACAAGCTAGACTACCTTTTAAAAACCACTCCTAATAACTAATTTTTTGTCCAATTTGCAGGCTTTTATTATATTTTGACGCTCCAGCTGCAGAGTGGCGGCCAGCCCGGAACCAGGGACCCGGACAATCAATGCCCCACGTTCTAACTTTACCTGGCTTTTACTCTTGTATTTACGCTGTATGTAATCTTTAATAGCCGCCATTTCATCCGGCGGCTTTAACTTTTTTTTAGCAAGGATATCGTGTAAACTATCCATCCCATTAGAAGTCCGATTGGCTGGCGAATCAGCTGAATTTTCCAAACTCTCACTTCTAATGGGGTCCATGGTCACTATTCTAAATCATTGAATTATAATTAAAACATTGTATAGTTGTCATGATGAGTAAAGTGTCTAAAGGTATGGAGCTATATCTAGACTATATTGAGCTTAATAAAAGAGTACCTCGCGGCGAAAGAGTGGCAACTGTCTTACGTGCTATAGATAAATGCGACCCAATAGCCATTGTAGAGTTTACCGGCCAAGTACTTATTAATGAGGACAGTCAATTAACAACGATTGATTTTTTTGAGCTCTATTTTTTACGTTTATTTAGTGCTGAAGCAATACCCGAAGTAACGGGAAGGGGAATAACTTTACCCAGTCAAAATCCCTGGCTTAGAGTAAAATCTGCTGCTCAAATTAAATTAGTAAACTCCATTCCCGAGTTTGAGGCTAGCTATTCAGATTTAACAGTTAAGGAAAAATTTAATAAATTAAGTAATCTGGCTGACAGAACTAGTAAGCAAGCAGGTTACCAAACCACACGAGAAACATCTGCAGGGCCGTTGCAAAAGCTGAAAGGTATTCTTGCCCAGGCAAAAACTATTAGGGCACTGAAAGGTCTAGACCGCTGGGAGGTACGCCAAGCCAAACTTAATGATGATATTCGAATGGGCTACGATATCATGGTTACTAGAAACTCCGAGGCTGCAAGACTTGATGTAAAAACAGGACCAAAAGTGGATTTGTACCCCTCCCCAGACAAAAAAACAATTTATATCGTTAGAATGCCTACAAATTTGCCACATCATAATCCTTTTAAAGCACGTCAGAATGAGGCTGAGTTTTTAGCTACTAAAATAGACAACATACTTACTAGAAACTGAACCAAGACATCAGAGAGTAATCATAGCCGCGCCGGGCTACTAGTTAGATAACCCCCTTGATACAATGTAGAAACTATGCCCGAGCTTCCGGAGGTTGAAACTATTAAAATTGGCTTGGCAAAGATTTTGCCGGGCTTGAAAGTTAAAGATGTTTGGCACGATTGGCCAAAGTCTTTTCCTAATGCTCCAGCTGATGTGGCCCGTTTTTTAGTTGGCGCCCGGGCAGAAAATATCCGCCGCCGCGCCAAGGTCTTGATAATTGAGTTATCTAGCGGTTACTCGTTGGTAATTCATCTGAAAATGACCGGGCAGCTGGTTTTTGTGCCAAGACCACAAAAACCAGAATATGGAAGCAGGACTATAGATTATGGAATAAAAAATTCTAAAATCCAAAATCCAAATTCTAAATTCTCTCGTTTTGGCGGAGGACATCCGACGGATTCGCTCATTAAAAACCTGCCAGACAAGTCGACCCGAGTAATTTTAGACTTTACTAGTGGAGCTAAGCTGTTCTTTAACGACCAACGTAAGTTTGGTTGGATGCGCTTGCTGCCCACTGCCGAAGTGCCGATGATTGATTTTATGCGAAAGGTCGGGCCCGAACCTTTAGAGGACGATTTTACGGTCGATAAATTTATAGAAAGGCTAATGCGCCGCAAAAATAGCATTATAAAGGCCGTGCTACTTGACCAGACCGTTATAGCCGGAGTAGGTAATATCTACGCCGACGAATCGCTGTATGCCGCCAAGATTCACCCCGCCAGCCCCGTATCTCGAATCTCTAAAACTAAGTTAATAGCTCTCTATAACGCTGTTCGCGAGGTTTTAAATTCCAGCATCGAAAGCGGCGGCAGCACCGACCGTAACTATGTGAATGCCGAGGGCCAAAGGGGCAGCTATTTGAGCTTTGCCAAGATATTCCGTAAGCAGGGCCAGCCGTGCCCGCGTTGCGGCACTCCTATTGAAAAAATCCGCGTGGCAGGCCGGGGCACCCACATCTGTCCAAAGTGCCAGAGGGCTCCAAGGACTTAAAATGCTTATCACGCTAACTGGTAATAATTCTTTCATGTTGCAGCAAAGGCTAAACGAGCTAACAGAGAAATTTGCGGCAAAATATGGCGAATTCGCACTGGAACGAATCGACGGCGAAGAAGTAGAGCCGCAAGTTATTATTGACTCCCTAAAGAGTCTGCCTTTTTTAGCTTCTCGAAAAATGATTGTGCTACGAAGCCTAGGAAAAAACAAGTTGGCAAGCGGACAGATTGAACAAATAATTAGTTCAATTTCCAAAGAGCTAGACGTTATTTTTTACGAACCTTCAGCCGATAAACGGACTAGTTTTTACAAGACTCTAAAAAAGCATACCGAGTTTGAGGAGCATAACGAATTAGACAGCCGGCAGCTGGCCCAGTGGTTGAGCAGCGAAGCCCAGCGCCGCGGTGGCCAACTAGCCTTAAGTGATGCTAGTTATTTGGTTGAAAAAGTTGGCCAAGATCAAATGTTATTAGCCAGTGAACTCCAAAAGTTGTTGATCTATGATCACCAAATTACAAGAGAAAACATTGATTTGCTGGTAGAGCCAACTCCCCAAGGTAAAATTTTTGAGCTTTTAGAGGCCGCTTTTAGCGGCCGCCAGGCAGCAGCTCTCAGATTATATGATGAACAACGAGCCCAAAAGGTGGAACCGCAAGCTATTTTAGCGCTGGTTAGCTGGCAACTGCAGCTACTGGCCCTAGTAAAAGCCGGTGGCAACCGTCCGGCATCTAAAATAGCCAAAGACAGCGGCAAAAGTGAATTTCCGCTGGTTAAAGCCTCGCGCCTGGCCGCCAAAATAACAGATGAAAAATTAAAGCTTATGGTTGAGTGGGCACTAGAGATCGACTGGCAGGGCAAAACTACCGCCCTAGACATGGACGAAGCACTTAAAAACTATCTTATTTCGCTGTAGCCCTATTGCTTTGTTACAAGTTTTCTGCTATAGTTAAAGAGTAGTTAAAAAAATAAAATGAAAAAAAGTTTAAAGCCAGATTATAAACCTCAAGTTGGAGATATTATTTTTAGTCGCAAGCACGGTTTTTTGTCGTGGTCTATCCGTTTCATTATGGGACCTTTCCCGTATTCGCATCTGTGTTTGGTGGGCGAGAAGCTAGACGGGAAAACGATCGTTTATACTACCGGCGTTAATGTTGGCCCCACTTCGCCGCGCGGCGTTTTCTCTTCGAGCGTTTTTCGAAGCGAGGATATGGCAGCTTACCTGGCCAATAAATCGTACGTAATATGCCGCTATCAAGGTGAAAAAGGTAAGCACTTAACTCCTCCGCAAAAGCAAGCAATTTTAGAGTTCTGCCATAAGCAGCTTGGCAAAAAGTTTCCGTTTAGAAAGAGTCTTAAACTGTTTCGTCAAACTATCCGGGGAGTCGGAGTCAATAGGGTTACCGATAAAAAATCCAGAGGTTTATTTGATTGCTATGAAGCTGTGGTTAGAGCTTACCGGGCGGCGGGGATCACTTTTAATAAGAGATTAGGCAACATAGACCCCTCTGGTTACGACATTAAAGAAATATATTTATCGCCAGTACTGGTTGATATTTTTGCGAAAACTAGACGTTAACTACTAGCTTTTGGAAGGGTTTTTCTTCTTAGGGGCCGACTTTGGACTTTGGACTTGCAGCTTTTGTCGGTTTAACTCCTGCATCTTTGGCTTGCTTAGCTAATTTAGATTTGACCCGAGAAGCCTTATTGCGGTGGATCACCGCTTTTTTGGCGGCTATATCAATGGCGCTCATGGCCTCGGTTTGAGCTTTGGCGATTGCGGCCGGCTTACCCTCGGCCACGGCTTTAGCAAAAGTCTTTAGGGCGCTATGCATCTGACGCCTTGTTTTAGTGTTACGGACGTTGGCTTTAGCCGCCAGCTTAACGCGTTTTTTGGCAGATTTTATAATTGGCATAAAGCTAGTAGATAGTAGTTAGGTCTTGACATTAGGAGGGAACTATAACAGATAAGCACCTCTTCTGTAAAGATCCAGTAAGTGGTTGTCTTTTGGTAGTCGAACTACGGCTAATTTATCTCTTGCTTCTAAGACATGCTTATGCTACTCTGACCTCAAGAGCTTTCTTTAAATAAAAAAATACAAAAATGCTTAACACTAAGCCATTCACCCTTTACCATTCATCGTTTACCATACATTTTCCATTTACCCTTTTCCGTTTTCAATGGGAATTGATCATTGATAATTTATTGAAAATTGTAAATTGTAAATTGAAAATTGGAGCGGCCGGAGGCCGCGACTAATGGATCCGGCAGTTAAACAACAGATAGTCGAGCGCGTCAAACAGGCGACCAATATTTTAGTGACGGTCAGTACTGACCCCTCAGTTGATCAACTGGCGGCTTGTATTGGTACTACGCTGCTGCTTAATAAGATGCAAAAGCACGCCACGGCGGTCTTTTCTGGGCAAGTTCCATCGACTATCGAGTTTTTACAACCAGAGAAAACTATCGAAACTAACACCGATTCGCTGCGCGATTTTATAATTTCTCTCGATAAATCGAAAGCCGACAAGCTCCGCTACAAGGTAGAGGATCAAGTGGTGCGGATATTTATAACTCCTTACCGCACGAGCATCAGCGAAAAAGACCTGGTTTTTAGCCAGGGCGATTTTAATGTGGAGGTGGTTTTAGCCTTAGGTGTTAAAGACCGTACCCAACTAGACGCCGCCATTACGACGCACGGCCGCATCTTACACGACGCCACAGTAGTATCTTTGTCTACGGGAAATGGCCCTGGGCCGGAGCTTGGCCAGCTAAACTGGCACGATTCTGCGGCCAGTAGCTTATGTGAAATGGTAGTTAGTCTCAGCCAAGACCTAGGAACTAATTTGATTGATAACCAGATGGCGACTGCTTTCTTGACGGGTATCGTGGCCGAAACCGAGCGCTTTAGCAACAATAAAACTTCGCCGGGGGTGATGACCATTAGCGCCCAGCTAATGGCCGCCGGAGCCAACCAACAACTTATCGTCAGTAAGTTGGAACCGCCTCCACCGCCGCCTTCCACAGATCAACCGCCGCCGCCCAAACCCCCAGAGGCGCCCAGTCCTAAAAAGCCGCCCGAGGGAACTTTGAGCATTTCTCACGAGCCAGAAGGTTCTGATGGCCTGGAGGTCCAAATTAAGCCGGGCGAAATTCAGATAGACGAGCAGGGCAATATAGTCGGCGGCGAAGAACCTGGACAAAAAACTAAAAGCTCAGCCGCCGGCGCTCCACAAACTGCTAGCGCCCCGCACAAAGTAGAGGAGCCAAAGAAAGCCGAAGCCCCGCCAGTTGAGCCTCAGCCAGCACCCCCAGCCCCTCCACCTGAGCCTATCCAAAAAACAGAGGAAGATAGCTCCAAATCGCCTAAAATTAAGCGGGCCAGCCCGGCTTTGCCGGGGCCGCATACTTTGCTCAACCCAACAGATCACCAACCGTCCATCAGTCCACCATTTACAGCCGATACTCAGCCTGGCTGGTATGACCATGATCCAGAGAACTCCGTACCGGTGGATCCTTTGAGTGAAAAGCCACGGCCCAGCGACGCGGTTATGACTCGCTCACCTGCAGTAAGTCCGCCGTCGCCTCATACTCTCGCCAAGTTAGCTATTCCAGCGCCCAGCGCGCCTAGTTCTCCTGGACCGGCGTCCTATGCTCCGCCGCCGACGGTTGATAGTGCCCGCAGTGCCGTAGATAACGCTATTGCCGCGGTGCCTTTTGATCCGATTGAACACCCCTTAGCCTCTTTAAACGCTCAACCCCTAAGCCAGGAATTGCATGGCGCTCCTCAAACCAGTCCAGCTTCGCCTAAAGGCCCTCCTGCAACCGCCGCCAGCCTAGCAGTACCGGTTTTAGCTAGCTCGGTACCTATGGAGCCGCCAAAACCTATGAGTGCCGTAGCCAAAACTCCGCCACCGCCTTTACCGCCCCCTATAATGCCTAACTCACTGGCTATTCCGGCATCACCGCCGCCAAGTCAGAGTAGCTAGATAATTAAGCCGTTTCAGTGCTTTTTTAACTTATAATTTGGGGATGGATCCCGTTAGAAGTAATTTCCCGGAGGCAAATGCCGGTTCGCAATCAGCGAATCGGACTTCTAACGGGATGAATGGGATTTTTTTAGTTGATAAACCCCAGAGTTGGACCTCTCACGATGTGGTCGCCAAAGTTCGTAGCATGCTGCGCAGAGTCCAGAGTAACGAGTTTCGAGTATCGACCAAAACTAAAAACTTGACCCCCGACTCTCTACTCATGACTCGTTCCTCGAAGATCCGCGTAGGGCATACCGGAACGCTGGATCCGGCGGCCAGCGGGCTGCTAATTTTAGTTATTGGGAGTTATACCAAGCGGGCCGCCGAATTTAGCAAGTTAGATAAGACTTATGAAGCGGAAATTACGCTTGGCGCTACCAGTTCAACGGGCGACACCGAAGGCGAGATCAGTAGACAAAAGACAGTAGACGGTAGACCGGGCAAGGCAGAGATTGAAGAAGTTTTAAAAGAGTTGACGGGCAAAATTCAACAAAAGCCGCATCCCTATAGTGCAGTTAAAGTAGGGGGACAACGGGCATATAAGTTGTCGAGGAAGGGCCAGGCAGTGGATTTGGAACCTCGAGAGGTAACAGTCTACAGTCTACAGTCTACGGTCTACCGATACCCAAAGCTGTGCATCACAGCTAGGGTATCTAGCGGTACTTATATACGCTCGCTGGCAGAAGATATTGGCCAAAAACTGGGCACTGGCGCGTATTTATCATCGCTGCGACGCACTAAAGTCGGGAAATTTGATCTAAAAAACGCCATAAACTTGCAAGATATTGAGGAATCTGCTATAATCAAATAGTTAAGTTAAAATATTAAAATGTCAGAAACCCCAAAACCCATCATACGTGGACTGGATAAATTTGGCGGTGGGAAAATAGAAGAGGCTACTCCAAGTCTTTTTCCTGAAGGCTATAAAGTTGACCCTCTAATTGTAGAAAAAATAGCCAGTATTAACACCGACAAAGCTCTAGTTCCTTTTGAGGATCCTAAAGGAGTTTTAGGACCTGGAGTTGTTTTGTCTTCACCAAGGGATCCTGACCACCGGCGTGTTATAACAAATATGTACAAAACCCCAAGAGGTAGTGTATTAGTTCGGATACACATAGAAGGACAAGAAGGACTCAATAGTCTAGGACTCGATGATGTGTGGCAAAAAATTCGCGAGGGCAGGCTCGTAGTCCCCGCTGAAGCTACCGAATAATTGTTGCCAAATTACCTCTGATGTGCTAGGATTTAAGTTAACAGATGATAACTGGTGAGAAAAAGGCCAAGGTCGTTTCTGATCTTCAGTCGCATAAGACCGATACCGGCGGTAGCGCCGTGCAAGTGGGTATTATGACGGCTCGGATTGCCGAGCTAACAGATCATTTGAAGGCTCATAAGCACGACTTCATGGCTCGGCGCAGTTTGCTGCAACTAGTTGGTAAGCGCAAACGGTTGCTCAAGTATATCGCTGAAAAAAACGGTGAAACGTACTTGGAATTGATTAAGAAATTAGGCATCCGTAGGTAATTTTACACTTGTCATTTCGCATTTTTCATTGATTTAACAATTAGCACTTATCAGGTCTGGTAAATGGCAAATGATCAATAAATGTGAAATGTAAATTGTAAAATGTTAAATAATTAAATGAGTGATGGAGCACAGTGGTTCGTAGCTTTAGCGAAGTACCATTGAACCCTGTCACTCAAGGAAGGAAATATAAATCCCCTATGGGACAAACTAGTACAATTAACCCTTTTGGTAAAAAAATAATTAAAGTTGAAACCCAGTTTAGCGGCAAGCCGCTATCTTTAGAGGTGGGCCGAGTAGGCTTTCGCACCAGTGCCAGCGTGCTAGCCCGCTATGGTGACACCGTAGTGTTGGGTACGGCCATGGTTGGCCCGCAAGCGGTCAAAGGCATGGATTACTTCCCTTTAAGTATAGATTACGAGGAAAAATTCTACGCTTCCGGCAAAATTAGCGGCAGCCGCTTCATTAAGCGTGAAGGCCGGCCCAGCGACGAGGCCATACTGATTGGCCGTTTAATAGATAGGCCGATTAGGCCGCTATGGCCAAAAGGCTACCGGCACGAAGTCCAAGGCGTAGCGACCGTTTTGAGCTTGGATCCGGGCTTTAGGCCCGACGCTATCGCCATGATAGCCATGAGCGCCGCTTTTATGCTGAGCGGTGTGCCCTTTGAAGGCCCAGTGGCCGGCGTGCGGGTAGGCCTAGTAGATGGTAAACCGCTGGCTTTTGCCAGCGCCGAACAGCTGGAAGAGGGGCCGCTAGACTTAGTAGTTGCCGGAACTGGCGAGGCTATCATGATGGTGGAAGCCGGGGCCCGCGAAGTCAGCGAGTCCCAAATTGCCGAGGCCATGGAATACGCCCATAAAGCTATCCAGCCAGCTATTGAATTACAAAACGAACTAGTCCGCAAAGTCGGCGTTACACCTCAAGAATACCAACTGGTATTGCCCGATAAAGATATCATCCAACGCGTCGAAACCTGGTTGGCCGGTAAAATGGGCGCCAATTTGCGCGCGCCACATCCGGAGAGAGGCGATTTAGTTAACCGTTTGCGCGAAGCGATGTTTGAACACTTTGCCGCCGAGGCCAGCGATAATTTTGAGGAACTTAAAGCCGATTATGACGAAGCCTTTACGATGGCCCTGCATAAAGACCTGCGTGAGGCCATTTTGAACGAAAATATCCGCCCCGATGGCCGCCGGCTCGACGAAGTCCGGGAACTATCGAGCGAAGTGGGCTTTTTGCCCCGGGCCCACGGCTCTAGCCTCTTTACACGCGGCGTGACCCAAGCCATGAATATTGTCACCTTGGCGCCGCTAAGCTATTCGCAGTTGATCGACACCATGGAAAGGGATACCAAAAAACGCTACCTACACCACTACAACGCGCCAGGCTACACCGTCGGTGAAGTCAAGCGCCTAGGCAGCCCCGGGCGCCGCGAAATTGGCCACTCGGCGCTGGCCGAACGGGCTGTTTTACCGGTCATCCCAGCCGAAAATGATTTCCCATACACTATCCGGGCGGTGACGGAGATAATGAGCCAAAATGGTTCAACTTCTATGGCGGCCACTTGTTCGAGCTGCTTGGCCTTGATGGACGCCGGCGTACCAATATCGGCCCCTGTTAGCGGGATTGCTATGGGGCTGATGACCGATGGCCAGAAGTCAGTTATTTTGACCGATATTGCCGACGCCGAGGATTTTGCCGGCGACATGGACTTTAAAGTAGCTGGTACGGCCAAAGGCATAACCGCCCTCCAAATGGACATGAAAGTCCATGGATTGCCGATAGAAACCCTTAAAAAGGCCCTCGATGAAGGCAGGGCTGGACGCGCCAAAATCCTGGAGCACATGCTTTCGGTGCTGCCTGGACCGCGCCAAGACATGAGTACTTACGCCCCCAGAGTCGAATCTATTACCATCAACCCTGATAAAATTCGCGAGGTCATTGGTAAGGGCGGTGAAACTATCAACAAAATCATCGCCGAGACCGGCGCCGAAATCGATATTAAAGATGACGGCACGGTAATGATTGCCAGCCCAGACAAGAAGAGTATTGACGCCGCCATAGAGTACGTGCGCACCTTAACGGCGGAGCCCGAGATCGGCAAGATCTACAAGGACGTACCGGTGGTCAACGTTATGGACTTTGGGGCTTTCGTCCAAATCATGCCCGGCAAAGACGGCCTGGTGCACGTTAGCGAGATGAAAGAAGAACGGGTCGAAAAACCCAGCGACGTAGTTAAAGAAGGTGATAAAGTCACCGTTAAACTAGTGTCTATTGACGACCGCGGCCGGCTGCAGCTAAGCATGCGAGCAGCAGAGCGAGAAAAAACCGAGAAGGAGTAATATGGCTAAGCCAGTTTCAAAAAACCTAAAAACTATAAACGTCTGGTGGGTGCGGTTGGTCTTTGCAGCCCTTTTCCTGGCTATTGCTTACGCCTTTGCCTCTTTGGCAATCAATTCTGGCAATTTGGTTGAATACGCCGTGGCTATAGTCTTTCTGGTATGGGCGTTCAAAGACGCTATCCGCGGCCTGCGACTATTATTTAAGAGGTCCGACCTTGTAAAAAGATAGGTAAAATCTAGTGATTTTTGCCAAAAAATACTTTGCTTTTTACAAGGTCGGACCTCAAACAGGAAAAGATGAGTAAGAAATCGAAACAGCAGCAGCTTGATCAACTTAAGGAGGAAATTATTAAAGCCAAAATTGGAGACGATTTAGCCAAAAGCGCCACCCAGTTAGTTTTTGGTGACGGTAGTCCCGACGCCGACGTGCTTTTTATAGGCGAAGCGCCTGGTAAAAGCGAGGACCAGCAAGGACTGCCGTTTGTGGGCGCCGCCGGCCGCTTTTTAAATGAAATGCTAGAAAGTATCGGCTTAAAAAGGCAAGATGTTTACATAACCAACATCGTTAAGTACCGGCCACCCAGCAACCGTGACCCCTATCCAGATGAAAAAGCCGAATTTCTGCCTTTTTTGAAAAAACAGATCGCCGTAATTAAGCCGAAGTTAATCATAACCCTGGGCAGGCATAGCCTGGAGGTGCTGTTGCCAGGCCTCAAGATTAGCCAGTGCCACGGCCAGCCCAAGCGCTATAAAGGTCAGGTTTACTTACCTTTATTCCATCCAGCCGCCGCGCTTTATAACAACAGTATGCGCCAGACACTAATTCAGGATTTCGCTCGTATCCCAGCTGTCTTAAGGAAGATCGGAAACTCATGAGGGGACTGGTTTACTCCGAGCTTGTCGAGAGGCCAAAATTTAATTTGAAATATTTAAGAGGTCCGACCTTGGAAAAAGCAAAGTATTTTTTGATAAAAATTACTAAATTTTACTTATCTTTTTCCAAGGTCGGACCTCAAAGAGAAGGAGACTAAATGCCACCTAAACAACCCAATAATAATTCTCCTATCAACCGGCCGCCGGCCGATAGGCAGGGGCCGCCTGGCCGCCCGATCGGCGAAGGCCGGATAAATAAACGTTCTTACCAAGCCCAAAAATTAGTTAATCAAGGAAGCCTTGACCGTCAAGGGCAAAGCTCACGGCGTTCTGTGAGCCGTGGGGCGGCGCTGCGGGCCCAAAAACAAGCCGTCCAGGATGCTAACCGCAAAGCTAACCAATACCTAGACGCCTCGGGGGCCCAAAACCCGGCGGCCGCGCCCCGAAGAGCCAATTTAATCGACGATAGTCCGCGCCTTAAGATTATTGGTCTGGGCGGCATGGACGGCGGCGGCTCCAAAAATATGCTGGTCGTGGAGTACCAAAGCGACGCCATCGTTATAGACTGCGGCAACGATCTTGGCGTGGACTTGCCGGGCATTAACTATGGTATAGCCGACACCACTTACTTGGATCAAATTAAAGGTAAATTGCGGGCTTTTGTGATTACCCACGGGCATTTGGACCATATGGGCGCCATGCCGCACATTTTGCCCAAGTATAATGTGCCAGTTTACGGCAGCCGCTTCACTATTGGCCGGGTAGAGGAAATTTTTGAGAACTTTGGCCCGGCAATGCCCGAAGCTTTTGAGCTAAAAACGGTGATTATGAACGAAGGCAGCCACGAACGCCTCAAAATTGGCGAATTTTACGTGGAGTTAATAAGAGTAACTCATGCCATCCCGGGCAGTACAATGGTGGTGGTAGACACGCCGGTGGGGCGGATTATCAACACTGGCGACTTCCGTTTGGACCCCAATCCGCTAGACCACGAGCGGACTGATGTGACCCGTATCGAAGAGCTGGCCCGCGAAGGCGTCCTACTACTAATGTCCGAGTCTACTACTACAGAGACTCTGGGGCGTACGCTTTCGGAAAGCGCTATCGAAAAAAGCTTTATCGATATTATGGATAACGCCCCGGGCCGGATTTTCGTGGCGATTTTCTCGACCAACGTTAACCGGGTGCAAATGATTGTTAACGCCGCGGTGCATCACGGTAAAAAAATCGCCCTGGACGGCCGCAGCATGATCAGCACCATGGAAATGGCCGTCCGCAATGGCTTCATGAAGATCCCCAAAGGCACTTTTGTGCCGATCGCCAGCGTGTCTAGCTTGAGGGACACCGATGTAGTGATTGTTTGTACTGGTGGGCAGGGCGAGCCAAATTCGGCCTTGCAGCGGATGTCTATGGGCGACCATAAGCATATTCAACTCAAAGAGCAAGATACCGTCATACTTTCCAGCCGGGCGATTCCCTACACTGGCAATGACGCTTTAATCCGCAGCATGGTCGACGAACTATTCCGTAAAGGCGTTCACGTGCACCGCCACGAAACTTATGAGATCGACCACGGCGGGCCACTGCACGTTTCAGGCCATGGCGGCATAGAGGAATACCGGGACATGATCAAGATGGTAAAACCCAAATTCTTCTTGCCGATTTACGGCGACTACACCGCTAAGAAATATCATATCGATATCGCCTTAGAAGAGGGTATTCCCAGAGATAAAATACTCAACGCCGATAACGGCGATGTTATTAGCCTCAGTAAAGATAAAATGACCATTGAAGGCGAAGTCCCCCATGGCACCATTTTGGTAGACCAAACCGGGGCCATCGTTAGCACGGTGGTTGTTAAAGACCGCGTGCTACTGGCCGAAGAAGGCGTGGTGGCGGTGGTGCTGACAATCGATAAAAAGACCGGTAATTTGCTCACCAGCCCAGATATTATCAGCCGCGGCTTCATTTACATGAAAGAAAACGAAGAGCTGATGAACGCTTTCCGGGCCGAACTACGCCGGGCGGTTACTCAACGCTTCAAACGGGTAGATCTGGATAGGTTTAAAGCCGAGCTTAAGGACTACGTTACCCATTTCTTGTACGAACAAACCCAACGCAGCCCAATTGTCATTCCGGTAGTTAATGTCATTAGCGCCGGCCGGGTAGAGAAGCCGCATAACGGCGACGCCCAGCAGCCGTCTGGTCAAAAAACGCCTGAAGAAATTGCTATCGAGCAACAGCGCCGTTTTGCGCAGATGAGGCAGCGGCTGCTGAACCAAGATGCCCGTGTAGACTAACCCCGAACTAAGGACCATCCTTGGAAAAAGCCAAATTTTATAAATTAAAACTACAAAGTTTTACCTCTCTTTTTCAAAGGATGGTCCTCTTAAGTACTATTTGAAGATTCTTCTTTTTCAAAGAAGCAAATATTTATCTACTTT
>Ga0209515_10003023_pt1 | contig 24658 bp, 11 predicted proteins | sample Subgroupgradi54m_FD_187454 | JGI IMG/M metagenome (GOLD analysis project Ga0209515, IMG submission 187454) | Subsurface groundwater microbial communities from S. Glens Falls, New York, USA - GMW60B uncontaminated upgradient, 5.4 m (SPAdes)... ... | reverse complement strand
GCAGAATTTAAGTCGCTGCCGTAGTCCGGTCCTGGTTGTCGAGTTCTAACAAGGGGAGGCGAGGATGGGGGTAGTCGGAGCGGTGCTTGGAGCGATAGTCGGAATTCTTGCAGGCCATAATTTTTCCTGGTTTCTTTTTGGCGGTGTTGTCGGTTTTTTGGCGGCCGATCTCATTAAGCTCAACTCCCGTGTCGCGACACTGGAGCGCGAACTTCAAAACCGTGGGCAGGAACCGTACGCACGTATCGCGGACGCGCCGACGACAACGACCGCCGAGACCGGTGAACAGGAACCGCTTCCCTCCGTACCGCCAGTGCCGGCACCGGCGCTGACTCCCGAGATCCTTACTCCTATTACCGCTGCGTCCATTGCCACCGAGCCCGCGCTAACCGCCGCCGCGCCGCCGGAAGTATTGTCTGAGCCGACACCAAACATTTTTGATATCGCGCTTCGGGAAATAAATAGGTTTTTTACCGGTGGCAACACCTTGGTTCGTGTTGGGGTAGTGATTCTGTTTTTTGGCGTCGCATTTCTTCTTAAGTATGCCGCTGAACATGCGCGTCTCCCGATCGAGTTGAGACTCGCCGCCGTTACGCTGGGCGCGATAGCGCTGCTCGGGGTGGGCGTGCGCTTGCGTTCCACACGTGAAGCCTACGGCTTGACGTTGGAAGGCGGTGCCATCGGCACGCTGTATCTGGTCGTGTTTGCCGCACTGCGCCTTTACGATCTGGTGCCGCCGCCGTTGGCGTTTGGTTTACTGGTTGTCATCTGCGGTCTCTCCGCGGTGTTGGCGCTGGCGCAGAACTCGCATGCGCTCGCTATTCTCGGTGCTGCCGGCGGCTTTCTGGCACCGGTACTGACCTCCACCGGGCACGGCAGTCACGTCATGCTGTTTTCCTATTACGCGGTGCTTGGTGTGGGTATCTTCGCCATCGCATGGTTCAAGGCCTGGCGCGCCTTGAACGTGGTCGGCTTCGGTTTTACGTTCGTCATCGGTGCTACGTGGGGTTATCGCTACTATCAGCCCGAGTTCTTCGCCACCACAGAACCGTTTCTGATCTTTTTCTTTCTGCTCTATGTTGCCGTCACTTTATTGTTCGCGCGCCGTCAGCCGCCTGAACTTCGTAGTCCCGTGGATGGAACGCTCGTCTTCGGCGTGCCAATCGTGGGCTTTCTGTTGCAAGCGGCGCTGGTGAAGGACATTGAATACGGCGTCGCCGGGTCGGCATTGGTGCTGGCGGCTTTTTACCTCGGGCTCGCGGCGCTGATTCTGCATCGCGGCGGTGCCAGGCTTCTTGCTGAGGCCTTCGTGGCGCTCGGCACGATCTTCGCCACCTTGACGATCCCGCTTGCGGTGGACGGGTACTGGACCGCTGCCGCATGGGCCGTCGAAGGTGCGGGCGTTCTCTGGATTGGTCTGCGCCAATCACGGCTGCTCCCGCGCGCATTTGGTCTGCTGGTTCAGTTCGGTGCCGGCGTTTTTTTCCTAAACGAGGTGACTCGGACCTCGGGCATGACGGTGCTGAATAGCGGCTACGTCGGCGCGATGCTGGTGAGTGTGGCCGGCATCATGAGCGCCTATCTCATGTTCCGATTCCGCGAGCGCATCACGTCGGTTGAACAGGATCTGGGTCTGGCGATGCTGCTGTGGGGGCTGGCCTGGTGGTACGGCGGAAACGGCAACGAGATTCAGCGGCACGTGATGCTCGATTACCGCGAATCGGTTGCACTGCTCGTGATTGCGGCCACGGCGTTTTCTCAGGAGTTCATCGGTCGGCGTTTTGACTGGCTGGAGCTCCGCTATGCGTCGGCGTTCAATCTGGCTTTTCTTTTTCTCATTCTCATTTGGGCAGCGATCTTTCTGGCGCATCCCTTCGAGGGTTTCGGGTTTATCGCGTGGCCGATTGCACTCGGGGTTCACTATGCCGTGCTTAAAACCCACGAAACCGCGCAGCCTGGTATTGCGATGGAGGTACGTCACGCCGGTGCCCTATGGCTTGTTGTCGCGCTCCTCGGTCTGGAAATGAATTGGGCGCTGGGCGAGGTGTTGCCTCACAGCGACTGGCCGATGGCCGCGATCGGATTGTGGTTCGCGCTGGTTCTGATGGCGCTCACGAATTTCAAGGACCGTTACTGGCCGGTAAAAGGAAACGAGCAGGCGTATCTCGTGATTGGTGCGGTTCCACTTGTCGTGCTGGCGTTTGTCTGGATCTTCACTGAAGGCGTAGGACGCGCCGGGGCGCCGGCGCCGCTGCCTTTTCTTCCGCTGCTGAATCCGCTCGATGTCGCGGCGATGTTCGTCCTGGTAGCAATAGGGCAGTGGGTAGCGGTGGCGTCTCGACTCACCGGGTGGTCAACACAGCCGCTCTGGATCGCTCTTGGCGCGACGGCCTTTGTCTGGGTCAATGCGGTGCTGTTTCGCGCACTGCACCATTTCGCAGGGATTCCCTACGCACCCGATGCGATGTTCGCTTCGACACTGGCGCAGTCGGCGGTATCGATCTTCTGGACCATTCTGGCTTTTGGACTGATGTTGATCGCGACCCGGATTCAGACGCGGCTTCTGTGGTTGACGGGTTCGGCGTTGCTGGGTGTGGTGGTCGTTAAACTGTTTGCGGTCGACCTTTCCAGTACCGGCACCGTGGCGCGAATTGTTTCGTTTGTCGGCGTAGGTTTGCTGTTGCTTCTGATCGGTTACTTCGTACCGGTTCCCCCAAAAAGTGAAAATGGCGCGGAGGCGCAGTCATGATCAGAATTATATTCGCGCTACTCCTGAGCGGGATGGTGACGGGCGCAGGCGCCGAGGAGATGGCGCGCGAGGACTTTGCCTACGAGGTGCCGATTACCGTCCCGCAAACCGGCAGCGTCTACCGGGTTTCGCTGATCGCGGATATTTACAAGACCGCCGTGCGCCCGGACCTCGGCGATATGCGCGTCTTCAATGCCGCGGGTGAAACGGTACCGCACGGACTGGTTCGTCCCGCGCTCGCCACGACGGCAACGATGCTCACGCTGCCGATATTTCCGGTAGCGGTCGGCACGCCGACAGCGAATTCAGACATGTCCGTTCATATCGAGCGCAGCAAGGACGGTTCCATCGTGCGCGTTCGAACCAGCCCCGGCGCCACCGCCGACCGAACGTATTACCTCATCGACGCCAGCCGTGTGACTGACCCCATTGCCGGTCTGGAGCTCGATTGGAAGACACCGGATTCGTCTGCGTTCATTGGCAATCTGCAGATCGAGGAAAGCGAAGAATTAAAGTTCTGGCGTCCGATTGGGCAGGGTGCGCTGGCGCACCTCGCGCGCGATGGCCAACTGCTCGAACAGAAGCGCGTTTCTTTTTCTGCACATCGGGTGAAGTACCTGCGTCTCTCGTGGGGTGATCCGAATATCAACGCGCAGATTACCGCAGTCAAAGGCGACATACGTCCGAACGCCGAACTGCAGCGGGATTGGACCGCCATTATCGGTGAACCCAATGGCGAGGCCGGCACGTATCAGTTTGTGCTCGCGGGGCAGATGCCGGTCGATCGCGTGCGCATTCTGCTGCCGATGAACAGCGTTGCACGCGTGTCAGTGTTGTCGCGCACAAAAGATGGTGATGCGTGGACGCTGCGGGGCGAAAAGACGGTGTTCATGCTGGCGGATGCGCGCGGTGATTTAAAAGACAACGAGATCGCCTTGGCGCCGGCGCCGATGGCCCGGCACTGGCTGCTGCGCTCGCAGATGCAATCGAACGGCGGCACGGTTGCGCCGAGTCTTGAGTTCGGCTGGATTCCGCACCAACTCGTTCTGGTCGCGCACGGGCAGGCACCGTTCGGTCTCGCCTACGGACACACCACGGCGACGCCCGTCGACTACGGCATCGATGAACTCGTGCGCCGATCGAAACGCGATGGTGATGAGCGTGTCCAGATTCTCGATGCACAGTTCGGTTCTCCGTACGCCCGGCGCGGGAGTGCGGCGCTCTCCGTGTCGTGGTACCGGGGCGACTGGAAACAGTGGTTCCTGTGGGCGGTGTTGGTGACAGGCGTGGCAGCGTTAGGCTTCGTCGCGCTGCGGTTGATGAAACAGCTCAATACAAATCCGGTCGAAAAGGGCTAGCCGCGTGCGGTGCTTGTCTGGCTCGCCTTTATAACCAGATCATGTATCCGGCTTCCAACCGATGCGCGAGCGCAGGATGGAACGGATACATGCGGATTTTGTAGTACTGCAATCCCGGCAGACGCGGGGTCAGGTCGAGTGCGAACACGGTTTCGCCGGCGTCGTTGCGTTCGATGGCCTTGAACACATGCTGGTCCTGCACGCGAAGCTCACCGGTCTCCGATTCTTTTCCGACCAGGCATTCCACCAGCACATCTTCCGGATTGAGGCCGTTGAGATGCGCGGCCACGCGCATCGACAGCGGCTGACCGGCGCCAAGTTGTACACCGGCGGAATCGATACGTCGCAGACGAACCTGCGGCCACGACTGCGCGATCTTTTTACGCCACACGGCGAGTTCTTTTGCGCGCGCATAATTGTTGCCGGCGAGCACGAGCCGCTGCTGGCGCGCCGAAGTGTAATAGCGCGTGACATAGTCCATGACCATGCGCTGCGCGTTGAAGCGCGGCAGAATGGACTTCATCGAACTCTTTGAAAGTTTTACCCAACCGTCCGAGTAGCCGTAGCCGTTGCGCCCGTAGTACAGCGGAACCACCTGCTTTTCCAGAATCTCCAGAAGTTCCTCGCCTTCTTCGCGATCGCGGTACGCGGAGTCGTATTGCGGTCCGTGCGGCGTGATGGCCCAGCCGTTCTCGCCGTTGTAACCCTCGCCCCACCAACCGTCGAGCACCGAGAGATTGATCACGCCGTTGATGGCGGCCTTCTCGCCCGAGGTACCGCTCGCTTCCATTGGGTATTCCGGCGTGTTGAGCCACACGTCGACGCCGGTGACGAGCCGGCGTCCGAGTGCGAGATCGTAGCCCTCGAGCAGAATGAGATGGCCTTCGAATTCGGGACGGCGTGAATATTCGTGAATCAGGCGGATGAACTGCTGTGCCGGCAGGTCATGCGGATGCGCCTTACCGGCGAAGATCATCAGACACGGGCGTTCGGGGTTGGTGAGCAGCCGTGCCAGGCGCGCCGGATCGGAGAACAGCAGGGTGGCACGTTTATAGGTGGCGAAGCGGCGCGCGAAGCCGATGGTCAGGATATCGGTCGTCTGTGCTTTCAAGTGCTCGGTTTGGCGTTCAATCACGGCCTCGGAAGACCCGTTGCGCCGTTCGCGCTGCACCAGGCGCCGGTGCACTTCACCCAGCATCTCGCCCTTGAGCGATTGCAGCACGCTCCAGTAGCTGTGATTCGGAATCTGCTCGATGTTCTGTTCCCAGAAGTCGCGGTTCAACAGTTCGTTGTGCCAGCTGCCGCCGAAGCGCATGTCGAACAGGTTGGTCCACTCGCGCGCGAGAAACGTCGGCACGTGCACACCGTTGGTGACGTAACCGACGGGATTTTCGTCGGCCGGAATCTGCGGCCAGATGAAGGCCGACATGCGCGACGAGACGCTGCCGTGAATGCGCGAGACGCCGTTGCGAAAGCGCGAGCCGCGCAAGGCGAGCGATGTCATGTTGAAACCGCCCTGCGTGCTCGGGCTTGAGCCGAGCGACAGGAAGTGTTCCATGTCGATCTTGAGTTCCTTCACGAACTCACCGAAGTAGGTACGCATCAGCGCGTGATCGAAGATGTCATGGCCGGCGGCGACCGGCGTGTGCATGGTGAATACCGTATTACCCGCTACCGCTTCGAGTGCAGCATCAAACTCCATGTCCTGCGCCACCAGTTCGCGGCAGCGCTCGGGAATTAGAAACGCCGCGTGGCCCTCATTGCAGTGCCACACGGTCGGCTTGTGGCCGACGGCATCGAGCGCGCGTGCACCACCGATACCGAGCACCATCTCTTGCTGAATGCGGGTGTTGATGTCGCCGCCATAGAGCTGATACGTGATGCGCCGATCGGCTTCGGCATTTTCCGGCAGATCCGAGTCCAGCAGATAAAGTGTGACGTGGCCGGCCTTGGCCTTCCACACCCGCAGCAGCACACGCCGTCCGGGAAAATCAATGTGGACGTGAATTTCACCGCCCTTGGCATCGGTCGCGGGCACGATCGGCAGGTCATCGAAGTTGGTCGGCGTGTAGTGCGCAATCTGGTTGCCCTGCGCATCGATCGTTTGCGTGAAGTAACCCTGACGATAAAGAATGCCGACCGCGACAAACGGAATGCCGAGATCGCTCGCCGCCTTGCAGTGATCGCCGGCGAGAATACCGAGGCCGCCGGAATAGAGTCGCACACTCTCGTGGAAACCGAACTCGGCGCAGAAGTAGGCGACCAGGTCCTTGTCCGGATCGAGAAAGCGCTCGAGCGTGGTCGTGGGTTGAAGCTGATGATACGTGTCGTAGGCCGACACGGCGCGGTTATAGCCTTCCATGAAGATGCGATCTTCGGCCGCCTGTTCGAGCCGGCGCTGTGAGACGCGACGCAGAAACACCTTGGGGTTGTGCCCGCAGGATTCCCACAGTTCACGGTCGAGCCGGTAGAAGAGTCCGCGTACCTCGCGATCCCAGCTGTAGAGCAGATCGTTGGCGAGCTCGCTGAGCCGTTTGAGCCGCTCAGGCAATACTGGATTTACTTCGAGTGTGTAGCGCGTGCCGGTCATGGGGAGTCCGTTTCTTGGTGTAGGCCGGGTTATTCCATGCTTACCACCAGTGTATAGTATGCGCCGCACGCACGCACCGCCCCGCCCGGCCACTAATGCTTAAGACTGATTTTGATTTCCAGCTGCCGCCCGAGCGCATCGCGCAGACGCCTGCGCAACCGCGTGGTGCGAGCCGCCTGTTGCACCTCGACGGTGCCACCGGTGCATTTCAGGATTTGCAGTTTGCCGCGCTGCCTGAACTTCTGCATTCAGGCGATCTATTGATATTTAATGACACCCGCGTGATCCCGGCGCGCCTTTTCGGCACCAAAGACACGGGCGGTCGAATCGAGGCGCTGATCGAGCGCGTGCTACCCGACAATCGCGCGCTGGCGCAGATACACGCTTCGAAGTCGCCGAAGCCCGGCAGCACGTTGCAATTTGAAGGTAACGTGACCGCGCGCGTGCTCGGCCGGCAGGATGAATTCTTTGAACTTGAGTTCGGGCCCGCCGAACCGTTATTCGACGTGCTCGACCGCATCGGCCATGTACCGTTGCCGCCGTACATACGCCGTGCCGATGCCGCGTCCGATCGTTCCTGTTACCAAACCGTATTCGCGCGCGAGCGCGGTGCGGTCGCCGCACCGACGGCCGGACTACATTTCGATGATTCGATGCTTGCGCGTCTGCGGGCGATGGGCGTGGAGTTTGGTTACGTGACGCTGCATGTCGGTGCTGGAACGTTTCAGCCGATACGCACCGAAGAGATCGAGGGCCATCGCTTACACCGCGAACATCTGCACGTCGGTGCCGACGTGTGTGCCCGCATTCAGGCCGCGAAGCACGAGGGTCGGCGCGTCGTGGCGGTCGGCACGACGGTGGTGCGCGCGCTTGAAACGGCCGCCCGCGGTGGAACCATCGAACCTTACGACGGCGAGACCGACATTTTCATTTACCCGGGCTTTCGTTTTCGTGTCGTCGACGTCTTGTTCACCAACTTCCATTTGCCGCAGTCGACGTTGCTCATGCTGGTCTGTGCCTTCGGCGGCAAGGAACAGGTGCTGAACGCGTACTGCCACGCGGTACAGTCGGCTTACCGATTCTACAGCTACGGGGATGCGATGTTCGTCATCCCCAGGGCTTACGGGAAATCCAGCTCGACGGTGGTGAAGTAACGCCGCGCGAAGAAGCGCGACTCGTTGAAATCTTGATAGCGTGTACCGCTGTTTTGCACCGTGAACGCAATCTCGCCGCGCGTTCGGTTCCAACGCAATCGTTTGGCGACACGCCAATCAACGCGGTCGTAGGCCGGTATCAGTGTGCCATCGCTCATCCACAGCATCTGCGCCACGCGCGAATAGGTAACGCTGCCGTACCAGTCGTCGCGGAATCGGTGCATGGCGGCCAAGCTGCCGCTGTAGCGCGGAACCGATTCGAGCCGATGTCGCTGATTCGGCACGGCGTCGTTCTCGACGTGGCTGTCGGAGGCCTTTATGTGCGCGTACGTCGCGATGAGGCGATCGTCGCGGCCCGGGCGATACGTCAGCTGCATATCGGTGCCGTCGACCGTGATGCCGCCCTCGTTGCGAAAACTGAACGCGGAATTGTCGCGATCGTTGGCCGGCACCGTGGTTTCGGTAATGAAATTCTTGATGCGGTCGCGATAGACGCGCACATCGAACGAGCTGCGCCATTCAGGGAAGTTTCCGAGGTAGCCGAGCTCGGACGACTGCATCGTCTCCGGGTGCAATCCGCCCAGGCTGTGTTGCTGGTACTCGATCAGCGTGCCTTGATAAAGGAATTGCTGGTCGCCGCGTTCCTCGAACAGTGTCGGTGTCCGGTTGGCCTTCGACCAGGCGGCGCGCAAGGTGTGGTGGCGGCTTTCGTCCAGATAGTGATTGAGCGCCACGCGCGGGGCGAAATCGGTGCCCGTCATGTCGGTGTGTTCAACCATGGCGCCGGCGTTGACGAGCGTGGTGGGCGCGGCGTGCCACTCGGCGTTGCCGAACAGCCGCGACTCGCGCAGCTTGATCGGGCTCGTGGTGGAGAACCACGACATCGATTCGGCGCTGTCCTGGCGCGCGCCCACGCCCCAGACGAAGCGCCAGTCGCGTGACGCGCGCAGCGTGTGCTGCAACTCGACGTCGTAGCGTTGCTCGACGAGGTCCCAGCTTATCGGCACCTGCACGACGCCGAACGGCGCGCCGAGATCGAGCGGGTTGGTGAGGTAATGATTATCGCGTCCGCGGAAGTTGTGATAGAGCTGCAACGCGATGTCGTCGCCGTCTGGCAGTCGGTGCTGCCAGTGCAGCTGCTCAAAGTGCGCTGATTCTGTCGTGGTGCGCGGCGGTTCTTCATCGTCACCGTAAAATCCTTCTTGCGGTCGGGAACGGCTTGCGCCGATTTGCACGAGCACCGCATCGCGGGTGCTGGGCGCGATGTCGGCGCGTAGATTGATGAAGCCGGTTTGACTGCTGTCGGGCAAACCGTCGAGGCCATCGTCGGATCGGTAACCACCCGTGGCCCGGATCTCGGCCGAACCGAGACTGGCATGCGTGCGTAGTAGCCCGTCGCGAATGTCGTGCGTTCCGCGCGTGAGCGAAACCGCGTTGCCCGAGTCGAGCATCGCATGGCGGGTAATGACGTTGATGGTGCCGAGGAAGGCATTGGCACCGAAGGCCGCGGCATTAGGCCCGCGGATGACTTCGATGCGTTCGATATCTTCGAGCGCGAGCGGCAGCGACGACCAGAACACATTTCCGAATGCCGCGCCGTATACGGAGCGTCCGTCGATCAAAACTTGCATGCGCCGCGCCGCTTCATCGCCAACGCCGTGATACGTGACCGTTGCCACATGGCCGCGTACGTGAGCCACCTGAAATCCGGGCACGAGGCGAAAGATGTCCGCTAACTCGCGCGCGCCGGAGGCTTTGATGAGTTCGCGGTCGATGACGGTGACCGCCGCCGGGGTTTCCGAGATCGGCTGCGGCAAACGGGTGGCGGAAAGCACCGGTGGAACGTCATCTAGAAAAGCGGATTCAGTCGCTGTTTCCGCGCTGGTGTCAGGGGCCGCAGCATAGCTGTTCAGGCTGGTGACAAAAAACACGACCGTCACGGCACGAATCGCAGTCATACTGAGGCGCGCACCGCACAGGCGCGGCGCCTTATTCGTAGCTCGCATGCTATCGTCCCCCTTGGACGGATTAGTGGACGAATTGTTGTAATTTATAGTGGTGGCGGTAGTGCCCGGCCCAGCGTCAGCTGGCGAGACTCTCGGGCCCTGACAACGCGCACCAATACTAATATGAGACGCGCTGCCCGCCCAGCGGGGCGCCCTCCCTTGCGAGGGCCGGATGCAGTGCCACCTAACTCTCTGCCATACTCTTGGCAGAATGCTTCGGGAATAGAGCCGGTCCATTGGCGCGACCGTGAGAGCCCCGGGCAGCGATTCGAAGAAAAATACGGAGCATGCCGGACTCCTGTGAAGAAAAAACAGAAACTGCGACCTTTGGGGAAGGGGCAGATTGCGAGGACGCCAAAGCCCTCCGCGCGGACCGTTGCGTTGACGACGTTGGCCCGGGCGGCGGTTTGACCCCAAAACCTTGCAGACTTATACCGTCATCTCATGCGCTGCCAACTACAAAAGGGAACCACGCCGAGGCGATCAATGTTTACCGTCGCTGCCGGGAGATGTTATCGCTGGTGCTCAACGTCAAGCCCTCGTCAGAGACCGGCTGTATGAATGAATTCGAACACAGTTGGCGCAGATAAAATGACGCGCGAAACCAAGCGACGTTCGGGGAAAAATCTGTCGGGTCGGGGTGGCGCAGGCGCCGCCGTGGCACCTGCGAAGATTACGCCACCACGCTTGCCGAAGGTGTACGCGCGTACACGCCTGTTCGACAAGCTCGATGAAGCGCGCGAGCGCCCGGTCGTATGGATCAAAGGTCCGCCTGGCGCGGGCAAAACCACGCTCGTGGCGAGCTATCTTGCTGCGCGCAAGCGACCGTGCTTGTGGTACCAGATGGATGCGGGCGATGCCGATATCGCCACTTTTTTCCATTATCTCGGCATGGCCGCCATGCGTTGCGCACCGCGTGCGCGACAACCGTTGCCGCATCTGACACCCGAATATTTAGGCGGTGTCGAAGTATTTGCCAAGCGTTATTTCGAAGAGCTCGGACGCCGGCTTCCGAAGCACAGCGTATTGGTGTTCGATAACTATCAGGATGTCGGTGCCGATACTCCGTTGCACGACGTTTTACGTGCCGGGCTTGAGCAGCTTCCGGCGACATTCCAGGTCGTTATCCTCAGTCGTGCGCAACCGCCGACCGCATTCGCGCGGCTACAGGCGCATGAGCAAATGGCGTTTCTGCTCTGGGAAGATCTGCGTCTGACGTTCGATGAAGTCGAAGGTATTGCCATGCTCCGTGGTGCCGTTGAGCGAGCGCGGCTGGAGCCGATGCTGCGGCGTTCGCAGGGATGGACCGCCGGTCTGGTACTGATGCTGGAGCGGCCCGGTACTGATTCGATCGCCGAAGGCGGTGAGACGCCCGGTCAGCAACAGGTGTTCAACTACCTGGCAGGCGAAGTGTTTCAGCGCGCAGACCCGATAACACAGGACGTGCTTTTGCAAAGTGCACTGTTGCCGACGATGGACGCGCGTACCGTGCGGCAACTCACCGATATTCCGGGGTCGGAACATATCCTCGCTGAGCTGGCCGATAAACATTACTTCACGTATCAGTTGACCGCGCAGGCGAAGGTGTATCAGTACCACCCGCTGTTCCGCGAATTTCTCCTCAGTACCCTTTCGACGCGCTACACCGCGGACGCGGTAAAGGTACTCAAGTGCAAGGCCGCACGTCTGCTGGCCGATGACGGTGAGGTCGAAGACGCCATCGCGCTCATGCAACAAACCGCATCCTGGCAAGAGTGCGCCGAGCTTATTCTGAAGGACGCCCCGTCACTGGTGGCGCAAGGACGCGGGCTCACCGTGGAGGCGTGGTTGCAGAGTCTGCCGCCAGAACTGATAGAGGAGTCGCCGTGGCTTTGTTATTGGCGTGGCATGTGCCGGTTGCCCTATTCGCCGCCGCAGGCGCGAGGTTATTTTGAACACGCGTACCGGGTATTCAAGGCAAACGGTGACTACCCGGGCCTGCTTCAGACGTGGTGCGCCATCATCGACACCTTTGTGTACGGATGGTCGAATTTCAAACCCATGATTCCGTGGGTGGACGAACTCGAAGGCGTATTGGCCCAGGTGGGCACGCGCATCGCACCGGCGCTGGAGGAGCATGTTGGCTGCGCCATGTTTGTGGCGCTGATGTATGCACAACCGCAGCATCCCAATATGGAAATGTGGGCCGAGCGCGTCGAGCGAATTTTACGCGAGACCCGAGACGAGGAACTGCGCGCCAAGGCCGCACCGCAGTTGTTGTTCTACCACTGCTGGAATATTGGCGATATGCCAAAGTCCGAGATCGTCTACAGGATGTGGAAACCGCATCTCGAGAAGGCGGATGTCACGCCGCTGGTGCGCATCACTTGGCTTTTGGGGTCGGCCTCTTTCTTTTGGGCATCGGGGGCAACGCAGGATTGCGTCGCCGCCGTCAATCAAGGGTTGGCGCTGGCGGACGAGACAGGCGTGCATGTCTGGGACACGTTTCTATGTGCGGAAGGCCTGTTGGCAACGGAGTTCGAGCACCCCGCAGCGGCGGAACGCTATATGCAGCGTATGGCGTCGGCGCTGGTGCCAAGCCGCACGCTTGATGCGGGTTGGTATCACTATTTTAAAGCCAAGAAACATTTGGTTCGCCTGGAACTTGCGCAGGCACGGGAGCACTCGCGGCAGGCGATTGCGCTGGTCGAAGAGGGTGGCTGGGTGTTCATCATTCCGCATTTTTGGATGGATTACGCGCGCGTCCTGTTTGCCGAGGGAAAGCACGAGGAAGCGTTTGCCTTGCTCGAAAAATGGCGCGACGTGCGATTCACGAAATACATGTGCCATACGCATCAGTATATGTCTCACCGTACCGAAGCAGAATTCGCACTACAGTTGGGCGATGAGCATCGTTGTATCGAGGCACTAAAATGTCAGCTCCTGGGGGAGCGACGCCAAGGTTTTGTAAACAACCCCTGGTGGCAGCCAGGAATGACAGCGCGACTCTTTGCCAAGGCGCTCGTACACAATATTGAGACGGATTTTGTTTTACATGTCATCAAACTCCGCGGGCTGCTCCCGCCAGTGGACGGACCGGTGCCCGATGTCTGGCCGTTCGCGATAAAGATATACACGCTTGGTCGCTTTGCATTGCTGCTCGAAGACGAATCGGTAAAGTTTTCTACCAAAGTTCAGAAGAAACCTCTCGATATGCTGAAAGCGATCATCGCGCTTGGCGGACGGGATGTGGATATCAATACCTTGATCGGAATTATGTGGCCAAGTCCTGACGTGGACGGAAAAAATCTGTTCGATAACACGCTACATCGGTTGCGAAAGATGTTGGGCCGGGATGAGGCGATCCTGGTACAGGAGGGAAAGCTCGCGTTGAATCCCCAATTGGTCTGGGTGGATGCATGGGCATTTGAGCGCCTGCTGGGTGAAGCGCAGAAAGATCTTCGAAACAATGAAGCCGCGGTGGAGGGCGCCACGAAGGATTTCGATAACGCGTTTCGACTCTACCAAGGCCACTTCCTTGCTAACGAAACCGAGCAACCGTGGTTGTTACCGCTGCGCGAGCGACTGCGCAGCAAGTTTATGCGCCTGCTTATTGCCAAGGGCCAACATCACGAAGCAACGAGCGCGTGGGATCCGGCCATTGAGGTCTACCAACGCGGCATCGAGCTCGATAACCTGGCAGAAGAGTTATACCGCCATCTTATGTACTGCCATCTGCAGAAGGGCAACCATGCGGAGGCAATTAACGTCTACCGCCGTTGCCGCGAGATGTTGTCGCTGGTGCTGAGCGTCAAACCCTCGGCGGAGACCGAGGCGCTGCATGAGCGGATTCGGCAGATTGTTACCTGAGAGAGTTGTTTACCAGCCGGTTGGGGTTGTCGTGATTCTTTCTTCGCCATAACTAAGTCATTTCAAAGTTCGTCCCCCGTCGTTTCCTCTAAAGTCTTGTTCGTATCGTCGCGATACACCACGGCCCCGTTTTGCCGTGGTTTCCCGTTGCGAGGGGGCTGTGTTCCTGTGATCACGAGAGAGGCTATGTAATGCGCTATTTCATCGTTCGTATCTACCGGGAAAGCCCTCCGATCGACGACGGCGAAGCGGGGTCAGCCGTGGTCGGGGTGGCCGAGGACGAAAAAGGAAAGTTGCACCCTTTTCACGGTGTCGAAGAACTCTCACGTGTGATGAAAGAAGTCGGCACCGCGCCAGCGGGGTCCGAAACATCCACAGAATCCTGAAGCCCACTCTCCACGGGTAGATGGGTTCGTGGGCCAGGGCATCGCGCGAAAGCACATTGTTTCCAGGTATTTCATCAATAACTAAGTCATTTCAAAGCTCGCCTCGTCCAGCCATCCGTAGACTGCCCGCATGCAGGATTGTATGCGAAGTAAATCGCGCATCAGTACCTGCAACGCCGATGGTGCAGGGCTGGCGGTGCTCGCGAACACAACTGGCGATGAAGCGATCGCAGCGGCAACGGCAATAACAACAACACATCAGCGACGGGGCTGATTTGACGCAAGGGGGAAGTACATGAACATCGTATCCACGATTCGTTGTGCACTGACGGTTCTTTTTATTCTTGGCCTTGCTGCCTGCGGCGGCAGTGGCGGAGGAGGCGGCGGTGGCAGTAGCGCAGGCGGCGGCGGCACGCCGCCGAACGCCCCCGTGCTCGACTTGTTGCCGACGAGCGTCAAGACTTTCCATTTCACCTGGGCGGATGTCAGTGGCGAGACCGAGTACCGGTTGCTCGAAAATCCCGACGGGTTTTGGGGCTATACCCAAATCGCTGGGATTGCCGCCAACAGCGTCAACTACGATCTCGTGGTCTCGTTGCCTAAGCGCATCAACGCGCGTTACATCCTGCAAGCGTGCAACGCCAGTGGCTGCAGCAGCTCTGCACCGGTGTTGGTAAGCGGAAGCTTGGCCCAGGCCATTGGATATCTGAAAGCCTCGAACACGGGAGCGAGCGACAACTTCGGCGCAAGCGTCGCCCTCTCCGCCGATGGCAACACGCTCGCGGTGGGCGCGAACGTCGAGGCCAGCAACGCCACCGGCATCAACGGCAATCAATCGGATAACTCCGCGCCCTCCAGTGGCGCGGTCTACGTCTTCACCCGCAGCGGCACGGCCTGGAGTCAGCAGGCCTATGTGAAAGCCTCGAACACGGGAGGGAACGACTACTTCGGCGCAAGCGTCGCCCTCTCCGCCGATGGCAACACGCTCGCGGTAGGCGCGAACACCGAGGCCAGCAACGCGCCCGGCATCAACGGAAATCAGTCGGATAACTCCGCGTCTTCCAGTGGTGCCGTCTACCTCTTCACCCGCAGTGGCACGGCATGGAGTCAGCAGGCCTATGTGAAGGCCTCGAACACGGGGGCGGGCGACCGTTTCGGCGCAAGCGTCTCCCTCTCCGCCGATGGCAAGACGCTTGCGGTGGGCGCGATCGGCGAGGCCAGCAACGCCACCGGCATCAACGGCAATCAATCGGATAACTCCGCGTATTTCAGTGGTGCCGTCTACGTCTTCACCCACGGCGGCACGGCCTGGAGTCAGCAGGCCTATGTGAAAGCCTCGAACACGGGGGAGTACGACAACTTCGGCCAAAGCGTTACCCTCTCCGCCGATGGCAACACGCTTGCGGTGGGCGCGATCGGCGAGGCCAGCAGCGCCACCGGCATCAACGGCAATCAATTGGATAACTCCGCGTTCGGCAGTGGTGCCGTCTACCTCTTCACCCGCAGCGGCACGGCCTGGAGTCAGCAGGCCTATGTGAAGGCATCGAACACGGGAGGGAACGACTACTTCGGCACAAGCGTCGCCCTCTCCGCCAATGGCAACACGCTCGCGGTCGGGGCATATGGCGAGAAAAGCAGCGCCACCGGCATCAACGGCGATCCGTTGGATAACTCCGCGTCCGCCAGTGGCGCCGTCTACCTCTTCACCCGCAGCGGCACGGCATGGAGTCAGCAAGCCTATGTGAAGGCCTCGAACACGGGCGTGTACGACAACTTCGGCGCAAGCGTCGCCCTCTCCGCCGATGGCGACACGCTCGCGGTAGGCGCGGGCGGCGAGGCCAGCAACGCCACTGGTGTCGGTGGCAATCAAAGCGACAACTCGGCTAGCTATGCCGGAGCGGTTTATCTCTATTAAGACAACGTGGCGGCGCCCACTCATCTTCAACAACGTGTCTGGCGATGAAGCGATCACGACAGCAACGGCAGTCACAACAACACATCAGCGACGGGGCTGATTTAACGGCGGGGGGAAGTACATGAACATCGTATCCACGATTCGTTGTGCACTGACGGTTCTCATTATTCTTGGGCTTGCTGCCTGTGGCGGTAGCGGAGGAGGTGGCAGCGGTGGCAGCACGGCCGCGCCGTCGTTGCAATCCGTTGTTTTTACCTCCGGGGTAGGTAGCCAAACCGATCTCTTTCTCATCAAAGAAGACGGCACTGGTATGGTGACGCTTGCGAACTCGACAGATCGTGATTCCTTCGCCGGCGTAACCGCAAGCGGACGCGTGCTCTTTTATCGTTTCGTGGGCGGCACCCAAGCCGATCTCTACAGCGTCAACGCCGATGGCACCGGGTTAGTGGCGCTTGCGAACTCCACCGATGATGAGTCCTTTGCCGGCGTAACCCCAAGCGGGCGCGTGATCTTCGGGCGCTGGGTGGGCGGCGCCCAAGTGAATCTCTACAGCATCAACGCCGATGGCACCGGACTGGTCGCGCTCGCGACCTCCACCGACTCTGAGTTCTTCTCCGGCGTAACCCCAAGCGGGCGTGTGATCTTCCAGCGTCGGGTGGGCGGCACCCAAAACGATCTCTACAGCATCAACGCCGATGGCACCGGGCTGGTCGCGCTCGCGACCTCGACCGACTCTGAGTCCTTAGCCGGCGTAACCCCAAGCGGGCGTGTGATCTTCCAACGCTGGGTGGGCGGCACCCAAAGTAATCTCTACAGCATCAACGCCGATGGCACCGGGCTGGTCGCGCTGGCGATCTCTACCGACAATGAGTACTTCTCCGGCGTAACCCCAAGCGGGCGTGTGATCTTCCAGCGCGTGGTAGGCACCCAATCGGACCTTTACAGTATCAATGCCGATGGCACCGGGCAGGTAGCGCTCGCGACCTCCACCGACTCTGAGTACTTCGCCGGCGTAACCCCAAGCGGGCGTGTGATCTTCCAACGCTGGGTGGGCGGCACCCAAAACGACCTCTACAGCATCAACGCCGATGGCACCGGGCTGGTCGCGCTTTCGATCTCCACCGACGATGATTCCTACGCCGGCGTAACCCCAAGCGGGCGCGTGATCTTTATCCGCGCGGTGGGCGGCACATACGATCTCTACAGCATCAATGCCGATGGCACCGGGCAGGTAGCGCTCGCGACCTCCACGGACAATGAGTCCTTAGCCGGCATAACCCCAAGCGGGCGCGTGATCTTCGATCGTTTTTCTGGCGGCATCCAAAATGATCTTTACAGCATCAACGCCGATGGCACCGGGCTGGTGGCGCTCGCGACCTCCACGGACAATGAGTCCTTAGCCGGCGTAACCGCAAGCGGGCGCGTGATCTTCCGACGCAGGGTGGGTACCCAAGACGATCTCTACAGCATCAACGCCGATGGCACCGGGCTGGCGGTGCTCGCGAATACAACTAGCGATGAATCTTTTGCGCACATTTTCTAGCGCAGACGCGCGACATTGTTCTGGCGATGAAGCGATCGCAGCGGCAACGGCAACCGCAATCACAACAACACATCAGCGACGGGGCTGATTTAACGGCAGGGGGGAAGTACATGAACATCGCATCCACGATTCGTTGTGCACTGACGGTTCTTTTTATTCTTGGCCTTGCTGCCTGCGGCGGCAGTGGCGGAGGAGGAGGTAGCAGCGGCGGTAGTAGTGGTAGCACCAGCGTGGCGCAGGGAACGTTTTCGAAGACGGTAAGCCTTCCGGGCGATTTGAATATATGGAACAGATTGTTTTATTCCGGTGCCGGCACTAGACGCTTTCAGGCCTTGGTCCATGCTTCGGATCTGAATGGTTCCGGGTTCGTCAGCCGTTTGGACTTGAAATTTTGGGCTGCAAACGTCGTCCCCAATACCTGTCCAAATGTCACCGTTCGGCTTGGTCATTCAAGTCTTAACAGTCTGGGCACAACTTTCGCAACCAATGTCGATCGCAGTTCTTTAGTCGTAGCGTATGGCGCCGCGACACTCACGATACCCGCGGGCGCCGCGGGTGACGCCTTTTCAATTCCGCTTAACGGTGCCTTTAACTACAACGGCATCGACAATCTCGTCGTGGACATAACCAGCGATGCTTGCACAGGTGATACGGTCCTGTCGGCGCATGCGCCTGTTCCGGCATATGTTCCTCTTGTCTGGTCTCTGAATAGTGGTGCAGCAACTGGCTCTCCGTATAACTATCTCGCCGATATGCACTTTACCTTTGCCGGGGGCGATAACGCGCTGGTTTACACGGATGGTGGAACAAGTTCGAATTTGAGCGGATCTCCTTTTTCTGTGCCTACACGGTTTGGCCAACTCTCAAAAGTCCAACTTCTTTATCCAGCGAGTGAAGTCAGCGGGTCGGGACCGATTACTGGCGTTGCCATGCGGGTTGGTACGAATCCGCGTGCCGGCGTTACTGCGGGTAGCACCCATTCAGTCAACATCAGGCTCGGGCATACCAGCCTAAGTGCACTGACTTCTACTTTTGCCGACAACTTCAACGTCGGGAATCCGATCACCGTGGCGAACGCCGTGAGTTTCAGTGTGCCCGCCAACGTGAAGGACGGCGAGTATGTGTGGTTACCGTTACCGGACGGCTTATTTAACTATAACGGTACCGATAATCTTCTCGTTGAGATAACCGATACCGCGCCGTCTGCATCGGTGCTTTGGATCGTGGATGACCTTCCCGGTTCAGCAAGGCGGCTGGTCGGCGCGTCGGGCGCATCAACAACCGGATCGGTGGATGACTTGCGCTATCACGTCAAGTTTCGTTTTAGTGGCGGAAGCATGGATGTGAATACGCCAACCGGCATGAGCGGCGGATTTTTCACTAACCTTCCAACTAATTCCAAGTATCAGTATCTCTTTCTCGCAAGCGAATTGGGTTCGCCGGCGGTACTGTCGAAGCTTGCTTGCCGCCTTGAGGGCAGCCTTGGTGTCACAGCGGGGTTTAACTACTCAGTTAACCTGAGCCATACGACAGCATCCGCGCTCGGCGTTAATTTTAGTGCCAATCTTCAGAATCCCATCACCGTATTCAGTGGGGCGTTGTCCCTTCCCGCAATGAGCATCGGCGACTGGGCCGAGATTCCGTTCACGACAACGTTCGCTTATAACGGTCGCGATAATTTGATTGTGGAGATTTCAGGTACTGGGCCAGGCAGCGCGGTGCGTTGCGCGGTAGACAGTGCATCCCCCTCTCGTTACGTCAGTCGCGCTGTGGCGGGCGCACCAAGTAGTAGTGTCAGCGGTACTTTGTTTGACGCTCTGATCGACATGCGATTCACGGCGCAGTAACCGCGATGTTTTGAACGCCGGTTCGTAACACGCCGCTGCGGTGCCTTCTTCGTGGGCCGCAGCGGCACTATCCGGAAGCCGAAATATGAATCGGGTTCGAAGTGAATTTCTTACGAACGATAAGAACCGACGGCATTGCGCAGGAATGTTTCGACACCGCGAATGGCGCCCAGGCGGCGATCACGACGGCACCGGCACTCACAACAACACATCAGCGACGGGGCTGATTTAACGGCAGGGGGAAGTACATGAAAATCTTATCCACGATTCGTTGTGCACTGACGGTTCTTATTATTCTTGGCCTTGCTGCCTGTGGCGGCAGTGGCGGAGGAGGAGGGGGTAGCAGCGGCGGTAGTAGTGGTAGCACCAGCGTGCCGCAGGGAACGTTTTCGAAGACGGTAAGTCTTCCGGGCAGTTCGGCCAACTGGATTGAATTGTTTTACTCTGTGATTACTGGTACTCGACGCTTTCAGGCCCTGGTTCATGCTTCGGATCTGAAGGGTTCCGGGCCAGCAAGCAGTTTGGCCTTAACAGTTCTTAATGCACACGTCGTCCCCAATACCTGTCCGAATGTCACCGTTCGACTTGGTCATTCAAGTCTTGGCAGTCTGGGCACCACTTTCGCAACCAACGTCGATCGCAGTTCTTTAATCGCGGTGTATGGCGCCGCGACACTCACGATACCCGCGGGCGCCGCGGGTCAGACCCTTTCAATCCCGCTTAACGGCGCCTTTAACTATAACGGTGTCGACAACCTCATCGTGGACATAACCAGCGATCGTTGCACCGGCAATACTATTCTGGCGGGGCACGCGCCTGTTCCGGCATATGTTCCTCTTGTCTGGAACTCTCTGGATAGTGGTGCAGCAACTGGCTCTGCGTATAACTATCTCGCCGATATGCACTTTACATTTGCCGGGGGCGATAACGCGCTGGTTTATACGGATGGCGGGACAACGTTGAATGTGAGCACCGCCCCCTTTTCTCCCGGAATCACAAAAGTCCAGCTGCTTTACCCAGCGAGCGAAGTTAACGGCTCGGGACCGATTACCGGAATCGCCATGCGGGTTGCCACGAGTCCGCGTGGCCTGGCCACTGTAGGCAGTACCCATACAGTCAGTATCCGGCTCGGGCATACCAGCCTAAACGCGCTTACCGCTACTTTTAACAGTAACTTCAACGTTGGGAGCCCGGGCACCGTAGCGAATGCCGTAAGTTTTAGTGTGCCCGCCAACGTGAATGATGGTGAGTACGTGTGGCTACCGTTGCCGGATGGTTTTTTTAACTATAACGGTACCGATAATCTTCTCGTTGAGATAACCGATACCGCGCCGTCCGGAACTGCTTATTGGATTGTGGATGATCTTCCCGGTTCAGCAAGGTTGCTATTCGCCGGGTCGAGCGCAGCGACAACGGGATCGGTGGCTGGCTATCGGTATCACGCCAAGTTTCGTTTTAATGGCGGAAGTGTGGACGTGAATACGCCCAACGGTATCAGGGGACAAGGGTTCGTAAATCTTCCAGATGATGGGAGGCAGCAGTATCTCTTTCTCGCAAGCGAATTAGGATCGAGTGCTACGCTGTCGAAACTCGCGTGCCGCGCCAAGAACAACGTTAGCGCCGCGGCGGGGTTTAACTACTCCGTTAATCTTAGCCATACGACGGCATCCGTGCTCGGCTCTAACTTCAGCGCCAATCTCCAAAATCCCGTCACGGTATTCAGTGGGGCGTTGTCCCTTCCCGCAATGAGCGTCGGTGACTGGGCTGAGATCCCGTTCACGACACCGTTCGCTTATAACGGTCACGACAATTTGATAGTGGAGATTTCAGGTACTGGGCCAGCCCGTGTGGTGTATTGCGCGCTAGATGAAGACTCCCCTTTGCGTTACATCAAGCGCACCGTGGTTGGCTATCCAAGTAATATGACCAGAGGTTCTGTGGTTGATGCTCTAATCGACATGCGATTCACCACGCAGTAACCGCGATGTTTTGAACGCCGGTTCGTACGCTGCTGCGGTCCATGCTCGCGGGCCGCAGCAGCGTTGTCCGGACGCCGTGCGCGCCGTTTCGATAGTCACCGCGACGCGATGTTAACTGCCCCGCCAAGCCAGCGTCTGGAACGTAGTGCGCCCAAGGGCGGCAGCGCAACACCTGGCGGGCCGATGAAAAAGCAGCGGTAGGGTGCGTTCCACGCACCGAAGAAGGTGCGTGGAACGCACCCTACACACTATTATTAGAGACTTGCGCAAGGCCGTGTCCGCATGGGCGATGTTGCGATAGTTTGTTAAGGCGATTTTCGTCATCCTGCCAAGTCTCTGCCATACTCTTGGCAGAATGCTTCGGGCATAGAGCCGGTCCATTGGCGCGACCGTGAGAGCCCCGGGCAACGATTCGAAGAAAAATACGGAGCGTGCCGGCCTCCTGTGAAGAAAAAACAGAAACCGCGGCCTTTGGGGAGGGGGCGGACCGTGAGAACGCCAAAGCAGGCGCGCGCGGAAAAAGCTCACCAACAACTCGCCAAAATCAACCGCCCGATACTGGCGCATGTCTATGCGCGCGTGCGCCTGTTCAGCTGGTTGGATAAGGCGCGCCGCAAACATCCGATTATTTGGGTACAAGCCCCACCCGGCGCTGGCAAGACAACGCTGATCGCCAGCTACCTTCAGGCACGCAAACTCTCGACGTTGTGGTATCAGGTCGATGCCGGCGACAGTGATATTGCCTCGTTCTTTTACTATATGGGGCTTGCGGGAAAGCAGGCCGCACCGCGCCGGCGCAATCCGCTGCCGCTACTGACGCCGGAATACTTTGCTGGCCTGCCGACGTTCACGCGTAATTTTTTCCGCGAACTGTTTGACCGGCTCAAGCATCCCGGTGTGCTGGTACTGGATAACTACCAGGATGTTCCGCTAGACACACCGGTCCACGAACTGTTGCCACATGGTTTAAGCGAGATCCCGCAGGGCGTCACCGTCGTCGTGCTCAGCCGCGCCGAACCGCCGGCAAGTCTTGCACGCCTGCGCGCGTCGAATCACATCGCAGTCCTGCAGTGGGACGACTTGCAGCTGACCGAGAAAGAAGGCCTCGGCATTGCCACGCTGCGAAGCGGTAAGGCGCGACCGACTCAGTTGGTGGTGCAGACGTTGCACAAACAAACCGATGGTTGGGCGGCGGGGTTGGTGCTGGCGCTTGAACAGGCGCGGCAATCGCCGGCGAGTAAGTCAACATCCAGTGCGACCGACTATTCGGCAATCTTCGATTATTTCGCAGGCGAGGTATTCCAGCGCGCAGATCCAACGGTGCAAGACCTGCTACTAAAGACGGCGTTTCTTCCCAAGGTCACGGCATCCGTTGCGCAGACACTGACGAACAATCCGAAGGCAGAAACCATTCTGAGCGATCTCGCGCGGCGTAACTACTTTACCGTGCGTCACGCCGAGGGCAGCTACGACTACCATCCTTTGTTTCGGGAATTCCTGGCGGCGCACGCGCGTAACACCTGGAGCCCGAGCCAACTCGTTCAGCATCTTCACCAAACCGCAGCGATGTTGGAACAGACAGCTCAATTTGATGCCGCGCTGTTGCTTTATCTGGAGGCGGGCGATCCGACTGCCGCCACGCACGCCATTCTCGCTCAGGCGCCGAGTCTTGCCGCCGCGGGACGATTCGCCACCATAGCTGCGGCGATTGCGCGTTTACCGCAGTCATTCCAAGAGGAAGCGCCGTGGCTGCAATACTGGCAAGGCATTTGCCGCTTGAGTGTGGACCCGGCGCAAGCGCGACCTTATTTTGAGCGCGCGTACAAAAAATTTCGGGTTGCTTCGGATTCAACCGGCTGTTATCTAAGCTGGGTTGGGTTTGTTGAATCATTTACATTTCTTTGGGACGACTTCAATGGATTGAAGAGTTGGGTTACCGCAGAACTGAAGTCTTTGAGACGCGATTTCAAAAAATTTCCAAACCGCATGGTTGAGGAGCGCGTGGTTTGTGCTGCCTTTACGGCGAATTTCTGGGTCGGACCTAAAACGGTTGAGATTGGGAAGTGGACAGAACATGCGGAGCGAGTTGCACGCGAAGGACTTGACCCGAACACGCGCGTTTTAACCGCCGCTTCTCTCGGCCTTCACTATTGGATGACTGGCGAGGCAGGGAGACTCGAAAGCATTACTGAAACGGCACGCGAATTGGCTCGAAGCGAGTCCGCTACCCCATTGGCTCGATTGTATGTTCTGGGTACAGAGGCTATACAACATTGGTTTTCTGGGGCTGGTGAAAAATCACGTGAAGTCGCTTTGGAGGCCGTCGCATTGGCGCGCGATAGCGGTGTACATGTTTGGGACGCGTACATCATGGCGCAGGTCATTTATGCCAGTGTAAATATCGGTGACCTTGATTTTGCTGAAACCTATCTGGAAGAATTCCGACGCCACTTGCCTCCCGCGTGCAGAATGCACGTAGCTCATTGGAGATTCCACGCGGCGCATCTTTCGTTATTGCGCGGGAATTTTAAACGTGCTGAAGAGCATATTCGAATCGGCGTCGAACTGGTAAAAGAGTTGGGTGCCGATGCCGCCGTGGCTATGGGAGAGTTGGCATTAGCGCGGGTGCTGGTTGAACTCAATAAGTTCGAGGAGGCGCGCGTGCTACTCGAAAAAATCCTTCCGTTCGCGCGTGAGATGGAAAGCCCCCACTTTGAGTTTCAGTGTTTTCTTATACATGCATGGATGGCATGGCATGTTGCCGACGAGTTTGAATGTGTGAATCATTTGCGTAGGGCTTTCGGAATTGCAGCCAAGCAGGACTTCAAGTCCTACGGAACATGGGATCCAACGCTCATGTCGAAGCTTTGCCAAGTTGCCCTCAAACACGGTGTCGAAGCACACTACGTCGACAATCTCATCCGCACACGGCGGTTGCTGCCTGATCCGTCGTCGTCGGACATGGAATCATGGCCGTTTGCGATAAAAATCTACACCTTTGGCCGTTTCAGCGTTCTCGTTGATGGCAAGCCGCTGAAGTTCTCCACCAAAGCGCAAAAGAAACCGTTGGAGTTACTCAAGGCACTGATCGCTCTCGGCGGAAGACAGATACGTGAAGAAATGCTCATCGAAGCCTTGTGGCCTGAGTCTGAGAGAGCTGATCAGGCGCTTGCCTCCACGATTCATCGGTTGCGCAAACTGATCGGCGAGTCAGCCATCGAGCGTCAGGAGGGGCGCATCACGATCGACTCGCGTTATTGTTGGGTGGACGTCTGGGCGGCC
>Ga0209515_10003022_pt1 | contig 24667 bp, 26 predicted proteins | sample Subgroupgradi54m_FD_187454 | JGI IMG/M metagenome (GOLD analysis project Ga0209515, IMG submission 187454) | Subsurface groundwater microbial communities from S. Glens Falls, New York, USA - GMW60B uncontaminated upgradient, 5.4 m (SPAdes)... ... | reverse complement strand
CCAGACGCTCGGCTATGTCAGCCCGGAAGAGTTTGAGAAAATGGACGGTGTATCTTAATTAACCTGTCCGGGAAACCCGGGTTAGCTCACTCCGGTACCTTTCGGTCGTGAGGGAGCGAGGGTGCGGTTTTGTGGCGACCGGGGGAAATTATGCGATGCAGCTCGAATCGATGAAGAACCAAGAAAGATAGGGCTGCAGTATGGGTACAAAAGTACTATAGGCAAGCCATATTCTTTGCCATAGCATTGCGGTAGAAAAAAATCACCAAGGGATTGCACCGGCGGAAGCAATAAAGTTGGGCCAGGGCTTGGTGATATGCATGAGGCAGAAAAAAAATAATTCGAGTGAAAGGGGAATGAGGATGAAACGAGAGATGAAGAAGAATGGGGTTGCGGCACTGGTTTCGTGGGGCCTGTGCTTTCTCACGGGGCTGTTCATGCTTGTGCTGTCGCAAGGCTGTGCGACATATAGCAAACCGTTTCCGCATGGCATCACAGTCTCTAACTATGACGTTCCTGCCATTCATGACATCACAGTGCTGTACGGAGAAATGGTAATTAAATTTGCTGGAGTGGCGTCGCCAAAAAGATTGCCTTATCCAAACCAAGGGGGATTGTCGAATGCTGTCATGCCCGTCCCTTCAGAAATGACTGTGATCTGGTTCACCGAAAAAGGTGGCGCACCGCATCGCGTCACGATTCCATTAAAGGGTCGGCTCTCACCGATTTACCAGCTGGCGAACTGGGAGATTCGTTTTTATGGGGAGCGGATCGAGTTGTGGCGGGAAGATGCGACGGGTCCAATTAATCCACACACTTATATCCAGCCGCGCGAAGAGAAGAAAGTTTTTCCATAAGCACTCACCACCACCAATAAAACCAACCACCATTGCAAGGGGAGTTTCATGGCTAAAGAAATCGATCATCCAATTTTGCGCGATGCCACGGCGACAGAGGTCACGCAATTGCAGAATTTTGTAAGTGCTGCGAGTACGGGCATTCCGGGCGCGATCAATACCGGCAATCCAAATTCCAAGGTGTATTTCATTGCTTTCGATGGCACGGGCAACAATAAATACAATCCCGATCTTGCGCCTACGAACGTCACCAAGCTTTACGAGCTAGCCGATAAAGGGCTAGACGCCAGCCAAGCTGGTCGGGGGAATAAATGGGGACAGACCACGTTTTTCGAATTGTCGAAATCAGTGCCGCGATCATCCTTGTAAATAAAAATGGAAACAATTATGTGGAATAAAAGATTTGCTCAGGCTGTTTGCACGGCACTCATCGTTATGATTTTTGGCTCAGCGGGAGCAGTCCATGCTGCCGGTGAAAATCAGAGCCCGTCAGACAAGGCGAAATATTCTTCTCTGTCGATTGCATGGTCTGAGCCGGAAGAACTTCCAATATTGATTCGCAGAGCTGCGGTCGGACCGGCCGCAGCTTTTCCCGTAATAAATGGGGACAGACCACGTTTTCTCTGCACATACAAATGTCGAATTACAAATCTGTTGAAAGCCCTATCGCCACTGCGCAATGTTCATGGGGGCATGACTCGATTGATCCTTACCTCGTAATCAATCGAGTCATGCCCCATACACAGCGCTTCCGAATGGTGTTTGTAGGAATTTGCTGATTCCGTCGTAACTTTCTGGATTTATTTCCCATTCACATTACATTGCAGTGGATGCTCAGACAGCGCACGCATGGGCTGGTATTGATTTCGGGCCGCTGATCCCTCGCCAACATCCCCTCCGGTAACAATGGGGCTCGCAGAATAACGATCAGACAGGGAGGATCGCCATGGTTAATCCAGGACGCCGCCGTTTGCTCAAGATTTCAGCCGCATCGATGGCGGCAGCGTACCTTGGCAACGCGCTGGCGCGAGACCGTGGCGGCTCAGATGATGCGCGTTCGCTTGATGATCTGTACCGCGAAGCGCAGGCCGAAGGCGGCCGGTTGGTGGTGTACGCCGGAGGCGATCTGCCGACGGCGCAAGTGGCGACCGAAAACGCCTTTCGCCAGCGCTTCCCCAAAGTCGAGATTCGTATCGTCACCGATCTTTCCAAATACCACGACTCACGCATCGACCTGCAACTCGCGCGCGGCACCCTGGAGTGCGACGTGGCGCATTTGCAGACCCTGCACAACTTTGAGCGCTGGAAGAACGAAGGCGCGCTGTTGCGCTACAAACCCATCGGCTGGGATGCGGTTTTTCCCGATTTCAAAGATCACGATGGATACTATGTTGGCGTGACGGTGCTGGCGTTCAGTAACTACGTCAACACTAATCTGATCCCGGAGTCGCAAGCGCCACTCGACGCCGTTGACTATCTTGATCCCCGCTTAAAAGGTCAATTGGCGCTGGTGTACCCGCAAGATGATGATGCAGTGCTGTTTCAATTCGACCGTATCGTCCGCGCGCATGGCTGGGATTACATGGACCAGCTGATGACGCAGGATGTCGAATGGCGCCGCGGCACCATACCCACGCGCATCTACGTTGCCGAAGGCCACAAGGCGGCGACGTTCAATGTCAGCGGCCCGCTGGTGCCCCCCTCGGGAGCAACAGGAAAGTTTCTGCTGCCACTTAAAGATTCCTTTCTGTCCTGGCCGCAGACCGGCGCGATATTCAAGAAGGCAAAACACAAGGCGGCGGCCAGGCTTTACCTGAGCTGGCTACTCGACAAGCAGCGCATCGAGAGCAGTCCGTTCCAATGGTCTGTACGCAGAGATGTGGCGCCCCCGCCGGGCTGGCAGCCGCTCTCCCACTACGACACCGATCCGAACGCGTTTGGCCGCTTCATGAAGGATCGCGCCCGCCTGGAACGCTTGCGGTTTCAGTTCGAGCATTTGATCGGCCCGGTGGTTGGGCCGAACCCGGCCGGAGTACAGGGGCTGTATGTTGCCTGACTAATGTTGCCCGACTACCAACCATCCTTTTCAAGGGAGATGCAACATGAACGCATTGAATCGTTTTGGCCCGCTGGCAGGGCGCATCCTGATCGCACTGATCTTTGTGCTTTCCGGCTTTGGAAAAATTACCGGTTTTGAAGGCACCGTCGGGTACATCGCGAGTAAGGGCCTGCCGCTGCCGCAACTGGGCGCAATCGGCGCGATCATTGTCGAACTGGGCGCAGGGATTTTATTGATACTCGGCTGGAAGACGCGCTGGGCTGCGGCAGCACTGTTGGTGTTCACCGCGATGGCCGCCCTGCTGTTTCACAATTTCTGGGCCCTGCCCCCAGACCAGGCGCAAAACCAAATGATCCACTTTCTGAAAAACATTTCGATGATGGGCGGCCTGCTCTTTGTGGTGATTCATGGCGGTGGCGCTTTTAGCGTTGATGCAGGCAATCGAAAGTAACTTATTCGCTGCGCGGTCATGGCTAACGGCAGCACTGAATGTCATGTCAATTCAGTGGTCACGGATTGCAGCCATCTCCTTGTTGGCCTGGGTGATGTTGTCAGTGCCGGTGCCCGGGCCGGAAGCCGCTATAGTGTGATCGCACCACCTGAAAAATTCTCAGCGAACTGAACTGCTTTACCGGGAGGTGAATCGACATGGCCAATATCAACAACAAATTGCCGCTCTTGCTGCTGCCGGGATTGCTCAACGATGCGCGGCTGTGGCAGCAACAGATAGCCGATCTGGACGATATTGCGCAGGCCTCGGTGGCGGATCTGACGCGCGCCGACTCGATTGCTGCGCTGGCGACCCAGGCGCTTGCGCAGGCACCTGCCGGTCGTTTTGCGCTTGCCGGTCTTTCGATGGGGGGCTATGTCGCATTCGAAATCATGCGGCAGGCGCCGCAGCGGGTTCTGGGACTCGCCTTGCTCGACACCACGGCACGGCCGGATACAGAGGAAGCGACGGCAGGACGGCACAAGCTGATGAAGCTGGCCGAGGTGAATTTTCCAGCAGTGACCGGCACCTTGTTGCCGAGAGTGGTACACCCCTCCCAGTTGAAAGATAAATCGATCGTCGATGTCATTACTGCGATGGCCGATAGCCTGGGCAAGAAAGTTTTTCTCCGCCAGCAACACGCCATCATCGGACGCATTGACAGCCGGCCATTTCTATCGCAGATCAACTGCCCCACGCTGATACTGTGTGGCCGTGAAGACGTGATTACGCCGATTGAGGTGCACGAAGAGATGGCCGTCGGGATCGCCGGTTCCGCGTTCACGGTGATTGGGGAATGCGGCCATCTTTCCACGCTCGGACAACCGCGACAAGTCAGCAAGGCATTGAGAGACTGGTTGTCGTCGTTACAGACCCCACTGTGATGCACGGTGGTGTGGTGCGGCTCTGCCCCATCGATAAATCTCGACATCAATCAACCAGCAACTGCTGCCGATTGGCTGGCTGATGGTTCTTTTTTGAAATCTTTCTTATGATGTGCAAAACGTCCAATGGGAGGGCTTCATGAAAAAAACTTATACCGGGGGTTGCCACTGTGGCGCGGTGCGCTTTGAGGCGGATATCGATTTGAGTGGGGGAACGTTCAAGTGCAATTGCTCCATTTGCACCAAGACGCGGTTCTGGCCTGCGATCGTGACTGCGGATGCGTTTCGGCTGGTTGCAGGTGAAGGCGAACTGACGGAATATCTATTCAATACCCGAAAGAACCATCATTATCTCTGCAAGCACTGCGGTGTGCGCTCTTTTGGCCGGGGGGAAATTCCGGGGCTCGGCATACCGGTCTATGGAGTGAATGTGACTTGCCTGGACGATGTGATTATCGACGAGCTGGTCGATGCCACAGTGACCTATATCGATGGACGCAACGACAATTGGCATCTGCCGCCAGCCGAGACGCGGCACCTTTGATCATCAGACACAGTCTTGTTGGGAGATAGTGAATGTCGAACGCACTTTCTGAAACGCAGCAGGAATTCTCGTCGATCGTTGCAGCACTCGAAGTTGAACCGGGCGTGAGCCTTGGTGCGAAGGGAAACAAGTTCGGTGCTTCGACGCTTCAGGTCAATGGAAAAATTTTCGCCATGGTGACTTCCAAGGGAAGCTTCGTCGTCAAGCTTCCCAGGCAACGCGTAGAAACGCTGGAGTCCACCGGCACAGGCCAGCGCTTCGACCCAGGCCACGGCCGCCTGATGAAAGAATGGCTCTCGCTTGCAGATGGATCGACCCAGCAATGGCTGGGGCTTGCAAGAGAAGCTTTGCAATTCGTGCGAAGGCAATCTTGAACGCCGAATTGCTCATAACTTGTTACCTGCCATTCATATTTGGTGTCCTGTAGGAGAACGCTGATTTTTGGCGCTTCTCTGGCATTGAGTTCTGGTTCGCTTATATTGACTTCGTAGGATGTCTCGAACGTTTATCCATGCGAAGGAGCGAAACATGCTCGGAACCATTGCAATGATCTTGCTTGTCTTGTGGCTGTTAGGTCTGGTCAGCGCTTTCACCCTCGGCGGCTTCATTCATATTCTGCTGGTTGTTGCTGTTGTGATGATTCTGGTGCAGCTGATCCAGGGTCGAAGCGTACTGTAAGCGCCAGAAAATATTCCACGCTGCGCACAGGCTGCAGCTCCTATGGTCTCGACAGGAGAACAATAATGAATGCAATAAAAATACTCGCCATCGCGCTCATAGTGGGCGGTGCTCTGGGCTTGGTCTATGGCAGTTTCACTTACACCAAAGAGACTCACGCAACCAGGCTGGGCCCGATCCAGCTATCGATACAGGAAAAGGAAACCGTCAATATTCCGCTCTGGATGGGTGTGGGTGCGATCGCACTGGGAAGTGGTTTGCTGGTGTTCGGGGTCAAGAATAAATAGTGTCCCGGTCATTTAGAAGCAACCCAGAGAGTAATAGGAGGCCGCCTTTTCTTCACCTTCATTCACCCGCCATAGGCGAGATGGTGAAAGCCGTGGTACATGACGAAGAACGAGACGAATACCAGGGCTTACAGGCTCGTCATGAAACCCGCTTCGATCACCGCGTATGTCGGCCGCGTATGCCGACCTTGACCTCCCCATGATCAATCACTAAATTGGGTTGATTCATCCCCGTTCCCTGAAGGTGCGGGGAGATGAATTCACATCGTTTAGGGAGAGAAAAATGGAATCCGGTCACTTTAACCTGGAGTTGCTGCTGGGCGCGCTTTTCGTCATGTTTCATGCGTATGAGCGTTTCAACAAACCCGTCACGAATCGTTCATCCACTACAGCTGTGCACTATTTCAGTGGCGCGACGGCCTATGCAGTGATTGCGCTGTGCGCCTATTTCATTCTGTCGAACTATCGTGATCTGCTGGTCAGTCTGTTGGGCAAGGATATGGTGCCTGACTATGTACTGACCTTGTCTCCGGCGCTGATCGCGGCACTGGTGTTGAGTGTGTTTGTCGAGAAGATTCCTTTTATCGCGTATGCGGATCGGCGTTTGCGCAGCACTCTGCAGGAGGTGGCGCAGATTCCGTATGAGGTGCGTCGGCTAAGTCATTCATTGCAAGCGTATGAATTTTCGGTGTCAAGGCTGATGCTCGACCAGGTGCGCAGCCGGTTGAGCAATTATGGTTTGACGGAGACGGATCTGGTGTGGGATCACACGGAATCTTTTCAACCTGTGTGGGCGAAGACAACCATCCTGCTGCAGCTTGTCGCGACCTGGCAAACGGAACGACGCTTTAGTGCATTCATGAATACATTCCAGAATGAATATGCGGCGCTGGCGGAGAAACACGCCAGGCTGAATGCCTATGTGCTGGACTACAAGTTGAGCGCGCCGGTGTCTGCGGACACGCCGGAGGAAAAGCTGATCCAGAAGTTGCGCAAGCATGTCTATGAAGATCAGTTGAAAGATCTATTTCAAGAGGTCTGCGAATTTATCGCGCGGGCCTTGCTGTCCTGCCATGTAAGCGCGAAGGCGCGTACGGCAGAACTGCGCCGGATGGGTTTTGCGGAGCGCCGGGAGCCGCGCCAGTTGTCGTTGAACCAGATGGCCAATATTTTTCTGATGGTGAGTGCGGTGTTGTTGATGGGCATCCTGCTCGCTGGCGGGCGCAAGGATTTCGGTGTCGGTCAACAGGTGATGCTGGTGTTGATGGTGGCGACCACCTATTGCGTGGCAATTTCCTGTGCGATTTATTTCATGCGGCAATTGGAAGCGGAATCCGTCGAGAGCGTCAACGAGCGTCATACGATCACTTATTTATTCGCCGGACTGGCGGCGGTAGTGCTGGGTTTGCTGGTGCATTTCGTCTTCAAATTCCTGATCCATGATTTCAATCTGGACAAGACGCTGGAGGACATCGGTTTACGTTATCCCCGGCTGCTGCTGACATTCACGCTGGCGGCCATGACGGCATTCAATATCGACAATGGGAGCAATCATGGTCGTGCTCAATCCTGGATTGAAGGCGGTCTGCAGGCACTGGCGCAGGGCATCGCTGCGTATGTGGCCTCTCTGTGGACGCAGCAACTGGATCCGACCATTCAGAACAGCAATACGGCCTGGTTCGCAATTGTGCTTTCGTCGGCGATTGGTTTCCTGTTGGGCTACAACGTTCCAGGCTGGTACCGTGGCAAGCTGCACCAGCGGGTCTTGAAACGCCGCGATAGCGATGCCGACCGTTTTTCCAAACTCCCGTTGGGCAGATTGCAATCTGGATCGGCTTGATGCCTCGATTCGTGGATGCTGTATCGTGCGCTATCGTGCAGGCAATCACGTTGTCAGGCAAAGGGAGCCACATGGGGATTTTCAAACTGGAACATGGCAAGGCGGCGTACCGCGCCGACCTCGCACTGTATGGCGCAGCAGTGGTGCTTTTGGCAGCCTTTCTGCTGCTTGGCACGCCGCGTGGGCAGCGGCTGGAGGTTGCCTTTCTGGCACTGCTTGGGCTGGTGAGCTGGACGGCCATCGAGTACGCCTTGCACCGCTTCGTCTTGCATGGGATGGCGCCGTTCTCTCGCTGGCATGCAGAGCACCATCAGCGGCCCACCGCGTTGATCTGTACGCCGACGCTCTTGAGCGCAACCCTGATTGCCCTGCTGGTGTTCCTGCCGGCACTGGTGTTGAGTTCACTCTGGCCAGCCTGTGGGTTGACACTCGGCGTGCTGACCGGCTACCTGGCCTATTCGATCACGCACCACGCGACCCATCATTGGCGTGCCAAGAATGGCTGGTTGCAGCAGCGCAAGTATTGGCATGCGCTGCATCACCACGTGGAGCCGCGGACTTGTTACGGTGTAACCAGCGCGTTCTGGGATCATGTGTTCGGCAGCAGCAGGCCGCCGCACTCATCTGGTGACTGACAAGGTCTGCACGCATACCCCCATGTACGTCGCAGAAAAATCGCAAGCTTGCCAGATCGTGAGGTTGTTTCAGGAAGAGGTCAGGCGCGCTGCACAAATAACCCGATTGCGCCCTTCCCTTTTGGCCTGGTACATCGCGTTGTCGGCACGTTTGATCCAGTCATCGAGCGATTCACCGGACGAATATTCACTCACCCCGATGCTGACCGAGACCGATAAGGGGCAATCCACCAACAGTGTCGAGGCCGCAATCAATTCACAAAAATGCTCCGCCACAGTGATGGCGCTCTTCTCCTGCATATCTGGCAGCAGCAGCAAAAATTCTTCGCCTCCCATGCGAAACAGTAGATCCAGCTTGCGCGAATGGGTGTTGATCAGCGTCACAAGTGCTTTCAAGACGGTATCGCCAGCTTCATGACCGAACTGGTCATTCACATCCTTGAAGTGATCAATATCAACGAGAATCAAGGACATCGGCGCGGCCGTACGGCGATTGCGCTCGATCGCATCTTGCAGACAGGATTCCATGTGTCGTCGGTTGAAGGCACCGGTCAACGGATCCGTGATGGCTTGTGCAACAAGTTGATGCTGCAATTCGCTGATGACTTGCAGCACCAGGTTGAGGATAAGAATAGTCAGCCCCGATGACACCAGGAAACGCACTCCTGCGCCCGGGCTGATATACAGATATACCAACACCGAGGCGATGAGAGCCAGAACGACACCGCACAAGTTGGCGAGCTGCCGCGAAAGGACAAAGTAGCAAAACAATAACAGTGGATAGAACCATAGGACGCCATAGATTCCAATATTGGGCGTCACCAGGGAAAGCATGACAGCAAAACCTGCCGGGGCGAGCAGCAATGGAAACGGCACCGGTGGCTTGCGCTTTGAATACAGGGCGGCAGCGTCGATCGCGAGCGTCAGCACCACCAGAAAAAGCGCGCAGCCCAGTAGCGGGCGTTGCTGAATAAAATTATTGACCACAAAAGGCAGCAGCAAGAGCGCGCCGACAAATGCAGCCGGAAACATGATCCGTTCGCGAAAGACGGACAGGCTGTCATGACCCAGAGGCCTGCCGGGCATGCTCCACCATGCTGATTCTTTCATGTGCCGCACCGCGTACCAACGATCCTGCGTACCGTCGCCATCACTCGCCTCCCCTGGCAATTGGCCGAAGTGTCATATTAGCCTGCAACACGCCCTGCCGGGATAATTCGGAGCAAAACCCAACAGCAATCTACCCTCAAAGAGTCCGCTGTGACGCGCCAACGATCTGGCGCAGGAATGACAATTTCACAACTGTTGATGAATCCGGTCTAAGTAGTTCGAGCGGCATGCCGAAATACGTTTTGTTTCCAATGATTTTGCCCATTCTGACCTTATCACCTTCAAAAAAACAGCCCGTGCACGCATTGCTGCCTCCTACCATACAGTCGGCACAACGTTACCGCCTTCAACGCACCTTGCTGTCGGTCGCGTTCTATCTACTCTGTGCGGTGGTAATCGCCTTCGGTGCGTGGCATGCGTTTTATCCGTGGCAGGTATTCACAACCTATTTAATACTGATCACCCTCACACCGGCTGCGTTTCTGTTGATTATCTGGCAGGGATGGAATCTGCGCTTCAGGGATCCGAGCCTGACACAGGCACAGATCCTCTGCGCCATCCTGATATGCAGTTATTCGATGGTGCACGGCGGGCCCTTTCGCGGCGTATTCATCTTCGCCTATGTGATTGCCCTGTTATTCGGCGGCAATATTCTGACCGGATGGCAGTTGGCCCGCCTGGCGTTGTTTCCGGTGCTGGCGTTCCCGCTTGTGATCCTGATTGCAGCGCGGCTTTATCCGCACACGGTGGACTGGCGCATGGAAGTGGCGATCTGGTTTTCGATGTGCCTGGTGTTGATGTTCGTGGTCTTGCTGGCCGGTAATCTGAGCCGCTTGCGCACCCGCCTGAAAGCCAGCAACGCTGAGTTGCAACTGGCGATGACGAAGTTGACCGAGATGGCGGTGCACGACGATTTGACCGGCTTGTATAACCGCCGTTATCTGCTGGAGATGCTCGAACGAGAAAAGAGCCGCATAGATCGTGGTGGCGGCCCGGCCTTTTGCGTGTGTCTGTTTGACCTCGATCATTTCAAGCGGGTCAACGACACCTATGGCCATCAAGGCGGCGATACGGTGCTGCGTGCGTTTGCCAAAATCGCTGCGCACAGCGTGCGTTCCAGCGACATCCTGGCGCGCTGGGGTGGCGAGGAGTTTTTGTTGCTGCTGCCTCACAGCAGCATTGAGCAAGCCGAATTTTCGGTGGCGCGCATCAATGCTGAATTGGCGCGCACTGCATTTGATGGCCTGGGGCCGAAATTCCGCATCACGGTCTCTGTGGGCATCGCCCAGTACCAAGCCGGTGAAACGATTGACGGCTTGATCGATCGCGCCGATCAGGCACTCTACCGGGCCAAGCAGGCAGGTCGGAACCGGATGATGAGAGGGTAGGAAAGCACGGACTTATTCGAAGAATCGGTCTCCCGTCGTTCCTGGGAAAGCGCAGGCTCAAACCTTGCGCAGATAACAAGCTTTCAGCATGAAATTGCCGGCGTCCATCTTGCAATCCACTTCGTGATCACCGCCGACCAAGCGAATACTTTTAACCTTGGTGCCCATTTTCAGGGTGGTGGACGAGCCTTTCACTTTCAGATCCTTGATCAGCACCACGGCATCACCGTCGTTCAACACATTGCCATTGGCATCTTTCACCACTGCCTCGGTCTTGTCTTCGGCATCAGTGGGGGCTTGTTGCGGCCATTCATGACCGCAGTCGGCGCAAATGTAGTTATCGCCATCGGGATAGGTGTTCTCCATGGCGCATTCGGGACAGGCGGGAATCGTGGACATGATTTTAAATGCCGAAAATTTGAACAGGCTGGAGTATAACCAAGCCGCCGCCTGTGACCACAGCAACACGGACCGGGTCGTCGCTGGCCCTGTCCGGCAGCCACCCTGTTAGACTGTGCGCCTCTTCCAGCTTCCTTCGGCCATTCAAATATCGTGACCACCACCGCATTTTCCAGCCTGGCCTTGACACCCGCCATGCTCAGCAATCTCGACAGCCTTGGCTATCACGAGATGACACCGATCCAGGCGCAGAGTCTGCCGATCATTCTGGAGCGGCGCGATCTGATTGCGCAAGCCAAGACCGGTAGCGGCAAGACCGCCGCGTTCGGCATCGGTATCCTGCACAAACTGAATCCGACTTATTTTGCGATTCAGGCGCTGGTGTTGTGTCCGACCCGCGAACTGGCGGATCAGGTGGCGAAAGAATTGCGTCGCCTGGCGCGTTTTGCCGACAACATCAAGGTGCTGACGCTGTGCGGCGGCACGCCAATGGGGCCGCAAATCGGTTCGCTGGAACACGGCGCACACATCGTCGTCGGCACACCGGGACGGATTCGCGATCACCTCGGGCGCAACACCATTGATCTGTCCAAGCTGCAAACGCTGGTGCTGGATGAAGCCGACCGCATGACCGACATGGGTTTTGAAGAAGAGATTTCCGGCATTGTCAGTGCCTGCCCGGCGCGCCGTCAGACCTTGCTGTTTTCCGCCACCTACCCCGACGATATTCGCAAGGCCAGTGCGCGTTATCTGAACCGACCCGAAGAAGTGAAAGTGGAATCGCAACACGATGCCGGCCGCATCGAACAACGTTTTTATGAGGTGACACCGGAACAGCGCAATACTGCCGTGGCACAACTCCTGGAGCATTTCCGTCCGACCTCGACGCTGGCCTTTTGCAATACCAAGATTCATTGCCGCGAGCTGGCAGAGGAGTTGCGCCAGCGGGGTTTCAGTGCGCTGGCGTTGTACGGAGAGCTGGAGCAGCGGGAACGCGATGAGATTCTGGTACTGTTTGCGAACCAGAGTTGTTCCGTACTGGTCGCCACAGATGTAGCGGCGCGCGGGCTGGATATCCAGAGTCTGGATGCCGTCATCAACGTGGATGTCACCAAAGATACTGAAGTGCATATCCACCGCATCGGCCGCACCGGCCGCGGACACAGCAAAGGTCTGGCGCTGAGCCTGTGTACGCCGAATGAAATGCGCTGGGTCAAGTTGATTGAAGACTATCAAAAGCGTCTGGTGGACTGGTTTGAATTGTCTTCACTGAAGCCGGCGGAAGGCGGACCTCTGCGTGCGCCGATGAAGACACTGTGCATCATGGGCGGAAAAAAAGATAAGCTGCGCCCCGGTGATTTGCTGGGCGCTCTTACCGGCGAAGTGGGCTTGACCAAAGAACAGGTCGGCAAGATCAGCGTGGGTGAGTTCAGTACCTATGTCGCACTGGATCGCCGCATCGCCGATCAAGCCTTTGCGAAACTGAGCAAGGGGAATATCAAGGGCAAGAGTTTCAAGATGCGGTTTGTTGATTTACCTGGTTGAGCTGTTTGCAGAGCGGAAGCAAAACCAAAAACTTTCACCACGGAGAACACGGAGACACGGGGAAAAGCAAAAACGATTCTCCGTTTTGTTTTTGCTTTTCCCCGTGTCTCCGTGTTCTCCGTGGTACAAAACGCCTTTGAACTTCTCAGCATGACCACCATAACCAACGCCCCCTTCGCTGACCTCACGCCTGATTGCGTGCTCGATGCGCTCTACAGCGTGGACGTGCAATGCGATGGGCGTTTGCTGGCGCTTAACAGTTACGAAAACCGCGTCTATCAAATCGGGGTTGAAGACAGCACGCCGCTGATTGCCAAGTTCTATCGCCCGGGACGCTGGAGCGATGCTGTGATTCTGGAAGAACATGCCTTTGTTGCGGAGTTGGTGGCACAAGAAATTCCCGTGGTGCCCGCGTTGGCGCTGGGCGGCAAAACACTGAATCAATTTGGCGGCTATCGCTTCGCCGTCTTTCCACGCCAGGGCGGGCGACCGCCTGAACTGGACGACCCGGCGACGCTGGAATGGATGGGGCGATTCATTGCACGGATTCATGCGCTGGGCGCAGTCAAGCCGTTTACGGCACGGCCCACGGTGGACATCGCTACCTTTGGCGAATTGCCGCGCGATTATTTACTGGAGCATCGCTTCATTCCCGATGACATCCTCGCAGCCTGGCACAGTGTGGTCGATCAGGCACTGGATGGTGTGCGGCATTGTTATGAGCGCGCTGGCGATGCACGGGTATTGCGTCTGCACGGCGATTGCCACATGGGCAATGTGTTGTGGATCGAAGGTGAAAATAAAAATGCACCCGACGGCGATAAAAACAGCGGCCCGCATTTTGTCGATTTTGACGATGCGCGCATGGGCCCGGCCGTGCAAGACTTGTGGATGCTGCTCTCCGGCAATCACGCCGAAATGAATCTGCAGCTGTCTTATGTGCTCGAAGGCTATCGCGATTTTTTTGATTTCGACCCGCGCGAGTTGCATCTGGTTGAAGCCTTGCGCACGCTGCGGTTGATTCACTATTCCGCCTGGATTGCACAACGCTGGAACGACCCAGCCTTTCCGGCCGCATTCCCATGGTTCAATACGCAACGTTACTGGCAGGATCGGATTCTGGAATTGCGCGAGCAAATTGCCTTGATGGACGAGCCGCCACTGGAAATTCTGTAAAGACTGCATGGAAACACTGCAACCTTATTTGCAACTGCCCGGCCTGTGGCCCAGCGCAGCGTTGATTTTCGCCTGCACGCTGCTGCTGCGCGCCAGCCGCACGTCGATGTGGCGTGTTGCCCTGCTCGCCCTGCCCGGTACGATCGCGCATGAGTTGGCACATCTTCTGGTGGGCGCACTACTGCTCGCACAACCGGCAGGATTTTCAGTCTGGCCCCGGCGCGCGAACAATGGCTGGGTGCTCGGTTCGGTCGCCTTTCGCAGACTCGGGATTTTCAACGGCGCGTTTGTCGCCCTCGCCCCGCTGCTGCTCTTGCCCTTGGCCTGGTTATGTCTGCGGCATCTAGCGCTTCCATTCTGGCTCCAGCAACACTGGGGCGGGTGGCTGTTGTCCGGCTATCTGGCCGCAACCGCACTGTACGCCGCGCTGCCCTCATGGGCCGATATCAAAATCGGTTTTCCCTCTCTGCTGTTCTATGGCGCGCTGGCCGGCCTGTGCTGGTACGCGCTGCGCCTGCTCTGACGGCGCAGCGACGCTCAATGTCGTGCCAAAAGATGTGTGCGCCGGTCAATCGGCAATCACGGCCTCGACCTGAATCGACAATCTCACTTCCGGCGCGGCGAACTTCGGCACACCATAGCCCATACCGAAATCGGTGCGCTTGAATTCTGCCGTGGCATCGGCACCGCAGACTTCCCGCTTGTAAAACGGGTGGGGAATGCATTTGAATTTATTGATCTTCAATGCCACCGGTTGGGTCACGCCCAGCAAGGTCAGCTCGCCTTCCACGGCCACCGGAACATCGCCCTCGAATTTGATCGCCGTGCCTTTATAGGTGGCGGTGGGAAATTCTTCGACGTTGAAGAAACTCTTGCCGCGTGCATGCTCATTCATCTTGACATGGCCGAAATCGACGGAGGCCGCGTCGATGGTGATCTGCATCGAGCCGGTCTTGGCAGCACGATCCAGCGTGACGGTACCGCGCGTCTTGGTGAATTTTCCGCGCCACACCGAAATGCCCATGTGATCCGCCTCAAAACTGGGATAGGTGTGCTCCGGGTCAATGGTGTAGGTTTGCGCGAATGTCGTGCTGGTTGCCAGCGTCAACAATGCGGCCAGCAAAGGGTTGATTTTCATGAGAACTCCTTGTGAGTAAGTAATTCAAAAAGTGATTCAATTATTGAATCGCCATGATGCGAAATTTAATGACAACTTCGTCGGCCACCATGCTGGTATCTTTCCATTCGCCATCACCAATGTTGAACGCCAGGCGTTTGATCGGCAGTGCACCTTCAAAAATCTGCGCGGCGCCTTCCTTCTTCACCGTCAGCGGAAAACTGACATCAACCGTTTTGCCCTTGATGGTGAGCTTGCCGGTCACATCGAATTTACCGTTGCCGGAAGCTTTCATTGCACTGGAAACAAACGTCGCCTTGGGAAATTGCGCGGCGTTGAACCATTCCTTCTTGAGCACTTCCTTGTTGTACTCCGGGTCGCCCAAATCGAAGCTGGCAACGTCGATTTCGACACTGGCTTTGGCGGTGTCCGGCTTGGCGCTGTCGAAGGTAATCTGGATCGCGGCCTTGTTGAACTTTGCTTCAACCGGCACATTCAGTTGCTTGAATACGATCGTGAGGGTGCTTTTGGCAGAATCGGTTTTGAGCACCGCCGCATGTACGACAAAGCTGAAACACAGCGCAGCAACAGCGGCCACATTACGGAACAGGGTTGAATGCATCTTCATGGAAAGTCCTCTTTAAAATCAGTCACGGCTCTGCATAGCCAACCGACTAGGCGCGATAAAACATGCGCCAAGTCGTTGGTTAATGCTCTGCATAGCCAACCGACTAGGCGCGATAAAACATGCGCCAAGTCGTTGGTTAGGGCAGGATGCGCTTGAACACGCCATCCCGGTCAACAAAATGATGCTTGAGTGCAGCCAGTACATGCAGCGTAAAACCACCCAGCAACATCATGTTGAGCACATAGTGGGTGAGTTTTAAAATCGGCTTTAATTCCGGATTCGGGCCGATCAACACCGGTAGTGGAATCACGCCCAAATAAACCACCGGCACACCGGCCGCCAGGCTGTAAAAGTAACCGGACAACGGCACTGCAAAGATCAGCAGATACATCAAGCTGTGCAAACCACCCGCCGCTTTTTGCTGCCAGACCGGCATGCTGTGAGGATACGGCGGCGCCGGATGAAACACGCGCCACAACATACGCAGACAGGCCAGACCGAGGATAGTCACGCCCAGCCATTTATGCCAGGAAAAATACTTGAGTTTGGCCGGCGTCAGCCCTGGAATATTGACCATCACCAGCCCCAGCACAAAGGCGGCGATGATCAGGAGCGCCATCAACCAGTGCAACACAATGGCAGGCAAGGTGTAGCGTGTCATGATATTCCCTTGATAAAGTAACGGTGCGTTCCATAGTAGCTGAAATGTATGCAAACATAGATACGCAGCGCCACAGCAAACGGATGCACCTGGCAATCTGTCGGCGTTGCATCTTCAGCCACGCACCCGCAAGGAAATTCCATGAAATCCGATTCCCCGGACGCACGTACCTTCACACTCGCAATTCGGCGCTCCGCCGCTGCGGTGTATGCCTTCGTATCCAACCCGCAAAATCTGCCACTCTGGGCCACTGCATTCTGCCAGTCGGTGCGCCGATTGGATAATGGCTGGATGATTGAAACGCCGATGGGCGAAATGAAACTGCGCTTTGCACCACAGAACGCGTTCGGCATTCTGGATCACTACGTCAGCCCCGCACCCGAAACGGAAATTTACGTCCCCATGCGTGTCATCGCTCAGGGCCACACCAGCCTGGTGCTATTCACCCTGATGCGTCAGGCCGGCATGTCGGAAGCTGCGTTTGAGGAAGACGCGGCGGTGGTGGAACGCGATTTGAATCACTTGAAAAAGCTGCTGGAACAGCAAGCGCCGGAATAAACGGAGAAACAAATTCAGCCCGCCGATTGACTGCGCTTGATCGGCAAGTGCATCCTGAAGGTCGTGCCTTGGCCCGGCGCGCTTTCTACTTCGATCCGTCCGCCATGTTTGTGGACAATATCGTAGGACACGGACAAGCCCAGCCCGGTGCCCTTGCCGATCGGCTTGGTGGTGTAGAAAGGATCGAAGATGCGTTTGAGGTCGGCAGCGCCGATCCCGCAGCCCGTATCACTGATTTCCACCCAGGCCTCGACCGCATCGCAACCGGTACGGACCGTAATCCTGCCCTGCTCTGTAATGGCGTCGGCCGCATTGACCAGCAGGTTCATGAAAACCTGGTTCAATTGCGACGGAATGCATTCCACCGGCGGCAGGGTGCCGTAGTCCTTGATCAGTTCGGCCTTGTACTTGATTTCGTTGCCAACGATATTCAAGGTGCTGTCCAGGCAGCGATGCAGGTCTGCGCAGCCCCACTGCGCATCACCAGCGCGCGAAAAATCCTTGAGATCACCGACGATCTGCTGCACCCGGTGCAGTCCATCCTTGCTCTCTTCGAGTAATTTTCCCAGATCGGTTTTCAGATAATCGAAATCAATCTCGCTTTTCAGAATCTGCAATTGCTCGTGAGCCGCAGGCGGGATGATCCCATCGTGTTTTTCGTAGGCCGTCAGCAGGCGCAGCAAACCCTCGATATAGCGGTGCAGGCTGCCAAGATTGGATTTGACGAAGCCGACCGGGTTATTGATTTCGTGCGCGACCCCGGCGGCGAGTTTGCCGATCGAAGCCATTTTGTCCGCTTGCAATAAACGGCCGCGCGTTCTGACCAGCTCGGTAATGTCGGTGGCAGTTCCACGATAACCCAGGAACTGTTCCGCCACGTCGTAGAACGGCTTGCCGCTGACGCTGATATGCACGGTGCGATCAAGCGCGCTGGTTTCGTACTCAAAATCGCGAAACGGCCGCTGCTGTTCCATGTCTTCGCGGTGCTTGCGCCATTTCTCTGGCGCGCGTGCAACGTCCTCCGTCCGGGCGGTTTCCCAGTAGCGCCGGCCGATGATCTGCGCGGGCTGGATCTGCATCGCTCCATAGAAGCGGTCGGAGAAATGGGTAAAACGCAACTCGGCATCGGTTTCCCAAAACCAGTCGGCTGCCGATTCGGCGATGTCGTGCAGCCGTTGCCGGCTCTCAATCAGCTGGGTCTGCGTGATGCGGGCTGCAATATGCGTTTTGACCCGAGCCAGGACTTCGACAATATCAAAGGGCTTGGTGATGTAGTCCACTCCACCGACTTCAAAACCATACAATTTGTCGCTGGTGTCGGCCAGTGCGCTCATGAAGATGACCGGGATATCTTTCAGTTGCGCATCCGCCTTCAAACGCCGGCAGGCTTCAAAGCCATTGATTCCCGGCATCATGATGTCAAGCAGAATCAGATCGGGACGGACAAAGCCAGCCCGTTCGAGACACTCTTCGCCGTCTTGTGCGACCACCACCCGCAAACCGTTGTCTTCCAGTTGGTTGACCACCAGACTGAGATTGGCGGTAGTGTCGTCAACAATCAATACCGTATTCTGCATTGCCGCGTCTTTGTGGGGGTTCAGCCATAGTCTGGAAAGGAAATATAGGCACAGGTACCTTGATTGACGGCACTTTCCAGCCAAACCTTACCACCCAGGCGCTCAATGGCACGGCGCACGATCGCCAGGCCAATGCCGGTGCCCTCGAACTCCGTGCTCCCATGCAGCCGCTGAAACGGTACAAACAGCTTGTCGGCATAGGCCATGTCAAAACCCGCACCATTGTCGCGCACACAATAGACCAGACCGCCCGCCTGCTGCTGTACCGCAAGGGAGATCATCGCCTGCGCCGTTTTCCCGGTGTATTTCCAGGCGTTGCCCAGCAGATTGTCGAGCACCATCCCGATCAGACTGGCGTCGCTCTGCACCAGCATATTTGGTGCGATGCTGATTTCGACTGTGCGCTCCGGCTCGACCCGTCGCAGGCGTTCGACAATCTCCCCGGCCAACGCGCTCACATTGACGGCTTCATGATGCAGTTCGCCACGCCCGGTGCGCGACAGCGACAACATCGCCTCGATCAATTGTTCCAGTTGACGGCTGGCCGCGCGAATCCGTTGCGCACAATCGAGCCCTTGCGGATCCAGTTGGGCGGCAGATTCACGCAGCAGCATTTCGCTATACCCCACGATACTGCGCAAAGGGCTGCGCAAATCATGCGCCACCGAATAGGCGAAGGCTTCCAGCTCCCGGTTGCTGCGCTCCAGTTGCGCCTCGGCCTGTTTACGCGCCGTAATGTCGGTGGCGACGCCGAGTACTTGATGGGCTCGGCCATCCTTGCCGAGGATCGGCCGCTTGACGGTGTACAACCAGTGTTGGCGGCCTTCGGGATCGGTAATCGGCTCTTCCGGAATCACTTTTTCGCACAGGCTGTGCAGCACTTCCAGGTCGTCGCGACGGAAGTTCTCGGCTTGCTGGGCATCCGGCTTCATCTCGGCGTCGGTCTTGCCGATGAATGCGTCCACCGTGGTGTGAAAAGCGTCGGCCAATGCCTGATTGACAAGGGTGTAACGCCCATCGCGATCCTTGGCAAAAATGAAATGCGGGTTGATGTCGATTACCTGACGCAGGAAGGCATGCTGCTGTTCCAGGGCATCTTCGGCGAGGCGGCGCTCGACAATCTCCAGCTGCAACATCATGTTTTGTTCGAGCATCTGTTTTTGCAGGGCGCGCAAAGCCAGATGGGTATTGATGCGCATCAATACTTCCTCGACCTGAAACGGCTTGGTCACATAGTCGATCCCGCCCGCTTCGAAACCCGTCACCTTGCTGCTCAGATCCGAAAGCGCCGTCATGAACACCACCGGGATCTGGTTGGTATCGGCACTCCCCTTCAAACGCCGGCAAGTTTCAAAACCATCCATGCCAGGCATCATGATGTCGAGCAGAATAATGTCCGGCCGCATGAATTGCGCGCGTTGCAAACCTTCCGTCCCATCTTGCGCCACCAGCACGCGAAACCCGGCCTCTTCCAGACAATCGACCAGTACCCGTAGATTGGAGGGCGTGTCGTCGATAATCAGCACGGTCTGGCTGGATAAGTGCGGAGCGGCTGATGGCGGCGGCAAAACGTCGTTCATGATGGTTTTCCTGTCACTCTGAACTCTTCCACCAAGCTCAGAATGGCCTTGGACTGGTAGGTCTCGGCAAGGTGACGCAAACGCTCGGCGAAGCGATGGTAGCGTGCGTCCAATGCCGCCAGATGCGCCGCCTGCGCGCGAATATCGCGCATGCTGCCTGTCATTGCCAGACGGTGGAGCACTTCCAGCTCCTCGGCGGGCGGCGGTTCCAACGGCGCTTCCGCTGCACTGCTGCGCCAACCCTGAACCAATCCTGGCCCCTCAATCCATTGCAGCTTCAACAAGCTGCCAATCTGCTTCAGCAAGGTATTGAGCTGGATTGGTTTGGCCAGAAACGCGCTCGCACCAAACGCCAAGCCCTGCTCTTCATCGGCTTTCGATGCGCTGGCCGACAGGGCAACGATCGGCACATTCTTGAAATCTTCCAGCCGACGCATCCGATGCGTCGCCATCAAGCCATCCAGCACCGGCATGACGATATCCATCAGAATCAGATCGGGCCGGTGCTGCTGCGCCAGGTCGATGGCTTGCTGACCATTCTCGGCTTCAATCAGCTCAAATTCGAGCGGCCCCAGCAGATCCTTCACCAACGCGCGATTTTCGGCGACGTCATCGGCAATCAGAATTTTCCGGCGCGGGCCGTGATAGCCAATCACATTGTGCGCCAGCGGTGCTGATGCCAGTGCTGTATCCGCGACCGGCAGGTTCAGGTCAAACCAGAAGCGGCTGCCTTTGCCCGTTTCGCTGTCGAGATGAATCTCGCTTCCCATGGCGCGAGTCAACTGACGGCTGATCGCCAACCCCAATCCGGTACCACCGGCGCGATGCTGCTTGTCTCCCGTTTGTTCGAACGGCTGAAAAATTTTCTCGTAGTGGCTGGCGTCGATACCCACGCCACTGTCTTCGACCTCGAAGCGCAGAGTCGCCTGCACCGGGCTTCGTTCCAGCAGGCGTACCCGCAAACAGACCCATCCACGGTCGGTGAATTTGACCGCATTGCCCAGCAGGTTCAGCAAAATCTGGCGCAAGCGTTTTTCATCGGCCCGCACCACCGGCGGCAGATCCGGCGTCGGCTCGCAGGAAAACAGCAGTTCTTTTTCATCGGTACGGACATGCACAGTGTCGGCGAGCGTTGTGATAAAGGCATGCAGATCAATCAAATCCGGATGCAGATCGAGCTTGCCCGCTTCGACTTTTGACAAATCGAGGATGTCGTTGATCAGCATCAGTAAATGTTCGCCGCCCTGCTGGATCGTGTTCACGCCGGCGGCCTGACGTTCGCTCAATGTGTTATCGCGCTTGAGAATCTGCGCATAGCCAAGAATCGCGTTGAGCGGTGTGCGCAATTCGTGACTCATATTGGCGAGGAACACGCTTTTCGCCCGGTTGGCCGTTTCCGCGATTTCCTTGGCGGTACTCAACGCAACCGTGCGATCCTTCACCAGTTCGTCCAGATGGTCGCGGTGTCGTTTCAATTCAATCTCGGTCCGTTTGCGTTCCGTCAGGTCGAGCACAAAGGCTACGCCCTTGTCCTGCGAGCCATCCAACAAGGCCCCGCCAATCATGACCGGCACCCGCGCGCCACTGCGGTGAAAATACTCCTTGTCGTACGCCGTACAGCGCCCCTGCGCCTTCAGTTCATAGTGCGCCTTCTCGTCTGCCTCCCGATATTCGGGCGGCGTCAGTTTTTCCCAATTGATCTGACCGGATGACAATTCCGCTCTGGAATAACCGATCAGGTGCAGAAACGCATCGTTGGCATCGGTGATGCCCCCGCTGATATCCCAGAAAAAGATGCCAATGATGTTGGATTCCACCAAACGCCGGATGCGCGCCTCTTTTTCACGCAAAGCCTGTTCGCGCTCCTGCAACTGGCTCGCCATTTCGTTGAATGCCGTACCGAGATACTCGATCTCATCACCGGTGCGAATATCGACGCGCTGCTGCAGATCGCCCTGTCCCAACGCCAGGGCCGCCTGCTTCAAACGCAGGAACGGCTGCACCAGCCAGCGTGCCAGCAGCGATGCCAGCACGACACACAACAGGAAGATCCCGAGACACAGCCACAATTGCTGGTGCAACAAGGCATAGGCGGGCGCCAACGCCACCGCATGCGGCATCGTCACTCCCACCGCCCAGCGATAACGCGGGGTCGGGACAAACGCCCCCAGCAGCAAGCCCCCGCCAGCCGGATCTGTCAAAACGCCGGTGGTGTTCGGAACGCCTGCCAGCGCGCTGCGCAAAGGCTCCAGATTAGCCAGTGCGGCACTGTTCTCGTAGGTCAATTCACGCTGCAAGGAATGAAACGCCAGATGTCCGCTGCGGTCGGTCAGCATGATCGCTTGTCCCGGCAACAAGCGCGTTTCTTCATAACGTTTGGCAAGCTGTTCCGCACTCATCACCACAGTCACCACGCCAACCACCTGACCGGTATCGTTGCGCACCGGAACTGCCGCCACGATCCCGATCACGCCCGCCGGACGCCGCAGTTGAATCACCTGGGAGATGACCGGTGCATTGGTCGCCATGACGGTTTGAAAATGGGTGAAATCGGCAATGCTGAAACGCGGCTCCGTTGGCAGTGTCAGATGACCGTAACCCAGGTTATTGCCCCGCGCGTCGAACACACTGATCGCGTGATATAACGGATAACGCTGCAACAGTTGCTTCAGATGCGCGTCAAGCCGCTTGGGATCGAGCGTCTGGGTAGTGGGGTCATTGGCCACCGCCCAGCCCAGCCCAAGCGCCGCGTCGAACGCACTATCCACCTGCAACGCGACCGCCTGCGCGGTCAGACGCTGGTCTTCAAGAATCAATGCGGCACGCGCCGCAAGATTGGCGCGGAACCCCATGACCACCAATACCAGCACCGGCAACAACACGATGCCAAAGGCGATCAACAGCTTGGCACGCAGATTCAAGTGTCTCATTTGCCGTGTCCTAAACCTGTTTTCCCGCGGACGTTCGCGCATCGAACAATGTCTGCCTGGCGCCGGGGCGACGCAGAAACGCTTCATAGGCCGCGCGTTGATGGCTCCGGCCATAACGTTCCGTAACCGCCTCCCAACCGCCGGCCATCCGTTCCATTGCAGCGCCGATCGGCATCCCCAGGCGGATATTGCTGGCCGCCTGATAAAACGCTTCTTCGTACTCGGTGGCGCCGGGGATGGTCAAATCGTGGAAAGCCTTGTCGGCGGCCTGCTTCAGGGTGCTCAAATATGCGGGAGCGTTTGGCCACAATGACCGGTAGCCCGCCGAATCGATATGCGACTGACGATATGGATCGCGTAAGGAATAAGGCAGCATGACACGTTGCAAACTGATTTCCGGGCTGCTCAGCCATTGCAGAAACAAATACGCCGCTTCTTTTTGACGGCTGCGGGAAAATACCCCCAGCAACCAGCCCAACGCCATTTCGGTGTACCCACCCGGCAACAAGGCGTAGCCGCTCTTACCCTGGATCTCGGACATTGGCAAAGCACCGATGCGAGCATCGCTATAGGCCTCGGTCCAGCGCCCCAGCGGCGGCCAGAAGCTTGCCATTGCGGCTTTACCCGATAGGTAGGTGGAAAACAGCGATGACGGATCGGGCGCGTCGGCAGTGCCCGGCGGCATATACCGATCCAGTGACAGCAGATTCGCCATGGTGCGGATGCCTGGTTCGGCATCCACACCCGGCCGCATCGTCACGGGATCGAAAAACTGTCCGCCGTTGACGCGCAACTGCCCCTGGAACCAGCCCCAACTGAGCCATTTATTGAAGGGGGCCAGCCCATACAGACGCGGGGCAAACTTGTCCGTGAAGAAACGCGCCGCATCACTGAACTGCTGCCAGTCGTAACTACGCGGGTCCCCCAGTGGACGGCCGAAAAGCGCGGCAAAATCACGCTGGTTTTGCCGATCCTCAAACAGGTCGCGGCGGTAGTACAACAGCAGAGGATCGCCATCGTCAAACAATCCATAGTGGTGACCATCCCACACGCCCAGCGAACGGTAGAGCGGAAGAAAATCATCCAGATCGCTGCGCACCATGTAATGATCAACATAGTCGTCGAGCACTTCGAGCGCGCCCGCCTCCAGCAGGCTGGGCATCCAGGGCGGCGCCAGCATGGCGCAGTCCAGTGCCCCGGTATTCGCGTGATGCTCATCCATGACGCGCCGGAACAATTCTGTCGGAATGCCAAGCTCGACCACGTTGATGCGGATTCCGGTCAGTTTCTGCCACAGCGGTCCGCTGAAACGCAAGGGATCCTGAGCCTGATCGCCGCTCTCCCAGCCAATGTTCAGCGTCATGCCGGCAAAACGCCGGGCCGCATTGACCGCCCGTTCCGCACTGGTCACGCCCTCAACGGGAGGAAACGTCGCCAACTCGGGAGAGCAGCCCGCCAACATGCTGGCAGCGACCAAACCCGATCCGGCACCGAGAAATTGCCGTCTTGAAAACGCGCGGTTGCACCGGCTCTGCCGTGCCTTGCTGTCAATACTCATGGCTACCCCAAAGTTGACTGTTATCAGCGCTTCCCGCGAGCGTCACTTTTGGTGCATCGTAAGCGATTTTGACCAAAACTAAAATACATTGGGGGCATATATCGAACATATATTGGGCACAGATCGTGCAAACTCGACAGCTCCAGCGGCCGCACAACCGACGCGC